>Ga0207692_10000942_pt1 | contig 10547 bp, 13 predicted proteins | sample LARL52metaG_FD_184345 | JGI IMG/M metagenome (GOLD analysis project Ga0207692, IMG submission 184345) | Corn, switchgrass and miscanthus rhizosphere microbial communities from Kellogg Biological Station, Michigan, USA - LAR L5-2 metaG... | ecosystem: Host-associated > Plants > Roots >...
CGACGCGGCCAAGCTGCGAACGTGGTGTGGCGCGGGTGTTCACGCCGAAGGACTACGAGCTGACCGAGATCATGGACGAGATCGTCACCGTGATCCGGGAGGTGCACTCGCTGTCGTAGGGCTCTAGGGTCACTGGGATGGTCGATGTTGCGCGTGAAGGCTCGGTCGTTCGCATCACGATGACCCGCGCGGCCAAGCGCAATGCGCTGTCCGCGGAGCACCTGACCGAGCTGCTGGAGGCGTTCCGGGAGGCCGGTACCTCCGACGCGGCGGGCATCGTGCTCGCCGCCGAAGGCCCGGTTTTCTCCGCAGGGCACGACTTCGCGGACGTGCACGCCCGTGACAAGGAGGGTGTGCGGCTGCTGCTGGAGCTGTGCACGATGCTGATGAAGACCATCCAGTCCGTGCCGCAGGTGGTGATCGCACGCGTCCAGGGGCTGGCGACGGCGGCCGGGTGCCAGCTGGTGGCCTCCTGCGATCTCGCCGTGGCGTCGCTGGACGCCGGTTTCGCTTTGCCCGGCGGGAAAGGCGGGTGGTTCTGCCACACGCCCGCGGTGCCCGTGGCGCGTTCGATCGGGCGCAAGCGGTTGATGGAGATGGCGCTCACCGGCGACGTCGTGGACGCGGTGACGGCGGTGGAGTGGGGCCTGATCAACAAGGCCGTGCCGGCCGAGGAGCTGGACGCCGAGGTCGACGACCTGCTCGCACGGGCGACGCGCGGCAGCCGTGCGTCGAAGGCCGCGGGCAAGGTCGCGCTGTACGCGCAGCTGGACCGGCCGGAGATCGACGGCTACGAGATCGCGCTGGCCGTCATGGCCGAGACTTCCCAGTCCCCGTCAGCCAAAGAGGGACGGGCGTCGTTCCTGGAGAAGCGGCCGCCCGTGTGGCCCGACTAGTCGCGAGCAGCTTCAGCGCGTCGGCGTTCGGACCCGGTTCCGCCTGGTAGACCACCAGGAACTGGCCGGGCGCCTCGCGGACGTCGAACGAGTGGTAGTTCAGGGTGAGCGCGCCGACCGCGGGGTGCACGAAATCCTTGGTGTCCTGGGTCTTCCCGCGCACGTCGTGCTGCTGCCACAGCTCCGCGAACGTCGGATGCCGGTTGAGCTCGGCCACCATCTGCTCGAGCCGCTGGGACTTCGGGTCCGCCGTCCGCCGCAGATGGGCGACGGTGCTCTGGGCGACCCACTGCCAGCGCGGGTAGAAGCTGGTCGCGGCGGGGTCGAGGAACGTCATCCTGGCGGCGTTGTCGGCAGGGCTGAACGGCTCGTACAGGGCTTCTGCCAGCGCGTTCGTGGCGAGGATGTCGAGCAGCGAGTTCATCACGAACGCAGGCATGTCGTGCAGGCCGTCCATGAGCCGCCGCAGTTCGGGACTGACGACGTCCGGCGCATGGCCTTCGTCGGCGACGACCCCGGCGAGCCGGTGCAGGTGGGCGCGCGCGTCGGTGTCGAGCCGCAGCGCCCGGCTCAGCGCGTCGAGCACCTGCGCGGACGGGTTGGTCTCGCGGCCCTGCTCCAGCCGGGCGTAGTAGTCGGCGCTCACGCCGGCCAGCACCGCGACCTCTTCCCGCCGCAGGCCCTTGACCTTGCGCTGGGTGTGGCTCGGCAGGCCGGCGTCCTCCGGGTTGACGCGGCCGCGGTGGGCTTTCAGGAACTCTCCGAGCACGCGTTTCAGGGTATTCGTCGTTCGTGGTGCTTGCCTGGGTGTGCCACACCTAGGGAGAAGGTGTCCTGGTCGGGCGCGGGTTTCCCGCCGATCGTCGTGGCCATGAGCAAAGTTGTGTTGATCAGTGGAGCTTCCAGCGGTATCGGCGAGGCGACGGCCCGTGTGCTGGCCAAGGCAGGGCATCAGGTGTTCCTCGGGGCGCGCCGCGAGGACCGGCTGGAGGCGCTGGCCGAGGAGGTCGGTGGTGGTTTCGCACGGCTGGACGTGACCTCGCGCGAGTCGTTCCAGTCCTTTGTGGACGCCGCAGTGGCGCGTTACGGCCATGTCGACGTGCTGGTGAACAACGCGGGCGTGATGCCGTTGTCGTTGTTGGACTCGTTGAAGGTGGACGAGTGGGACCGCATGGTGGACGTAAACATCCGCGGCGTGCTGAACGGCATCGCCGCCGTGCTGCCGAGGTTCACCGGCGGCGGGCACGTCGTGAACGTCGCCTCGATCGCCGCGCACATGGTCATGCCCACCGCGGCCGTGTACTGCGCGACGAAGTACGCGGTGTGGGCGCTGTCCGAGGGCCTGCGGCAGGAGCGCGACGACCTGCGCGTCACCGTCGTTTCGCCCGGTGTCACGGAATCCGAGCTCGCGGACACCATCACCGAGGACTTCGCGGCCTCGATGATGGAGGACTTCCGCAAGATCGCGCTGCCCGCCTCCGCCATCGGAGAGGCGATCGCCTACGCGATCTCGCAGCCTGATTCGGTCGACGTGAACGAGATCGTGGTGCGTCCGGTGGCCCAGCGCTAGGCGCCCGTGGTCGAGCCGGGCCTGAGGATCATCAGGACGGTGACCGCGGCCCAGAGCACGTTGAAGATCCCCGTGTACACGGCCAGGTGCTTGAGGTCGCGGGTCCTGATGGCCTTCTCCTGACCGGGGAGGATCTTCAACGCCAGCACGAACGCGGCGGCGGTGGTGAGCGCGATCGACACGATCACCCACGGGTGGCCGGTCACGCCCATCACGCCGGCCGTCGCGAACCCGAAGACCGGCACGGAGATGCCGATCAGGGCGTAGACGCGGCAGATGCGGTGCAGGAGCTCGGGGTTGCCGTTGTCGCGGACGGCTCTGGGGAACATGCTGGCGGCCACGGTGACCGGGCCGATGGCGATGATCGCCGCCAGGACGTGCAGCGAGAGGAACAGCTTGCTCACGCGGCCCTCCAGGCGGTGCCGCGGCGTTCGTGGGCGAACAGGGTTTCCAGCTGGAGCGCCTGCTGGGCGCCGATCTCGCGTTCGACCAGGTAAAGCCCGAGATCGATCCCCGAGCTGACGCCGGCGGCGCTGACGAGGTCGCCGTCGTCGACGATTCTCGCGCGGACGGCGTTGACGCCCATGGACTCCAGCACGTGCAGACCGAGGTGGTTGGTGGTCGCGTTCCTGCCCGTGATCAGGCCGGCCATCGCCAACAGCAAGGATCCACCGCACACGGTGGCGATCGTGTTCGGGTGGGTCAGCGCGGGCGCGAGAGCAGCCGCAGCCTTGCTGAGCAGGGCGATCGTCTCGTCGTCGGCCAGGGCCGCCGCGCCGGGAACCACGATGAGGTCCGCGTTCGGGTCCAGCCGGGCGGTCGCCTTGAGCGACAGCAGGTTCAGGCCCGCCGGCACCTCCCGCGGCCCTTCCACGGCGACCAGCTCCGTCCTGATTCCGCCCGCCGTCAGCACCTCGTACGGCCCGATCACGTCCAACGGGTCGAAACCGTCGAACAACACCACCTGAGCGAACATCCGCCCCTCCTTGCTTGTCGGTGATCACGAAGGTAGGGGCGCCAGGCCGAAGCGGGAACTGGCTGGAATGCCATGTTCCAACGGATTCTCGCCAGCTACCGTGGTGGGCGTGCACGAGGTCGCGGTGGTGGTGATGGACAGCGTGGTCCCGTTCGACTTCGCTGTCGGGGTCGACGCGTTCAACTGGACCGGGCGGTACCGGGTCCGGCTCTGTGGTCCTAAGAGGACTGTCAAGGCCCAGCTGTTCGAGCTGAAAGTGCCGCACGGCCTGGAGTTGCTGTCCGAAGTGGACACGATCCTGCTGCCGGGGCACGACCCCGGCCTGGTGATCCCGAGGCGGGTGATCGAGGCGCTGCGGCAGGCCGCCGCGAGGGGCGTGCGGATCGCGTCGATCTGCTCGGGGGCGTTCGTGTTCGCGGCGACCGGGCTGCTGGACGGGTTGCGGGTGACCACGCACTGGCTCGCGGCCGCGGAGTTGCAGGCGCGGCATCCGGCGATCCGGGTCGACCCGGACGTGCTCTACGTCGACAACGGGCAGTTCCTGACCTCGGCCGGTGCGGCGGCGGGGCTGGACCTGTGCCTGCACATGATCCGGCGCGATCACGGGTCCGCGGTGGCGGCCGATGCGGCACGACTGGCTGTGATGCCCCTTGAGAGAGAAGGCGGACAGGCGCAGTTCATCGTCACACCGCCGGTGGCGCCGCAGGGTGCGGAGCTCGAACCGGTGCTGCGGTGGATGGAGACCAACGCGGCGAACGACCTGAAGCTGGAGGACGTGGCCAGGCGGGCGGGGATGAGCACGCGGACGTTGAACCGGCGGTTCCGCGAGCAGACCGGCACGACGCCGTTGCAGTGGCTGCACCGCGCGCGGGTGCGTCAGGCGCAGCACCTGCTGGAGACCACGAACCAGCCGGTGGAGCTGATCGCGAGCAAGGTCGGGTTCGGGTCGGCCACGGCGTTCCGCGACAGGTTCAAGCGGATCGCCGGGACCTCACCGCAGAGCTACCGCGCGGCTTTCCAGGGCTGTCACAGGCCCTAGGGCTGGGCGTGCTCGTGGAGCAGGAGCAAGGTGTAGGCGGCGATCGACTGCGCGTCGGTGATCTCGCCCTTCGCGATCATCGCCTCGAAGTCGGCGCGCGGGAACCACGCCGAACGCATGTCCTGCTCCTCGTGCTCCCGCTCGTGGAAGCCCTCGGTGAGGCCGGTGGCGAGGAACACGCGGCCGCGCTGGGACGACATGCCGGGCGCGACGTCGAGAACGCCCAGTTCGATCATCTTGCCGGCCCGCAGGCCCGTCTCCTCGCGCAGTTCGCGCGTGGCCAGCTCCAGCGGGTCGGAGTCGGCGCGGTCCGGCGCGGTGCCCTGCGGGAACTCCCAGCGCCTGATGCCGAGCGGGTACCGGTACTGCTCGACGAGCCGCACGCGTTCGCCGTCCAGCGGGATGATCAGCGCGTAGTCCGGTTTGTCGACCACGCCGTAGATGCCGTCGGTGCCGTCCGCGCGCCGGATCTCGTCCTCGCGCACGGTCATCCAAGGGTTCGAGTACACCTGACGGGTGCCAAGGCTCTCCACGCCACGGACCGTACCTAACGTCTCGTTCGTGGACACACCCCGTAGCCTGTCGCGGTGCGTCTCGTCATCGCTCGCTGCCAGGTCGACTACGTAGGACGACTCACCGCCCATCTGCCGATGGCTCAGCGACTGCTGCTGATCAAGGCCGACGGCTCGGTGTCGATCCACTCCGACGACCGCGCGTACAAGCCGTTGAACTGGATGAGCCCGCCCTGCTGGCTCATCGAGGACCCGGACATCTGGACCGTGCAGAACAAGGCGGGGGAGAAGCTGATCATCACCCTCGAAGAGGTGCTGCACGACTCCAAGCACGAGCTCGGCCCCGAGCCCGGCCTGCAGAAGGACGGCGTCGAAGCCGACCTGCAGAAGCTGCTCGCCGAGCACGTGACCACCCTGGGCGAGGGCTGGACGTTGGTGCGCCGCGAGTTCCCGACCGCCATCGGCCCGGTCGACCTGATGTGCCGGGACGCGTCCGGTGTCTCGGTCGCCGTGGAGATCAAGCGCCGCGGCGAGATCGACGGCGTGGAGCAGCTCACGCGGTACCTGGAGCTGCTGAACCGCGACCCGCTGCTCGCGCCGGTGCGGGGCGTGTTCGCGGCGCAGCAGATCAAGCCGCAGGCGCGGGTGCTGGCCGAGGACCGCGGGATCCGGTGCGTGGTGCTGGACTACGACGCGTTGCGCGGGATCGAGCCGGACGAGTTCCGGCTGTTCTGATAGACCGCCATGAGCGTGTAGTCGAAGACGTCGAGCCGGTTGTGGTCCAGGTCCCGCAGCCGGTAGGCGGCGGACATCACCTCGGTCATCGCGCCGACCTCGTCCCGCACGGCCTGGGGCAGCGCCTCCCAGGCCGGTCGTGAGCCGCAGGGCGCGCAGATCCCGCCCCGGTTGTGGCCGCAGCCCAGGAGCGGACGGCCGCAGGAGGGGCACGCCCAGTTCACGTACCCGTAGTCGGTCTCCGCGCAGGAGCAGGTCCTCTTGCCCATCCTGCCGCGGTAGGCGGCCAGCTTCAGGTACTCCATGGTGGGCCGCCGGTGGCCGTCCAGTTCAGCCAGCTGGTAGCCCGACCGGATCGGGCCGTCCGAATCGATCATCGGGCCGACCTCGTCCCGCACGGCCTGGGGCAGCGCCTCCCAGTCCGGTCGCAGCTGACATATGCCGCAGACGTCATCCCCGCTGTCGCCGCCGTCGGTGACCACCGCGCGGCACAGCGGGCATACCCAGGTCCTCTGCCTGTGATCAGCCACGAGGTCAGTCTGGGGCGCCGGACGCACGCCCGCACGTGGTTTTGGCGCCCTCGATCAGCAGCATCAGACCGTGCTCGAAGTCCGCGTCACGGTCCTCCATCCGCAGCACCTGGGCGGCTTCCTTCAGCAACGGCACGTCGTCCAGGTCCGGGTACAGCGGCTCCTGGGCGTTCTGCAGCCACGCCTGCTCCTCGGTCACCCACCCCATGAGGTAGCGCTCGACCGCGAGCATCAGTCGCAACGCATCGAGCGGTGTGAACCCCGCGTCGCAGAGCGCGCGCACCTGTGACTCGATGGCCGGCAGTTCGCTCGCTGTCGGCACCGTGCCGTGGTGGACGCGCGCGCCGTCGCGGTAGGCCAGGAGTGCCTGGCGTTTGGCACGTGCGTCGGCGGCCAGCCACACGCTCCAGTCGTCGGTCGGGCGGCGGTCCGGGGGCAGGACCTCCGCCTGCATCTGCTCGGCCATCAGGTCGAGCAGCTCGCGCTTGTTCTTGAAGTGCCAGTACAGGGCGGGTGACTGCACGCCCAGCTCGGCGGCCAGCCTGCGGGTGCTCAGGCCGTCGATGCCCACCTCGTTGAGCAGCTTCAACGCCGTGCGGACGACCTCGTCCCTCTGCAACGCCATCGAGCACCTTCCGGAAAACCTGTTGACACCCGTCACCTTATCGCCGCTAAGTTCTCCTTATCACTGATAAGGAGATCTGACGTGGACCTGCGTCCGTTGCGGCAGAAGGACTTCCGGCTCGTCTGGTGGTCCGGGGCAGTCACCATGCTGGGCACCGTCTTCACCATGACGGCGGTGCCGTTGCAGATCGCGGCGATCACCGGGTCGCCGCTCGCCGTAGGAGCCGTGGGGGTCGTCGAGCTGCTGCCGTCGATCGCCTTCGGGCTCTACGGCGGTGTGCTCGCGGACCGGTTCGACCGGCGGACCATCGCGCTCGTCACCGAGGTCGCGCTGGCGGCGGTCGTGGCGTTGCTGATGGTCAACCCGACCAGCCTGGTCTTCCTGTTCGGTTCGGCGGCGGTCGCGGCCGCGCTCCAGGGGGTGCAGCAACCCGCGCTGGAGGCCATGATCCCGCGGCTGGTGCCCCGTGATCAGCTCGTCGCGGCAGGAGGGTTGCTGGGGCTGCGGTGGGGTGTCGGCGGGATCTTCGCGCCGGCCGCGGCCGGGATCGTGATCACCACCGCCGGGGTGACCGCGGCGTTCGCGTTCGACCTGGTGACGTTCGCGGTGTCGGTCGCGCTGCTCGCGCGCGTTCGTGCCGTGCCGACCGCGGCCGACGCCGAGTGGCCGAGGTTCGTCGACGGCGCGCGGTACGTGGCGGGCAGGCCCGACCTGATCGGCACCTACCTGGTCGACCTCGCGGCCACCGTGCTCGCACTGCCCACCGCGCTCTTCCCGTTCCTCGCGGCGGACCGGCCGTGGGCGGTCGGGTTCCTCTACTCGGCGTCGGCGCTGGGGGTGCTCGTGGCCGCCACGACGGGTGGCTGGACCAGCCGGGTCACCCGGCACGGGCGGTGGGTGCTGGTCGCCGCCGCGCTCGTGGGCGTGGCGATGATCGGGGTGGCCGTCAGTCGCGACATCTGGTTCGCGGTCGCGTTCCTGGCGCTGGCGGGAGCGGCGAACTGGCTCGGTGACACGTTCCGCGGCGCCATCTGGAACAGCACGATCCCCGACGAGCTGCGCGGACGGCTGGCCGGGGTGGAGATGCTCGTCGGGTCGGTCGGGCCCGCGCTCGGCGATCTGCGTGCGGGTGCGATGGCTGCACGGTTCGGCATCAGGAAGACGGTGGCCATCGGCGGTGTGGCTTGTCTGTCGTCTGCAGGGGTGCTCACCGCAGCCCTGCCATCACTTTGGCGCTACGAGGATCAACTTCAGTGAGCGCTCCATCGCAGGTCGTGGTTTGGTGATCAACTGCACGGGGTAAGAACGGGCGCACCTGGAGTAACGTTCCCTCCTGGTCGTTTATGTTGGACTTTGTGGAAGTCTGGGAGGTGGGCGGTGTCGGTGTTGGCCGGGGCGGACCTGCGGCTTGACGCGGGACCGATCGACTACGCGTTGCTCGTCATCTACTTCGCGGTGGTGCTGGGCATCGGCGTGATGGCAAGAAGGTCCGTCTCCTCCAGCCTCGACTTCCTGCTGTCCGGCCGGTCGCTGCCGGCGTGGGTCACCGGGCTCGCGTTCATCTCGGCGAACCTCGGTGCGCTCGAACTGATGGGCATGACGGCCAACGGCGCGCAGTACGGCATGGCGACCGTGCATTACTACTGGATCGGCGCCATCCCGGCGATGGTGTTCCTCGGTCTGGTGATGATGCCGTTCTACTACGGCTCGAAGGTGCGCAGCGTTCCCGAGTTCATGCGCCGCCGGTTCGGCAAGCCGGCCCACCTCGTCAACGCCATCAGCTTCGCGGTCGCGCAGATCCTGATCGCGGGCATCAACCTGTTCGCGCTCGCGGTGATCATCGACGCGCTGCTCGGGTGGCCGCTGCCGGTGTCCATCGTGGTCGCGGCACTGGTGGTGCTCGCGTACACGACGCTGGGTGGCCTGAGTGCGGCCATCTACAACGAGGTGCTGCAGTTCTTCGTCATCGTGGCCGCGCTGGCACCGATCACGATCATCGGCCTGATCAAGGTCGGCGGCTGGCAGGGGCTCGTGCAGAAGGTGACGGATCAGGAGCAGTTGAGCGCCTGGCCCGCGACCGGGCTCACCGGCATCGACAACCCGTTCTGGAGCGTCATCGGCCTGGTGTTCGGTCTCGGTTTCGTGCTGTCGTTCGGTTACTGGACGACGAACTTCGCCGAGGTGCAGCGCGCGATGAGCGCCAAGTCGATGTCGGCGGCCAAGCGCACGCCGATCATCGGCGCGTACCCGAAGGCGCTCATCCCGGCGGTCATCGTCGTTCCCGGCATCATCGCCGCGGTGATCGTGCCGGAGATGGCGAAGCTGAAGTCGGGCGACACGAGCAGTGGTGTGGCCTACAACAACGTGCTGCCGTTGCTCATGCGCGACCTGCTGCCCAACGGCATCCTCGGTGTCGCGATCACGGGTCTGCTGGCGAGCTTCATGGCCGGTGTGGCGGCGAACGTCAGCTCGTTCAACACGGTCTTCACCTACGACCTGTGGCAGGACTACATCAAGAAGGACCGGCCGGACGAGTACTACCTGCGCGTCGGGCGGTTGGCCACGGTCGGCGCGTGCGTGCTCGCGATCGGCACGGCGTTCATCGCGGCGGCGCTCGGCGGGTCCAACATCATGGACTACATCCAGGCGTTGTTCTCGTTCTTCAACGCGCCGCTGTTCGCGACGTTCATCGTCGGCATGTTCTGGAAGCGGATGACGCCCACCGCCGGTTGGGTGGGTCTGCTCGCGGGCACGCTCACCGCGATGTTCATCTACGCGATCTCGGAGCCGTCGTTCGGCATCAAGTGGCTGGAGCTGCCCGGCCAGGGCGCGAGCTTCCTCGGCGCGGGTCTCGCGTTCGTGGTGGACGTCGTCCTGAGCGTCGTGGTCAGCCTGGTGACGCGGCCGAAGCCGGACAGCGAGCTGGTCGGCCTGGTCTACAGCCTCACGCCCAAGGCGGACCGCTCGCACTCCACCACCGGCGAGGACGCGGGCTGGTACCGCTCGCCCGCCCTGCTCGGCGGTGGAGTGCTGGCGCTGACGACCGTGCTCTACATCATCTTCGGCTGAGGGAGGCCGTCATGAGGTTGTTCGACCTGCGACTGATCATCGCTTTCCTCTTCGGCGTGTACGGCGTCGTACTCGTCGTCCTCGGCTTCGGTTTCACGTCCGACGACGACCTGAAGAAGGCCGAAGGGGTCAACATCAACCTGTGGGCCGGCATCGCCATGGTGGTGCTGTCGGCGGCGTTCGCCGCGTGGGCGACGTTGCGGCCTCAGTTCGCGGACGCGGACAAGCAGCCGCTCAAGGAGCTGTGACTGCGTCTTGCGACTGGGGACGACCGGGGTAAACGGGGTTGAAGGCCTCGATCGTCCACGCGTCGAGCCAGTTGAATGCGCGGCGAATGTGGTTGAACACGTCTCTCCTACACGTCTCTCCTTCTATCGGGGTCTTCACCAGGTACAGCGCGTTGATCTTCTGAATCGTTCCCGAAGCGCTCCGTGACTCCGGCCACGCCTGGATCACGGGGTACCGCCCACGAGCGGACGCGAAGGTCGCTACCGTGCACGTCGTGCCCCGTTTTCGTGCCACAGCCGTGGTCGCCGCCGCTGCTCTGCTGATGGCCGGCTGCTCGACCGGTCCAGGTCTCGCCAAGACGCACTCC
>Ga0207692_10000944_pt1 | contig 10540 bp, 5 predicted proteins | sample LARL52metaG_FD_184345 | JGI IMG/M metagenome (GOLD analysis project Ga0207692, IMG submission 184345) | Corn, switchgrass and miscanthus rhizosphere microbial communities from Kellogg Biological Station, Michigan, USA - LAR L5-2 metaG... | ecosystem: Host-associated > Plants > Roots >...
GTGTCGACGATCTTCCCGACCGATCCGACGGGGGCACCGACGTCGATGTCCGGCTACATCCACCGCTACGCGGGAGCGGTCATGTTCGTGGCACTGCCCGCGGCCGGGGCGCTGATCGCCCGCAAGTTTCCGGCTCTGCTCGGTATCGCATTGATTGCGAGCGTGTCGAGCGCGGCGTTTCTGGTGAGCCACGTTTCGTTCGCCGGATTCGAGGCGCGCGGACTCACCGAACGCGTTTTGTTCGCATCCCTTTACGGACTTCTTTTCGCCATCGCGGCACTACAGGTGAGGCGCACGACATGACCATGACGGCCATCACGCTCGCCGTGTTCGGCGCCGTGTGCTTCGCCCTCGCAGCGCGGATGCAGCACGACGCGGTCGCCGAGACCGGTGCCCGTGTCGGCGTCCTCGCCCAACCGCGCTGGCTCGGCGGGCTCGCCCTGCTCGTCGCGGGCGCCGGGGTGCACGCGGCCGCGCTCGGCATGGCGCCGCTCACCGTCGTCCAGCCGGTCGGCGTGCTCGCGATCGGCATGACCGCGTTGCTGGACCGGCGGTTCCGCGAGCTGCCGGCGATCCTGCTCACCACCGCGGGCGTCGGCGCGTTCGTGTTCCTCGCGTCCGGTAGCGCGACTGCGACCCAGATCGCGCCGGACGCCGAACTCACGGCCGGTTTCGTGGTCCTCGGCGCCATCTCCGTGCCTGGCGTGATCGCCGCTCTCACCACGAACGCGCGCGTACGGGCCGTGGCGTTCGCATCGGCCGGTGGTGTCGCGTACGGGTACGTGTCCGTCCTCATGCGAGCCGTCTCCCAGGCGGTCCAGCAGGGCGGGTTCGGGTTCGCGCAGCTCGTGTTCGTGCTCGCCATCGCACTCTCGCTCGCCGTGGGCGGCTGGCTGGTCCAGCACGCCTACGCCGGCGGGCCCCCTCATCTCGCCGTCGCCTGCCTGACCGTGGTGGACCCGCTGGTCGCGGTCGGCATCGGCGCCTTCCTCCTCGGCGAGGCCGCGCACCTGTCCGCGTGGACCGGTGCCGCGCTGATCGCCTGCGCGCTCACCGCAGCCGGTGGTGTGTTCGCCCTCGCTCGTCAACCTCGTGTCTCTACTCGATCGGAGCTTCCCGTGAACACCTCCAGCGCGCTGCGCGTCGTCATCGCCGCCGACACGTTCCCGCCGGACGTCAACGGAGCCGCGCGCTTCGCCCAGCGCCTGGCGGTCGGTCTCGCGTCCCGCGGTCACGACGTCCACGTGATCGCCCCGGACTCGCCGCGGGCCACCGAGATCGACGGCGTGACGGTTCACCGGCTGCGCTCGCACCGGCTGCCGTTCTACCCGGACTTCCGCTTCTGCCTGCCGTGGCAGGCCTCCCGCGAAGCCGACGAGCTGGTCAAGTCGTTGCAGCCGGACGTCGTGCACGTCCAGGCGCACTTCGTGGTGGGCCGGTTCGTCCTGAACTCCGCCGTCGCCCAGGGCATTCCGACGCTCGCCACGAACCACTTCATGCCGGAGAACCTGTTCAGCCACGCGCACGTGCCGTCGTCGCTGCAGGGCATGGCCCGCAAGTTCGCCTACCGCGACCTGGCCCGCGTGTTCGGACGGGCCGACGTCGTCACCGCGCCCACACCGCGTGCCGTGCAGTTGTTGCACGACAGCGGTTTCCCCGAACGCGCGGTGCCGGTGTCGTGCGGCATCGACATCGCCCGCTACCAGCGTTCGGTCGTGCACAACGACCGTCCCACGGCGTTGTTCGTCGGGCGGCTGGACGAGGAGAAGCGCGTCGACGAGTTCCTGCGCGCGCTGGCCCGCGTGCCCGGCGCGTTCGGCGAGGTCGTCGGTGACGGCACCTGCCGCGCCGAGTGGGAGCTGCTGGCCCGCGACCTGGAGATCACGGACCGGGTGAAGTTCCACGGGTTCGTGTCCGAGGACGACCTGCTCGACGCCTACGCCCGCGCCGACCTGTTCGTCATGCCCGGCATCGCGGAACTGCAGAGCCTCGCGACGATGGAGGCGATGGCCGCGGGCAAGCCGGTGATCGCCGCGAACGCCATGGCGCTGCCGCACCTCGTGCACTCCGGCCGCAACGGCTGGCTGTTCGAGCCCGGTGACGTGAACGCGCTGGCCCAGCGCCTGCACACGCTGGTGCACGACGCGCCGATGCGGGCGCGGATGGGCGCCGCCAGCAGCGAGATCATCTCGCACCACGCGCTGGCGGCGACCCTGGAGCGCTTCGAGGCCCTGTACGCACGGGCGATGGGCCTGCCGGCACCCGTCATCGCGTTGGCGGCCTGAGCTTCTGCTCGATCTGCTGCGCGACGACCTGTCCGTTGCGGGAGAGGGTGAGCGTCGAGGGGTGCTCGCCCTCTCCGTCGATGAGGAACCGGTAGAGCGACGCGTGGCCCTCCAGCCGTTCGCGCAGCACGGCCTTGATGTCGCGGTCCTCCGGGTAGATCGCCGGAATCGCCTCGCTGACGAGCAGGCGGCTGATCCGCCGGCGTTCCACCCGCGGCACGTACCAGGACGTGATCAGCAGCAGCGTCAGGCCGAACGCCAGCGCCGTGCCGATCACCGTCGTCCAGCCCCACCCGTGCGGGCGGATGACCAGCAGGACGTCCGCGAACACCAGGTAACCGATGCCGTAGACCGCGGCCCAGCCCGCGGTCGCCGCGGCCGGCGGTTCGGCCCGTTCCGTGCCCCACACGCCCTCCGCCAGGCGCCACCGCTGCAGCGACCTGCCGGCGCTCAACGCCTTGTAGACGCCGAACACCATGCACAGCACCGAAGTGGGGAGCACCAGCCAGGGCTTGGTGTGCAGCTCGAACTGCCAGATCGCCCAGACCAGCGCCATCGCCACCACGACCACGGCCGCCTGCTTCCAGCGGCGCTTGATGATCTCGATCGGCCTGAAGTCGGCCAGCACCGCGAGCGGCGTGCGGATGGGCGCGGGCAGCGAGCCCAGGACCAGCAGCGCGGTGACGACCAGCGCGACCCCGGCGATGGTGATCGTGCCGGTGGTGACCTGCGTCCTGTCGTCCGGCAGCCGGTAGACCGCGATGGCCGCCAACGGGATCACCGGTGACAACAGCACCAGACCGTGCAGCATCGTGCCGCTTCTCAATGCCGCGTAACCGAAAGCCGCGAGCAGACAGGCCGCGCCGATCGCCGCGCCCGGTCCCGCCGCCCACGTCGGCAGGACGCCGAACAACGCCATGACGACCAGCGCGCCACCGACCGCGAGACCCAGCAGCCCCAGGAACTGCGCCAGGTTCCCGCCCCTGGTCAGGCCGGTGATCGTCCAGTAGGGGAGCAGCGCCGCGCCGCGGATCGAGCGGGTGACCGGCCGGACCGCGGCGAACCCCGACCGTTCGGAGTCGGCGACCGTGACCGCGACCGCCGCGGCGGTCGCGGCCGTGCGGATCATCTGGTCGGACGCGGCTTCCTGCGTCAGCGGCTCGCGGCCGATGCCGGCGCGGTCGAATGCGGTCAGCGCCGCCATGCCGAGCGTGACCGTGTGCTCGTGCGGATATTCCAGGCGCCGTAACAGGTCCTCGTGCTCTTCGAGGAACAGCTCACCCCGCGAGCGCTTGTCCGAGCCGTCACCGCGGTCGGCGATGATCGAGGCCCGCAACCGGGGCAGCTCGTCGCAGATGATCCGCCAGTGCAGGCCCCACGCGGCCAGCTCGGCGAGCTTCATCGACGACGGCGACAGCTCGTCGTCCGCCTCGTAGATGCTCGCGAGCTCCTGCTTGGCCTCCTCGGCGCACACGGCGACCTGGACCGGCAGCTCCGGCCCGAACATCGTCTTGATCACGCTGTCGACCACGGCCTCCGCCCGCTCCGCCGGCGTGCGCTGGTCACCGTCGGGCCGGCCGAGCATGTCCATCCGGCGCAGCCGCCGGGGGTCGAACAGCACCCGGCACAGCATCGTGGCGCCGTCGAGCCGTCCCCAGATCCAGTCGTTGACCCGCCACGACCGCTTCAGGAACCCGGAGAACCGCGCCAGCGACGCCCCGCCCGCCTTGTCGTCCGCCGTGATCGACTCCTTGGCGAACGCGTTGCGCGTCTGCAGCGACACCTGCACCAGCTCGACCGGCGTGTCCAGTCCGGTGGAGGAGTCGTCGGACAGGCACGTGCCCGCGATCTCCAGGGCCAGCAACCTGCTGAGCGCCCGTTGCGCGGCGGACAGCCCGGCTTCCTGCGCCGTGGCCGCCGGCGTGAGCAGCGCCTGCCAGCAGCCGAGCCCGCCGAGCTTGAGCCGGTACTCGTCGAGCTCGGCCATGACCTGCTCGGCCTCGCCGACGATCCGGCCGATCTCGGCGACCTGCGCCCTGACCTCCAGCCCGAGATGCCCGTCGATCATGCTCTCGTGGTAGCTCGCCAGCCTGCCGATCCAGTACCGCTCGTCGAGCGAGTCCGACGGCTGCCACGCGAAGACCTCGGACCTGAGCTTGCGCAGTTCGGCACGCACCTGGTGCAGCCCGCGGCGGGCGGTGGCGATCTGGTCGGCCTTGCCGTCCGGCGCCACCCACACGAGCCGCTTGAGCAGGTCGAGCGCCGACGCGCCGAGGCGTTCGGCCATCGCGATGCCCCACTCCCAGCCCACGTCCTCCCGGCACACGATGCTCGGCAACCGCACACCGGGCACGTACGGCAGCACCCCTTGCGTCTTCTTCCACGTGCGCTGCGCGCTCTCCGCCGCCCGCCGGGCCCGTTCGAACGACCAGTTGGCCGGATTCCCCTTGGGCAGCGCGAACTGCTGCGCCACGGCCTGCCGCGCGGCGAGCCGGATCTCGGCGTCCTCGTAGTGCCCGAAGAGCTTGTCCGCCAACGAGTACACCTCGTCGACGACGTTCTTCTCACCCGCGTTCAACCGCTCCAGCAACGCCATCCGCCCGCCCCTGCTGCCGGCGGCGCGACGGTTGTGCTCCTCGATCTTCTCCACGTACGTGCGGCCGGCCTGACTCGACATGGCGCTCAACAACTTCGCGCCCGAGCTGACCGTCGTCATCGCCGTGGCCGCGGTGTCCGCGACGGGTTCGGACCCGAGCGGCTCCGCGTGCGGGAACACCAGCAACATCACCCGCCGCACGGGCCCGTCCGCCGGCATCCGGTCGATGGCCTCAAGAGCTTCCTTGGTGGGCGTGTTGACCAGCACCCCGCCGTCGACCGCGAACCTGCTCCGATCACCCCCGTTGGCCCAGCTGGCGACATCCGCCATGTCCGGCCGTTCCGGCGTCGCCTGACCACCGACGGGGATGAAGCTCGGCTCGAACGCGAACGGGAAGCTGGCACTGCTGCGCGCGGCCAGCGCGAGCTGCAGGACGCGCTCGTTCAGCTTCTCGGCCGTGAAGTCGTTCCTGGTGTCCTCCGCCACCCAGTCGTAGGGGTCGCGACGGAACGAGAAGCTGCCCTGGTGCACCGACTGCGTGAGCGGCTGCCCCAGGTCGTCGTAGGTGATGGTGGGAACCCCGCCCAGCAACGTGGTGGTGATCCGCAGGTCGATCGGCCGCTCGTAGGCCTCGGTGGGCTCGAAGTCCGTGGTGAGGCGGGCCAGCGCCTCCTGCAACCGCGGCAGGAAGAACTCGTCACCCTTGAGCAAACTCGTCGGCTCACCCCGGAACGGCGTCCTGAGCAGCTGCTCCATCCGCCCCTGCTCGGCCCACAGATCCCGCAGCCTGCTCAGATCGGCGTTCTTGTTGACCTGTGACAACGCCAGCGCGGCCCCGTTGATCCCTCCAGCCGACGTGCCGGCGATGACATCGGCCCGCGCGGTGCAGCCCACCAGGTCCAGCAGCGGCTGGTACACACCGCCCGGCCTGGTCAGCCGGTCCAGCTCCAGCACCACACCGCCCATCCAGACGGCCAGACTCACCCCGCCGTTGAGCACCACGGCGAACCGGACCTCTTCGCGCGACATGGGTTGCTCGGTCATGCCACCCCACCCCCTCCGGCGTCGATCATGCCCCTGCCAGGTAGTCGTCCGCCGAAGGGCTGTGGTTACTGGTCCGGATGCCGAGCGGTCACCTTGGGTCGGTGGGCGCGCAGGTCCTGACGGGCGGGGTCATTTCATCGCCGCTTCGCGACGATTGCGATTGGGGCTGACTTCGAGCCCAAGCCTCAATCGCGAGCGTGCGTGGTTGCGTCAGGCGGATACGTCGCGTCATGCCGCTTACCGGGTCGGCATCAGGCCGATCACGCGACCGTGTTGATTAGGTTGCGTCTGGGCTTTTGCTCCGGATCCAGCCAGCCGGGTGCGTAGAACGTCGGTATCTCGTGCACCATTCTCACTTCCCACTCACTCTGGTGAATGAGCGTGTGGTGATGTCGACACAGCAGCACCGCGTTCTTGACCGACGTATCGCCGCCGTTGGCCCAGTGATGAATATGGTGGGCGTCGCATTGTTTGGGTGATCTGCCGCAGCCGGGGAACGCGCAGCCCTTGTCGCGGGCGACCAGGACGCGGCGGATTCCGGCGGGGAAGCTGCGGGTCTTGCGGCCGATGTCCATCGGCTGCGACCTCTCACCCAGGACCAGCGGAATGATCCCCGCGTTGCACGCCAGCCGACGGACCTCTGCGGCGGGGATGCGCTCACCGTTGTCCAGCATGCCCTGACCGAGCCTGTCGGCCAGGTCCTCGTAGCGCATCGTCACCGTCAACGTCACCGGCTCACCACCGTGCTCGGGCATTTGGTCGGCGCGCAGCATCAGGTCCACCAACTCGGCCAGCGCATCCCCCTCACGCTCGGCCCGCGACCGCGGATCAGGGCCTTCCTCGGCCGTGGTCGGGCGCGGCTTGGCCAGCGGGTCCATCAGCGCCTCGTACTTGGCGCCGGTGACCTTGTCCAGCGTCGCCCGGATCTCCAACTGGTCGTTCTTCCACCGCATCACATGCTGGTTGACCTGCCGCGACGGCTCGGCATCGCGTGGTTCGGGGTCGTTCTGCAACAGCGCGTAGACCAGCTTCCGGCCCATCGCCCGCAACGCCACCGGATCATGCTCGCGGGCGAGGCCGACCACGGTCTGCTCGTACTCGGCAGGCAGGGCCTTCATCACCTCGGCCACCACCGCGACATGCTCCATCGACAACGCACCCTCGGCCGCCGCCAACGCCGTCACCGGCAGCACGGGCGCGATCTCACTACCGGTCGGCGTGATCCCCGCCCCCAGCAACCCGGCATTCGCCACCCACTGCCTGGCGGCATTCCGACTCCAGCGGACCGCATGCTGCAACACCTGAGCCAAATCCTTATACCCAAGCTCACTCGCCGCACCACGCCGATCCAACTCGGCGATCCAGCGCATCACCGCATACTGACGAGCCTGAAAATCCACCACCTCATCGACGAGAGCGCTCAGCACCTCGCCGGTGGAGAGGAGCGGAAGGTCGGGTTCGATCACGTGTTCGACTCTACCGCAAGATCACGAGAAGATAACAGGTAAAGCTAAACACAATCGGGTGAACCGAGGCTCATTCTGACTCGGTGAGCGGCGATGAAACGACCCGGCCCGTCAGGAACCCGCTCAGGCGGCAGGGTCGGATTTCAGGAACGGCCCGACCCGCTTCCGCGCGATCAGCACGCACACCGCGAACGTGATCACCGCCCCCGCAACAGCCTGCGGCACCGTGTAGGCCCGCCCGTCGAACGCGGATCCGGTGGGCGGCAGGATCACCGCGATGACCGCCGACGTGACCATGGCGAACGTCCGGAACTTGGGTCCCACGACGGCGGTGGCCAACGGCAGTGCCGCCCACAGCACGTACCAGGGTTGCAGCACCGGCCCGAGCACCAGGATCGCGCCGAGCGCCGCGCCGAGGCCGTTCATCGCCTTGATCCGGCCCTTGAAGCTGCGCCACAGCAGCACCACCGTGATCACCACAGAGATGCCCTGGCCGAGCAGCCGCGTCAGCGCGATCATCGACTCGGTGTGGTTGCCCAGGCCCAGCATGATGCCGGTGCCGGCGCCCAGGAACCCGAGTGCGGTCGGCGGCGACATCCACGACTTCACCGTCGACGCGACGTTCAGCGTGGAGATCCACCCGAAGCCGAAGCCCGTGCCGAGGCAGATCGCCACCACCCCGACTCCGGCGATCACGGCCATCACCCCGGCCACCAGTGCCAGGTGCTTGAGCTGACCGCCGAGCTTGCGGGCCACCATCACGCCGAGGAACCCGAGCGCGGCCATCGCGGGGATCTTCACCATCGCGCCGCACACGATGAACGCGGCGCCCAGGGTGATCCACGACCACTTCAACGGTTCCAGCCCGCGCATCGCGAGCTCCAGGCCGACCAGCATCAGGCCCAGGGCCAGGCCGTCGTTGTGCACGCCGATGACGATGTGGAACAGCACCAACGGGTTCAGCGCGCCCAGCCACAGCGCGCCGACCGGCGGCACGCCGAAGCGGGCGGCCAGGCGCGGCAGCGCCCACACGATCATCGCGAGGCCGCACAGCACCAGCAGCCGGTGCACGAACACGCCGGACACGACGTGGTCGCCGGTCACCATCGCGGTCAGCCGGCCGAACGCCAGGAACAACGGCCCGTACGGCGCGGGTGTCTCGCGCCAGATGTTCGGCACACCGCGCGTCAGCACGTGGTCGACGCCCAAGGCGTTGGCCGGGCCGAGAACGTACGGGTCCAGGCCGCGCGCGGCGATCTCGCTCTGCGCCAGGTACGAGTACACGTCGCGCGAGAACATCGGCACGCAGAAGACCAGCGGCACGGTCCACATCAGCAGCGTGCGGTCCATCTGGCTGCGGGACACGAGCCGCGCGCGTCCGGGACGCACGAACCGGCCGAGAGCCAGCCAGGCGGACACGATCATGAAGATGCCGGTCCAGACGACCCCCATCGCGACTGAAGGCATCCGCGAGAAAAGTCCGAGAACTGGCACGCCGTACAGCGGCGAGTAGATGGGCGCGGCGCCACCGCCGAGCGATCCGACGGTCAGCAGCAGCGCGCCGATGGTGCCCCAGCGACGGACGATGTCCAGCTGGCGACGCTCTCGACCGTTCAAGAGGTCGCTCTCCGGAGTCACGGCTCCGCCGGAAGTGGGCATGGCAGGAGCGTATCCAGCCACGTTCAGCCGTGAGTCAGGTCACCCTGTGACCGCGATCTTTGCGACCTCCGGCTAAATACGCAACACTGGTGTTGTGAAAAACGCCGAGACCCACCTTGACGCCGTGCAGCAGCACGACGGCAAGACTCGGCGCGCTGTCGCCAGGCTCCTGTTGGAGCAGGGTCCGGTCACCGCGGCAGCTGTTGCCGAGGAACTGGGCATCAGCCCCACGGCCGTGCGCCGTCACATCGACGCACTGCTCGCGGACGGCGAGGCGACCACGAGGGACGCTCCGCGCCAGACCCAACGCGGTCGTGGCCGTCCCGCGAAGCTCTTCCTGCTCACTGATGCCGGACGCGCCCGGTTCGGCCACGCCTACGACGACCTCGCGGTCGCCGCGATCAGGTTCCTCGCCCAGACAGGCGGCGAGGAGGCGGTCAAGGCGTTCGCGCAGAGCCGTGTCGACGCGCTCGTGGACCGGCACCGGACGGCGATCGTGGCCCAGGCCACGCCCGCTGACCGGGCCAAGGCCCTTGCGGCCGCGTTGACCAGGGAGGGCTACGCTGCGTCGGCACGTCACGTCGGTGTGGGCGAGCAGTTGTGCCAGCACCACTGCCCGGTAGCCCACGTGGCCGCTGAGTTCCCCCAGCTGTGCGAGACCGAGACGGAGACGTTCGCGAATCTCCTCGGTTCTCACGTGCAGCGCCTCGCGACGATCGCAAGCGGCCATGCCGTCTGCACGACGCACATCCCGAACACTTCACGGATCCCAGATGATGGAGGGGAGCCCGCATGACTGCCGCTGCCGAGCAGCGCACGCCCACCACGGTGCAGTCTCCGCTCACGCAGGAAGAGACCATCGCGTCTCTCGGCAACTACGAGTTCGGCTGGGCCGACTCGGACACTGCCGGCGCGAGCGCCCGCCGAGGCCTCAACGAGGACGTCGTCCGCGACATCTCGGCGAAGAAGGACGAGCCCGAGTGGATGCTCGAGTACCGGTTGAAGGCGCTCAAGCTCTTCGACCTCAAGCCGATGCCGAACTGGGGCGCCGACCTCTCTGGGATCGACTTCGACACGATCAAGTACTTCGTGCGGTCCACCGAGAAGCAAGCCCAGAGCTGGGAAGACCTGCCCGAGGACATCAAGAACACCTACGACCGCCTGGGCATCCCGGAGGCCGAGAAGCAGCGCCTCGTCGCCGGTGTCGCCGCCCAGTACGAGTCCGAGGTCGTCTACCACAAGATCCGCGAGGACCTCGAGGAGCAGGGTGTCATCTTCCTCGACACCGACTCGGGTCTGCGGGAGCACCCGGAGCTCTTCCAGGAGTACTTCGGCTCGGTGATCCCGGCCGGTGACAACAAGTTCTCCGCGCTCAACGGTGCGGTGTGGTCCGGTGGCTCGTTCATCTACGTGCCGAAGGGCGTGCACGTCGAGATCCCGCTGCAGGCCTACTTCCGGATCAACACCGAGAACATGGGCCAGTTCGAGCG
>Ga0207692_10000948_pt1 | contig 10529 bp, 11 predicted proteins | sample LARL52metaG_FD_184345 | JGI IMG/M metagenome (GOLD analysis project Ga0207692, IMG submission 184345) | Corn, switchgrass and miscanthus rhizosphere microbial communities from Kellogg Biological Station, Michigan, USA - LAR L5-2 metaG... | ecosystem: Host-associated > Plants > Roots >...
CCGAGATGCGGAAACTGCTGACGCCCGACATCACGGAGCCCGAGATCGACGTTTTCGATGCCTTCTTTTCGCTGCCTGACACCGACGCCGGCAAGCGCAAGGCAAAATCTTCAGCGACATGACAAAGGGCGGACGTTCGCAACGATTATCAATGTTCTACGCAACGAACTCGGTTACGAGGTGCACCATCGGGTAATCAGTTCGGCTCCTTGGGTGCCGCAAAAACGGGAGCGTATCTTTCTTGTCGGTTTCAAAAAACAGAGCCAGTTCAACTTTGAACGACTCATAGTCCCCCAAGAAAGCCCCAAACTGGGATCGATCCTCGATGCGAACGAAAACGTCGATCCAAAGTACACGCTAACTGCACACCTCTGGAATTATCTGAAAAACTACAAGACCAAGCATGAGGCCAAGGGTAATGGCTTCGGTTACAGCCTGTTCGGCCCGAACGACGTGGCGCGCACGCTTTCAGCCAGATACTTCAAGGACGGATCGGAAGTGCTCATTGCCCAATCGCGAACGAGGCCGCGGCGTCTGACACCCCGAGAATGCGCCAGACTTATGGGATTCAAACACGTTGACGGATCGGATTTCCGCATTCCCGTTTCCGACACACAGGCCTATAAGCAATTCGGTAACGCAGTAGTCGTTCCTGCTGTAGCTGCGGTCGCCGAATTGATGAAACCGCATATACTCTCAGCGTTAGAGGATCGACCGATCAGGAAGCCCGCAAGCCAGCCGGAGCTTCCGTTTGTGCGCGAGCCCGAACAGGTGTTTGCCCATGGCTGATGTCGTTTCGGCTGATGTGCGAAGCCGAATGATGTCAGGTATCCGCGGCAAGAACACGAAACCTGAGATGATCATCCGGCGAGGCCTGCATGCGAGGGGCTTCCGCTACATCCTCCACGACAAGCGTCTCCCTGGCAAGCCAGATCTTGTGCTCCCGAAGTACCGAGCTGTAATCTTTATCAATGGTTGTTTTTGGCATGGGCACAACTGCCATCTTTTCAAGTGGCCGAAGACGAGACCAAAATTCTGGCTTAGAAAGATTGAGCGAAACAGGGAGATCGACCAGACGGCAGTTGCGACCCTCAAAGGATGCGAATGGCGATGCTGCGTGGTGTGGGAATGCGCTTTAAAGAGCCCTTCCCGACTTCTAGAAGGAGACGTTGTGAAACGCATTTCCAAATGGCTTAGGTCAGAAAAGCGCGAGATCACGATTAGAGGCGGTGAACTCGTCAAGAGTTATGGACGATCGGTTTACGGAAGATAGATGCCGTCTTAGCTGGCCCGACAGGAAAATTAAAATCGTCTCATGACATTAGAACGGGAAACAGTTAGCGCGTTAGATCCGACTGAGGACGATGTTTCCGATCTTCTCATTGCTCTGCTAGAGCAGGCATCAAACGTTTTGGTGAAGAAGCTTTCCAATAACGATCGCGATTGGGCGCAGTTCCATAACAAGCATCAAGCTGGCGTCTACATCCCTCCCAAGCAGCGGGATGGAGGATTTTTTCCATCGCTAACAAAGAAGGATCGTCCGCGTGGAGAGCCCGAAATCCTAGAAACGTTCTTTGCAACTGAGTGGCCACAGGTGATTGAAACGCGAACGACGCGGCTGGTACACTATACGAGTAAGGGTCCAGAAACGCACATGACCGGCCTTCCGAGGGCGGCGTTCGCTGAACTTTCACCGGCCTCATTTCTTGTGATGGCGAAGTTCGGAAGCGGCAAGGAGAAGGTCTATCGCTGCCTTACCGTGGATTCGACCTCCGATGCTGCTGTGATCCTAACAGATGCGTTGGAACTCGAACCGGACTTTCTGATTGGTGAGAGGCGACCGCCTGAGCTCCGCAGACGAGAGCGCGACCGGATTCTAACTTTCGCAGAAGAAGTAGCGGTAGCGTGGTTGGCCGGCAGAATTGCGAACTTTGCAACTGAAAGAACGGCCGTGCCAGAAACCTTGGCACTGGCCGGTGAGGCGCGAGACGCTTATCTGAGGAAACATGCTCGGAGTGATTTAAACCCGTTTGACATGGAGGCGCCGGGCGACGCCCTTCGGGAAATCAGTCGAGCGATTGAATGGGATCTTTTTCGCAGCTACCAGCTTCGCGAAAGGGCAGTTGGGCTGGTTAGAATTGTTCTTGGAGACGTTCCAGGCACCCCCCAATCGCCAGCATTATCCACGCACTCGTTGATCGCCTGCCCGAGATTGATCGCTACATGCTATCAGCTGGTCAGCAGCGCAAAGCCCGTGCCGGAGTGTCCTTTGAACACCACATTGAACGTATGCTTTTGGACGGGAAAGTCCCCTTCGGGAAGCAAGTAGTGATCCAAGCTCGCAAGCGACCAGACTTTGTCCTTCCGTCGTTTGCTCACCTTGCCAAACCTCGAAAAGGTAAGGACCGGGGTTTAATTTTAAGCGCGAAGACCACGCTGCGCGAGCGGTGGAAGCAGGTCGAACGGGAGATGCACGGTTGTGAACTCTTTCTCGGCACTGTTGATGAAAACATAGCTGCGAACGCGATCGAGGAAATGGAATCCATGGGAATTATCCTTGTGGTCCCTGAACACTTGAAAAAATCGAAAGAAACCGAATACGAGCGTCACAGTAATGTCCTCAGTTTTAAAACATTCTTTGGAACGGTGGTGGGCAAGCGAATGCTTTCGTGGTGAATGGAGCACCAATTTTGTTGGGATTAGTGATCCAAGAACACCGCTCGTCGCGTTCTGTGTCGCTCTCACACCCGGTCTCTGAATTCCGCATCCTGCACGAAGCACGCCTCGTACTTCCCGAAAATCCGGCAGCGGTTGCGCGCGACTAGACGTCCTCGAGATCCACTGCCTGCCGCAAGGCAACAATGTGCGGCGCAGCCCGTCCATCGGGGCAGCTGGTCTTCCAATAGGCCGTATGGGTGAAGAACCTGGGGGCCGCGGGGCTCACGGTAGAGACCGGAGTATCCCCAATATAGCGGCCGAAGATGTCCTTGAGGGCGCCGCCAATCGCATCACCCCAGAACATCTGGTTCATCGGAAAAAACAGGTTGGTCCAACGAGTCATTGCGAACAGCGCGGCATGATGAAACTCTTTTCGCCTGGTGTTCGGGTTCGTGAACGACAGCAGCCCATCCCCATCCTGTTTTTTCGGCGGGCAAACGGGAAATTCCCGCTGCTTCACCCTGCGATGAAAATCGTCGACAAGTTTCTCCTCCGTACTGCCGTCACACATCAAATAGTACGCGTGGGTCAGCGGACTGCCCAGCGTGACGAAATCCGTGACCAGCCAGGTCGGGAGCTTTTGATTGGCGGGGGTCGGACTGTTGATGGTTTCTGCCGCGATTTTTCCGATCAGGGCGCGTCCTTTCGCGCAGAATTCGGCTTGGCTCGTGATCGCGCCGGAAGGGTTTTCCGGATCGTGCTGGTCGAGCTGGGAGAACTCCGGTTCAAGAAGATCGGAGCGAGGAAGACGGTTGTTGACCCTGCTGAAATAGGCACGCAGCATGTCGTAGCCAACCACCGTCCCCAGACTATGCGCGACCACAACAATTCGGTCGTAGGTGCCCCACTTGTGCAAGGTGTCGAGCATTTCGACCGCCTGCCTGCGAATTTCTCGCCTGACCAGCACATTGCCTGGCGAAGCACGAAAATATCGCGCCGCATCGCCGAGATAGGGCTGAAGGAACAAGGCATAAAGCGCGAGGTACAAGAGTATGACGGCGAATGCGATCACCGCGCTGTAGCGCTCGTTCAGGCTCCAGAAAATCCAGCCGTGCTGCAGGATGTCGGAGAACGGCCCGCCGTTTAGTGCAAAGATATTGCCCGCAGATTTGAGACCGCTCCAATCGAAGAGGTATCGTGCATTCAGGTAAAGCACGAAAAAGCACGATGAGAGCAGGTAGGTGGCCATCATTGCGATCGCACCCCACCTGCCCATGGCGATCGCGGCGACACACAGCGAAATCAGGATCGGCAGGAACAGGGACGTCAGCCAGGCGAGGGTCTCATGGGCAATGCCGGTATAGAAAATCGCTCCAGATATCGCTGCCAGAACCACAGCGCCCACCAGGATTTTCCAGGCCCCGCGCGAGGCCGCAAAGAAGACAGCAAAGGTGGCCGCCATGAACAGCACGAAGAAAGGCGCGAGCAGCAAGGCTTCGGGTTCGTGATAGGGATGATTCCACAGGAAGATCGAGCTCGCCCCCTTGGTGACGGCGAATTGAACCTTGTCATCGATGAGCGGCGGATTGCCCAGCAACAGCAGTATCCCATGCAGAACGAGAAGCACCACGGACTGCACCAGCAAACACAAAAAGATCGTCGCGCCCCACCACAGCGCGCGCATGCCGCGCTTGAGCCGTGGCCCCTTGCGCACGAGCTCAAACAACCAGAGCAAGACCGCGACCGCCCGCGTCTCGCTCATCAGATGCGCCCAGTAGAGTTCGTGAAAATCGACACTGCGCTTGTCGACGGTGCCTGGAACCTCATTGGTGGTGAGGACTGACAGATCCAAATCGTCGCTCTTGCGTTCCGGATGCAGCCAGTAGCGCTTGTCGTTCGGGCCGGGCTCAGTGTCCTTGTCGAGCCATACCGCATTGATGACCCCGCGGACTGTGTCCAGCGCCCGCTGACTGCCCATGCCGTGCACCACAAGCACTGCGGTGCGGCGCACTGGTGGTTCAATCTTGTCGACAGCTCCAGGCCCCGGAACAGTCTGTGACGGGACAGCGATCTCGGACATTGAAATATTACCGATTGAAATGTCAGCCACTATCACCCTGGATTGTGCGATTGTCGAGGTCTATTTCTCTGCCACCCGCTACTCCATCACCCGGTCCCTGAACTCCGCATCCGGCACAAAGCACGCCTCATACTTCCCGAAAATCCGGTAGCGGTTGCGCGCGACCAGGTTGTAGATGGCGTCGCGCAGGGATTTTGGCACCGCGAACAACACGCGCACCCAGCTCCAGCCGGGCAACAGACCCAGCACCGTCAGCGCCGCGTCGGATTTGAAATAGGCGACGCCGCCATGGATCACGGCATTGGTGTCGGGATCCTGCGGATCGATGCGATACGCTCGCGCGAGCCGCGTGCCGTAGGGCGACTGAATCGCGGTGAAGCGAAAGCGCCGCTCCCTGTCGCGCGCGGCTACAAAACGCACCCAGCGCGAGCAGAACACGCAAACACCGTCATAGAGGATCACGTCGTCGTCGGGCCATGGGCGCATCGTGATCACCCGTTATTTTGACGCGTTTTCTTCACGCGAGCCGGCACCCACCCTCGGGTCAAGCCCGAGGACATGCTTCATATCCTGTTATCTGTTATCCAACGTCACAAGCGCGACCAGCATCAGGACGACCGCGGGTGCGGTCTTCACCAGCGCTCCCAGCGGCTCGATCCACAGATCCGGCGTCAGGATCGCGGCGGCGATCATATAGCCGAAAGACGCGGCGATGCCCGCGATCAAACCGAATGCCGCAGTGCGCCGAAAGGCGATCAGCGCACCGATCGTGATATCCATCACACTGGTAAGGACCGTGATCGGCGCGACCAGCGCGGGCGGAAAGGCGTGGCTGCGAAGGATATCGGTAGCCGCATCGTAAGAGACGAACAGGGCAATGAAGCCGGAGAGGCTCCAGAACACCACGAGACTTGCGATCACCAGCGCCTTGATCAGGTAGAGGCGGGAGAACCATTTGTCCTGGATGGTCGCGCCGCGAAGGCCCGTCGCTCGCACGGCATCCGCCGGCACGATATTGGTTGCCGCCATCCAGGCCGACGGATCGCCGCGGACGCCGCGCCGCAATTCGGCGAGCGCGGTACTTCGGATCGGCGGCGTCCAGCCGAGCCGGCCTGCGAAATCGCCGAGTCTGGCGCCGAGATCGAGCGCGAAGGCGGGAATGGTGATGCGCGGCAAAGCCTTTGTACCAAGCGCGCAGCGAAATGAATCGATGACGCCGCCGAGCGTGACGGGCTCTTGCTGCATGAGATCCCAGACCACGGCGTCGGTGCTCTTGTCGCCGCCCTCTCGCGAGGCAAGAAAGGCGATGGTCGCGGAGATGTCTCCGACCATCACCGGCTGGAATGGCACCCCTGATTCGGTGGCGGGAAGTTGAAACGGAAGTGCTGCGAGCGCGCGCACCATGGCGCTGCCGCCGTAAGCGGCAGGTGCGATGACAAAACCCGGCCGCAGGATCGCGCCAGGAATCCCGGAACTGGCGATCAGACGCTCGGCCTCGCGTTTTGTGGTGGCAAAGTCGGTGCGGTCGCTGACCACTTCGCCCGGGATCGAGATGTGCACAAGGTAGATCGAGCGGCCGCTTTCGCGGATCGCCCGCACCAGCCGCGCGACGAAATCGCGGTGCACGGCGCCGACATCGCTGCCCGGCACATCCTGCAACAGACCGACGCAATTGACGACGACGTCAATGTCGTGGGTATCGATCAGCCGCGCCAAAGCGCCCGAATCCATCGCAACAAGGGGCATCTCCAGATCGTCGGCGCCGGCGGCTTGCGAAGACGAGAAGCGCCGCGCAACCCCAACCACATGAAAACCCCGCGCGCGCAGATCGTCGGTGACAAAGCGCCCGATCAGGCCGGAGGCGCCGAGCACAAGAATTTTTTTGGTCCCAACCATGCCGGCTTGCTCAAAAATCTGGTTTGGCGATCATCATCCAGAGGATGACCATCACCGAGCCGAAACCCGGAATGCCGAAGGCAAACCAGCGGCGAAACACCTCGAAATAGCGCTTCGGCAAGGGCTCGTGCTTTGTCGCGGCGGCGCGGGCGAGGTCGCGCATCTCGATCTGCATGAAAATCACGGGAATCCAGAACAGTCCGGCGAGCGCATAGAGGGCGATCGAAGCCAGAAGCCAGTGCTCGGCCAAGCTCGTTCCCGACAATGCCATCAATATCCCGCCGCTAATGGGCTGCAGAATCACCGCGCTCAAGGTGAACGCGATATCCGCGATCACGACTGTAGCTGCCGTGCGCGCGATGAATGTTCTGTCACCGCTGAGATGGGCCATCAGCATGAAGAAGGCGATGCCGATCCCGGTGCCGAGAATGACGATCGCGCCAAGCACGTGCAAATATTTGATGAGGAAATAGGCCGTCATCACTTGGCGGCCGCGCCGCGCGTGCGCAGCTTGAGCGCGCGATCGAGCTCCGCACTTGCGCTTTTGACGCCGGCCTCCGTCTCCGGCAACCAATGGCCCTCGCTGCCCGAGGCCGCCAGCACCCGAAAATCGACCCTTCCGCCGCTGGTGCGAAACGCGTCGGCGAGTTTCCTGGAAAACTGCGGCGAGAAATAACTGTCATTGGCCGCCACCAGCCAGGTCACGGGAATGCGCGCGGTGCGGCCGAACTCGCCGGCCGCCGCGATCAGCGTGTGCGGCGCGCAGATTTGATTTTCGAAGTCGTTGGCGTGACCGCCGCGGCCCGCGCCGAAGACGATGATGTTGGAAATGGCAGCCGGATCGCCGGCTGCCAGCACCAGCGCACCCCAGCCGCCGGCCGAATGCCCGACCACGACCGCACCATCCTGCCGGATCAAGGACTGTTCCCGCATATAGGTCAGCGCCGCCGCTATTTCCTCGCCGGTGGCGCGCCCCGAGCGGGAATAGTCGGCCTCGTCGCACCCGCCCTGGTCCTCGAAATATTTTCCGCCGGTTGCACCATGGCCCGGACGTTCCGGCACCAGAACGGCAAAGCCTCGCGCCACCAGCCACGCGGCAAGCGCGCGGTATTCCGGCTGCGGCATTTGGGCGCGACGCAGCACGTTCTGGGTCGTGGCATGGGCAATCACTGCCAGGCGAAAAGGTCCCTCGCCCGGCGGCCGAAACAATACCGCATGCGCGGCGAGGCTCGGGTCGGGCGACGGCACCAGCCATTGCTGTTCGCGATTGGGTTCGCCCTCTTCCCCCTGCGGACCGAGGTGCGCTTGTGCGGCTGCGGCCTGCGCCCAAACCAACCCAAGCAAGGCCAAGGGGAAAAACGCTTTTAAGGATGCCATGAACCTTGCCCGCCACGGTTGTGAACTTCGGAATGGGCCGATTCTAACATTCGCTTCCCATTGCCGCGGACACTTTTGCAAATTGTGCCCACAGCCGGGTGGTCGCGAACCCCTCCATCAGCGCCGAATCAATCGGTGCAATTTTTGGTGAAGACGGCCTTTTTGGTGAAGGCGACAACCCTGCACAGGCTGTCAAATTCCCGGCAAGCCCCGGCGGCGCCCGGCCAAATGCCGCAACGCCATCGGTCTGTCCACTTTCGGCACAGTTCGGTCGGTAAACTGATGCAGAAAATCCACAGGTTAACCGATAATTAACGATAGACCTTGAAGCCGACGCGCCGACTTGCTTTGATCCGAACATGAGCACAACCCTGATCGAGGTACGACCGGCCAAAGCTGCGGACGCGGCTGCGGTGGCTTCCACCCATGACGAAGCCTGGCGTTCGGCGTATCAGGGCATCATTCCCGGCGCGGAGCTTGAGAAGCTGATCAACCGGCGCGGTCCGCAATGGTGGGACAGCGCGATCCGCAAGGGCAGCCGCGTGAGCGTGCTCGTGTTCGGCGACAAGATCGCCGGCTATGCCAATTACGGCCGCAACCGCGCCCGCAGCCTGCATTTCGAAGGCGAAATCTACGAGCTCTATCTGCGGCCTGAATTTCAGGGCCTCGGCTTCGGTCGGCGGCTGTTCACCGCCGCAAGGCGTGACCTGTTGCAGAGCGGCTTGAAGAGCATGGTGATCTGGGCGCTTTCCGACAATGAGGCTGCGACCGAGTTTTACCGCGCGCTCGGTGGCCGCATGGTGGCGCGTTCCTCGGAGAAATTCGGGCCGAAGTCGCTCGATAAGGTCGCCTTCGCCTGGACCAATTAAAACTTCGATCGTTCGAAGCACGCCCGATCCGGATTTTTTTGAGAGAAGCTAACGCGGGGTGGCGCAAACAGGCCGCCTCAAACCTTTCGAGCTTCGGGGCGGAATCAGACCAAAAACCTTGTGGGAGGCGAGCCATGCGCATTGACGCCATCTCGATCGGGGTCGATCCGCCGCGCGAGGTCAACGTGATCATCGAAGTGCCGGTCGGCGGCGAACCGATCAAGTACGAACTCGACAAGGAAGCCGGCACGCTCGTCGTCGACCGTTTCCTGTACACCGCGATGCGATACCCCGGTAATTACGGCTTCATTCCCCACACGCTTTCGAACGATGGCGACCCTTGCGACGTGCTGATCGCCAACACAAGGGCAATCGTTCCCGGCGCGGTGATGAGCGTGCGGCCGGTCGGCGTGCTGCTGATGGAAGACGAGGCCGGCGGCGACGAGAAGATCATCGCGGTGCCGTCCTCCAAGCTCACCCAGCGCTACGACAAGGTGAGGACCTATAGCGACCTGCCCGACATCACGCTGCAGCAGATCCGGCATTTCTTCGAGCACTACAAGGATCTCGAACCCGGGAAATGGGTGAAGGTGCTGCGCTGGGGCGATGCGGAAGAAGCGCATCAATTGATCGCGGACGGCATCGCGCGCGGGAAGAAGTGATGGCCTATAGCGTTTTCGAGCGAAGTGGATACCGGTTCGCGTGAAGAAAACGCGTCAAAACAAAAGATCAGAGCCTCGGTTCTGATTCAATCAGAACCGAAACGGCTCTAGCCGTCATTCCGGGGCGATGCAGAGCATCGAACTGTGGTGTGCAATTGCACATCAGAGAATCTCGAGGTTCTCAGGTGCGCAATCGCGCACCATAGTTCGCTCGCTTTGCTCGCGCCCCGGAACGACGGCTCTCACACCGCCGGCTTCGGCAATCCGGCAATGGCGCTGGCCGCGCGCAGCGTGTTGACCAGAAGACAGGCCACCGTCATCGGGCCGACGCCGCCCGGCACCGGCGTGATGGCACCGGCGACTTGCGACACTTCGGCAAAATCGACATCGCCGACCAGGCGGGCCTTGCCGTCGGCATCGACCAGCCGGTTGATGCCGACATCGATCACGGTGGCGCCCGGCTTGATCCAGTCGCTGCGCACCATTTCCGCTTTGCCGACGGCGGCATAGACCAGATCGGCGCGCGCACACAGCGTGGCCAGTTCGCGCGAACGCGAATGCGCGATCGTCACGGTCGCGTTCTCATTGAGCAGCAACTGCAGGAGCGGCCGTCCCACCAGGTTGGAGCGGCCGATCACGATCGCATTCATGCCTTGAAGCGAGGCGTGAACGCTTTTGGTCAGGATGATGCAGCCGAGTGGCGTGCAAGGCGCCAGCGCCGCAAATCCGTTCGCCAGGCGCCCGGCATTGTTCGGATGCAGGCCATCGACATCCTTCGCGGGGTCGATGGCGTTGATCACGGCTTCGGTATTGAGCGACTTCGGCAACGGCAATTGCACCAGAATGCCATGGACGAGGGGATCGCGGTTAAGCCGGGCGATCAGCGCCAGCAGTTCCTCTTGCACGACGTCCGCCGGCAACACATGCTCGAACGAGGCCATGCCGGCTTCCTGCGTCAGCCTGTGCTTGCTGCGCACATAAACCTGG
>Ga0207692_10000949_pt1 | contig 10525 bp, 8 predicted proteins | sample LARL52metaG_FD_184345 | JGI IMG/M metagenome (GOLD analysis project Ga0207692, IMG submission 184345) | Corn, switchgrass and miscanthus rhizosphere microbial communities from Kellogg Biological Station, Michigan, USA - LAR L5-2 metaG... | ecosystem: Host-associated > Plants > Roots >...
CTGCTCGACCCGATGGGCGAGTTCGGGCGGCACGGGGCTGCCGCCCGACAGCACCCCCGCCAGGCGGGACAGCTCGAACCGATCGAACCCGAGCCGCCCGGATGACCACTGCTGCGGGAGGACGTACCGGATGAGCGAGCAGGACTGGCTTGCGCAGCGGTTCGAGGAGCACCGGCGGCGGCTGCGGGCGGTCGCCTACCGGATGCTGGGCTCGCTGAGCGAGGCCGACGACGCCGTGCCGTTCGAGCAGATCGCCCCGCTCATCGACCGCTCCCCGCAGGCGGCGCGCCAGCTGGCCAGCCGGGCGCGGCGCCGCGTCCGCGCCCAGCCCACCACGCCGGACGCCGACGTGAGCGCACAGCGAGAGGTCGTCGACGCGTTCCTGGCGGCGGCCCGTGAGGGCGACTTCGACGCGCTGGTCGCCACGCTTGACCCTGATGTCGTGCTGCACGCCGACGGCGGCGCGGCCCGCGCGGCCGTATCGGCGCAGGTGCGCGGCGCCCTGGCGGTGGCGCGGCGGGCGGCCATGTGGTCGCACGTCGAACTCGCGGCGCACCCGGTGCTGGTCAACGGCGCCGCTGGCGTGGTTGCGAGCCGCAACGGCGTCGTGTACACGGTCGTGTCGGTCCTCGTCCGCAACGGGAAGATCGCCGAAATGGACTTCCTCGTCGACCCGGAACGGCTCGCCGGGCTCGACCTGACGATGCTCGGCGACCTCGGCTGACGCCGGCGGCGATGATGTTAGTTCGCCTATAGAAATACTCGAATATCGCCGCGGCCGGGGCGAACGGCGATTAGTTATGATCGCGGTCATGACGCCAGCCTCGACGCTCGCGGCCGGCTCGGTCGGCAGTGTCGAAACCCGCTACCTCGACCTGCCGAAACCGCTGCGGCTCGACTGTGGCCGGGAGTTGCACCCGATCCGGGTGGCGTACGAGACCTACGGCACCCTCGCACCGCGGCGCGACAACGTCATCCTGGTCTGCCATGCGCTCAGCGGTGACGCCCACGCGGCCGGCTTCTCGAAGGCGCCACCCGAGGAGAGCACGCGCGACGGGTTCGGCGCCGAGGATCGCGACGGCACGGTCGGCAAGGGGCTCGGCTGGTGGGACGGGATGATCGGCCCCGGCAAGGCCTTCGACACCGGCCGCTTCTTCGTCGTCTCCACCAACCTGCTCGGCGGCTGCCGCGGGACGACCGGGCCGTCGTCGCCCGACCCGGCGACGGGCAGGCCGTACGGCTCTGACTTCCCCGTGATCACCGTCGCGGACATGGTGCGGGCCGAGCGCGCGTTCCTGGACGAACTCGGCATCGAGCGGCTTGCCGCGGTGGCGGGTGGCTCGCTGGGCGGGATGCAGGCGTTCGAGTGGGCGATCCTGTTTCCCGAGCAGGTCGATGCGATCGTGGCGATCGCCAGCACGCACGCCCTGCACCCGCAGGGGGTGGCCTGGAACGCGATCGCACGCGACTCGATCATGCGCGACCCGGCCTGGCAGGGCGGCCACTACTACGGCACGGGGCGCAAGCCGGACGGCGGCATGGGCGTGGCGCGGATGGTCGGCCACGTCACCTACCTGTCCGCACCGGCGCTGGAGGACAAGTTCGGCCGGCGGCTCCAGTTCGCCGACGACATCCGCTACACGATCACCGAGCCCGAGTTCGAGGTCGAGAGCTACCTGCGCCACCAGGCCGGCTCGTTCGTCAAGCGGTTCGACGCCAACACCTATCTCTATACGTCGCGCGCCCTGACGTATTTCGATCTCGCGCGGCAGTACGGCGGCGGGTCGCTCGCGCGGGCGCTCGGCGGCGTGTCGGCCCGCACGCTGCTGATCGCGTTCAGTTCCGACTGGCTGTACCCGCCGGCCGCGTCGGGCGAGATCGAGCAGGCGCTCCGCGCGCTGGGCAAGCCGGTCGAGTTCCACGTGATCGAGGCGCCGTACGGCCACGACTGCTTCCTGCTGGAGGAAGCGCGCCAGACCCCCATCATCCGCCGCTTCCTGGCCGAAGGCGCACCGGGCGGCGAGCCCGATGGCGCGCACGAGAAGAGGCCTTCGTGACCGATACCCCCTCCCGTACGGAGGAAGCCCGCGCCTTCGGATTCGAGACACGGCAGTTGCACGCGGGGCAACGGCCCGACCCGAACACGGGCGCACGCGCGGTGCCGATCTTCCAGACGACCAGCTACGTGTTCGAGGACCCCGAATCGGCGGCCGCGTACTTCAACCTGCAGGAGTACGGGAACACCTACTCCCGCATCATGAACCCGACCGTCGCGGTGTTCGAGGAGCGGGTGGCGAACCTCGAGGGCGGCTGTGGCGGGGTGGCGTTCGCCAGCGGGATCGCCGCGCAGGCGGCCGCCCTCTTCACGCTGCTGCAGCCGGGCGACCATGTCGTGTCGTCCTCGGCGCTGTACGGCGGCACGGTCAACCAGTTCAAGCACCTGCTGCGCAAGATGAACGTCGAGCTGACCTGGGTCGATCCCGACGATCTGGACGCGTGGCGGCAGGCGGTCCGGCCGAACACCAAGGCGTTCTTCGCCGAGACGATCGGCAACCCGGCCGGGAACGTGCTGGACATCGAGGCCGTGGCGTCGATCGCGCACTCCGGCGACCTGCCGCTGATCGTGGACAACACGTTCGCGACCCCGTACCTGTGCCGCCCGATCGAATGGGGCGCCGACATCGTGGTCCACTCGGCGACCAAGTTCATCGGCGGCCACGGCACCAGCATCGGCGGCGTCGTCGTCGAGGCGGGCACGTTCAACTGGTCCAACGGGCGGTTTCCCGTGGTCGCGGATCCGTCGCCGGCCTACCACGGCCTGCAGTTCCACGAGACGTTCGGGATGTACGGCTATCTGATGAAGCTGCGGGCCGAGACCCTGCGCGACCTCGGCGGGGCGCTCGCGCCGTTCAACGCGTTCTTGTTCCTGCAGGGGCTCGAGACGCTGTCGCTGCGGATGGAGCGCCATGTCGACAACGCGCTGGCGGTCGCGGAGTACCTCCAGGCGCACGAGCTTGCCTCGAACGTGACCTACCCGGGCCTGCCGGCGAGCAAGTACCGGCCGCTCGTGGAGAAGTACCTGCCGCGCGGCGCCGGCGCGGTGTTCTCGTTCGACTGCGCCGGCGGCCGGGCCGGCGGGCAGAGCCTCATCGGCGGCGTGACGCTCTGGTCCCACCTCGCGAACGTCGGCGACGCGAAGAGCCTGATCATCCACCCCGCCAGCACGACGCACCGCCAGCTCAACGACGGCGAACTGCGCGCGGCGGGCATCGTGCCGGGGACGGTGCGGCTGTCGGTCGGCACCGAGTCGGTCGGGGACCTGATCTGGGACCTGGAGCAGGGGTTCGCGCGGGTGGCCGCGGCCGCGGGCAGGAAGGTGGCGACGGCGTGACCGATCTCGCGCGGTACCAGGACCCGATAGCGATCCAGCGCGTGCTCCACACCGCGAGGACGATCGCGATCGTGGGCCTGTCCAGCAACGAGCTGAGGCCCAGCAACTTCGTCGGCTACTACCTCAAGCGGCATGGCTACCGCGTGATCCCGGTGAATCCCCGCGAGAGCGAGATCCTCGGGGAAACGTGCTACCCGAGCCTGCTCGACGTGCCCGTGCCGGTGGATGTCGTGAACGTCTTCCGCGCGCCGGATGCGCTGCCGGGGATCGCCCGGGAGGCGGTGGCGATCCACGCGGGCGCCCTCTGGTGCCAGTTCGGCGTGATCAACTTCGAGGCCGCGCGGATCGCGGAGGAGGGCGGCGTGACGGTGATCATGGACCGCTGCCTCAAGGTCGAGCACGCGCGCTACGTGGGCCGGATGCACTGGCTCGGCTTCAACACCCAGCGCATCACGTCCGTCCGCGCCGGGCTCCAGTAGCGCCAGGCGCTCAGGGCGCGGCGGGCTGTTGCGCGGTGCCGCGCCTTCGGCCGGTGATGAACGCCAGCCCGTACAGCACGGCCACCACGATCAGCAGGAACTTGTACCCGGTGATCAGGGCGAGGTACTCGAGCGCGCCGCCGACCATGGCGCCGAGCAGGTTGGCGGCGAACGCCGTTGCCGCGGTTTCCACCCCGGCGAACCGCTGGGCGAACACCAGGTTCGCAAGGTAGACCGGGGCGAACGCCAGTGCGCTTGCCGCGAGGAACCGGGGCACGACGGGCAGGCCGAGCAGCGCCGACTGCGGCACGATCCAGGCCACGGCGAGTGCACACAGCAGCGCCCCGTACAGCACCGGGCTCGGTGGCAGCCGCACCCACCGTGCCGTCTCCACGGCCAGGTAGACCGCCACTAGTACGCCCGCGAACACCAGGGCGTTCACGAACCAGGTGGTGCCGAACAACAGGGCGAACTGCACGATGCTCTTGGTTTCCAGCAGCAGGAAGGCGGCGCCCATGAAGGCCAGGTCGAGATAGGACCGCATCCGGGTGAGCGGGCCGCCGGCCACCCGGACCAGCAGCAGCGAGGCGAGCAGGATCGCACCGAGCAGCCAAAGGTAGGGCGCTGGGATGGACGCGCTGGCCAGGTAGGGGAACGGGCGGTTGTCGGTGGCGGGCGCCACCCGGGTCCCGTGCCAGAAGGTCGTGCAGTTGGGCACCGGGCCCGCCGGGTGGACGGTCAGCACGGCCATACGCCGGCCCTGCAGGAACCCGCCCAGTTGCGCGCACGGGTCCCGGCCGAACGCGTCCTGGATCGTGGTCGCGTACCTGTTGAGCACGAACGGCGCGTAGTAGTTGTACATCGCGAACGTGCCGCCAGGCGCCAGGTGTGCCTTGGCCGCCGCGAGTGCCTCGGACGTGAGCAGGTAGCTCTCCAGGCGGATCCCACCCTGGCCGGTCAGGGCCGTGAGCGAGTCGGGCAGCGCGTACAGGATCAGGTTGTAGTGCTGATGCGTGTCCTGGATGTACTGGCGGCCGTCGCCAATGTGCACGGTGACCCGCGGGCTCTGGTAGGGGTGGGCCGGATGGTATTGCCGCCCGATCTGCACCAGCAGGGGATCGATCTCGACCGCGTCGACGTGCCTGGCCCCCTCGGACAGGGCGACCGCGACATCGTTCCCGTTCCCGGCCCCGATGATCAGGACGTTACCCAGGCTGGCGCGGGGGACGTGCTGGTAGGGGAGCAGGTAGAACTGCTTGTTCTTGCGTATCGCGGAGAGCGGGTGAATCCCCTGGTAGGGAATGTTGTTCGCGGATATGAACAGCACCGAGTTCCCGTGCCGCTTGTGCAGCGTCAGCTTGTTGTACGGCGACCACATCTGCTGCGGGGTCACCGACTGCCAGGTCAGCAGCAGGACCACCGCACCGAGAAGCACGACCTGCCACATCCTGACCCGCGGCGCCAGAACTATTAAAAGCCCGCCGCAGGCGATGATGCCCCAGGTGACCGGCGGCTGGTCGAGGAAGGACAGGAGGGAGAAGAGCACGATCCCGGCGATGCTGCCCAGGATGTCGTACCGGTACGCGCTCAGCGGGCGGAAGCGGACGAAGATCCTCGCCACGCCCTGGCCGATGCCGGCCATGACCGCCACGGTCAGCAGGAAAACCAGGGCGAAGCTGACCGGTTGCGGCAGCGCCCGCGACTGGCCGACCCCGGAAAAGATCAGCGGCCCGCCGGTGCCGGAGTGCAGGATGACCGGGAACTCAAGCACGAAGGCGACGAGCGCCAGCAGGGCCAGCGGCGTCCAGCGCAGGTAGTCCCGGCCGGAGGACGCGTTCAGGAAGCCGATGCCGATGCCGAGGAAACTGGCCAGCAGCACAAAGTTGGTGGCCTCGGTCACGTAGACGTTGTTCGCGGTGATCCAGCGGATCAGCGCCAGCTCCACGAACAGCATCAGGAAGCTGGAGAAGACAAGCCGCGCCCGGTCCGCGCGCTGCGGCTGAGTCCGGCCGTCCGCGCTGGATGCGGCCTCAGGCCCGGCGCCGCCGGTGCTGGTTACGTCGGACACTCGTCCCGTATCCACGCCCCCTACCGTAACGAACCGGCCACGTGGGCACCAACCTCACCAAGATCCCGGAAAGGGCCGATACGAGCTACGCCACAGATCATGCGCTACGCCGGCCCCGCAGACCGCGGTCAGGGATGACCCTGATGCCTTGGCGCACACACCAGGGTGTGAACCGGGGCTGATCCCGATCGACGCGGGCCGCCGCCGGCGGCAGCCTTGAGGCGTGGACACCACCACCTGACCTGAACGGAGACCGATCACCATGCCTGGGATCCTTGCCCTTGTCCTTCTCGCCATCGCGGCCGTTATTGTCCTCAGCTTCGCGGTGCACCTGCTGCCATGGCTGCTGGCGGCCGTCGCAATCGTGGCCCTGGTCAAGTTCTGGCCGCGCCGCTCCCACCGGTAGTACTCAATTGTGGCGGCTCACGGTCGTGGCCGTTGTTTGACCCCGGCCGCGAGCAGGTCCACCACCCCGGGAGCCGCGTGGGCCTGGAACCGCCGAGCGCACATGGCCTCATCGTGGCAGACGGGTCTGACCGCGCGGCTCGATCAGGAACCGGCCGCGCCGAGCGCCGCCGTGATCTCACCGATCGCCGCCGCCTCGGCTGGGCTCACGTCCTGACCGTGCTCCTTGTGGGCGGCCGCGACCTTGCCGGCCAGGGCCACGACGAAGCGCTGGTAGTCATCGCGTTCCTGCGGGGTCGCCTTGTCCTCGAGCAGTGCGGCCGCGTTGCGCAGGTGCTCGAGCCCGCGCTCCTTGAGTTCTTCGGGTGAGTGGTACCTGGTGTGGTCCACGTGTGGCTTCGCCGCCACGATCTCGTCGAGCAGTTCGCTTTCGCCATGCTGGGCGCGTGCTTCGACGTACGCCTTCGACATGGCGACCGTCTCGCGGATCGTGCCACCGTGCGCCGCTGTGATCACGATCATGCCGGCGGTCGGCGGGCCCTCCAGGACCACCGTCCATTCCTCGGGGGTAAAGGCGGCCTTTGTCGTCATGTCATGCTCCCTGCGCTCATCACGTTACTGACCGTTCCACCCGCGCTTCCTCAGCGATAGTCTGCCCGCCTTCGGGATCTTCTCCAACTGAGCGCGGCGGGCCGGCCCGCTCCGGCTCGGCCGCGGCCAGCGGCTCAACGGGGGTGACCGGCAGCCGTTTTCTGGTCGACCGCTACCATGCGCAGCTCCGCGGTGTAGCGGTGGCCCTGGGCGTCGGTGAGCCACGCCTGGTCCGGGGTGGGCAGCATCTCGGTGACGGTCACCGTCGCATCGGCACCGGCGTTGCGGCCGGCGCGCCGAAGCGACCGGGAGATCAGGTCGATCGAGGCGAGACTGGTCAGGTCCGCGTAGATCGGCTTGCGCTCGCCGGTGAACTTGCAGAACACGTGGCGTGGCAGCCCGTGGGCCGCCGCCCAGGCCCTGGCCTGCAGGTAGCGGGTGCTCTCGCCGGGGGTGTCGGCGAAGGCCGGCTCGGCCGCGGGCAGCGTCCACCTCTCCCGGCTCACCACCAGATCATCGATGGTGACCCGTGGCGTGTGCGGGCCTGGAGGCATCATGTCGAGACAGTTTATGGCCGTGCTGCTGATCAGGTAGCCGACGACTTCGAGCAGGCCACGTTCGAAACTTCCGTCACGGCGCCGGACCCGCAGCCCGCCCGGAGAGCTGATCAGGTCGCAGTCGCCGACCGTCAACGTCGTGGCCGGGTCGATGGCGCAGGAATCGTGCGCGAAGGCCAACCGGAGGTCACCGGGCGACGGCAGCACACTGGAGTGCCGCGTGCACGTGCCCCCAGCCTCGTCGGTCTGGAAGACCCAGACGACAGGGCCGCGCAGGTCGTGCCGCATGGCGGCGTGGAGCGCGTCCGGGTCGTCATGGAACGCCAGCCACGTGGCCGGGCGCGAGGTGACGGCGCCAGGATGGACCTCGCCGAGCACCCAGGTGAACCGGCCGCCAGCCGCGGCCTCCGCGCCCGCGATCATGAGGTCGGGGCTGTGGTACACCGCGGTCGGCCAGGGCAGCGGCTGAGCCGGCAACTCCGATCTCACCCGCTTGACCAGGTCGGCGGCCCGGAGCTGGATCTGCCGGGCGCCGGCGGGCAGGTCCAGGATCGCCGACCAGCGCTGCCGTAGCTCGTCTATCACGGGCCCGATGAGCGGCTGCGGGTCGAACAGCACGTCGTTGACGAGCAGCCAGAAGTCGGCGAACGGCACGACGTCTGTGCCGAGCGCATCGGCTCGCTGCCGGTAGGCCTGGTCGAAGTGCCGCGCGTACACCGCGGCGCAGGCCGCGGTGAACCACCGTGCGCCGTCGAGCACCAGCGCCAGCGGCGCGCGCAGGCCATCCAGGGCGTCCGAGCCCAGCCGCACGGTGTCGCCGCGCAGGCACAGCTCAAAGGCGAGCGTACGGCCGGCATAGAGTTCCCCAGCTCGGCGCGTCGGCGCGGCGCCGGTCAGGCGGGTGAACGTCGCCTCGAGGCCGGCCATGGCCGTGGCCACCCGCTCCGCGTCGCCTGCGGCACCGGCCAGCTCGTCCCGAGCAGCCGTCAGCTCCGCCAGCGCCTTCTCGGCCGGCCCGCGGACGTCGTCGTCGGTGACCCGCGACAGGAGCGCCTGCATGGCACGCTCTGGCCGGATATCCTGTGGATCCACTTCGGCCTGCCAGGCCAGGCGACGGCTGCCGGCGAGCCGGGCCAGCAGCGCGAACACCTCTGCGCCATCGGTGAGGCTCGCGTGGGGGTCGGCGAGCACAGCGGCCGCCACGCCACGAGCGTCCCGGATGCCGTCGCACGCGCGCATGACAGCCGCCTCGGCCGGCGTCAGTGGCACCGCCGGCACCAGCGGCAGGCGCAGCAGCGTGCCGTCGACGCCGACGAACGCCATCCGGCGCGGCACCGCCCAGGGGCGCAGCACGGCGGCCTGCTCGGCCATGATCGCGCGCACCGCCCAGCTCTCCAGATAGGTCGCGCGGGCGGCCAGGAAGTGCCCATCAGCGGCGTGCGTGATGCGGATGCCGGGGTTGTCGTCGATCTGCGACCAGCCCAGCGGGCCGAAGAAGCCAATGGTCTCGTTCTTCGCGCAGTAGCGCTGCAGATAGCTCGCGACGAGCGCCTCGTTCTCCCTGAGCCGGGCGTTGCGCTTGGCTGGCTCAGGCCCGCGGCGGACCAGCGAGTCGATGCCTCTTGAGAGCGCGTACCGGTTCTGCCAGGCGACTGCTTCTCGCAGCGCCGGCAGGCAGGCCGCCTCGTGCAGTGCGGCAGACAGGCGCCGGGCCGCGGCGGTGAACTCGGCGGCGTAGACGGCGCTGGCCCTCTCGCGCGCTCCCCGATCAGAGGCGGTAAGCGCGCCGGCGGCATCCGCGGCGATGAGCGCGTCCGCGGCGGACGCGAGGTCCTCATCCCCCAGCGCGGCGAGCAGATGGACACCGAAGCCCGCCCCGCGCAGGCACACCGTACGCCACAGCGCCCAGTCGCCGGTCAGCCGTACCAGATGCGCCGGGACCGCGGATGGCTGATCTGGCGCTGGCTGCGGAGCGTCCACACGGTAGCCGCTGCGGTCCCTGCGGCTGATGCTTAACGGCGTCGACACTGATGCCTCCCGGGGTGGCTATGAGTCGGGGCCGCTCGTGCTCGCCCGGCGCCGATTGCGCTGGGCAAGCGCCGCGCGTAGCAGATCGTCCAGGTCCTCGTCGCTGAGCTCATCCAGTTCGGCGTGGCTGGATGAGCCAGCGGCGTGCCCGAAATCCGGGTCGGTGGAGACAAGCTCGGCCAGGTCCGCGATCGTCGGGGTGGCGAATACGTGGTGAACCGGCACGCTCACGCCGTAGGTGTCAGCGACGCGGGCGACGAGCCTGGTCGCGGTCAGCGAGTGGCCGCCGAGAGCGAAAAGGTTGTCATGCACGCCGACCGGCACGTGGGTACCCAGCAGATCGCTCCAGATCTGGGCGAGGGTTGCCTCGACCGGGTTCCTGGGCTCGACGCGGCCGGTGGCCGATGCCGGGGCACCCCAGTGCGGGGCGGGCAGCGCGGCCCGGTCGACCTTCGCATTCGGCGTCAGCGGCAGCGTGGGCAGCGCGACCACGAGCGCAGGGACCATGTAGTCCGGCAGCGCGGCGCGCAGGTGTGGGCGCAGTTCCTCAACCAGATCGGCGCCGGGCTGCGCCAGGGTGCTGCCCCGGCGGGGCACGATGTAGGCGACCAGCGCAGGCTCACCAGCCCTGGCGACGGCGATTACGGCCGCCTGACGCACGTCACGGTGTGCGCGCAGCACGGCTTCGATCTCGCCGCACTCGATCCGGAAGCCGCGGATCTTCACCTGGTGGTCGTTCCGCCCGATCAGCTCGAGGCCCGCGCCCTCCCGCCACCGGCCGAGGTCGCCGGTCCGGTACATGCGCGCCCCCGGCTCGCCGCTCCACGGGTCGGGCCGGAACGACCGCGCCGTGAGCCGCGGCTGGCCGTGATAGCCCCGCGCGACGCCGCGTCCGGCGAGGTAGACCTCGCCCACCACCCCGACCGGCACCGGTGTCAGGCGCTCGTCCAGGACGTACACGCGGGTGTGGCCGATCGGCGGGCCGATCACGGGCCCCTCTGACGCA
>Ga0207692_10000962_pt1 | contig 10475 bp, 6 predicted proteins | sample LARL52metaG_FD_184345 | JGI IMG/M metagenome (GOLD analysis project Ga0207692, IMG submission 184345) | Corn, switchgrass and miscanthus rhizosphere microbial communities from Kellogg Biological Station, Michigan, USA - LAR L5-2 metaG... | ecosystem: Host-associated > Plants > Roots >...
GTTCGCATCATTATCGGGCTGGCCCTGACCGTGGCCGCGTTCGCCTTCGCGGGACGCCGGCTGTGGTGGCTCTACCGGGTGGCCCGCACCGGCCAGCCCGCGCCCGAGCGCGTCGCCGCCGTCCGCGGGCACCCGGGCCGGGATGCCAGCGTCGAGGCGACCGAGGTGATCGGCCAGCGCAAGCTGCTCCAGTGGACGGTGCCGGGAGTTGCCCACGCGCTCACGTTCTGGGGCTTCATCGTTCTGCTGCTGACCATCCTCGAGGCCTACGGCGACCTGTTCAGCCGGACCTTCGCCATCCCGTGGATCGGCCACTGGCCGGTGATCGGGTTCATCGAGGACCTGTTCGCCGTCGGGGTGCTGGCCGGCATCATCACGTTCGCGGTCATCCGGCTGCGGAACAACCCGAAGCGGGAGGGCCGCGACTCACGGTTCTCCGGGTCGCACACCGGCGCCGCCTGGCTCGTCCTGCTGGGGATCTTCCTGGTAATCGCCACCCTGCTGCTCTACCGGGGGGCGCAGATCAACACCGGCGTGTTCCCCTACGCCCACGGCGCGTTCGCGTCGCAGATCGTTGCGAACTGGCTTGCCCCGCTGGGCACGGGCGTGAACAGCGTGCTGGAGACGGTTTTCATCCTGGCCCAGCTCGCCGTCATCCTCGGCTTCCTGGTGTTCATCACCTACTCCAAGCACCTGCACATCATCCTGGCCCCGGTGAACGTGCTCTACTCCCGCCGCCCGGACGGGCTCGGCGCGCTGCAGGCGATGCGCAGCAACGGCAAGGTGCTCGACTTCGAGGAGGCCGACCCGGACACCGACGTCTTCGGCCGCGGCAAGATCGAGGACTTCACCTGGAAGGGCTTCCTCGACATGGGCACCTGCACCGAGTGCGGGCGGTGCCAGTCGCAGTGCCCGGCCTGGGTCACCGGCAAGCCGCTGTCGCCCAAGATGGTCATGCTCGACCTGCGCGACCACGCGCTCAAGAAGGCTCCCTACCTGCTCGCAGCCACGGACGAGGAAAGGGAATCCCTTCCCGATCACATCAAGGCCGAAGCAGAACGACCGCTGGTCGGTACCGCCGATGCGAACGGCGTGATCGACCCGGACGTGATCTGGTCCTGCACCAACTGCGGTGCCTGCGTGCACGAATGCCCGGTCGACATCGAGCACATCGACCACATCGACGACATGCGGCGCTACCAGGTGCTGATCGAGTCGGCCTTCCCCATCGAGGCCGCCGGGATGCTGAAGAACCTGGAGAACAAGGGCGACCCGTGGGGCATGGGCGAGGCGCGGCGGGCGGAGTGGATCTCGGAGCTGGACTTCGAGGTGCCGGTCGTGGACGGGAAGATCCCCGACGACACCGAGTACCTGTTCTGGGTCGGCTGCGCCGGGGCGCTGGAGGACCGGGCCCGCAAGACCACCAAGGCGATCGCCACCCTGCTGCACACGGCGGGGGTGAAGTTCGCCGTGCTCGGGCCAGCCGAGACCTGCACCGGCGACCCGGCCCGGCGGATGGGCAACGAGTTCGTGTTCTCCATGCTCGCCCAGCAGAACGTCGAGACGCTCAACGAGGCGGGTGCGCGCACGATCGTCGCGAGCTGCCCGCACTGCTTCAACGCGCTCGCGAACGAGTACCCGCAGCTCGGCGGGAATTACCAGGTCATCCACCACACCCAGCTGCTGTCCCGGCTGGTCGCCGAGGGGAAGCTCACCCCGGTCACCCCGGTCGATGAGAAGATCACCTACCACGACCCCTGCTTCCTCGGCCGGCACAACAAGGTCTTCTCCCCGCCGCGGGAGATCCTGGAGCAGGTGCCGGGGGTCCGGTCGCAGGAGATGCACCGCTGCAAGGAGCGCGGCTTCTGCTGCGGGGCGGGCGGCGCCCGGATGTGGATGGAGGAGCGGATCGGCAAGCGGATCAACATCGAGCGGATCGAGGAGGCGCTCGGCACCGGCCCGGACACCATCTCCACCGCCTGCCCGTACTGCCTGGTCATGCTCGGCGACGCGATCAGCGCCAAGAAGAGCTCCGGCGAGGCCAGCGAGTCGCTGGAGATCGTGGACGTGGCGACCCTGCTGGCCCGGTCGGTGGTCCCGGCCGCCCCGCCCGCGGCTCCCGGCGGCTCCGCTGCGCCTGCACCCGGTGGGTCCGCTGCGCCTGCCTCTGGCGCGTCCGTTGCGCCCGATGGATCCGCCGCGCCCGACGGGGCTGCCCCGGCCGACGGGTCCGCTCCGCCCGGGCCTGCGGCCCCGCCCGCCGCCGAAACCTGACCGGGCGCGGCTAACCGGACATGGACAGTCGGCGGGCAGAGGCGTTCAGCGACGGGGTGTTCGCGGTGGCGATCACCGTCCTGGTCTTTGACCTGCTGCCGATCGGCACTCACGAGCTCACGGCCGCGGTGCTGCTGCACGCCTGGCCTACCTATCTCGCCTACGTGGTCAGCTTCCTCATTATCGGGATCATGTGGATGAACCACCACACGATCCTGGCCCACGTCAAGCGGGTCGACCGGCCGCTGCTGGTGTTCAACCTGCTGCTGCTCATGGGCATCGTGGCGGTCCCGTTCCCGACCGCGCTGGTATCCGAGCACCTGCGCGACGAGGGCGGGACCGTGGCCACGGTGACCTACGGCCTGGTCATGATCGTAATCTCGGCCGGCTTCGCCGGCGTCTGGATATACGTGGCCACCCACGCGCCCTCGCTCGGGGCGGTGGTGCCGCAGGGCGCGCTGCGTCAGTCCATCCCCGGCTTCACCCTGGGCGGGGCCGTCTACGTGGGGGGAACCCTGATCGCGGCGTTCTGGTCGCCGGTCATCGCGCTGATCATCTTCGGCCTGCTGGCCGTCTACTACCTGTTCGAGCATCTGCCCAGCCCGGCCGAGGAATCCGCCACCGGGAAACCGCCCGCCGGCTGACGGCAGCCCGGAACCTGTCCGCCGGAGGCGGCCAGGCCGGCGGGGTGGGAGGTGCCTCACGCTGGGCTACTCGCGCCGGGCTGCTCACGTTGGGTGCTGGCGCCGGGTCCGTCCCGGGCGGCGGCCACCGCCTCCCGCCGGCTGAGCCGGGCGCCGGCCGCGTGCTGCTCGTCGAAGGCGCTGGCCCCCAGCGCCTGGCGGATCTGGGCCACCAGCTCGGCCTCCCCTCGACGCTGCACCGGCCATACCTGCAGCCCGGCCCGCTGCCGCAGGCCCTCGGCCGCCGCCACCAGCAGCGCCGCCCGGCCGGGGTCTCCGTCGGCCAGCGCCAGCCGGGCGAACGCGGTCAGGCCCAGGGCCATGGTGCTGGTGATGTTGGCCGACTGGCCTTGCCCCAGCGCCTCATCCAGCTGGTCCCGGGCCTGGTCCAGCCGGCCCTGGGCGACGGCGATCGTGCCCATCAGCACCTGAGACCAGGCGGCCAGCCAGGGGTAGCCGAAGCGCTCCGCCAGGTCGTGCATCTCGCCCAAGTGGCTCAGCGCGTCGTCGTAGCGGCCCGTGGCCATCTCCACGGCACCGAGGTCGGCGCTGGCCTGCGCCGTCCAGAAGGGCTCGTCCTGGCCGCGGAGCTGCGTCAGGCTCGCCGACGCCTCCCGCCGGGCGCCGTCGAAGTCGCCGGTGATCGGCGAGGTCCACGCCAGGGCGAGCAGGCCCACCGCACGCAGGAACGGGTCCTCGATCGTGTCGAGCAGCGGCTCCAGGTTCCGGCGGGCCGCCAGCGCCGCCGCGTCGTCGCCCACCTCGTTGGCGGTGATCGCCGCTGTCCACATCAGCTCGGCGCGCGCCTGCGGGCCCAGCGAGCCGGCGGCCGCCAGGAGCTGATCGACCCAGCCGCGGGCCTCGGGCAGGTGCTCCCGCAGGAACCAGAACGACCACAGGACCCGGAACAGATGCGGCAGCGGCGCGGGATCATTGCCCAGGTACCAGCGCACCGCGGCGGCGAGGTTGCCCGATTCGGCCTGCAGGCGATCGAGCAGCGCGTCGTGGCCCGCCGCGCGTAGTGGCCGGTCCGACCGCTCGGCCAGCGCCCGGTAGTAGCCGGCGTGTCGGCGGCCGATCTCACCGGCGTCGGGCCGGCCCGCCAGTCGCTCGGCGACGAAGGCGCGGATGGTCTCCAGCATCCGTGACCGCGGGCTGGCCCCGCCGTCGTCCAGGTAGATCAGGCTGTGCCGGGCCAGGGCCTCAGACAGCTCCAGCGCCCGGTCCTCGTCCAGGCCGGCCACCTGCGCCGCGGCCTCGATGGTCCAGCCGTCCACGAACACCGCCATGGTCTCCAGCAGGGAACGCTCGGCGGTGTCGAGCAGGCCCACGCTCCACTCGACCGTGGCCCGCAGGGTCTGCTGGCGCTCGGGCAGGTCCACCGCGCCCGTCCCCAGCGCGTCGAGCGAGGCGGTGAGCCGGCGCAGCAGCGTGGCGGGATCGAGCAGCCGGGTGCGGGCGGCGGCCAGCTCGATGGCCAGCGGCAGGCCCTCAAGCCGCCGGCAGATCCCGGCTACCGCCGCGGCGTTGCCCGGGGTGAGGGCGAAGTCAGGCCGCACCGCGCGGGCCCGGTCGACGAACAGCGCCACCGCCGGTGATGCCGCCAGCTCCGCCACCGGCGCCGTGGCCGGGCCGGCCGGCACCGGCAGCGGCGGCACCGGGTACTCCTGCTCGGCCCGCAGCCCCAGCACCGTGCGGCTGGTGGCCAGGATCGTCACGCCGGGGCAGCGGGCCAGCAGCTCGCCCAGGTCGGGGGCGGCCCCGGTCACCTGCTCCAGGTTGTCCAGGATCAGCAGCCAGGCGCCGTCGCCGATCTGCTCGGCCAGCGCATCGGCCGGCGGGCCGGTTCCCGCCAGGTCGGCGCCCACCGCCCGGCCGACGGCGGCCAGTACCAGCCCAGGGTCGGTAACCGCCGCCAGCGGCACGAACGCCGTTCCGGCCCCGAAACGGTCACGCAGCCGCTCGCCGACCGCCACCGCCAGCCGGGTCTTGCCGACCCCGCCCGGCCCGGTGAGCGTGACGAGCCGCACCCCGGGCCGCCCGACCAGGGCGGCGACCTCGACCATGGCCTGCTCCCGCCCGACCAGCGAGGTGGTGCCCACCGGCAGCGGGCGGAGGCCGCGTGACCTGGCCGGAACGGGTGCCGCGGGCCGGGCCGGTGCCGGGTCCGGCGCCGGGTCCGGCGCTGGCGCGCGGGCGGCGGCGAACCGCTCGCTCAGCAGCACAGCCAGGTCGTCGCGGACCAGCCGCCCCAGCTCACTAGGCATGCGGAAGCCACGGTAAGAGACCAGGGCCTCCTGCCTGACGCGGGCCAGCAGGTCGGCCAGCCGGGGCTCACGGTCGGGCGCCGGCGCCTTGACGTACAGCAGGCGGGGCAGGCCCCGCGACAGCACGAGCTCCTCCTCTAGGCCCGACACCTGCATGCCCGGGGCGGCCTGCCCGTAACGCTGCCAGTACAGCCCGATGAACACATCGCTTTGCGCCAGGTAGGCCCGGTACAAGTCACGCGGGGGGTACGGCCGCGCGCCCTGCTCGAACATCACCGGCGTCAGCCTCAAGGCGGTGATGGCGCGTGAGACGGCCCGCCGTTCAGCTGCCAGCTCGCCCAGGGTGGAACTCACGAACACCCGCAGGCGCTGGTCGGGAGTCCGGATGACAGTATCGGCCGACGGCTCCTCGCTCACCGATCGCCTCTCATGAGGCCCACCCGCGTCAGTCTGCAGCCGGCCGGCCCCCGCCAGCAACCCCGCGCCAGCCGTCATCAATACCGTGCCGGGCTTCCGGTAGGTCAGGAACATGGAGCGCGACCCGGCTGGCCGTGTGCGTCGCGGACCCGGCCTATCCCAGCTGCTACTTCGCGATCCGCGGCCGGGTGGTCAAGGTCACGACGTTGATTTCATCTATCACGCTGGCGGGACGCAGCCGGTGGATCTTGATCACAGCGGGGGTGTTAGCACGACGTAGCGCTGGTGGCTGGCCACCTTGCCGATCCGACCCGGTGCGGCAGACTGCAGAAAGGGGCCCGGACCGGGGAGGCTGGCGTGGGGGCTGTTGCCTTGGTGCTCCGTGTGCGGCTGCGGCAGCACTGGAGGTCGTGGCTGGCCCTGGCTGCCCTGGTGGCCCTGGTGGGCGGGTTTGTGATGGCGGCCGCGGCGACTGGCCGGCGGACCGCAGCCGCTCTTCCTGGTTTCGTGGCCCGGCACGGTTACGACGCTCTGGTCTACAGCGGGCAGCCGCTGCCGGGACTGGCCGGAATTCCCCAGGTCGCCCGGGTGACGCCGGTCCTTGCCCCGTTCGCCTTCCCGGGCCGCTGCACCTCCTGCCGCAAGCCGATCGACCCCGGCGCCTTCGACGTCCTTGAGGTCCCGCCGAGCGGCCTGTCCCGGGTGGTCAAGCTGCTCTCGGGGCGGATGCCGGACCAGTCCAGCCCGGATGAGGTGCTGGCCTCCTACACGCTGGCCAGGGACAACGGTGTGCGGATCGGCTCGGTGATCGAGGTCCTGACGCCAACCCCGGCGCAGGTGGCGCTGGCGCAGAAGATCGGCCCGTCCAAGATGAACACTGCGGCCGTCCCGCGGCACAGCCTGCGGGTGGTCGGCCTGGTGGTGACCGAGAATGAGTTCCCCGCCGGGAACGGGCCCCGGTATGACCTGTTCGCGACAAAGGCATTCGCGGCGGCGGTGAATCAGCATGACGTGGTAGTGCCGTTCTACTATGTGCAGCTCCGGCACGGTGAGGCTGATCTGCCCGCCTTCGAAAGCCAGCTCCGCCCGCTGGATTCGCTCGGCCCCGATAACCTGGATATTGATGCTGCCGCGGTGCAGCGCGCGATCAGGCCGCAGGCGGTGGGCTGGTGGGTGCTGGCTGGCCTGGCCGCGCTCGCGGGGCTGGCCGTCATCGGGCAGGCAGCCGCCCGGCAGTTCGTCACCGAGGCCGATGATCGCCTGGCCCTGTCCGCGGTGGGGTTGCGGGTGGGGCAGTTTGTGGCGCTCGGCCTGTCCCGCGCGGCCATCATCGGCCTTGTGGGCGCAGCCGGGGCCGTAGCGGTGGCCGCTGCGCTTTCCCCGCTGACCCCGGTGGGCGAGGCGCGGCTGGCCGCCAGCTCGGCCGGCGCCGTGGTCATTGACCCACTCGTCACGCTGGTCGGCGTGCTGGCCACGGTAGCTACGGTCGTGGCGCTGTCGGCCTGGCCGGCGGTGCGCGATGCACGGCTGCGCGGCGGCCCGCGGCGGCCGGTGCCGGTGGCGCTGGTCCGGGCCGTGGCCTGGCTCGGCGCGCCGCCGAGCGCGCTGATCGGGGTCCGGTACGCGCTGGAACGGGGCCGCGGCCGGCAGCCGGTCCCGGTGGGGACCGCGCTGCTTGGCATGGTGCTGGCGGTCGCCGCGCTGTGCGCGACGGCCGTGTTCGGCGCCAGCTTGACCCGGCTCATCTCCTCGCCCGCCCTCTATGGCGTGCCGTTCCAGGCCGAGTTCAGCAATGAGGGAACTGGGTCCGGGGCCGCCATCACCGGGCCGGTGCTGGCCAGCCTGCGCCAGGACCGGGCGATTGAGCGGATCACCGTGGCGAGCATCGCCGATATCGACATCAATGGCCATCAGGTCCGCTCGCTTGCCGCGACCGCTGTCCGTGGTTCCGCGCTGATCTCGGTGGTGGACGGACGGCTGCCGATTGGTGACCGCGAGATCATGCTGGGCGCCGCGACCATGCGCAGCGTCGGCGCGCGGCCGGGCGGGCTGGTCCAGGTTATTGTCACCGACCCGCAAGGCGCCCGGCACCAGGCCCAGTTCCGTGTCGTTGGCCGCGCGTCGTTCCCGCCGGGCTTCGGCACCGGTGGGCTGGGGACCGGGGCCGCGATGACCTCGAGCGCGCTAACCAATACCCAATGCCCACCCGGCGCCGGCAGGCACACCTGCCAGCGCAAGGCGCAGCAGGGCACCATCTATCACCTGCTGGTCCGCGCCGCTCCGGGGCCGGCCGCGGCCGCGGCACTGGCCCAGCACGTCACCAGATACCGTCAGTTCACAGGCGCGGCCCAGGAGCCGGTCGAGCTGGTCAACTTCGGCGAGTCGGTGAACTTCCCGCTGCTGTTCGGCGGCATGCTGGCGCTGTTCGCAGCGGCGACGATGGTGCACCTGCTGCTGGTCAGCGTGTCCCGCAGGCGCGCCGAGGCTGGATTGCTGAAGGTGCTCGGGTTCGTCCGGTATCAGGTCGCGGCGGTAGTCAGCTGGCAGGCCACCGCGGTGGCCCTGGTCGGGATCGCGGCCGGAGTGCCGCTGGGGATCGCGGCCGGCAACGTCCTGTGGCGCGTGTTCGCCACGAACTTCGGAGTAGTGCCGCTCACAGTAGTGGAGGCGCTCCCCGTGGCCGCGCTCGCCTTCGGGGTGCTCGCCGCCGCCAACGTGCTCGCCTTCTTCCCCGCCCTGCTGGCGGCGCGATCACGCCCAGCCCAGCTGCTGCGGGCCGAGTAACGGACAGGGGCCGGGCTCGCGCTCACCACAGATCCTGGTGGCGGCGCAGCAGCCCTGAGATGACAGTGGATGCCGCCAGGCTGTTACCGTCGGCGGCGGGAGGTATGACAGTGCCGGTCACCGTTTCCCAGCTGGCGATCGCGCCGGTCAAGGGCATGCAGCTGCAGCGCACCGGCGAGGTCCGGCTTGGGCAGCACGGGGTAACAGGCGATCGTGAATTCCTGGTCATCGGGGAGGACGGCCAGCTGTTGCTGACCGGCCAAACCCCGGCGCTGATGCAAGTCGAGCCCGCCTGGGACCGGGTGCGAAATGTCTTGGCGCTGAGCTTCCCGGACGGCGACGTCGTCCAGGACACCCCCGAGCCCGGGGCTCCCGCGACCACCCGGATGTATGACGGGCGGGAGATACCCGGGTGGATCATCCCTGGACGGCTCGGCGCCGCCCTGTCCGGCTATCTCGGCCAGCCCGTGCACCTGTTCAAACGGGCACCAGAGCACATCGGCAACGATGACCAGCCCGTGACACTGATGTCCCAAGCATCACTTCAGGCGCTCGCCCCGGAGCTCAACGGCACGGCTCCCGACTCGCGCCGGTTCCGCATGACCATCACGATCACGGGCACTGACGCGTGGGCCGAACACGCCTGGCACGGGCAGGAGGTGACCATCGGCGAGGTCATCCTGCGCGTCATCGCCCCGGTGCCGCGCTGCGTGGTCACGACACGAAACCCCGAATCAGGCGCCACCGATGCACGCATACTGCACGCGCTGGCCCGGCTACGCGGCAAGAACGACATCACCTTCGGCGTCTGGTGCGAAATCCTCCGCCCCGGCCGCATCCATATCGGTGACGTCGTAGTGCCTCGGCCGCGCAGCTGATCACCACCCATGGCCCCGTCGGCCCCTCGCCGTCGGCCGCACATGCCGCGGCCGCCCCCCATCCAGCCCGTTTACCGGACGGTGGCTGCGCAGCTGGGGTGGCCATGCTTCTCGAGGTAACGCTGGTGGTACTCCTCGGCCCGGTAGAACGCGGACGCGGGGGTGATCTGCGTGACGATCTGCCGCTTGCGCGATTGCTGCTGGGCATCACGGGATGCGATCGCGGCTTCCTGCTGGCCGGCGTCATGGTAGAAGATCGCCGAGCGGTACTGGCTGCCGAAATCCAGGCCCTGGCGGTTGCGGGTGGTCGGATTGTGGACCTCCCAGAAAACCTCCAGCAGTTCCGCGTAGCTGACCTGGGCCGGGTCGAACCACACCTCGACCGCCTCGGCGTGGCCGGTGCGGTGCCGGCAGACCTGTCCGTAGCTGGGGTCGGGGACGTGGCCGCCGGTGTAGCCGACGGCGGTCTGCAGTACCCCGTGGACCTGGCGGAAGGCCGCCTCGACCCCCCAGAAGCATCCGGCGGCGAATGTCGCGCGCTCGGCTCCGTCCGGTCCGTCTCCCTCGAACGGCGGCGCCGGGGCCAGAGCGGCGTTGCGGTTCCTGAGCTTCATCACGTTATGACTCCCTCGAACGCTTGTGCTAACACCAAGCCAGCGCCAGGGATTCCTGCCCGCGCACGGGGCGATGCCCGCTCCCGGCAGGCTAAAGTCGCGCCTTGCGGGCCAGCTGGAGCTCTCGTAACTCAGGTGGTACCCGCCCGGAAAGACGCTTAGGCGAGAAGGTCCCCGCTGCGCCGGTTAGGCGCCAGGGCCGGTTGGGGAGTCCGGTTCGTCGAGCCCGGGCTCGACCCCGCCTTCCCGGTGCTGCTCCTGTTCGCGAAGCACCTCCCGCATCAGGGCAGCTTCGCGGGCGTCGTCCAGCGCACCGGGCTCATCTTTTGGCTGATCGCCGGGGCTGTCCGGCGCCGGTGCCCGCTCACTCATGTCAGACCCTCCTCACGGCCGGGCTGTGCTCTCAGCGCTGGGCTCTCAGCACTGTGCTCTCAGCACTGGCACCACCTCATTGTCCAGCCCCAGGGCGGGAAAGTCCCGTTGACTCGGGCCCTCGCCGGCACCTCCACCAGCTAGTCCCGACCGTGCCCGTGTCGGCCAGCCAGATCCGCAGCGGTT
>Ga0207692_10000963_pt1 | contig 10463 bp, 10 predicted proteins | sample LARL52metaG_FD_184345 | JGI IMG/M metagenome (GOLD analysis project Ga0207692, IMG submission 184345) | Corn, switchgrass and miscanthus rhizosphere microbial communities from Kellogg Biological Station, Michigan, USA - LAR L5-2 metaG... | ecosystem: Host-associated > Plants > Roots >...
GTTCATCCGGGGCCTGCACCCGGCCGTGCTCAACGACCGGGGACTGGACGCGGCGCTGTCCGGCCTCGCGGCGCGCGCCCCGCTGCCGGTCCGGCTGCGCGTGGACGTGTCACGGCCCGCCTCGCCCAGCGTCGAGGCCGTGGCCTACTTCATCGTCTCCGAGGCGCTCACCAACGTGGCGAAGCACGCGCAGGCGACCCAGGCCGAGGTGACCGTCACCCGCGACGGCGGCGTGCTCCGCATCGCGGTCACCGACGACGGGTCCGGCGGCGCCGCCCCGGCGGAAGGTGACGACGCCGGGGCCGGCACCGGGCTCCGGGGCCTCGGGCAGCGCGCGGCCGCGGTGGACGGCACACTGACCATCGACAGCCCGCCGGGCGGGCCGACCGTCATCGCCGCGGAGCTGCCATGCGAATCGTGATCGCCGAGGACTCGGTGCTGCTCAGGGACGGGCTGACCAGGATGCTCACCGCCGGCGGCTTCGAGGTCGTCGCCGCCGTGCCGGACGCCGAGCAGCTGCTCAAGGCGGTGGCCGGGCATCAGCCGGACCTGGCGGTCATCGACGTCCGGATGCCGCCCACGCACACCGACGAGGGGATCAGGGCCGCGCTGGTCATCCGCCGCCAGTACCCGGACGTCGCGCTGCTCGTCCTGTCCCAGTACGTCGAGGAGAGCTACGCCACCGACCTGCTGTCGGCCGCGACGAGCTCGGTCGGCTACCTGCTGAAGGACCGCGTCGCGCACGTGGCCGACTTCCTGGAGGCGGTGCGCCGGGTGGCGGCCGGCGGCACGGCCCTGGACCCGGAGGTCGTCGCGCAGCTCCTGGTCCGCCGGCGCGACGACCCGATGAGCCGGCTCACCCCGCGGGAGCAGCAGGTGCTGCAGCTGATGGCCGAGGGAAGGTCCAACAACGGGATCGTCGAAATGCTGAAGGTCAGCCCGAGCGCGGTGGAGAAATACGTCACGAACATCTTCGCCAAGCTTGACCTGCCGCCCACCGGCGCCGACCACCGCCGGGTCCTGGCCGTACTCAAATACCTCGGCACGTGAGCCAGCATTGTTGCGGCTCACCCGCCGTCTTTCTGCGGGAAACCTAACCCGGCGCGGAAGAACGCCGCCGCCTGGTCCCTGGCCTGGTTTTCGCTGAGGTCCTGGCAATGGAAGAACTCGATCTGGCTCACGGCGCACATGCGCACAAGGGCGACGGTGATTTCAGCGAGCCGTTCGTGGTCGAGGCAGACGGCGATATCGACGGCGCCCTGGTAATTGCGGTTCGACACTAAGACGGCCATGGCGTTGAGGGCGTCGATCTGGTTGGTCATCGGGTGTCCTTCCGGCTCGCCGCGGTGGCGGGGTGTGCGACTGCCTATGAGGTCCCCAGCGCCATCCTGCCTGCCGCGGCGCGTTTTTGCTGACCGGTTCGGCTCGTTGATCGGCCGGGAGAGGTGATCTGCGCCATTCCGCGCGGCAGCGGTCAGCCGCCGCGAACCCCGCACAGGATGCGATTGTTGCCGCGCTGCCACAGCGTGCCGACCTCGCTGAAGCCGGCCGCGCGCAGCGCCTCGACGTGCGTTGCGAGCCAGCCCGAGGGGGACCCGTGGTGTTCGGAGTCCAGGTGGAGTCGCTGGCGCTGGGCGGCCAGCCCGGCCAGGCCGGGATCCGCGGCGATCGCCTCCCACCAGCCCGTCCACGTCTGCGGATGACCGTGCGGGAAGCGCCGCTGCTCTTCCCGTGCGATCAGCGCCTCGCCCAGCCTTTCGATGACGGGGCAGGCGCGCTCGTCGCCCTTGAAATGGTCACCATCGAGCAGCAGGCCGCCGGGCCGCAGCGCCGTGGCCAGTTCCGCGTACATGGCCCGGAGCGCGGGGCCGGGCAGCCAGTGCAGCGCGGTGGTGCTCACGGCAGCGTCGGCCGGGCGGTCCAGGCCGAGGGCGGCCGACCAGCCTTGCATCCGGAGGTCACCGTCGGCGAACCTCAGCCGCGCCCGCCCTCCGTACGCGGCCCGGCCCAGCGCGAGCAGCAACGGGTCGGCGTCCACCGCGACCACCGTCGCGGCGGGGATCCGGTCGAGCAGCCGGACCGAAAGCGAGCCCGGTCCGCAGCCCAGGTCCAGCACGAGCGGGTCGGCCCGGCCGGTGCCCGCCTCGACCGCGTCGATGAGCGCCGTGAACCGATCCTCCCGGTCCGGCAGGTGTTCCTGCTGCTGCTCATCCCACTTGGCGATCCACTCCATCGCCGCTTGCTGGTCCAGTCCCGGCACGCCCGCCTCCTCATCACTGGCCATTGTGCTTTCGATCACTGGCCATTGTGCTTTCGGCAACGACACCCGGCGGTTCTGCCCCACGTCGGGCCAGAACGGGGTGAAGACGGCGGCCTTCCGCGCCCGGCGGGCCCAGGCGGCCACCGGCTGAGGCCGGGACGGCCGCTACTCGCCGAAGAACGCGGCCGCCCGGCGGGACATCTCCTGAGGCGAGACGTCCTCGATGTGCTGGCTCATCATCCACTGCTGGCCGAAGGGATCGCGCAGCCGCCCGCCGCGCTCCCCGTAGAACTGGTTCTCCAGCGGATACATCACCTCGGCCCCGGCACCGACCGCCCGCTCCCACGCGGCGTCCACGTTCTCCCAGTACAGCGCCATGATGCAGCTGACCATCCCGCCCAGGTGCTCCGGCGAGCGCGCGGGCCCGTCGGTGGCATCCTGGGTGATCATCACCACTGAGTCCCCGATCAGGATCTCGGCGTGGATCAGCTCACCGTCCGGGCCAGTGAAGCGCTCACCCAGTTCCTGCGCCCCGAACGCCCGGCCGTAGAACGCGATCGCGGCCGCGCCGTCGCTCACGACCAGCCGGGGCGTGACCGTGTGCAGGCGGTCGGGGATCGGGTTCACCGCCCCCGTCTCCGATGCGTCCACCGCGTCTCCCTCCGGCTACAAGGCCACGAGCCACTGAGAGTCACCATAGTCCCGCGCCCGACGGCCGGTTCCCGAGCCCAGTCTCCCTGTTCGCAGCCGGGATACGCCCGGGGGGAGTCCTGCGGCCTAAGGAACTCCGGATACCTCACCCGCAGGTTCCCCCCGCGGGGGGACGCCGGGCCCGGCCGGCGGTCCGTAGCTTCACCAGCACGGCGGGTGCGCGTTCAGCGCTGGCGTGGCTGACGTCCGGCACCCGGCGGGCGGAGGTGAATCGTGACGGTAGACAGGCTCCCGGACAGCACCGCCGGCCGACCGCTCGCCGCCGGTATCGGTGCCACCCAGGGCGCGGTGGGAGAGGTACAGGACGTCGATGAGCCCGAGGTGGGCTACCGGGCTATCGCCCGCCTGAGCGGACATCTCGCCGCCATGTGGCGCACGGTCTATCCCCACGCGGACGGCCACGTCGGCACGGATGGTCAGCTACGGGCCGTGTGCCTGGACCGTGCCCGCGAGGTCGAATGGGCCCTCCGGCTGCTCCAGTGCCAGCTCTCGGGCTGCGTATCCGCCGTCGGTCGGCCGCCAGAGGCCGTGCTGATCATGCTGACGCAGCGCCTCGACAGCTACCGGTCGGCGGAGGGGGTGCTGGTCACCTGGCTGGAGGATCAGCTGGCCACCGAGAGCCGCGAACGGCTGGCCAGGAAGTACCGGCGCTCGCTCACCTACGCGCCCACCCGGCCGCACCCGCGGTGCCCCCGCACCGGGCCGCTGCGGCACGTCGCGTTCTGGCTGCATGGCCGCTGGGACCGGCTGCTGGACACGATGGACTCACGGCCCGGCGTGGGCGACAGCTTCCCTGTGCCCGCGCCGGACAGCGGGCCCGCGCCTGCTGCCGATGAGGACGGGTCAATGTCCGCTACGGCCGCCGACGGCTGACCCGGCTACCGCCGCTTACGGCCGGACAGGCCGGCGCCGAGTACGGCCGTTGACGGGTCAGGCCCGATACCGCGCTCATGGCTGGACGGGCCAGCGCCGGGTACGGCCGCTGACGGGTCAAGGCCCGATATCGTGTTGGCGGCTGGACGGGCCGGCGCCAAGTACGGCCGCTGACGGGTCAGGCCCGATGCCGCCGCTGACGCTGAGCGAACGGCCCGGTGACCGCCCCTGACCCGCTTAGATGGTGGGTAGAACGGCTTGGGATCGGTCGACAGAGGCGGTCGTGATGCAGGCGCTCGGCGTTGCCGTTGTCGGGTTCGGCTGGATGGGGCGGGTGCACACCCAGGCCTACCTCCGGGTGCCGCACCATTTCCCTCAGCTGGAGGTGCGGCCGGAGCTGGTGGCCGTCGCCGACGAGGTGCCCGGGCGGGCGGAGGAGGCCGCCGCGCGGTACGGCTTCGTCACGGCGAGCCGTGACTGGCGGGCGGTGGCAACCGACCCGCGGGTGCGGGCGGTGTCCATCACCGCGCCGAACTTCCTGCACCGCGAGATCGGCACCGCCATGGCCGAGGCGGGCAAGCACATCTGGATCGAGAAGCCGGTCGGCCTCACCGCCGCCGACGCCAGGGCCGTGGCCGAGGCGGCGGCCCGGGCCGGAGTGCAGGGGACGGTGGGCTTCAACTACCGCAACGCGCCAGCCGTGGCCGCCGCCCGCGAGCTGATCCGCTCAGGGGAGATCGGCTCCGTCACTCACGTCCGCATCCGCCTCCTCAGCGACTATGCCGCCCATCCCGAGGGCGCCCTGACCTGGCGTTACGAGCGCGAACGGGGCGGCAGCGGCGTGCTGGGCGACCTGGCCTCGCACGGCGTGGATCTGGTCCGCTATCTCGTGGGCGAGATCGGTTCGCTCATCGCCGACACCGCCGTCTTCCTGCCCGAGCGCGCCCGCCCGGCCGGGGCCACCGCCGGGCACGTGCGGGCCGTGGGCGGCGAACTGGGCCCGGTGGAAAACGAGGACTACGTTTCCTGCCTGCTGCGCTTCGCCTCCGGCGCGCGGGGCGTGCTGGAGGCAAGCCGCGTCTCGGTCGGCGAGCAGAACAACTACGGCTTCGAGATCCACGGCACGAAGGGCGCCGTCTTCTGGGACTTCCGGCGCATGGGCGAACTCGGCGTCAGCACCGGGACCGCTTACCAGGACCAGCCGGTGAGCACCGTCTTCTCCGGCCCCGGGCACGACGGCTACGCCGCCTTCCAGCCGGCCGCGGCCACCAGCATGGGCTACGACGACCTCAAGGTCATCGAGGCGTACAACTTCCTGCGTTCCGTGGCCGAGGGCACCGCGCACGGCGCCACCCTGGACGACGCGGTGCGCAGCGCCACCGCCCTGGACGCGATGCTCAACTCCGCCGGGAGCGGGGAATGGGTGAGCCTCGCGTAAGCGCCCTCCGGCCGGTTCCGTGCCCGTTGAGCCCGGCCTCCTGGCCGCGCGGGAGCGCCGCGGTCCTGGCCGGATCGCGCTGCAGGAGCCAGCCGGCCGTCACCACGTTCTTCAGGGCCTCCTCCAGCATGGCGCCCGCGCGTTCCTCGCCGGCGTTGCCGAGCCACTCCGACATCTGGGTCAGCGTGTAGGCGATGCGCTCCAGCTCGGCCAGCGCCTTCCCGCGGTCCTGCGGCGTGATCTCAGCCATCGAGCATCCTGGCCTGGAAGCCGCTGGTGGCGCGCTGAAGGGCCCCGGCGGCGCGCTGAAGGACCCCGGCGGCGCGCTGGATGGCCCCGGCGCCTTCATCCGTGGGTGGCGGCATGCCGGGAGGATGTGGCGGCATGCCGGGAGGATAGAGCCTTTCGCCCCGGCCGCGCCCGACCTCAACTGTCTTGATATCGACGTGTCTCATCGGGCGGCGCGCCCCGGGGCCCGGGACGGGCTACGGTGAGCCGCCGCCGGCCACCTTGACCGAGAACGAGTCGGTCGCCAGGCCCGCGCCGCCCCGCCACAGCTCGAAGCCCGATTCCACGCTGATCAGGTACCAGGAGGGCTGGATGTAGCCCCGGCTCACCGCGTAGGCCACCAGCGGCCACAGGTCCAGGTTCCTGACCGAGGTGGCGCCGGTGGTCATCAGGTAGGTGATCGTGTTCCAGCGCGACTGGCGCAGGTACACGTGATAGCTGCGGCCGCCGACGCTGACGTCGCTGGCCACCCGTGAGCCGGCCGGATAGATGGGCCCGTGGCGGTTCAGCCAGATCATCAGCTCGGCGCCGTCCGGCTGGCCGTTCGTGGTGGGCGTCCGGTTGAACCAGATGTCGTAGGCCACGTTGTAGTGGTTGCTGCCGCCCGGCTGGGCGGTGCGCCAGCTCGTGATCACCGTGCCGGAGCGGATGCCGGACACCCGGATCGGCAGGCCGCTGTCCGGCGTGCACGCGCCCCAGTGACAGCCCCGGTAGATGAGCGGGTAGCCGCCGGGCGCGCCGTGCGTGGTGTTCGCGATCGAGGAGTTCGCGACGCTGAAGCTGGCCGTCCCGTCGGTGGTGATGCACTGGGCGGCGCTCGAGTGCCACTCGTTGTTCATGATCGTGTAGGTGCCGCCGCTGACGGGGTGCGCCTGTGAGTGGCACAGCGTCGTGGTGCCCCCGCCGGAGCAGGCGGCCAGGGCCGCGGCGGCCAGGAGGGTGGCCGCCAGCAGCAGGGCGGGGGTGTGCCTGCCCGAGGTCATGCCTCCATGGTGGGTCCTGGCCGCCGGTGCTGGCGCCATCAGGTGCCGGTGATGTGCTCGGGCCGCACCGGCACCTGGTTCAGCGGGAGCCCGGTGGCCTGGCGGATGGCGGCGACGATGGCGGGGCCGGAGGAGATCGTCGGGGGCTCCCCGACGCCGCGGACGCCGTAGGGCGCGTGCGGGTCGGCGTACTCGAGCACGTCGATCCGCATCGGCGGCATGTCGAGGATGGTGGGGATGAGGTAGTCGGTGAACGACGGGTTCCTGATCTTGCCCCCCCTGATCTGGATCTCCTCCATCAGCGCCAGCCCCAGTCCCTGCGCCGAGCCGCCCTGGATCTGCCCGACGACCGCCTGCGGGTTGATCGCCTTCCCGACGTCCTGGGCGCAGTCGAGCGCCACCACCTTGATCAGGCCGAGCTCGGTGTCCACGTCCACCACCGCGCGGTGTGCGGCGAAAGCGTACTGCACGTGGGCGAACCCCCGGCCGGTCTCCGGGTCGACCGCCTCGGTCGGGCGGTGGTGCCACTCGACGGTCTCCTCGATGACCTCGTCGCCGAGCAGGTCGGCCAGGTCGCCGATGACGCCGTCGGTCTGCGATACCACCTTGCCGCCGTCGAGCCGCAGGTCCGGCACCAAGCGCCCGATCCGCTGCTGGATGACGTCGAACGCGCGGTCACGCACCTTCTCACAGGCCGCCTTGACCGCGCCGCCGGTGACGTACGTCTGCCGGGAAGCCGACGTCGATCCGCCGCTGCCGACACCGGTGTCCTTGGTGTGCACGATGACGTGGTGCACGCCGAGCTCGGTGCGCGCGATCTGCTGCTCGACGGTCACCAGCCCCTGGCCGACCTCGGCCGCCGCGGTGTGCACGGTCGCCGTCGCCTCGCCCGCCACCGCCTCGAGCCGCACCCGGGCGGTCGAGTAGTCGTCGAAGCCCTCGGAGAACCCGACGTTCTTGTAGGCCACCGCGTAGCCGATCCCGCGCACCACGCCCTCGCCGTGGGTGGTGTTGGCGACGCCGCCCGGCAGGTCCCGCAGGTCCACCTGGCCGTCCGCGCCGCGCTCCGGCGGCAGCGGCATCGCCTGCACCCGGCGCAGCAGCTCCTCGACCGGCGCGGCGCTGTCGATCACCTGCCCGGTCGGCGCCTCGGCCCCCTCGGTCATCGCGTTGAGGCAGCGCAGCTCGATCGGGTCCATGCCGAGCTCGGCGGCCAGCTTGTCCATCTGGGCCTCGTGGGCGAACGCGGCCTGCACCGAGCCGAAGCCGCGCATCGCCCCGCACGGCGGGTTGTTGGTGTAGGCGCCGTACGCGTCGATCTGCACGTTCGGCACGACGTAGGGCCCGATCCCCATCGTGCCCGCGTTCCCGACGACGGCCGGGGTGCTGGACGCGTAGGCGCCGCCGTCGAGGTAGATCTGCGCCTTGACGTAGACCAGCGTGCCGTCGCGGCTGGCGCCGTGCTCGAAGCGCATCACCGCCGGGTGGCGGTGCACGTGGCCGAAGAAGGACTCCTCCCGGTTGTAGACCATCTTCACCGGCTTACGCGTGTGCAGCGCCAGCATGCACGCGTGGATGTGCATCGACAGGTCCTCGCGGCCGCCGAACGCGCCGCCCACGCCGGCCAGCGTCAGCCGCACCTTCTCCGGTGGCATGCCGAGCGCCGCGCAGACCTGCCGCTGGTCCACGTGCAGCCATTGCGTCGCGACGTACAGCTCCACGCCGCCGTCCTCGGCCGGCACGGCGAGCCCCGATTCCGGGCCGAGGAAGGCCTGGTCCTGCATCCCCACCTCGTACTCGCCGACCACCACGACGTCGGCCACGGGCTCGGGATCACCCTTCCGGAGCTTCAGGTGCCGCACCAGGTTGCCCTGCGGGTGCAGCGCGGCCCGCTCCCGGGACAGCTCGCTGACCTTCCCCGGGACGTTGTGGACCTGGTTCCACCGCGGGTGGCCGAGGGCCTGGCGGGCATCGGTGATCGGCTCGTAGACGTCATAGTCGACCCGGATCCGCTTGGCCGCCTGGCGGGCGATCTCCGGGTGGTCGGCGGCGACGAGCGCGACCGGCTCGCCGTGGTAGCGCACCGTGTCGACGGCGAGCACCGGCTGGTCGACGATCTCCAGCCCGTAGAACTTGTTGCCCGGCACATCCTCGTGGGTGAGCACCGCGTACACGCCGGGCGTGGCCAGCGCCGGGCCGATGTTCATGGAGCGGATCCGGGCGTAGGGGTGCGGGCTGCGCAGCGTCACCCCCCAGATCATGTCGTCCGTCCACATGTCGCTGCCGTAGGCGAACTCGCCCTTGACCTTGGCCGTCCCGTCCGGGCGGAGCGGGCTCGCGCCCACCCCCGCGGTCACCGGGGTGGTCAGGCCTCGCGGTGCCCCCGTGGGCCGGGTCGGTGCGGTCATGACGTCACTCCAGCCAGGTTCAGCAGCCTGCGGTTGGCGGCGCCCGCCGCGGTCGCCACCTCGTCCTCGTCGGCGGTCACCAGCCGCCCGTGCTCGACCACCGGCCCGCCCTGGACGAGCAGCAGCTCCAGCGGCGGCGGTGCGCCGAGCACGAGCGCGGCGACCGGGTCGCGGATGTCGATATGCGCCAGCGTGTCCAGCCGCCAGAGCGCGATGTCGGCGAGCTTGCCGGCCTCCAGGGAGCCGATCTCGTCCTCGCGGCCGAGCACCCGGGCCCCGCCCATCGTGCCCATCTCCAGCGCGTCGCGCACCGTCAACTCGGTGGGGCCGCCGCGGGCCCGGGCGAACAGCAGCGCGTGCCGGACCTCCTCGATCAGCGAGCACGCCTCGTTCGAGGCGGCCCCGTCGACCCCGAGGCCGACCGGAACGCCGGCATCGCGCATGTCGCGCGCCCGGGCGATGCCGGAGCCGAGCCGCGCGTTGGACGACGGGCAATGGGCGACGCCGGTGCCGGTGGCCGCCACCTTGGCCAGCGCGGCGTCGTCGAGGTGGACCGCGTGGGCGAGCCACACGTCGGGCCCGAGCCAGCCGAGGCCGTCCATGTAGTCCACCGGCGAGCCGCCGAAGTGCTCGCGGCAGTAGGTGTCCTCGTCCATCGTCTCGGCCAGGTGGGTGTGCAGCCGCACGCCCCTGCGGCGGGCCAGCGCGGCCGTCTGGGTGAGCAGTTCCTCGGTCACGGTGAACGGCGAGCACGGCGCCACGCCGATCCGCACCATGGACCCGGGCGACGGATCGTGGTGGGTGTCGATGGCGGCCTCGGTGGCGGCCAGGATCTCGTCGATGTCCTCGACCACGTTGTCCGGCGGCAGGCCACCGTGGCTCTGCCCCAGGTCCATCGAGCCCCGGGTCGGGTGGAAGCGCAGCCCGACCTCGCGCGCCGCGCTGATCTCGGCCGCGAGCACGTCCCCGCCGCCGCGCGGGAAGACGTAGTGGTGATCGGTGGTGGTGGTGCAGCCGGTGGTGGCCAGCCAGGCCAGGCCACCCCGGGCCGCCGCGAACACGATCTCGGCGTCGATGCGGCCCCACACCGGGTACAGCTCGGTGAGCCAGCCGAACAGGGTGGAGTCCACCGCCAGGCCGCGCGTCGCCCACTGGTAGAGGTGGTGGTGGGTGTTCACCAGGCCGGGCGTGGCCAGGCACCCGGTGGCGTCGACGTACCGGGCGCCGGGGAGACCGGCGGGGGCGGGACCGGCGGCGACGGCGCTGATCCGCCCGCCCTCGACGATGACGTGGCCGCTGTCGTGCTCGGTGCGCCGCCCGTCCACGGTCACCACGGCGCAGCCGTTGAGCACTATGGTCGTGTCCATCGTCAGCTCGCGTTCGCCCGCTGTGCGGCCAGCCGGACCGCTTCCATGATCTTTTCATAGCCGGTGCACCGGCACAGGTTGCCGGCCAGCGCCTCGCGGATCTCCACGTCGCTCGGCTCGGCCCGCCGCTCGATG
>Ga0207692_10000967_pt1 | contig 10455 bp, 11 predicted proteins | sample LARL52metaG_FD_184345 | JGI IMG/M metagenome (GOLD analysis project Ga0207692, IMG submission 184345) | Corn, switchgrass and miscanthus rhizosphere microbial communities from Kellogg Biological Station, Michigan, USA - LAR L5-2 metaG... | ecosystem: Host-associated > Plants > Roots >...
TAGACGCGCTGGCCCGGTCCTTGCGACATGAACACGGCGAACAGGTCCTCCTTCGGATCGATCCAGAAGAACGTCCCGCCCATGCCGCTCCAGAAGAATTGGCCGACCGAGCCCATGAAGGGAGCAATGCCTTGTTGCGTGCGCACGCCAAAGCCGAGGCCGAAGCTGTGGCCGGGCTGCGTCAGCGTGCCCTGGATCTTGACGCCGGCGTCGAGATGATCGCAGGCCATCAGCTCCAGCGTCTTGCGGCCGATGATCCGCGATCCGTCGAGCGTTCCGGCGTTGAGCAGCATCTGGCAGAACCGCGCATAGTCCATCGTGGTCGAGACCAGACCGCCACCGCCGGATTCCATGACCGGCTTCTCGAGCATGTTGAAGAGCTGTACCTTTTCGCCGGTCCAGGGATCGGTCGAGAACGGCTCCGCGAGGCGGGCGGCATTTTCCGCGCCGGTGTGAAAGCCCGTCTCTGTCATCTGCAGCGGGATAAAGATGCGCTCCTTGAGGAAGGCGCCAAGCGTCTTGCCGCTGACGATTTCGATGAGGCGGCCGAGAATGTCGGTCGAACGGCTGTAGTTCCACTCCGCGCCGGGCTGGCAGATCAACGGAAGGCTTGCAACGAGTGTGGCGTGTTCGGCATTGCTGAGCTTGCGGCTGCGCACGCGCGATTGCTGATAAAGCTGCTGCACCAGAGCGTTGCCGGTGTGCTCGTAGGTGATGCCGGACGTGTGCCGCAACAGATCCTGGATCGTGATCGGCCGCTTCAAGGGCACGAGATCGAGCCGGCCGTCGTTCTCGACGCCGACCTTCTGGTTGGCAAATTCCGGGATGAATTTGGCGATCGGCTCGTCGAGCAGGAAATGACCTTCCTCGAGCAGCATCATGACGCCGACTGATACGACCGGCTTTGTCATGGAGAAGATGCGAAAGATGGTGTCTTGCGTCATCGCAGCGCCCTGGGAGGGGCTTTGCTTTCCGAGCGCATCGAACCATCCGATCTGGCCCCGGCGCGCCACCATGATCGTGGCACCTGGAATGGTTCCGTTGTCGATTTCGCGCCGCAACACGTCCGACATGCGCTGCAGCGCTGGGGCAAAAAGCCCGATCGATTCAGGTTTGGCGAGAGGCAGCGGCGGGGTTTGCGGGACGGGGACCCGCCTGGCGGCGGTTGGCGCGGTCATTTTCTCTTCCTTTGCTCTTTTTGGCTCGCGGGGCTCGCTCGGGCCAAGCCAAGCGTGGCCGAGAAGACAAGTTTGGACGAGAAGATTTGGCTTGAACAGGCGTCAACCGCTTCGCCCTTGCCATTGGCCGGGTGCCTATGCTTGAAACGGCGCGGGTCGGCGGCGACGCAATGGTCCCATAGGAGTGTAGCTCAATTGGTAGAGCACCGGTCTCCAAAACCGGGGGTTGGGAGTTCGAGCCTCTCCACTCCTGCCAGTGATATCAAAGACTTAGGCCGATTTTTTCCCGGTCTCCCGAACCGCAAAACAGCCAAGAGGGTACAGTTCAGGGTACATTGGCATGTCTGGCGGTCCTCGCATCGGTGGCGGGCCACGATGCGGATGTTACCCACCCGCGCGCTACCCTCGGCACCGATGCAGGATCAGTCATACCAATCCCTGCGATTACGCGGCAGCAGTTTGCCTCGCGCAATAACCCGTTGAGACCTTTGCCCGCAGTTTTTCAAGTTCGGTTTCCAGAAAATAATTGGCGACGATCAGCGCCTTGACGGCCCTTTGCTGCACTGCGCTCGTTGGCAACCGAAGGGTCCCCGGGCTTTCTAATATGTCGCGTGTCATCTAAAGTCATCTGTGCTGATGCTGTCCCTTAGAGGGTCAAGCGGGATGATGGTGACAATCATCGGGATCGTTTTGGCTTTGGCGCTAGGAGTTTGGGTCGGCTACAGATGGCGCGATCGCATTTCTCGGCAGCGCCGCAGGCAATACTTGACCGAGCGCTTCGAACGCAAACAACGCGCGGCCCTTGATCGCGGAATAGAAGCTGTAAGAGCTCTGTCCGACGAAAGAACTGGCTAGGGTTGTTTGGCGCGATCTGGAACAGCTCAGTTCGCGGAAAGCAGAGCCGCAAATGGTCGGGACCGCGTGAACCATCTCCGACAAACGCTTGGTGGCATGACTGAGCGAGACGAGCGGCGGGCAACCGTGGAGCGGTTACTCGCGAATTTCGAAACGACTCAGGGCCCACGCTGGAAGGCTTTTGTCATCATCTTCGAGCGGAAGTACAGTCGCGATCCTCCTTCAGCTTGAATTGGGCGTTCGAAACGTCGGGACGCCCCTCATCACAGCAACCCATCCGCCACGACGTTATGACGTCGCCCGCGTCCCACTGCCTTAGCATTCGGTACGCGTTACAGCGCTGAAAACGACGTCAACATGAACGAGCGTGCCAACCCTGAACGCGGAGATCTCACCCCTTGATGAAGGCCAGGAGGTCCGGGTTGATCGTCTCTGAGTATGTGGTGAGCATGCCATGCGGATAGCCGGGGTATAGCTTCAGAGTGGCGCGCTTGAGCAGCTTGGCCTGGAGCAGGGCAGCGCCTTTGTACGGAACGATCTGGTCGTCATCCCCCTGCATGACGAGCGTTGGCACGCCGATACTCTTGAGGTCCTCCGTGAGGTCCGTTTCCGAGAAGGCCTTGATACCATCGTAGTGAGCTTTGGCCCCGCCCATCATGCCTTGGCGCCACCAGTTCTCGATGACGCCATCCAGCGGCTTCGCACCCGCCCGGTTGAACCCGTAGAATGGGTTGGCAGCGACATCGCGATAGAACTGGGCGCGGTTGGCGGCCAAGCTTTTTCGAAAGGCGTCGAACACCTCAATGGGCAGGCCGTCCGGGTTATTCGGCGACCTCACCATAATCGGCGGCACGGCCGCCACCAGCACCAGCTTGGCGACCCGATCCTTGCCGTGACGGGCAACGTAGCGAGTGGCTTCGCCACCTCCGGTCGAGTGGCCGATGTGGATGGTGTTGCCGAGGTTCAGATGTTCGACGACGGCCGCTGCGTCAGCGGCGTAGTGGTCCATGTCGTGACCGTCCGACACCTGACTCGAGCGTCCATGGCCGCGACGGTCGATGCCGATCACGCGATAGCCCTGCTGCACGAAGAACAGCATTTGGGTATCCCAGTCATCCGAGCTGAGTGGCCAGCCGTGATGAAAGACGATGGGTTGGCCGTGACCCCAATCCTTGTAGAAGATCTGAACGCCGTCCTTTGTCGTGACCGTGCTCATGTCCTTCTCCTTCTTTTTCTCTGCCGTTGTGGTTGCCGAAAGCAAAAGCGGGGGTTGAGAGAATGTTTTCCATTGCTGCAGCGTGGACAAAGTCACGCCGCCGCCATGCCGAGTGCGCCAGTGAGGACCGTTCGGCGCGATAGTGGTTTTTTCGCAACCGTCCAAATCAGTCATTTCTGGGCGCACGTCCCAGATAAGTGCTCCTTGGTCGGCGCTGCGACGGCAGGCTGCAGCGTGCGCGAGCGTGCAAACCCTGACGCGAACTCAGCAATCGGCGGTATCAAGCTGCGGATTTTATTTCCGGGTGTTTCCACCCTTGCCGGGCTTGGTCTTGAATGCAGCCTCAACCTCGTCCTTCTTGATCCGGGCTTTCGGATTACCGGGCTGGTTCAGATTTTGCTCTTCGGTTTCGTCACCCATCATCTCGGGATGCAGGTCTCTTTTGCCAGCGGCAGATTTCTTGTCTTTGGTCATTACAATTCTCCAGAGGAAAAAATCAGCACCCCCAACCCATTCTCGCTCTCGGAGCGGATCGTTGAAAGTGTATTGATCACCCATTTCATCACTGGATGCTTGCGGTTCCTCACCTTGATCCGCTGTATCTGACGACCGCCGCGGTCAGGTCGATCGCAATGCTCGCTTCGAGAATTAATTTGCGGTCTTCTCGGGTGAGTGTTTCAATCTTGCCAACGCGATTCGACCAACGACAAAGGAGGTCATCGCCGTGCTTTCGGAAAAATTCTTTTTGTTGTTAGAGACACTCAGAAGTCACAGCTCCAGTGACAAGCCACCCGTCGTGATCAGTATGACTCCGCATGTCCCGAAGGAACCGCGGAGAGAAGCCGCCGAGGCGGTAACCGGGGCGGGCATATCAAAGGGAGGGCCGGCGCCCGTTTCTTCGGCCTAATTCCGCTCCGTCGCTCACGCGGAAATACTTGAGTACAAATTTGCCGTCACGGTTGTGAAGCGGCGCGCCGCAGCTAAGACAGAGCAGCGGTTTGTCGTGCATCGGCGGCGCTTCCACGCGGACGACGTCGTACTGCGCCTCGCAAAATGGGCACTGGAACTTTTCCACGTCCGTCATGGCAACATCCCCATTCGCCTTGAGAACTGCTTCGCATCTCTGACATGAGCGTTGAGAAAACGCCTAAAGCATACGCGGGCTACAAATTCTGATCGCCACCTTGCTGGCGCTATCGGCTGTGGCCGGCCGCATGAGTCTGACTTCGTGCGACGTGGCTAGCGAACAAATGCCGCCAGTGAATGTTCCAGGATGCCTGCTGCAATCGATCAATAGCAAGCTGCCGCGCTCGCGCTTAGCCCGATCTCATGCTGTTGGCCGGGCAGGAACTTTCGCGTAGCGGTGTTCAACAACCATCACCAGACGGAACGCCTTGAGCTTTGGCTCCTGCCAACTCTCGAGCAGTGCACCACAAATCACGCAGTCGGCTTGTCCCGGCCCGCCGTGCGGTGAAGTGGCCTCGGCCATTTCATACGACGTACCACAGGAGGAGCAAGTGACATCTGAAATCATCATGGAAGTGCCCATTTTTACGCAGGAAACCGTGTGACACTGTCGTGACCGAACAGTTTGGTAGTGAAAAGGGCGTCTTTAGAAGTGAAGGGCTTGCAATTAGTCAACGGGTAAGAGGGCAACAAAAAACCCCAGTACCAACGGGTGGCACCAGGGCTCGTGAACCGCCCCGCGTACGTCCGGCGAGGGATCAACAAAACGCTAGCAGGAAAGTTTGAAGAAAAGATGACCTGTTGATTTTATTCCATCAATGTCCGGCAGGCGCGCAACTAGCAGGCAAAAGTCCCACAGGCGCCAAAAAGGCACTGGCGCTGTCAACCATGCCGTGAACGGGCTTCATCCAGCGCAAACCTTGCCTTGGGCCTGATGGTGGGCTGCCTCGGTTTCCTGTTTCATTGAAAACGTGGAGCCTACCCGCGAAGGCGGGCTGGTTTTTGCACTCGCCGCAGGCGGCGCCACGGCAAATTCCGCCACCGGCGTCCCGAAAAATTCAGCCCCGCCGATCATGGGCGACGAAATGGTCCCCTCTTGGGGACGGAAACCAATTCAGGGGAACGGTGTTGATTACCTTATGGAAGGCGATCTTGAGAGAAAAGCGGAACAGGCGCTCGTGGCAATCACGCTGAGCACGGCAACCCTTATCGTGTGCGTCGGTTTGCTCGTTCTGCGATAGGGGCCGCCAAGCCATTACCCCCATTACGGGAGGTGCCGCGGTGAATCGGATTGTGCAACCGATCGCGTACGCCCTGGCCGCGATATATTTGCTGGTGGACGCCATCTTCATCGGTCTGGCGAAACCCATCGCGGATTGGGTCGCCGGCCATCTCGTATTGAGGAGATTGCGGGCCTGGATCAGATCACTGCGGCCCTATCCATCCCTTGCGCTTTTTTCCGTTCCCCTGGTTCTCCTCGAACCGGTCAAACCGGTTTCGGCCTATTTGGCTGCCACTGGGCAGGTTCTAAGCGGAGCGGTGATATTCGTTGCAGGTGAACTGCTTAAGCTCGTTCTTGTGGAGCGGCTGTTCTGCCTCACCCGAAACAAGTTGATGAAGATATCGGCGTTCGCCTGGGCCTACGGCCATTACAGGGTGGCGATAGCCTGGCTGAAGGCAACGCAGGCTTGGGAAACGATGCGTTCGCTGAGTTCCGCCGCCAGGGATCATCTCAGGATCTGGCGCGGAGAGGCAGTCCGACGCCTGGCCGTGGCGCGGCATCAGAGATGATCTCGCCGGGTCGCCGCGATCTGTGGGCGGTTTGATGGTTGTCACCGTAATCGACAGGCGCAAACGGCGAGCACTGCGAAACTCGTGGACAACGGCCCCTGAACCGGACCATTGTACCCCCCGCTCGGTTGGGGGCTATCGATGGACAGGATAGAGCAGGGGTTTGTCGTGGTGGCGTTGACGGGGTTTTGGGTGCTGCTCGCGAGCGCCACCGTGTTGGCAGTGTGGTGATTCCTGATCACAGGTGATCGCGAACCTTGCCGCCATCGAAAGTGAAGATCGGCATGCCGGTCCACCACACATCGTGTTTATGTTTGCCGCTGGGCAGCACGCCGAACATCTCCCGGCGATGATAGCCGTGAAAGCGCATTTTGCCGCTGACGCGGTTTCCTTCTTCGATCTGCGAGAGGATATCGGTGGCGTAATTGCCGAATGCTGCCGTCACCCAATCGACATAGCCGCCGGCGGGGTTGTGGCTGCGTATGCCCCTTTAGGGAACTGGAACTTCAACCAGATCTGATCTTCGCTCAGCCGATTTGATTGATCTAACTCAATGCGCCGGGAATTGCGCTCTCATGATGTCACGATCGGTGTCCACTCGAGGCAGCCGCACCGCACCGAGATCACGGAGCACGGTCATGGTCAGCGAACGGAGCCAATCCAAATCGATCGAACCGGAAGAGGCCTGGGAGCACTTTGGTCCGGATTTTGTCCTGCTTGATGATATCAAGCCGCCACAACGCATCGAACTTGCGCGCGAGCGAATGCTGCTGTCGCGGCTCTATCTGGGTTTGATCCAGACCATGAATGACGACTACGGCGCAGAGTTCGTAAAACACAGCGATAGCGCGACCTATCGAACCATCGGGATATACGTCTTTTTGCGCACGGTCACCTGTTCACCGGTGCGGGCAAGCACGATTGCGCAGGTCCTCAAGATACCGCGCGCAACTGTGCTCAGGCGGCTGAATGACATGGAGAAGCTCGGTTACGTCGAGCACGTCGGCAATGCCTACCGCGTGACCGACAAGGTCAATATTCCGGAATTGAGGGAAAAACTTCAGCGGCGGGTCGACATGGTCCTGGCGACAGCGAGGGAATTGTCGAAGCTCGGGACCGGCCCCGAGCACTGATCGCCTCTCATGGGTTCAAGCGCGCAAATTCAAAACCGCGGCCTTGGTGGGACGTCGTTCATTCCGGGCACAAAAATCATCCCACCGGTTCACCGGTGGGATCCGTCTCGGAAACTCTCTTCGACGCCAGGACTATTTGCGGCGATCGTTCATCCGATCGCCCGGAGAATATTCCGAGGCGCCTTTCGATTTCGACATTCCGACCGTGCCCCTCTTATCGTTCTTGATGTCACCCGGGTTAAACTCGGACGCCCCCTTCGTGATGAGGGTTTCGAGTTCTGCATCTCATGACCGGGCGACATGCTTGATGCGCCCGGCCTCTCAGCCGCGATCGCGCTTGCACCCAGCCCGAGCAGAAGGGCCGCTGCGAAACCGATAGTGCGTTTCATCCGCGCTCTCCATCTTGGTTCACCGAAGAAGACCGAGGCCGCTTACGATTGTTCCGGATGGCCGGGGAACCAAACACCGTCAAGATCACTTGTATGCCGCGTGAAACTTGGAACCTGGGAGCGAGGAAAATATGAGACAGTTGTTACTTGTAGCGTGCCTCGTCGTTGCGTGGATTGTGCCGGCGAGCGCGATGCCGGTCGCAAAACCGAACGATCTTGGCGTCAGCAGCGGCACGGTGCTCGTCCACGGCCATGGTCATCACTACGGCTGGGGAAGGGGACGCGGTCATCACTACGGTTGGCGGCACGGTCACCATCATGGCTGGTAGCATTAAGGACACCTCTTCCGCTTAATCAGATGGCTTGAGGCAACCCTCAAGCCATTGATTTTGAATGTTCCGGCTGCAATCCATGGCGGGACGGAGCGGGGGGCCGCTGGCCCCGAGCGACCTTGACCTTTGGGACCTTGCGCAGTACATAGCGCGCTACCCGCAGCCGGCCCGCTTTAAGCGGATATCCGGCGCGGCCTTGAAATCCCCCGAACAAAAGAGCCTGCTTGTCGGCTCATCCTTCGAGAGAGGGCTGGGCGCAACAGGGCTGTTCGGATTCCCTGAAATCTTAATCGTCTGATGACGGACGCGGATCCAAAACGATGGCTTTCAGCCCGTTCAAATTCCTGCAGGAAGTGCGCTCGGAGACCGCCAAGGTCACCTGGCCGACCCGCCGCGAGACCACGATCACCACGATCATGGTGTTCGTGATGGTGGCGCTCGCCGCGATCTTCTTCTTTGCCGCCGATCAGGTCATCCGATATGTGGTCACATTGCTCCTGGGCATCCACTGATGGCAACAACCGCTACGCAAACGATGGACAAGCGCTGGTATATCGTCCACGCCTACTCCAATTTCGAGAAGAAGGTCGCCGAATCGATCCGCGAGCAGGCCAAGCAGCGAGGGCTCGAGGAGTTGTTCGAGCAGGTGCTGGTGCCGACCGAAAAGGTCACCGAAGTGCGGCGCGGCCGCAAGATCGACGCCGAACGGAAGTTTTTCCCGGGCTACGTCCTCGTCAAGATGCAGCTGACCGACGAGGCTTTCCATCTGATCAAGAACACGCCGAAGGTGACCGGTTTTCTTGGCGCAGAAAACAAGCCGATGCCGATTTCGGAAGCCGAGGCCATGCGCATCCTGCATCAGGTGCAGGAGGGCGTGGAGCGTCCGAAGGCGTCGGTCTCGTTCGAGATCGGCGAGAATGTGCGCGTGGCTGACGGGCCGTTCGCCTCGTTCTCCGGCGTTATCGAGGAGATCGATGAAGGGCGTTCGCGCGTGAAGGTCGCAGTCTCGATCTTCGGTCGTGCCACGCCCGTTGAACTGGAATTCGCTCAGGTCGAGAAGATCTGATTGAATAGTCATTGCCGGGCTTGACCTGGCAATCCATCTGCTTCGCAAGGCAATCTTGCGTAAGATTGATGGATGCCCGGATCAAGTCCGGGCATGACAGAGGAGTGGAGGCGGTGACGCTTCCCGAAAGGTCGTGGAAGGCTAAGGGCGCTCGCCAGCCGTTCGTGAGCCGAACCACGAAACCTGAAACCGCCGATTTTTAAATCGGCACAGCAGGAGTGACACATGGCAAAGAAAGTGACCGGATACCTGAAATTGCAGGTGCCGGCGGGCGCTGCGAATCCGTCGCCCCCGATCGGCCCCGCGCTTGGTCAGCGCGGCCTCAACATCATGGAATTCTGCAAGGCGTTCAATGCGCAGACGCAGAAGGAAGAAAAGAACACCCCGATCCCGGTGATCATCACCATCTACGCGGACCGTTCCTTCACCTTCGAGATGAAGACGCCGCCGATGTCCTACTTCCTCAAGCAGGCCGCCAAAATCCAGTCGGGGTCGAAGGCCCCGGGCCGCGACAAGGCCGGCAAGGTGACCCGCGCCCAGGTGCGCGAGATCGCCGAGAAGAAGATGAAGGATCTCAATTGCGACACCATCGAGTCGGCCATGAAGATGGTCGAGGGCTCGGCCCGCTCGATGGGTCTGGAAGTTGCGGGGTAACGGGTCATGGCAATCGGAAAGCGTCTGAAAAAGGCCCGTGAGGGCATCGACCGCACCAAGCTTTATCCGCTCAAGGAAGCCATCAAGCTGGTGAAGGAGCGCGCCAAGTCGAAATTCGACGAAACCGTCGAGATCGCGATCAATCTCGGCGTCGATCCCCGTCACGCCGACCAGATGGTTCGCGGCGTGGTGACCTTGCCGAACGGAACGGGGCGCACCTTGCGCGTCGGCGTGTTCGCGCGCGGTGCCAAGGCCGAGGAAGCCAAGGCCGCGGGCGCCGACATCGTCGGCGCGGAGGATTTGGTCGAGAAGGTGCAGGGCGGTCAGATCGACTTCGACCGCTGCATCGCCACTCCCGACATGATGCCGCTGGTCGGCCGGCTCGGTAAGGTGCTCGGACCGCGCGGCATGATGCCCAACCCGAAGATCGGCACGGTAACGATGGATGTCACCGGCGCCGTGAAAGGAGCCAAGGGCGGTTCGGTCGAATTCCGGGTCGAGAAGGCCGGCATCGTGCAGGCCGGCATCGGCAAGGCCTCGTTCTCGGAAGAGAAGCTGGTGGAGAACGTCAAGGCGCTCGCCGACGCTGTCGCGAAGGCCAAGCCCGCAGGTTCGAAGGGCACCTACATCCAGCGCGTGGCGGTCTCTTCCACCATGGGACCGGGCGTCAAGGTCGAGCCCGGAAGCCTGCTTGGCTGAGAGCTTGAGGACACGGATGGAATCAAACGGGAGCGGGATCGGGAAACCGGTTCCGCTCCTTGCTTGTAAGCCAGCGCCTCGGTGAGGAAGGCATGCCCGAAAAAGTCCTGATCTTTTCGCGCTTTTCCAAGACGCTGATGGCGCGGATCGGGCAGCGTTACGAGCTGATTTATAGG
>Ga0207692_10000968_pt1 | contig 10452 bp, 8 predicted proteins | sample LARL52metaG_FD_184345 | JGI IMG/M metagenome (GOLD analysis project Ga0207692, IMG submission 184345) | Corn, switchgrass and miscanthus rhizosphere microbial communities from Kellogg Biological Station, Michigan, USA - LAR L5-2 metaG... | ecosystem: Host-associated > Plants > Roots >...
CCCATATGCCCCAACTTTGAGAGCCCGAGTTCCAGCGGCATGAGGACCGCCTCTGCAAGAGAGGAAGCCTTCACGTATTTCATGATCGTGCCCGACTCGCCACAGTTCGGACCACAGTCCCCGGAAAGAAGCTTTTTGTGCTCGAAGTTCTCATTCAACGGCGCCAGAAAGCCTTCAGATCCCATCCAACCTGATACGGCGAATTCGATGCCAGGGACGAACTCCTGCAGCATCACAGGACCCTTTGGGTTCATATTCAACTTCTGCCATCGCTGCAGGCGAGCGATCATATCGGCAGGGGTTTTGGAGCAGTACGACAGAGATTTGTCTTCGTTATCTCCTAGGGTCTTAAAAACGTAGCGTTTCTCGTGTTTACGAACGTAGGCCTCGGCTTCGCCAAGTGTGTTGAACTGTTCGTAGACCGGGACATCAATGCCGTTCTTCGAGAAGAACGCCATGCCCTCCGAGCGCTTGATCTCCAACGCAGCCGATTTTTCTGATGGCCCAAAGAATTTCACGCCAGCCTTTCTGACGGCATCGAGCTTGGGTAGATAGTCATCGTTGCTGGAGCACCACACCAAGTCCGCCCACTTGAGAGACGAGACCCAGTTATCGATTTTCTCGATGCCCTTGAAGCCATCTCCGACATGTTGATTGTTTGACGGTTTCGGCTTGATGAACCACCGCACGGCATGACCGGCTTTCACGCAGCGCAACGCGAACGCCAACGCCACGGCGTCATGATCGATAATCAGAAGCTTCATTGCCGCTCGGAGGTTTGGTCTTGGAGCGTCATGCGGCCCGCTGCGGACGCAGCGGTCGGCAGAGCTTTGAGAGTGTTTTGACTTTTCTTAGGCAGTGGCGGCTTGAAGCGATTTCTCCTCTTATCCGCCTTCGCTCTATTTTTCCGAGCGGTCTCAGCGGCCTCAGTGAGAGGAGTCGTCTTTGCGTGCGCTACACGTCTGGTTTCCGCTCCTGCATCCCATACCTTTCGTGCTAGGCTAACAGCTCCAGACAGCTTTCCCACAACCGGCAACTTGGAGAATGCTTCGAGCTTAGACAGTGTGTTCTCTGCTTGTTGTGCAGCGAGGTTTTGCGCCGTATCTGATCCGGTCGCACGAGACTTAGGATCCGACCTCGTATCACTTACTGTTTCGTATATTTCACGTAATTTAGCCGCCTGCTTCTTGTCGAATATGACATCGATCTTACCGTCTGCCTCCAGTTCTTCAAATGCGCCCATGAAGCCAACATTAAATTCTTCCTTGCGATTCTGGTTTAGGTTGACGCGCCTGCCATGGGCCTTCTCTCGTAAGAAGTCAATCACCCCTGCCTGTAGATTCTTCCAGGCCTGTTCACCGGCTGCGCGCGTTGCCGCTGTCCCTCCGGTAGTTAGCGTTCTATGGAGCTTCCCGATATCCTCAGCAGACTTGCTCAACACCTTGCCAGTGGTGTCCGCTAGGTCAGTAGTTCGATCAGTACGTGTTGCATCACCGACTAGATCGCGAACAATTCTCTGATCTTCAAATTCAACTTTATGAGCCTTGAAGGCATCCCTGGCGGCTCGCCATGCCTTCGCGGCTGCGGGAACCTGTTCGAACATCTTGTCGATCGCATTCACAACCTCATGCGCGTAATAAGCTTCCGATCCGCCTTTCGCTGCGACTCCGGACGCGTCCTTCCTCAATTCTTCCAACTCTGCAAGCGGGATATTTCGTACTTCCGTATACGCAGGGCCCTCCACACGTTTTTTTGCGCCTGTAACGTCAGTGCTCAGGTCAATCGGCCGTCTAGGTCCTTCTCGTTCCGTTACAGCATTGGCCTTTTTTAACCATGACTCAACAAATCCTAGCTTCTGAAGATGAGGTTTCTTAGCAACAAGGTCTAGTAAGGGTTGAGCAGAAACAGCCGCTTCGGGCTCAGTCTGTCTAGCTGTCGCAAAAAGCTTGTCATAGTTTTCTTGTGACGCCTTTTCCTTTGCGCGAAGCCCTTCATCTTGTACGCTAGTACCAACGTCCTGCCTTGTTTTTGCGGTAGCTCCAGTGCTTTCGCGGACCTTATCCACACCAGTATGAAGCTTCTCGTCTTGTACTGCCTTTATAGCGGAAATGGGACTCTTCGGAACTTTCGCGAGGATGTTTTCGCTTGCTAGTTGAGCTGGATCTCGTGTTACTTGTCCCCGCAGAATGGGCATGTTGTCGAGACGTTCCGCGCGGATCTCAGCTTTAACATGTTCTGCGTCGAGCTTATTCAGTTCAGCGGGGTCCCTCGCGGCAGTTCTCAGCTTCTTCTGAATTCCCGGTGGAACCTCGTCCCAATTCATGCCAAGTTTGTTGGTTGCAAAGTCCTTCGCGACGTCAATTGGTGGAGCAGTACGTGCGGCTACTCTTGCGGTCACGCCGCCGCGAGTAGTGACGCCGCCTAGCGCTTTCGTTACCCCAGTGGCTTCACCGACGATCCCCGCGCCTTTACCAAGCAGGATCTGCCCCGCCGCCTGGAGGGTGGTGTTCGTCGCGGCACCTAGTACGGGGCTACCGGTCGCCTCGGCCACATTCCGGCCGACGACATCTGCGCCCTCCGCGATCTTGGTCCCGGGAATCGCGGCGGTCTCCACAGCCGCCTTCGCCACCTCGCTCTGTGGCTGATAGGTCATTTTTTGCGCCAGCGCCTGACCTTTCTCGCCTGAGTTGGGATCGCCCGCCACCGCCCCGCCGAGCGCCCGGTATCCGCCAGCGATAGCCCCTGCGGCACTTGTTAGGCCCTGGCGTAGGGCCTCACCTACGGTGTACTGCCAGGGTTGTGTTTTCGCGCCAGTGCCAATCGCCTGCTGTTTCGGTCCAGTATCTTTATCGAATTCCTGGCGGGCCGCCGTCAGTTGCTCCTTCGGCACCTTCGGCGCGACCACCTCATCAAAGTATTCTTTGCGGGCGAACTCCTTGTCCTGTGGTGATAGTTTCTGATACTCGGGATTTGCCAGAACCTCGTTCCATGTAGCCATTACGGCGTTCCCCCTTGCGGGGCGTCGGCTTGCGGTGCGCCAGCCGTATTCCAAAGATGTTTAAACCGACCTGATGGTTGCGTAGTCGCGCCACCAACCGTCGCGGAAGCTCCAGCTCCAGGCGGTGTAGTAGCGACAGGAGGCGTAGCCGCCGCCGCTGGCGAGCCTGGTTTCGGAGCGACCGACTGTTTGAAGCTACGCATGATATCGTCACGGACCTGATCCGGGGAGGTCCGAGCCGCGTCAATCTCCGACTTCATGATGTCGATGACGCCCTGAAAGGCGTCTTGATCTGTCGCGGTGCTCAATAGGGCCAATGCACGCTGACGAGCAGCCTCATGCGGTACGCCCGTAGGATTAATAGCCCTCGCATAGACGTTGACAGTCGTATCGATCGCTTGGGCGAAACGAGCTAGATCCTTATCCGATTTAAATTTCTCGAAGTTCTGCACGATCTTGTTGACCGGAACCCATTTCTCACGAGGCACCGCCAATGACGCCTTCTCGACAATCGGGAACACTTTGGACGCTTCGGTCGAGGCTACCTCGATCGCGGCCTGCCGCGTACCGAGCGCTCGCTGCTCCGCCATAAACGAGTTGAACTGCGCCACACGCCCTGCGATATCGGCCGGTGCTAACCCTTCCGCCTTCGCCTCGGTTCGAATCGCACGGCGCATATTCGCCATGTTGGTCGCTCCGATATCACCACGGCCTAGGTTCTGCAGTACTGTCCTATCCCCGGCAAGGTACTGCTTTGCCATCGGTTCCAAGTCCTCTGGACCCAGAATCGCGGCCTTTTTCATTTCATCCTTTATTTTCGCCTGGATTTCTTTATCCGAGATCGAGCGCGCGTAATCCTCCTCACGCCTCGCCGCGATGTCGGTAGCTCTCTCCCGGTTCTTCTCCGCTTTATCCTGTGTGTCGACTTTATGGAACTCCAACTGTGCCCTCAAAGCCGCAGCGCCCTGCTTGCTCCGATCTGCAATCATGCGAACAAACTGGGGATTAAACTGCCCATTCTGTTGAATCTGCTGAAGATCCTGAGGACCAAGAGCTGGAGTCCCATCCGGCAACTTTGCTTGTGAAAGCTGCTGTATCGCCTGTTGATATTTCGGCTGCATCACAGCTTGCGCCAAGGCAGGCGTAGCGCCGCTTTGGATCATCTGATCATACTGACCCACGAGACTAGCCGCCGCGCTTCCGATAATGTCGTTCTTAGCCTCCATCAGTTTATACTGCTGAAGGGTTAGCTCGCCCTTCGACGCCTGCAGGCCTTGCATTGTTTTAATGAACTGCATTGCTTGATCATGCAGTCCGGCGTCCGTGAGCTTCTCTGCGGCTTTGGTAACGTCTTGCGGACTATCTAGCTTTGTTCCTTTGAGGATATTACGGGCCTGTTCGTTGTCGGCCACCTGTTGCTTCTGCTGTTGGAATGCAAGCCTATTCGACCCGGGTTGAGTCGACATATCTGCAAGCTTATATCCCTGCTCTTTCGCCGCCACGGGGTTTGGAGCCATATCGGGGATCTGGCTAATGATGCTCGGATCAAATGCCATAGTTAGGGTCCACCGAAATACGTTGTGGTGCCGGGTGCGGTGTCTTCGAAATTGGTCGTAACGCCGGTCGATGGCGGTCCGTAGTCATACGCTGGTGTGCTCGCAGTGCTTGCCGATGTTGGGTTATTCAAGCCCTGAAGCGTGTTATAGGCCGTATACTGATTAGCGGCGTTGCCGATCGACTTGGTAATACCTGCTGCGGTATTAGCATCGATTCCGGCGAGGGTATTACCTTGGTTAATTAGAGCGTTAGATATATTCCCTGCGGCGTTTCCAACGTTCGACGCCTGTCCTGCAGCCGCAGCCTGCCCGGTGTTGACGACGTTTTCGAGATTTCCAATAGCCTGCTGATAGGTAGTGTCGGCCAAGCCCTGATTGAATTTCGATAACGCCTCTAGCGTGTTGCCAGATAGGTTCATTCCCTGAGCGCTCGCCGAGTTCAGAGTATTGAGCGTGCCTTGCTCCTGTTGGAACTGATAGCCCGGCGTATTACGTAACGCTGCGGTTTGCGCCGCCTGTTGTGTTGCCGTATTGGCTGGCGTTCCCGCCGGAGTTATACCTAAGAGCCCTTGCAACTGCGGGATCGCACTTTCGCCCAAAGCTCGGTAAGGCGCAGACAGTTGCGCCTGTTGCGCAAGCGCGGCCTGCTGTTCCTGAATCGCAGCATTGCTCGCGGCTTTGGTTGCTCCCGCAGCTTCACTTCCAGCCACTGCGCTACCAGCAGCACCGACCACCGCACTACCTATGACGGCCGCCGCAACCATGTTAGCTATCTCCCCCAAACCACTTCGAGTAATACCGTTCGACCTCGATGTACCCTAGCTTCTCGAACAGCCAGGACGCATCGCGATGCAGCTTCGATCCAACAAACATACGTTGAATGCCTCGGCGCTTAGCCTCGGCCTCCACAGCTTTGAAAAGATGTACGCCAGCACCTGACCCGCGCTTTTCCGGCAAGACGTAAAAGATGTCCTCCGTTAGCGTTAGACAGGTGCGATAGTGGAGACCCGGAGCGATGAACCCGACGAAATAGGAGACGAGCTGTCCACCTTCGCGTCCGGCAATGAACAACACCTCGCCCGCCGCATCGCGGGACAACTAGATGTCGTACTGCGGGTCAAGGGGGACGTGCTCCTTGTTCAGTGCCAGCTCTTCCCAGTGGCGTGGAAACAAAGGCTTTAGTTCCTCCAACCGCTCGGTCAGAGGTTCAACAGAGAATGTAATCATGTGTGAAATACCGACCGCGCGCGGGGTGAAACATGCTCCGACTTCACGAGACTTCCCAGAGCGCCGTTGGTCCCGTATCAGGGGACTCGCTCGACGAACACTTTAGGAATTTCTCGCTGTCGTTTGCTTAAACCGCGCCGCCGGTTGTCGCGGTTGCTTTGGGGAACGATACCCGGGTGACTCACGACTAAGACCCATCGATGACTTGATTGAACCCTTATCGCCGTGCCGTTCCGCAAGCAGTGCACGGAAATGGCTAATTCCCTCGCGTAGTTCGAGCGTGCGTCGATCAAGCGGCATCTGGCGCGCGGCGCACCACTTATGCCAAACCTCCCGGGTGAATTTCCTGAATTTCCAGGGACTGTTAGATATCGACCGGTTGTAATGTCCCGCGCATAGACCAAGCGCTCTCACTGGTCTATCACACAAGCGGCACTTCACGCCCCGATCCTCCTTCGGATTAACCAACGCTTTGTGTGGGTAGTTCGCCTTTGAAAGCAAAGCGGCTAGTTCGAATATCAACGATCAGGTGAAGCCGGTCCGCAGCGCTGTTATTCACGACTTCATGCTCAAGTTCATTTCGAAAGAACCACACTTCGCCAGTGCTCATCTGCACCTGCTCATCTGCGCACCGGAAAGTGCATCCGGGTAAGCCCTGCACCACGAAGTGATGCCGATCCCAGTAATTGGCATGCTCCGGCGTGTCGGCATGCGGGTAGATTCGACCGCCTGGACGAATGCGATTAATCATCACGCGGCCCAAGCGCTCTCCTTCGACGGTATTCATCAAGCTGAATATCAGCTTGCGCGCAGCCGTGAGGTGAATGGCTCCGTCCATCCAGACACACTCGTGAGGGTCCTTCTTCGAGCGCTCCAGCTCAGTGACCGAGCAAGGGGGAAAGCGCAGGAAAATCGTGTCGACATCCTCAAACGGACCTTGCGGATAGTCGCGCAGGTACGTATCAGACTTCCATAACTGCGGATTTCGCGTGATCTGCAGCATGAGCGGCTGCATGTCGATACCGTTCGCGAGCCGGAAGAAGTTCCTCATACCGGTGCGCCTGTCGCATCACACCACACGGTGGGATTCACAGTCTGGACCCAGATGGGCTTTCCCAATGTCGTGTCGAAATACTCTTGACCGATATAGAGAAAATTGCGGGGCGTATTCAAAGGTCGCTGCGCGGTCGGTCCACTCAAACCGACTGGTCCCAGCCAGTCGTGGATTGAGGAAAAGAACGCTTGATAGACCGGAGTGAGACGCCGTTGCGGGTCCGCAATCACCGGATCAGTCGGAATAGGGTTAAGCGGCACTACTGCGCACGCTCCGCCAGCTTAATGGCGCCTTCGGTAATCACAAATTTAACGGGGTCCGTCATACGGATCTTGAATGTCGCATCCCGTGTGGAACCAAACCGTCGCCATAACACCCGCGTCAGGTACTGGCCGACTAGACCGGACGACACCCAACGCTCCGCGCTCCACGTGCGTCCATTGTCCTTGGAGTACTGAAGCATGACCTGCGGGTTAAACCCTTGACCTATCTGCAAGCCCACCCCGGTCTCCATGTCGAGGTACACTTGCGAAATCCGCACTCGGTTGAAATCCGACAACACGTGGCGCGTGATAACCTCACGCACGATGATCTGGTTATTATCGGTAAACGCAGTCGGGGACATGGTGTAGAGCTGATTTGTCGCATAGTCCGAAATCAGCGTTTTACCGGCATAGTAGGTCGAGAGATTCCCCCAGTGTCGGGTTGGTGTGACCGATGGTCCGGTTTGGACATCCGACCACAATCCCGTTGACGTGTCATACAGGAAGCTGCGATTTGCCGTTGGAAAGGTCACTTGATAGAACTTGTGAACGTCAATCTCGTACGATAGCCCGACTGCATCAGACACGACCGAGAACTGGTTGATGATGAACTCCAGATCCGGATTTGAGATGACCTGCGCGTTATAACCATTCAGTTGCACAAACTGGACCTGACCTTCACGGGTTTGCGCCAGAAAGATGATCGTCTGATTGACGTGGGCCCGAGAGAATATAGCCGCCAACCCGAACTCGTTGGCGGCCGATAGAATCGGTGCAAAGGGCTCAGGCTGGGTGCCCACGTCCTGCCACGCTTCCATGTGCTGCTCGCAGAACACAATCAGATTGCCGGACAGGTTGTCGACCGCGAGGATGTTGTCTGAATACGACGACGCAGAGGCGAACGCCAAACCGTTCCACGTCGAGCCGTCATTCACGTCCGATACCCAAAATTGGGATGTGCCCGGCTGTTCTGCCACGAAGAACCCGGCCACAAAGGTCGTCGTGCGCGCCCCGTTCGGGAAGCTCGGGCCGATCACGGTAAACGTGTTGGTGCCCGGGTTGAACAGATATCCGGCAGCGCCATCGGTGATGACCAATTGGGTCGGCGAGAACGCCATGGACACAAGTCCCGCCGTCGTCCCTAGGGTTCCAGTGGCTAGCGCCGTGCCACCGGCGGTGATCGACTGAAATTGGTTGTACGCCACGATGTAAAGCGCGTTTTGCGTGCCTTGAAACCCGCGTAGCGGCTGGCTAAAGGCGCTGGCTGGCTTAAGAGCCGCGACCAGCCCAGGGGTTCCATACACCGCGACGCGCGTCTTATCGCCGTCCTGGCGGTTCTCAAAGTAGACATTCAGCCTACGTTGACGCGTGACTACATAGCTCTTCCCGGCAATGCCACTGCCGAAGAGCGGAACTATACGGATAGCTGCGCACTCCGCTGTTGTAGCTCGGCCTTTCTACCAGGAGCCGTCGCACAACCACCGGCATGGCTAGTTCCGGAACGACGCTTGCGGTAGATATTCCGACATTTGCTCAAGGTAGCTACCCGTTATGGGGAGAACGGCGAATCCGCGTACGGTTGGAAATAGAACGAGGTCGTCTCCGTGTCCGCCTCGCGCGCCATCGCCATGGACTCTCGATAATTCAGATCCATGTCCTGGGTCCAAATGGCGTCGAACATTCCGCAGATCTCCCGTGACAATCCCCAACACAGTGGCCGATACCACTGCTGCGGATACTCCGGATTGTCTCCCGGGTTATTGAAATCCATCACAGGACGCAGATACACGATGTGCAGGTGCTTCGTAACATCCTGCGCACCGCCTACGTCAATATAAAACTGGCCAGGACCGTTAACCGACTGCCCGTTAGCGAATTGTGACTCGTAATAGAACGCCGTGGGATCAGACTGAAACGTGGTCTGCGTCTTGGACGGCAAGATCTCATAGTCCTGAAGCGTCATTGCGTTCAACGGCGTATCGTTGTTATTGATATCCCGCAGAATGCAGGTCACGATCTGTAACGGTCGCTGAGCCTTCGTCGTGTAGTTCCACACGTACGCGCCGCCGTCCGCCGGTGCTGGAATGCCGGGTGAAGGGATCGTGAAGGTCGACGCACCCGTGTTAATACTGGAGACCGTCGTCCAAAATATATCGCTGTTGATCAGAATGCCGATGAAGTCATTGACATTGATCTGGGTGACGGTCTGCGCCGTGAGCGTGGTGGCACCGCTCGCTGCAACCTGCGTCAACTGTGTCTGACTATAGGTCTGACCCAATCCGCCGCCGGTGACCGAGGCTGCAAAGTTGTCACCGCCGGGCCCTAATTGATACTGGAATTTGGTATTACCCAGGAAGAGGTCGCCGCGCTGCCTCGTCCACATCTTTAGACCCGGGGCAAAATCCTGGGTTCCCATCCATTGCTTCACCAACATATTGAGCTTTCTAGCGCAGTCGGTCACTTCCTGAGCGGTTGGGACTTCCGACTCACCAATAGCCCCGATATTCAACATGGCCTCCCTAATGATGTCATCCCTAACAACAGTGAAAGACCACGTACCGCTAAGTGCCATAAATTAACTCGCTAGAGACACCAGCTTTCGGCTCAAGCCGCGCTTTTCCAGCTCCCACGTGACCACATGCCAAATAACCTTGTAGGCCTCCTCGACACTAATGTCCGACTGGCACTGCGCGACTTTGTCCGAGGTCGCCTTGCAGTGCTGCCAGCCGTAGTGCAACTGATGGCACGCGGGTGCCTCATTATTGCCCCGACCGGGACAAACGGTGTTCTTCGACGTCAGCACGTGGGTGTTTGGCCAGTCTCTTGTCAGGTTCTCGTCCGTGCTGTGTGACAAAAAAACGATCTTCGGGTAAGGCAATTGTGATGCTGCGTTCATCAGGCCGGTTTCGGGCCCGATCGCCATGTCGGCGATATCCATAAATGACATCGACTCCCGCATCTCCCACTGACCGCAGCGCCGGTGGACACGCTTTTCGTTCTCCCAGCCCTGCTCTAGAATCCTTGATGCCTCCCCGCCCAAAGTCACGATATCCACGTTCGGAAAGTCCAACATCAGCGATGCAATGACCTGATCGAGCCCGCCCCAGGTCTTGTGGACGGAACTGCCGGATAGCGGCCACGCAATGACGAACTCCCCCATGCGGGCTCGCTCCTTCCTCGCCCACTTCTTTTCCTCCTCGGTACCGTAGAACCGCATATTCGGCTCGTAAGGGATGCCCGCAATGGCATGCTGAACCTCAAGGTAATTCCGGTTCAACATCTCGTGCCGCACCGCCGGTGGCCACTCGTGAACGGCACGACCCGGTAGTGCCAGGAGCGAACCCTCGACGCTCT
>Ga0207692_10000977_pt1 | contig 10403 bp, 17 predicted proteins | sample LARL52metaG_FD_184345 | JGI IMG/M metagenome (GOLD analysis project Ga0207692, IMG submission 184345) | Corn, switchgrass and miscanthus rhizosphere microbial communities from Kellogg Biological Station, Michigan, USA - LAR L5-2 metaG... | ecosystem: Host-associated > Plants > Roots >...
TTCCCCTTTTTTGATGCTGACAGAGGGTGTCTGTCGCGAACGATAGAGCGGCACGAGCCACTGTTCCTGGTTGGTCAGCGGCTCACGATCGGTGACATCATCGATACGACGCCACCGGAGCAACGCTAACTCGGTCTCCTGTAGCGCTTCGTAGTCCAGGCAACCTAGATGAAAGGGTAGTCGGCTAGCACTCTTCTGTTGATACCCGCAATAGCCGCACACGATGGTATCGTGCCGTAGCTGCTTCATTGCGTCCGTCATCTCAAGCCAGTGTCCCGCGCGGATATCGGGTGTATCGGGATCAGTGCCGAGATACCAGTCGAACACTTTCGATGTGGTGCTATTCCATTGATTACTGAATAGAAAGTTGGTTTCCAGTGTGATCTCTTCCTGCCCGTTATCTTTGAGTATCTCGGCCTTATGCCGCAGTGCGGTGAAACACTTTAGATGCATGTTTTCAAGGTCTGCTTGCAACGCCAACCATCTGAGGTTTTCCTTGCGGAATCTCATATTAAATCTGTAATAGTGAATGCGAGTCTTGATTGTCGGAACGATGGGGCGGGCGTAGCCCTCCGGAGCAGGCTCGATGCAGACTGAGCGGCTCGTCGAGCCGCAATTCTTACACCAGTAGATATCCCCCCAGTGGTTGGTTACCGTGTGGAAGACTTCCAGGCATGTACCGCACCGGTAAGCCTTTGTGCTGATGCCTCCAGGCGGTGGCCACTTCGGGCCCTCCGAGGGCATCAACTGAAACGGGATGTCATACCACGAGGTTTTTGTAATGTTGTCCGTAAACGTCATGGCGCGGATCTCGGGGTAGCGCGTCAGGATCTCGCGTGTCGTATCGTTGACCGGTACATGGAGATGATCTGACTCGTGGCTGTCGATCTCGACTCCGGCGGACTTCATTTCATCATAAATACTCATGAGTGCGTCTTCCGTTTGTTTTGGTGGGGAATAATGCACAGAAAGTCGAAAAAAGTGCTCAGTCTTGATTCAATCGAATTGAGATTCAACGCTGATTGATTAAGCCGTTCTGTCAGTCTATTCATGGTGTGTTTTCTCCCGTTGTTTCTGCCAAAGCGAATGAAGTTCCAAATAGGAAAGCTTTGATCTGACTGTGTTAATACTCCTTGTCGATGGTCTCGCCGTGCTCAATCAGTTCTCGTCGTCCATCGCCTCCGGATTCGGACCAACCACAAAAGCAACGTGTTAAGCCTACGTGCTTGCCGCAGTCGCACACCCACGCGGCGCAGTATCTAACGAACGGTGCCGTACCACGGCACCCGGGTGCATCGCAACGCTTTGGTTCGATCGTCGTGAGTGTCATAGCTCGATGTTCCTGCGTGCGGCTTCCTGTTCGACGAGAATGACGTACATGTCCCGTCGGGCCGCTCTTTCTTTGTCATATACGCCCTTGACCTGCGAGTCGGTACAGTTTTTCAAGTACGTCGTGAAGTCTCGAAGGTCCGAATCGCTGATGGGCGCTGGCGCTCGACTCTCCATACCTATCTCCGAAGTTTGTACAAACACGTGTGACCCCTCGTCAAGCATACCGTGCTGATAAATCGTTAATTGACTCATAGTGGCAATCTCCTATTAGCCGATGACTACCAAAGCGGTCTGCACGCCGGTGCCACTCGCCTTAAAGGCATCTTTCGGTAGCTGCTGGATGTCACCGCGTCTCCTGATGAGTGATCGCAATTCGCTATAACCGGCATTTTCGCGGTAGTTGATACCTGCGGACATTACTGCGACTAACTTACCTCCCGGTTTTAGCATGCTGAGCGCATGCATAACATGCTTCACTTCCTGCGAAAAGGGCGGATTCATCACAATGCGGTCAAAGTCCCCCAGTGATGTGCACTGTAAGAAGTCCGCATAGATCACGCGATCTACCATGTCTGATAGATGCGTGAATTGTGAATTGATCTCGACGGCGGTTAGGTGGACGTTGTTATAGCGGGCGCGGATCTCGCGCAGAATGGCACCTGTTCCCGCGCTGGGTTCGAGTATGCGCTGGCCTGGACTAATAGCAGCCTCGTTTAGTATGTGATCGATGACAACGGGCGTGCTTGCGAACAATTCCGGCGATGCGACAACTTTGATGCCGGTCTCTAATTGAGCCTTCAGCTCTTTGAACGGATTCGACGCACAGGCAGCGACCGACGCGACCGGCGCGGCAGACGGGACTGAGTAACCGACGCGTACGCGCTCGATCACAACCGGCGCACTGTCCGGCGTGAGCGCGGGCGGATCTACTCGCTTCACGTCCGTAATGAACACGTTTGCTCCCCGGTAGGTTGAGCCACTATTCAAAACGTGTCGCACGCGGTGTGCTGCATGTGTTGCAGTGGCCTTGATGCGTTCGATAAACCGCGCACCTTTGCCGATCTTTTCGTATTCCGCCGAGGTCATTTGTCGGAACCCCTCTCCCGGATAGTTGCAAAGGGGGGCTTGTTTGGTTGCCTTTTTGACTTTCTCGACTAGCTCCTGGGTCGGTTCTTTATATGCCTTGACCTCTTCGATACCACGGATCGGAGCGAATCGGGCGTTGGTACGGATGCTCACCACTTTCCCGTCACGCTTGTTGACCCGGATCACGGTTAACCACTCATTGCTTATCAATACCTGTCCGCCGACAGCGATATTGAGCGCTTTGGCTTCGACTTGCGTCGCGACCATATCGCCGCTCTCGTCCAGTAGCGCCCGCTCGTATGCTAAGCGGTTGTTGTAATGAGTGATCCAACGTTGCGCACTGCGTATAGTGGCCTGTGCTGCGGGCACTGCGATATCACGAGCCTGCACTTCGGTGATAATCCCATCATTCAACGCCCCCCATAGGGTTTTCGGTCCCTCATATTGGCTAGCAGGAGGATCGCGAGGGTAGTCAGCTAGCGAAAAGCAACGGCTGGTGTGATCTAGGTAGTTGCATATAAAGAGAGCTTTTTCCCGTGTCAGGTTTGCGCTCTGCCAAAGTTTTAACCGCTTTTCGGCGTGCGCGATAGCTCGTTCCTCTTTGCGCTTGTCGGCCTCGATGTCTTTGATACGACGGTAACGGACGTCGTCGCGTTTTTTGTAGTCTGCATGGCGCAACACCCGTTTGGCGCGTCGCGTCCAATACTCGGAAGTCTCCCATAGGCTAACCGCTTTAGTCATCGCCGCTTTGAGCTTTTCGGCCTCGCGTTCAGCTCGCGCGCGGCTATTGTGACCAATGATTATTTGAGACGCGGCGGGTATGCGATCTTGCAAAGCATTGCGGGCGCTCTCGGCTTCGTCCTTGCGTTTTTCGCTGTAGCCGTCGAACCGTTCCGCGCGGATCTCGGCGCGCTCCTCCAGAGTAGTGTCGTCGTCAACGATATCGCCGCAGAGCTGTAGAAGCAAGTCTTCGCGCTCCGGTGTCCACTTGGGAGCTACAAATAATTGTTGTTGCGGCGCCCAGATAAAGCCGAGGGAGTGGATGCGCTGATAGATAGCCGGATCTAGTCGCTCGGTTTCACCCGTCGAAAGGCGATTAGGATACAGGCGCAGCTTGTTGTCGTCCGGTGAATAGGTAGCCTTGATAGACATGTTTTGTTCCCCTACTACTTAGTCGTTTGGTCGCGATTGCTTACGAGGTGACAGTATGTCCACGTTGCCGCTTGGTGTATTCAGCCATGTGCGATCTCCAAGTGATGGTTGTTAGAAACCCAGACTCGACAGCTTTGCGTCTGCTTACTGTTGACGCTGCTACTTTTCTGTGTTGGGTATGTCAGGTGAAAACAGAATCCGGTTACGTGTCGTGGTGAGCCTTCCTAGCGCTGTGGCGATACTAACACCAAGCTCTGTTGGTATGTGTGCATAGTTGCTATGCATCGTGTCAAGGTAATGCGCCTGAGTGTCTGGGGGCTGTTTTGGCGCGTGGAACGTGCATAACACGATACCCCCATCGGCGCGCGTTGAACCGTAGAGTGACAGCGTATACTTGCAGTCGCCGTCTTTGACGCGCTCGACGGCATCAGGTTTGCTGTTGACGACATGGTTTAGCGCTTTGCCAAGTAGGCTAGCGTCATTCTCTGCAGTGCGTAGCGCGGTTTCAAGCTCTGAGTAGTTGCGGCGTCGCATGGGAGTCTCCAATTAATAGGTCACGTGATACGCTCGCTTTTTCTGCCGCTTGCAGCATCAAGCGCTGTTTGTCTGCGTCTGAGAGAGTGTCCATGGTTACCTCTTGACCTTGCGGCTAAAGCTCAGCACGCTGCGGCGATTCAACACCGCAGTCCTGCGTAACGCGTCCAATTGCGCGTCAGTTAAAAAGCAACCGCCCTTGTACTGAGACTTGACTCCGGCTCGCGCGCCAATCCGGCTTACAGTCGTCTGACCAATTTTCAATTGAGCCGCAATCATTGTGACTGTCCATCCCATTGTTAGGAGTCGGATTACTTGCACGCGTATCTCGTCAGTAATTGTTGCTCTCGCCATGTGTGTGTCTCGCCTCAATTGGGAATCAACCCGGCCGGACGTGGGCGCGGCGATTAAGTTTCATGGTGCGTTCTCCAGTCTTGTATTAGACGTTGATTTATGGAAGCTTTCTCAGCGCCATGTCTGCCCGCGCTTTGGCCGCAACGTCGTACGCGCTACTATCGTGGATATCGACTAGCGCGCGCACCAGTTCAGGCAGTGCGGCTACCTGTGCGGCTAAATGGTCCGTGGAGGTTTCGCCACGGATACCGGGAATATAAGCCACTTCCCATCCATGGAAGTCTCGCACGCAATACGCCATGCCTCGCACGTCCGGCGACATGTTTGTTGTAACTGAAAAGGGGGGTGTGAGTCTCATTTCTCGTTTCTCCGAGCTGTGAAGATACATTCAATTGCGGACCAAACAACGTAATAACAGGGCTTTCCTTGATATGTGCTCTTGAAGTAGGCCGGAAGAAAGTCATCTTTCAACTTGAGCCCTGGTTCCGCACCGATCGAGTAACCTACAGACTTCGCCCATGGACGCCAGTTGCAACGCGCGGCAAACGTTCTAAAGCTAACCTCCCGCGCTGCCGCCGTCATTCCATTAATTGCGGGACCGGTAGATTCCACGCATGACGTCGTATACTCGAACCGTGGCATAATCGTTTTCTCCAATCGCGCGTTGATTAGCGATCCGACCAATACGTCCAGCGTTGCCCGCGTTTCCGCCTAAATAGCCGTGGGTTCGACAAACCACCTTGAGCGTAGAACGCTTTGCGCGTAATTCGTTTCATGTCTGGTTTTCTCCTACACTAGCCGCGTGTGTTGAGTTTGCACTCTGAGTATGCAACCCAGACGATCATTGGAACCCAAGCTCCGCGCGTATCACCTTCATCGCATCGGATGATGCGCTTTTCGGACGCTAGTCCATCGTCTAGTTCCATTTGTCCCGCAACGGAATACTTACAATGTGCTGCGCTAAATAGCTGCTCATCTGTAGGTCGTGTGGTTGACTGCGAAGCAGCCTTGTCCGGAACGTTGTTTGAACCTTCTGTATCTGACATTGCTAGATGCTCCGAATCATTCCCGATTGACGTTCTGCTACGTGCGGACCCGGATAGACTTCGCGAGCAAGAGAGCTTTACGTGCTTCGCTGCAAACAGTCTTAACCATGTCGGAAAAGTAAGATCCACAAACCGCCCACTCGGAAGCGTTGGAAGTCTTCGAGGGTTGCCACGCGTAGGGTATCCGTCAGTGTCACGACGACAACGCCCGACATGGGATTGTGGCCGTGGATATCTGCGCTAAGTACTCCAAAGACGTTGGGTTGTGGCGGGAGCACATAGCCCAAGGTGTGCTCATTCAAGACGTAATAACTTGCCTGCGTGCGGCTGAGATAGTCAGCGGCCTCAGCATACTGCGCCGCAAACGAGCCCCCCGCGCGAGCGATGCGCTGGCAATAGCGTATCGCAGCCTTTCTAGATCCGAGGTCTTGCAGAGTGCAGCGTATGATTTCTGAAACCGTTGTCATGTCGTTCCCTCAAGTTTAACCAAAGCCTCAGCTCTGGCGCAGTAGCGACAGCATTGCCGACCGACGTAGAACTGCGTACCGTCCGCGAGTTCGACAGTGAAACCGCTTTTATCACCTAGCACAGCAGCCTTTCGGAAGCGCTGGCGGACCTTGCGGGAGCTAGTCGCGCGTAGCGCATGGAGAAAGGCGCGGCAGAGGTTTTCCATGGCGGTTACCGTGACGCCAAGGCAAGAAGGTTGTCGATAGTTAGACTGCTCTCCTGTGGCGGTGCCTGCTGCGGCAATGGAGCCTGGATAGTCTGCGGCTGTTCGGAGCCCGCTGGAGCTGGCGGGACAATCGGCGCCTCTGGTATGCGATCGTGCGCACCGTCGTCAGTGTCGTCGAAGCTTTGGAACGGAACGCCTATTCGCCAAGATGCCGCCAGCGCGTTTACAAATTCCTTGGCGGGACCGTCGTAGTGGTCCATGAGATATTTCAACTGGTCATAGTCGTGCGCCGGTAGCGCAAAGCTTGCCTCTTTGTCTCGGAACGTGGAACGCACGAGGTTAAGCATTGCCGTTTCCGGATCACGCGCGGCGCGCGCAAAGCGGGTTCCTTCATAGAACCGCGTCCGCTCGTCCGGGGCTAAGATGTGCGTTGCCGCTCTATCGCCTGTGACGATGATAAAGAGGCCAGCGCAAATAACTGCGCTGGCCTCCTGGCTTGTCGTGTTGGTTGTCATGCTGGCGGGTTCCTTGTGGGGTTAGGCCGCGACGCGCGCGCGGTTCATGATCAGTTGCAGCGCACGGGCTTTAAGGGCTGCCGCGTCGCCAATCATGTTGGAAGCGGCGCGCGCTACGTCGTCGCCATCACCTTTAGTATCGCGGACTGTCTTCTCGTGCGTGCCATAGTAGGTCACCGCGTGCAGTGCGCCCCATGCCGTACCCTGCGCTATGGTGGCGCCTGGAGCCTCGCGGTAAGCCTTCGCCAGTGACGCAAGCATGTTTTTGGCGCGCGTCGAAACGTCGTCTTTTCCATTGGCGTTTTTGGTGTTGAGCTTGGAAATATCGATTTCCAACACGTCCGCAAAGAATCGCGCCACGTCCGTCTCACTCATCTGGCGGTTGGCCAGTTCATTGAAGGCTTGAACTTCTGCCTCGCGCAGATCCTTAACCCGCTCCACCAAGGCTGCGAGGTCACCGAACTCAAGCTCAGTCGAGGCGCGGATGGTCCGCAACTGGTCGGTGCGTTCCGCCGCAATGAGGCTAGCGGCCAGCGTATTGGCGCAGACCACGCGAATGGTTCCGTTTGTGCAGTTAGTCCCGGACTTGTTGGCGCGCGGGTTATAACCCGTGCTTAGTGTGACGTATTTCTTGAGACGATCTCCCTTACCTACGATGATGTCGTAGTCATCCGGGAGAATCGCCGACACGGCGACAATCTGACCGCCACGAAGGACTGCGGCGTGGGAGATTTCCCACCCATGCTCCATTAACTGGTCGCGAAACGCTTCGAAAATATCTGATGGCTGGCGGTGCGTGGTGTGATACCGGTTCGCAGAGGTCACCGATAGCAAGCTGTTTGTGTCGGCGCGTACCTGCGCGGTGTAGTCTTTCGCCCGTTCTTTGACGGCAAGCCCCGGTGTCGTGACCTTGATAGACATGGGTTGACCATTCGAGTCAATCATGTCTACGTAGTAAGTCTGCGGCACGGTGTTGACGTCGTAGTACAACGGAGCAGCCTTGACCTCGTACAACGCGTTGCACAGCTCGGCAATCTTACGGGGATCCTTCGCGATCTCGGCCGGAATGGCGCGGCCTAAGCCTGTCCAACCGGCTCCCTGCGACGCCATGAATACGGCGGATTGAATTTCGTGGGCCATGTTCGTTTCGCCTTTGCCTTGGTGGGGAATGTGCTCAGTAGAACCGGTCATGAGTGAGTGCCTTGAAGCCTCGCAGCAGCAGCAACGCGACCACGGCGGTTATCAAGGTCCAGATCAGTTGCTTAGTCGTCATGGTCTAATCCTACCCTCATTGAGGGTAGGAATGCAACGGCTATTTGAGCGCTGATTGAACGTACGTCACAAAAACGTACGTAAGCAATGACTTACAGATTGAACCGCAGCCTGGAGGGAGCAGGGTTGTGCTAGACTTAATGCGTGGGTTATGGGAGCGGTGCGAACGCTCCAGGCTTACGGATAGGCGCTAGGCAGGCTTTACCCTTACGTCTATTCCCTAAGCCTGTCCCCATACGATCACAGCTCAATCAACCCCCAGCTAACGCCTAGTGACTCATCAGTCATTGATTGACGCTTATAAAGACCTCCGACACCTCCAAGACATCCGAGGAACGATCCGAGGAACGGTGACCGGAGCACGAGCCGCGTGCACCGAATTCCCGGCCTACGCGCCCGGGAGTGGTGTTCCAATCAAGGGTTGATTGAGGGACGGCGCAGCCAGGAAGCGTTAGCGGTGCGGGGTAGGGCTTGGGGTATGACCTAGCCTAGGTCTGGCAAGCTATTGATTAGTAAAGAGTTCTAGTTGACTCTGCCACGCATCCGCCACGCACGATCACTGCGGTGCCCTCAATCAAGCCTTGATTGGATCTGGCTTAACATAAAGGGGTCCCAGCCTAGGCAAATACTGCCTCGGCATTAGACAGAATCACCAACGGCTCGGCTCGGTGCGGTTCCCACCACCCGTCCCAGCGCGTTTCAGTTTCCCGAGTTACAGGTAGCAGCCCGCGATCATCCTGCATAATCCACGCATAAATCGAGGGTATGCGCATGGAATGCCCAGTTTCCCCGGGTCGGGACCTAATCAAGGCTCATTTATTCGCATAGAGGGCTTTTCAGCCGAGAGCCGGGCCCGATCCCCCGTTCCCATATGCCGCGCCGCCCCGGTTTCAGATTTTCTGAGTTGAGGGTAACCACCTGCAGTTTGGTACCATCGTGACACTACAATCTAAACAACGGTGGGATATGGGTGAAGCGAGACGTCGACGGCTAGCTAGGGAAGCGATCGTCGGTCAGTTGCATCCGGCGGTGGCGCAGGTGACGCAGACGTTGCGTAGGCTCTGTGAGGCCACGAGCGAGCACTTAGGTAGGGACTGCCATCTGCACACCCTCCTAGCTCAGGGTCTTCTTCGTGACCTTGGGGTTGAGACGCAGGTTCAGGCCGGATATGCGGCGTGGCGGGTTGGGACTGGACATCAGGATGTTCTAGCGCACGCTCCCGAGGCGGATGAGATCGTACCGGACGACCCGGAGAAGTCCATGATGTACCACGCATGGCTGGGGTATGCCGATCTCATTGTCGATGTGACGCTGTACCAGATTGGACGTAAGGTGCGTGAGCTGGATGCGATGTTTGGCGGGCACACACATATCCGCTGGGCTCCGGATTATATCATCGTTCCGCCCGAGCGAATTTGTCTGATCGAGGAGCTGGCGCAATCGGATCGACCGGGCGATGTCTATTACGTTCGCAAACCGCACATCGAGTCGTTGTTGCAGACGCGCAGCGACGGGGTAGACGCGCAGGATCTACAGATGGCGCGCTTTGTGATGCGACACCCGGAGGCGATGGTGTTCGGACCGCTAAGTGAGCGCAACAGGGTTTGAGGGACGCGACATGAAACCCATGGTGCAGACGGAACTTGTATTGCCACCGCGCATACAGCAGCGGATGGATTATGCGCCGGTCCCAGTACAGTACACAGAGGCGTGCAAAGCGATTGCAGCGTGTCGGTCGTTGGATGAGGGCCACTTCTGGTCCTCCAAGGCGGATGCGCTCGCGGCCTGGGCCAAGATCTATAAAGACGACAAGGCCGGTGTTGAAGCCCGGCGTCTCAAACTATTCGCGTATCGGCGCATGAGCGAGCTGTCCGAAGAGTTGCGTCCGACCCAACGTGTCGGTGGAACCAAAGCGCGCAAACCCGGCGGTAGGAGCTTGTTGCGCGAACACGGGTTCTCCAAGGAGGTGACCAAGTATATCCGTCGTATCGGTGCCATCCCTACTAAGCAGTTCGACGAGTTCGTCAACCGTGCGCGGCCACCCAGCATCAGCGTCGCGGCTGAAGCCGGTATTGGTCATTCCGCATTTGGCACGAGCAGAGTCCAGTCATCGGAGGCGTGGCGGATCTTGAGCACCAGTGCGCAGGTGGCGGGGGTGAATCTACGTCGCTTCGTGCGCCTATTCTGCCACCGCTTTCCGGCGAGGTCCCTGGCACAAGGATTGTCGGTCGGCGAGGCGGCTCTAGCGTTGGAACTCGTGCAACAGGCCTTAGCATGGCTGGCGGATTTTCAAATCAACCTCCCCGCCCGCCCGGTGGCGACACCTCACATATCACCTAGCAAAACCAAACCCACTCGGCGCAGTCGACGCACGGGGAAGTCTCGTCGATGAGTGATTCTCCGTCCTCAAAACAGAACTCATACGAGCTTGCGGGGGCT
>Ga0207692_10000985_pt1 | contig 10379 bp, 6 predicted proteins | sample LARL52metaG_FD_184345 | JGI IMG/M metagenome (GOLD analysis project Ga0207692, IMG submission 184345) | Corn, switchgrass and miscanthus rhizosphere microbial communities from Kellogg Biological Station, Michigan, USA - LAR L5-2 metaG... | ecosystem: Host-associated > Plants > Roots >...
CGGTGATGCTGGATTCCTACACGCTGCAGGAGCGCGCGAAAGCGATGTCGATCTGGGGCATGGGCGTCATGATGGGCCCGATCATGGGCCCCTCGCTCGGCGCCTGGCTGACCGAAACCTACTCCTGGCATTGGGTGTTCTTCGTCAACCTGCCGTTCGGCTTCATCACCGTGCTGGGTCTGATCGTCTTCATGGACGAGACGAAGCAGAACCTGGCCCTGAAATTTGACTGGTTCGGCTTCGCCGCGCTCGCGGTGGCGATCGGTTCGCTGCAGCTCGCGCTCGACCGCGGCGAGCAGCTCGGCTGGCTCGAGTCGAACGAGATCATCGCCGAGTTCATCGTTTCCGCGGTCGGCTTCTACTACTTCCTCGCCCACTCCTTCACGACGCAAAATCCGTTCATCCAGTTCGGTCTGTTCAAGGACCGCAATTTCGTCACCGGCTGCATCTTCATGGCGGTGATGGGGCTGGTGCTCTATTCCACCATGGCGCTCGCCTCGCCCTATCTGCAGAATGTGATCGGCTATCCGATCATCACCGCGGGCGTGCTGCTCGCGAGCCGCGGCTGCGGCACCTTCGTCGCGATGATGCTGGTCGGCCGCATGATGCGCTTCTTCGAGGCGCGCACTTTGATCGTCTCCGGCCTGCTGCTGACAGCGTTCTCGCTGTTCGAGATGACCGGCTGGACCGACCAGACCGGGGCGTCCGAGATCGTGACCTTGAGCATCATCCAGGGCTTTGGTTTCGGCCTCGTCTTCGTGCCCCTCTCGACGGTGTCGTTCCTCACGCTGGCGGGCAATCTGCGCACCGACGGCACCTCGATGCTGACCTTGATGCGCAACATCGCAAGCTCGGCCGGCATCTCCATCGTGATCGCGCAGCTCACCGAGGGCTCGCGCCGCACCCATGCGATCCTGGTCGAGCACGTCACCCCGTTCAATCACGCGATGCAGATGCCTGACGTGGCCGGCATGTTCAACATGAACACCGATACCGGCCGCGCCATGGCGGACGCCATGGTGAACGTGCAGGCGCAGATCATCGCCTTCTCGCAGGACTATCAGCTCGTGATGCTGTTCATCCTCTGCTCGGTCCCGCTCGCGATCATGATCGGCTCGACCAAGGCGAGCCTGCGCAAGCAGGCGGCCGGGCCGGAACACGCGGTGGTGGAGTAGCTCCGAGTTCTCATCTTCATGCCCGGCCTTGTGCCGGGCATCCACGTCTTTCTTCCTTTGCGCATCAGAGACGTGGATGACCGGGACAAGCTCGGCCATGACGAGGTGGACAGGTCAGTGTCAGCATCAATTCGGATAAGACTGCCTACTCCTTCGCCGGCGCCACGCCGTTGGTCGCCGGAATCACGGCCGCGGTCAGCGCCTTGATCGGGTCGTCGCCGGCCTTGAAGCCGGACTGCGCCAGGATCTCGTCGATCAGCGGTTTGAGCGCATGCACCCGCAGCAGTTCGCCGGCAAGCCCCTCGCCAAAGCCGACATTGCCGCCGCCATTCGCGCCATTGCCGCCGAAGGCACCGCCGGTATGCAGGATGCGAACGTCCTTCAGATTGCCGATCGGCTTCACCATCTCGCCGAGCGCGGCGGGCATGGTCTCGATGCGTTTCTTGGCGAGTTCGAAATCGATCACATTGCTGCCGAGCTTGTTTTGCGCCTCGTTCTTCAGCGTGATGACCGCGGCCTCGGCCTCGCCGATCTCGCGGACGCCGGCCGCCCGGATCTTGTTGGCCTCGGCCTCTGCGGTCGCCGCCGTCTTGGTCGCCTCGCCGCGGTCGATCGCGGCGCGCTTCTCCGCTTCGGCGGCGACGATGACCCCGGTCGAGCGCTGCTCGGCTTCCTTGCGCGCCGCGAGCACGGCGGTCAGCCGCTCGCGATCCGCGATCTCCATGGCGCGGGCGGTAGTGACCTTTTCTTCCGCAGCGACCGCGAGCGCCTCGGCCTGCTTGGCGATCGCCTTGGCTTCCGAGGTGTCCTTGCTCTTGGAGGCGACCTGGATCTCGTTGTCCTGGGTCGCGATCTGGATCTCGCGGTCGGCGTCGGTCTTGCGCCGCGTGATCGCGAGGTTCGATTCGATCGAGGCGGTCTCGCGCACCTTCAGCGACTCCGCCTCGCGCTGGGCGATCTTCTGCTGGGCCTCGATGCGGGCGTTCTCCTCGGTCTGCCACGCGGTCTGCGTCGCGGTTGCGACCTCCGCGCGCGTCGAGGCCGTCTTGTTGGCGATGTCGCGCTCCTGGCTGAGCTCCGCTTCCTTCTTGTTGCGCTCGATCTGCAGCGTCTGCTGCTTCGCCTCGAGATCCTTCTGCGCGATCGCGACCTCGTTATCGCGCACGATGGCGTTGCGGTCGCGCCGCTTGGTCTCGGTGATGGTCTTCAGGCGGGTCAGGCCTTCGGCATCGAAGAAATTGTCGGCGTTGAAGAACGAGATGTCGGTCTGGTCGAGTTTTGTCAGCGACACCGATTCCAGCTCGAGGCCGTTCGATTGCACGTCGGCCTCGACCGCGGCCTGCACATGCTTGACGAAGTCGGAGCGCTTTTCCTGCAGATCGAGCAGCTCCATGGTCGCGGCGACCGATCGCAGGCCGTCGACGAATTTCGGCTCGACCTGGTCGCGCAGCGCCTCCGCATTGTTGGTCAGCGCGCCCAGCGTCTGCGCGGCCAGCGCGATGCTGTCGATGTCCGGCTTGACGCGGACATAGAACTCGGCGCCGATGTCGACGCGCATGCGGTCCTTGGTGATCAGCGAGTCCTTCTTGTTGCGCTCGACCTGGAGCCGCAGCGTCTTCAGATTGACCCGGGCGATCGAGTGGAACACCGGCAGCACGACGGCGCCGCCGTCGAGCACGACCTTCTTGCCGCCGAGGCCGGTGCGGACGAAGGCCTCGTCGCGGGTCGAGCGATGATAGAGGATGGCGAACACGATGCCGAGCACGAAGATGAGAATGACGCCGATCGTGGCTGGCATGAAGAGATCGTACATGACGGCTCCATAGAGGCTGAATTGACAGCGGCTAATTTTGAACTTGCTTGACGACGTCGATCTCGTCGGTCGCGGCAATAGCGATGAACAGCCGATCGCGGCAATCGACGAGCAAAACCCTTGCTCCCTTCTGGAGCGGCGGCGAATCCGGCGCGGCCGAGGCCGTCACCGTATGCCAGTTGTCGTGGACGTCCTTGACGCGCACGCGTCCCGGCAGGCCCTGGTCGAGCGGCCCGATCACGACCTGGCCGACGCGCCCGATCAGGTCCGAGAGCGAAACCGCATAGGTCTCGTCCTGCGGAATCAGGCGGGCGACCTCGCGCGTCGCCGCCCGCAGCAGCGGCAGCATAGCGGCGACGGCTCCGAGCGCTGCGATGGACGCGGGCAGCGGCGCCAGCACGAGCCGCGCCGCGTCCTGGATCAGGAAGCCGGCGATGGAGAACAGCCCCAGCGCCAACAGGATGAAGACCAGCAGCGGCACGCCGCCGACATTGAGCCAGCACAGGGCATTGACGAAGGTCGAGTTGCTGTTGTGATCGACACTGATCGCCTTGCCCAATAGCTCGCTCAAGGATACGCCGATCAGCATCGAAAGCACCTCGATGGCGCCGACGATGCCGATCATGACCGCGGCGATCGCAAACGGCCGCACCTCGGGCTGCAGGAAATGGTCGATCATGCTCATCGGGGATCACCCCCTCTCACAATTCCGACTTCAGGCGCGCCAGGCGGCTGGCGATTTCCTTGTCACGATGCAGCTTCGAGAGTTCGTCGATGTCGGGCGAGGGCCCGATCGACGCCGGAACGCCGGTGGCGCGGGCAATGGCGCGCGCGGCGCGGCCGGCCTTGGCGATCGGCGGCGTGCCTTTGTGTCCGCCGGGAGCAGCCTTGGGCGCGAACTTGCCGCTCTCGCTGGCCTCGAGCTCGTTAAGCCGCATTTCCGCGTCCTGCAGTCCGGAGAGGATGGCGCGCAGCGTCGTCAGCGTGGTCTCGATCCGCTCGCTGTTCTCGTCGATCGCTTTCGACAGCACCTCGAACTGCGCCTCCAGGTCCATCTGCCGGGCGATGCCGGCGGAGGCAAGATCATCGCGCTGTTCGGACAAAGCGAGGCGGATCTTTTCGACGAGCGCTGTCGTCTCGCGATCGATCTCGCCGCGCCGCGCGCTCAGCCGATATTCCTCGGCACGGGCCTGGGCCAAGTTGTCGCGCGCCTCCTTTTCGGCGGCCTCGATTTCCTGGATCGCCTGCTTGACGACGGCGACCTTGTTGTTGTCCTCGGCCCGCTCGATCGCGCCATAGGCGATGCCTGCGATCAGGCGGCCTGCCCGCGACAGGATGGTGTCCGGGGCAGAGGTCTGTTCGGCCATCATGTTGGTCTCCTTTTCGAGTGTGGTGCTGGTGGTGACCCCAAAACGGATTTCGAAACTGCCGTCGTCGTTGCGGACGAGATGCGCCGGCACGCTATGGCCCCAGCCCTTTGCGTAGCCGGCGACGTCGTAGGCGATGTTGAAGCGGCCCTGCGCGGTGCCGAGCGAGACGGTCGAGGCGTTCTTGACATTGACCAGCCGCTCGTCGAGCGGCAGGCGCGCGACCTGCGCGGCGCGATAGCTGGCGCGATCGCGCAGGCCCAGTGTCACGAGCCGCGAAGGCAGCCGCGTCGCCTTGCGGATCGCCTCATAGGCGTGGGCATGAAGCGCGACGAGGTTGGAGCCGATGTTGTTGGCGGAGGCGATCTCATCGAGCATGTCCATCATGCGCCGATAGTCGTCGAACGTCGCCTCGATCGCGGCGCGGGCCTCGGCATCGGGCGCGAGGCGGTAGCGGACAGCCATATCGGACGCTTGGGCGGCCATACCCGAAGACTAAAGCACAGTTTTTGTGCTTTACAATCGGAGCGGTGAAATATTTTTTAAAGCAGCCTGAAGGAAGCATCGCCGGCAAGCTGGATCGCAGCGTAAATCCTTGAGTTTACGCTCGAAAACGCGCTGGTGCGCCTTGCGCTTCGCCGGCTTGGCAAGCCGGTCAGGGAAGGCTTCCAGGATTGGTCGCGCTCGTCAGCGCGGGCGTTCGAGCACCCGAAAACACGGTTCCGCGATGCTGCGCCGCGGTAGCCAAAGACCGCGCGCTACTTGATCGGCGGCCGCGGCAACACCGCCTCGCCCGGCTCCATGCGATAGAGGTGATCGAGCGAATACCAGGGAGGGGTGACGCCGCCTGCGGTCGGATGCGGCTCGTCATGCCGCACGAAATTGCCGATCAGCGCCTTGGTCACACCGAACTGCACGTCGCTGTCGATATGCGGGTCGGCGGGATCGTAGACCTGTGAGATCAGCACCTTGAATCCCGTCTTGAAGATCAGCGCATGCAGATGCGCGGGCCGATAGGGATGCCGGTTCTGTGCCTTCAACAGCCGCCCGACCACGCCGTCGGTCGGAATGGGATAACCGACCATCATGACCGAGCGGAAGGAAAAGCGGCCCTCGGCATCGCTGAGAAATTTGCCGCGCAGGTTCATGTCGGCCTGGTCGGGATCCTGGTTTTCGTAAAAGCCGACCGGCGAGGCGTGCCAGATGTCGACCTCCGCGCCGGCGACCGGATGGCCGCCGCCGTCCACGACGGTGCCGGTGACGAACAGCGCAGGTCCCGGCGTCTCTGATCGGACGATCGAGCCGCCATTCTCCGTCGGTGGCGAGTTCATGCGCCAGAACGGGCCGAGCAACGAGTGGTCGGTTTCGGTGTTGCCCTGATCGCCATTGTTGAGCAGGCAGACCAGCGAGGAAACGCCGAGCGAGCCGGCCATCAGCACGGCCTCGTTATGGGTGTCGGTCGAGCGCTTGCCGAGCTCGATCAGAACAGCGCAGGCCTCGCGGAATTCGGCTTCGGTAAGGCTGACGTCGCGGATGAAGCCGTGCAGGTGCTTTATCAGCGACACCATGATCGCGCGGAGCCGCGGGTCAGTGGTCTGCGCCATCACAGTTAGGGCCGCGGCCGTCACATCCTGCTCGCGCTCGATGATCATGTTGTCACTCCCTGAGAGTCCCTCATGGTGAGGAGCGCCGCCAAGCGGCGCGTCTCGAACCATGAGGCCCCGGTCACAATTACGGGCCTCATCTTTCGAGACACGCGCAAGAGCGCGTTCCTCAGGATGAGGGTCGGCAAGATGTCAATTCAACTTTTCGATCGCCATGGCGACACCCTGGCCGACGCCGACGCACATGGTGGCGAGCGCGCGCTTAGCCCCGCGCTTTTCCATGCCGTGCACCGCGGTCAGGGCGAGCCGCGCGCCACTCATTCCGAGCGGATGGCCGAGCGCGATCGCACCGCCATGCGGATTGACGAAATCGGCATCATCCGCGACGCCGAGCTGGCGCAGGCAGGCGATACCCTGCGAGGCAAAGGCTTCGTTCAGCTCGATGAGGTCGAAATCACTGATCTTGAGGCCGAGCCGTTCCATCAGCTTGCGCGTCGCCGGCACCGGGCCGATGCCCATGATGCGCGGCGGCACGGCCGCAGACGCAATCCCAAGCACCTTTGCCCGCGGTGTCAGGCCGTGCCGTTTCACGGCGGCCTCGGAGGCCAAGATCATTGCTGCCGCGCCGTCATTGACGCCTGACGCATTGCCTGCCGTCACCGTGCCGGGATTGCGCACGATCGGCTTCAGCTTGGCGAGCCCTTCAATCGTGGTATCGGGACGCGGATGCTCGTCCTTGTCGACCGTGATCGGCCCCGCCTTGCCGCCTGCCACCGAGACCGGCGTGATTTCTTCGGCGAAATAGCCCGTCGCAATCGCCTTCCCGGCGCGCTGCTGCGAGCGGATCGCGAACGCATCCTGGTCGGCGCGCGACACCTGGAATTCCTCGGCGACATTCTCGCCGGTTTCCGGCATCGAATCGACGCCGTATTGCGCCTTCATCAATGGGTTGATGAAGCGCCAGCCGATCGTGGTGTCAAAGATCTCGGCCGAACGGGAAAACGCTTCCGCCGCCTTGCCCATCACGAACGGCGCCCGCGTCATCGACTCGACGCCGCCGGCGACGGCGAACTCGATCTCGCCCGATCTGATCGCGCGGCCGGCGGCACCGACCGCATCGAGGCCGGAGGCGCAGAGGCGGTTGAGGGTCTGGCCCGGAATGCTCTCCGGGATGCCCGCCAGCAGCAGCGCCATGCGGGCGACGTTGCGATTGTCCTCGCCGGCCTGGTTGGCGCAGCCAAAGAAGACTTCGTCGAGCGCGGCCCAGTCGAGCCGCGGATGTTTCGCCATCAGGGCCTTGATCGGGACTGCCGCCAGATCGTCGGCGCGCACTTTGGCGAGCGACCCACCAAACCGGCCGATCGGGGTTCGCACGGCATCACAGATGAACACATCACGCATCGGTTTTCTCCCTGAGGGCCGTGTCCCGGCTTGAATTAAATGAGCAACTAGCGGCGAGTTTTAGGAGCGCGCTGGGAACAGGTCAATTGACGCAAAAGCGGCTTTTGCATGGGCATTTGCATGGCTGGTGAAGGTGGAAAACGGCGGCAAAGTCGTAGGAGGAGCCGCCGGAATTCGATAGGTTGCGCGTCCCATGACGATCCCGCAATCCATTCCCGCCCCGCCGCCGGAGGCTCCGCCCGCGACCGACGCGCCCGCACGTGTCACGCCGATGATGGAGCAGTATCTCGAAATCAAGGCCGCGCACCAGGGCCTGCTGCTGTTCTACCGGATGGGCGATTTCTACGAGCTGTTCTTCGAGGACGCCGAACTCGCCTCAAAAGCCCTCGGCATCGTGCTGACCAAGCGCGGCAAGCATCAGGGCATGGACATCCCGATGTGCGGCGTCCCGGTGGAGCGCGCCGATGATTACCTGCACCGCCTGATCGAGAAGGGTTTCCGCGTCGCGGTCTGCGAACAGACCGAAGACCCCGCGGCGGCGCGTGCGCGTGGCAACAAGAGTGTCGTGCGGCGCGACGTGATCCGGCTGGTCACGCCGGGCACGCTCACCGAGGACACGCTGCTCGATGCACGCGCCAACAATTATCTGCTGGCGATCGCGCGCAATCGCGCCTCCGGTGGCGACCGCTTTGCGCTGGCCTGGATCGACATTTCGACCGCCGAGTTCATGGTGACCGAATGCTCCGCTGCGGAGCTTGCGGCGACGCTGGCGCGCATCAACCCGAACGAAGTCATCGTCAGCGACGCGCTCTACAGCGACTCCACGCTGGAGGGCGTGCTACGCGAACTGCCGGCCGTGACGCCGCTGACCCGCGACGTGTTCGATGGCGCGACTGCCGAGCGGCGGCTGTGCGACTATTTTGCGGTCGCGACGATGGACGGTCTCGCCGCCATGTCGCGGCTGGAGGCCACGGCTGCTGCCGCCGCCATCACCTATATCGACCGCACCCAGGTCGGTAAGCGGCCGCCGCTGCCGCCGCCGTCGCGCGAGGCGACCGGCGCGACCATGGCGATCGATCCGGCAACCCGCGCCAATCTCGAACTGACGCGCACGCTCGCCGGCGAGCGCCGCGGCTCGCTGCTCGACGCGATCGACCGCACCGTGACCTCCGCCGGCTCCCGGCTGTTGGCGCAGCGGCTGGCAGCGCCGCTCACCGACGCGGCGGCCATTGCGCGGCGGCTCGATGCGGTCGCCGCCTTCGCCGCGGATAGTGCCACGCGCGAGGACATCAGAAGCATTTTGCGCGGCGCGCCCGACATATCGCGCGCGCTGGCGCGACTGTCGGTCGGACGCGGTGGCCCGCGTGATCTCGCCGCCTTGCGCGACGGCATTCTTGCCGCGGACCAGGCGCTGGCGCGGCTCGACCGGCTGGAACAGGCGCCGGAGGAAATTATCGCCATCATCGCTGCGTTGCGCCGGCCCGCGCGCGAACTCGCGCGCGAACTGGCCGCCGCGCTCGATGATGAACTGCCGCTGCAGAGGCGCGACGGTGGCTTCGTTCGCCGGGGTTTTGAGGCCGCGCTCGACGAGACGCGCAGCCTGCGCGACGCCTCGCGTCTCGTCGTTGCGTCGATGCAGGCGCGGTACGCCGACCTGACCGGCGTCAAGGGTCTGAAGATCCGCCACAACAATGTGCTCGGCTATTTCGTCGAGGTGACGGCGCAGCACGGCGACAAGTTGATGTCGCAGCCGCTCAACGCGACCTTCATCCATCGCCAGACGCTGGCGGGCCAGGTCCGCTTCACGACATCGGAGCTCGGCGAGATCGAAGCCAAGATCGCCAATGCCGGCGAGCGTGCGCTCAATCTGGAGCTGGAGATCTTCGACCGGCTCTGCGCGCACGTGCTCGCCGCCGGCGAGGACCTGCGCGCCGCGGCACATGCTTTCGCGCTGCTCGACGTCGGAGCGGGGCTGGCCAAGCTCGCGGTCGACGACAATTATGTCCGGCCAGAGGTCAACGCCACGCTCACCTTCGCCATCGAAGGCGGCCGCCATCCGGTGGTCGAGCAGGCGCTGCGGCAGGGCGGCGCGCCCTTCATCGCCAACAATTGCGACCTGTCGCCGGCCCCGGTGCAGAAATCCGGACAGATCTGGCTGGTCACCGGGCCCAACATGGCCGGCAAATCGACCTTCTTGCGCCAGAACGCGCTGATTGCTCTTCTTGCCCAGATTGGATCTTTCGTGCCGGCAAGCCGCGCGCGGATCGGCATTGTCGACCGCCTGTTCTCGCGCGTCGGCGCGGCCGACGATCTCGCGCGCGGCCGTTCCACCTTCATGGTCGAGATGGTCGAGACCGCGGCGATCCTCAACCAGGCCGGCGAGCGCGCGCTGGTCATCCTCGACGAGATCGGCCGCGGCACGGCGACCTTTGACGGCCTCTCGATCGCCTGGGCCGCGATCGAGCATCTGCACGAGGCCAATCGCTGCCGCACGCTGTTTGCGACCCATTATCACGAGCTGACCGCGCTGTCGGCCAAACTGCCGCGGCTGTTCAATGCCACCGTGCGGGTCAAGGAATGGCATGGCGAGGTGGTGTTCTTGCACGAGGTGCTGCCGGGTTCGGCCGATCGCTCCTACGGCATCCAGGTCGCGCGGCTCGCAGGCCTGCCGCCCTCCGTCATCACGCGCGCCAAATCCGTACTTGCAAAACTCGAGGCGCAGGACCGCGGCCAGAGCGCCCGCGCGCTCGTCGATGACCTGCCGCTGTTCGCCGTGCCTTCGCGCGCCGCGGCCGAACCAGCACCGCCGGGCGAAGCGCAGCAACTCATCGAAGCCCTGAAGGCGCTGCATCCCGACGAGATGTCGCCGCGCGAGGCGCTGGAGGCGCTCTACGCGCTGAAGGCCGTGATGAAGGAACGCAAGACGTGAAGCGCACCGCGAAAATCTTGACATGGATCGCGCTGTGGTATGGCCACTGGCAATGGCCCTCGTCTCGCTATACGTTTCAACCGAGATTTA
>Ga0207692_10000992_pt1 | contig 10360 bp, 18 predicted proteins | sample LARL52metaG_FD_184345 | JGI IMG/M metagenome (GOLD analysis project Ga0207692, IMG submission 184345) | Corn, switchgrass and miscanthus rhizosphere microbial communities from Kellogg Biological Station, Michigan, USA - LAR L5-2 metaG... | ecosystem: Host-associated > Plants > Roots >...
AAAGGATTGACGCAGGACAGTTTCGATCTCCGCCGCGTGACGGCGCGCGATGTGATGACTCCAGGCATCCATTGCTGCCGAGATGACGATGACCTCGCCAAGGCAGTGCGGCACATGGAGAAGCTGCAGGTGCGCAGGTTGCCTGTGATCAACAAGAGCAAACGGATGATAGGCATCCTTAGCCTGGGTGACATCAGCAATTCGGCGCCCGGTGATCTATTGTCCGAGTGCGTCCGGAGCGTGTCGGCTCACCACTGAGCTATTTGCCCGGCGGAAGACTCATGTCCGCCGGGCACGCCTCCATGTCGATGGTCTGTAAAACCGGCACACCTGCATCTCGGGTAAGACATCCTATCGCGCCGGAACTGTCGCGAGTGTACATTGACCTGCTCCAATTATTGTCGTCGCAATGCCGTCTTGCATCGTTGAACCTGCATAGGTCAGATTGCCGTTTTGGCGATCCAGCTCGTAGGACACATAGCCGCTTACGGCGCTGATCCAGCGGTCATCAAAGCGGCGGACATCGAGGTTCTTACCGTCTGCGAGCGTGACAATTTTTGTCGCCTCATCAATCCAGACGCCAAAATTCTCTTCAATGCTCGATGAAGTAGCTCCTTTTGGCGCGTCTACGATGGTCACTTTTTTTGTTAGACAGTTAAGGTAGTTGCGGGCTGACGCGGTCTCCTCCAAGACCGCGAAAGCCATCACAACGAATACGCATTCTAGAATAACGCTTTTCATTGATTCTCCCGTCGATTTTCGATCGGCCAGGAGTCAAATAAAATGTAGCACACTCACCTGCGCCGTCGCCCGCTACGCCCGGCGCTGTCGCCCAAGACGATCGCGAACACGCCTTAGTTCTAAAGATGGGGCCAGCAGGGGAATGGCCATCGCGCGACCGCGCCAATTTTGGCGGCACGTTCGCGGTCGAAAAAAGCATAATCGAAAACTGGTTGGAGATGGAGGTCGGGCTGACGGCGCTAGGCACGAACGGCCAAACCGAATTATCGGGAGACATTATCTTCAAAAAGCCGTTCCGCATCTCTCCCACGTTTGAGTTCATGGTTGGTGTAGGGCCATCAATTTCGAGGGCTCTCAATGGCGAAGATCAATCCACTACCGTCAGCGCTGCATTCTCGCTTGATTTCATGTTCTGGCCCACCCCTAACGTCGGCTGGTTCGTTGAGCCAACCTGGACCGTCAATCCTAGAAACGGCCAGCAATCATTCGCCGCAAGCGTTGGGCTGCTCATTGGGATTCCGCAGCGATAGTCGAAAATCGGGCGGCGGAGGTCTATATTCGCGCTATGAGCGCAAGCTGCTGTCATGACTGCCACGAAGACGATCCACAGCGGGGGAACCCTGCATTGCGCTATCGCGCGATGGCGGCCCTGGCGAAGGGGAGCACCATGGCCATCTTTGGACTGTGGGTTCTAGCGATCACCGGATGGCATGCGTGGCACGGCACCTTGCCTCACGCATTCACTATGGGCGCGGTTGGGTTTACGGCGTTGGCGGCGAATGCCGCTTCGTTTGCATTGCTGTGGGGCCACCGTGGGGCGACGCCAATATGCGTTCGGCGTGGGTTTGCACGCGGAATGATGTTCTTGGGAATCTTGCCGTGTTGCTAGCCGCATTGGGCGTGTTCGGCAGTGGCACAGGCTGGCCTGACGTGTTGGTGGCGGCGATCATGGCCAGCTTGGCGTTGCAAGGGGCGTCAATCGTGATTCAGCAGGCTCGGATTGAATTGCAAAGCCCAAGGCGCACGATTGCTTTCTCCGCCGAATAGGAAGGGCAAAAGGGCCATTCGCCTCGGTGGTGCTTATACAGCAAAGGGTTGGAACCGCCGACAAAAGTACTAGGGCTGGCCCCGAACTTGCCCCCTTCGTCTCGACTGCCGAAAGCGAAGACGGCCAAATTGTCCACCTTCGCGCCCACGACGATCACGGCGGCAAACCCGGCGGTCGTATCTTCCGCGCCATCTCCGCAAGCTTGTGCGAACGCCACAGATGGCGGTTCGCTAGCTCCGCCAGCTTGTCCGCCAAGGCGAAGCATTCGGCCGCCGATAGCTCGCCGCGCTCGGCCCGCTCCGCATCCTGCAACAGCGCGCGCTCGATCACGTCAGGCTCGCTTTCCCTCGGCGCGCTTTGCCGCTCGCGGTAGCGTCGCTGCTTATCGGCAGGGGTGAGGGCCATGGGAATCAGGCTGCCACGGTAACGTTACCGGCGTCCAGACGGCCATTATCCGCCCCATCCTCGAGCAACGACAGTCTTTGATTCCGTTGAAGAAATGCAACGCCGCACGGAGAGCACTTTATACGATCAGTTGGGCTTATCGTCGTCCTCATCCCGCTTGCGCGCTCTCTCACCCCAGTCAGTCCAGGGTTTCGGACCCGACGACGCACCGGCATCGATGGCCGCATGTTGCCGCGTGAACCTTGAACTATGCGTCAGTCGGAGTCGGACGGCGACCGCCGTTAAAGCGCTGATTTGATTTCCCAACGCTCGTCCTAACTCGACAAATTGCTTGAATGCCTCGGCATCCATCGGTGCCTGCCGTAGCTGCGCAATCCTCGCCGCGATGTCGTCGGCGAGCGTGCTGTGCCGACAAAAGGCCGCCAACAATGGCCGATGCTCAATCCGAAATACGTCGGCGGCAGCCGGTCCACGATCCCACGCCATAGCTTTGTCTCGCGCGCGCCCAATCCTGCCGGTGGCTCCAACCGCCGCTCCTGCCCGGGTATGATCGGACCGTCGCCCCACGAAATCGGGACGCTGTTGCGGCTGCGAGCGTTGCCGCCCGGCTGCGCCAGGCTCTCGACATAGCCGGCGCCTACCGGATCGGCGACAGCTGCAAACACGATCGGAACGGTACGGTTCACCTGCAGCAAGGGCGATACCGCCGCGCTGGAATTGGCGAGGATGACGTCCGGCGCCAACTCCGCCAGGTTGGCCGCGTGCTTGCGCATGGTGTCGGGCTTGCCGTCGCCCCAGCGGTAGTCGAGTCGGAGGTTCTGTCCCAGGGTCCAACCGGCTTGTTGCAACGCCTGAGCGAAAGCTGTGAGCCGCGCCTGTCCTTCCGCGTCGTCGGCCGCGAACGGCGTGAGCGGACTCGTGCACTGCAAAAAAAAGCGCCCCGCTGATCACCACCGAACCCGCCGACGGCTGAGAAGGTCATTAAGAATGCGTGTCTAAATGTAGGTAGTTCCTCCTCTCTTGGCATCGTTGAAGGCAGCCGGCGTGGTACCGTTTCATGCTGCGTTCGAAGTGGTCGATTTGTCGGTTCGCCGGTTCAGATGATTGCTCCATAGAGAGCCTCACCCTTGATCTGTCGTCCCGACACGTCAAATTGCATGATCTCGCAGGCGCGTTTGCGCTCGCCATTGAGGTTGGCTTCATAGATGACGTTCAGTTCGCGACGCCTCTCATCCCATGTCGCGTGATCGAGCTTGAAATCCAATGTTGAAATACGAGCAAGCGCAGCGCGCCAGTAGCCCTCAAGCTCTTTCTTGTTTTGAAGCACCGGACGTCCGACGAGCTGGCGGGCGACTGGGCTCACAAACTGAGCTTCCTCGGCAAAATGCGCTAGAACGGCTTCGATGTCCCGTCTATTCCACGCAGCGATCCACGACTCAGCAAAGCTCATCATCGATTCGTAAGTCATTTGCATAAGATCGTCCCCTTATTCCGACGCCGTGATTACGTTTTCGGGGGACCGCCGCGCGTCAGATCCGATCCATCCGTTGCGGCGCGCGCCTGGGGCGTGCAATCGCCGCGCCGCTGAGCAGAGTGATAAATTCGCGTCGCCTCAGGGGCAAGCGCGTCGCGTGGTGTGACCGCAGGGGCAGTGAGGGGGCTCGGCCTCCGGTCCGGCACTGAATTCTCAGGCGGAGGTCTTGTGACGCCGAGATCTGACCGCGTGGCTTGCGGCCGAACCAAGCCGCTCCCTATTCATGAAGCAGCGTTTGCCAGTTTGAAGGCACCGCTCCGGCCGGTCCGGGCACCGATTGATCCAACGGATGCGAGTGAGGAGCGTGAAGCTTCGGGCCGGTGAGGAATTCTTTTGTACGATAGTCGTAAAACCACCGCTCGCCCGGCTCGAAGCTCGTGATTATCGGGTGACCCGTAGCGGCGTTATGTTTCGATGCATGCTGATTTGGTGAACTATCACAGCAGCCGATGTGGCCGCATTCGGCGCATCTGCGAAGATGCAACCACCATCCGCCCAGAGCCAAGCATTCGACGCAACCCGTTCCGCTTGGCTCAGCCGCTGGGTTGATACCACCCCTCTCGGACTTCATAGGCTCCTCGCTGACTTCCTTTTGCTTCAGTTGCTTTTCATCGACGGGCGGTCACCACAGAGGCTTTCATGTGTGTGCCGTTTTAGCCGTAAGCGAAGCCCGGCTTGCTTTGCCCAACTTCTATAAGATAACCATCAGGATCGCGAATGTAGCAGCACGTCTCGCCGTACTGTTCCTTTGGCTCTGTGATAAACTTCGCTCCTCGATTTCGCCATAGCTCATAGCACGCCTGAATATCCGCAACGCGGATATTCATAAAGCTGCTGACTGAATCGGGGTCGGCGGGGACGCTGAGCGTTACCGATGGTTTGTCGGGTGTGGGACCACCCCCGACGTTGACAATGAGCCACGTGTTCGCGATCTGGATGTATCCCGGCGGGCCTCTGCTTAGAATGCGACCCCCGAAGACCGTTTCGTAAAATCGAGCCGATCGTTCGATGTCGGCGACGGTGAGAAAGTATGCGACGGTAAACCCATCCTGCGGCGGCATCTGATAGCTTTTCTGCTCGACTTGCACTTGGTTCATAGACGACTCCTTTTCATTTTGACCCGTGCGAAAGCTACGTGACATAGACCAAAGAACGATCGATTGGCTCGACGGTAGCTATGGCGCGGGGATGCTCCACAACACGTCGATCGAATATTTTCCCGCACCAGTAATGTACAACAGCAAGAAGCCTCCCATAATGCTGAGGTTTTTGTAAAAGCTGTCCATGCTGTCAACTTGATCCGCACCTGTCATTGTCCAATAGCGATGCCCAATGAGCGCAGTTCCGAGCGCGTATAAAAACAAAAGCAAAGCCGAAGGACGCGTGAACGCGCCAACGGCGACCGCGAACGCAACCGGAAGCTCCATGAAAGTCGCTACGCCAGCAGCCAGTGCCGGCGTCGGAACGCCAAGCTGCGCCATCTGACTTACCGTGCCCGAAAAGTCCCTGAGCTTTCTCCAGCCGAAAATCAGAAACAGCGTCGCGAGAAGAAGACGGGCCGCAAGAATGACCTCGTCGTTGACGCTTATAAACATGCTTTATTCAGATCGCGATCACAAGAAATCTCGAGGAATAGAGCGCTCCCAGTCGCGACGACACACTTCGTTCGCGCCCTCCGTGGCGCGCAAACTTCCCTGCAGCCGGAAGGTATTGCCCGTAGATGACAGCCGCAGCTGCGTCTCGATCCGGATTTGCCATTCGTTCCGCGACAGAGTCTGGGTGTGGCGCAGTTCGGCAACGGCGCTGAGCGGATCATTCTCCTCGACATGATATTGCGTGTTGTCCTGTGCACCCAATTCCAGACCGATGCGGTCGATGCGTTCAACCCGCACACCATCGCGACGAGAGATGGTTGGCTTGTCGGGTGACGCCGTCTCCGGCTCAGGAAAAGGCGAGAGCCTGGCGTCTGCGGCGTTGGGCGAGCGTTGCGGCAGATCGAGCGTGCCAGCAAAGATCTGTAGCGTCGCCGTCTCCGGACTGGGCCAAATCATCGGCCAGTAAGCCGTAGATATCGCAAGCCTCACCTTGTGGCCGGGTGGAAATACCGAGCCTGCATCATTGAGCTGGATACGCACTCGGTAGCGCTCACCTATCGCCAGCAGGGAAGGCTGTTCGTGGTCCTCGCGATGAGTGAGGTTGAGCACACCATAGCTGACACGCAGCGATTCACCGGACGGGTGCACATCGCATAACCGAACTACTAGGTTCGCAATCGGCCGGTCGGACGCGACATCGAGCGTTACCATCGGAGCGCCAAGGATCTCGATCGGCTCATCGAGTGGCGTCGTCTCGAAAACCAAGGAGCGCATGTCATCTTCTTGCTGGTCGCGTGCCTGATCGCGCCCACGACCGAATGGAACCCAATAGCCCCCACACTTACCAACCGTCTGCGGCGAGCATACGGCGCGAGCCGTCAAAGGTGCCGCGGCTTCCCGCAACCCCTCATCGGTCAAGAACAACCGCCGCGGCTTTATTCCTGGCGGTGGCCACGAAGGCTCCGAAATCCACCGGCCCGGCAACGCCGCGTGATGGGACGCAGGTTTCACACTTTCCGTCATCCACGCACGCAGCATAGGTTCATCCATCACGCCCGTATCGACGCCCTTCAGCCAATAATCCCACCAACGCAGGATTTCTTGGAGAAATCCGATCTGGGGTCCGGGAAGTGCAAAGTGCGGATAGGCATGTGCCCACGGTCCGATGAGACCCTTGCGGGGCACCTTCAGCCGCTCGAGCAGGCGCGGGATGGCATTCTTATAACCATCGGTCCAACCACCGACGGCATAGACCGGGCATTGGATCGCTGCGTAGTCCTGACATACCGATCCGTGCTTCCAATACGCATCGCGTCGTTGGTGCTGCAGCCAATTTTCCTGGAACAGCGGTATGTTCTGCAGGCGCTCCAACCACATCGCTCGCCAGCTATCGCCGACCAGCGCCGGATCGGGAGGAAGGCACATCAAACTGAAAAAGAAAAAGGCCCACTCAAGGCCAGCGGTAGTAAGAAACGTGCCGCCCATGTAGTGCGCGTCATCGGCGTACCGATCGTCGCTCGAACAAATGGTTACGATTGCTTTGAGTGCCGGGGGACGGCGAGCCGCAATTTGAAGTCCATTGAACCCACCCCAGGAAATTCCCATCATCCCAACCGCGCCATTGCACCAGGGCCGAGCTGCCAGCCAAGCGATCACCTCCACACCATCGTCTTGTTCTTGCTCGGCGTACTCGTCGAACAGCAAGCCCGTCGATTCACCGCTACCTCGAATATCGACGCGGACGCCGGCGTAGCCGTGACCGGCCAGATACGGGTGAGTCAGCGCGTCCCGCTCGTACGTGCCGTCGCGCTTGCGATATGGAAGATACTCCAGGATCGCAGGAACCGGGTTCTGTTCAGCATCGTCCGGTAACCAGATGCGGGCCGCCAGCATCGTACCGTCTTTCAACGGTATCAACGTGTGCTCGATAACACGCACAGCGTTTGGAAAAGTCGTGACAATCACGGCGGACCACTGATGATGGCGGCGGTTTGCCGGCCTGCTGCGGCATCGGAAGAAGATAACCGCTAAGGACGCGGTGTCACGCGACGTGCCTATTGATCAGGCGGAGGATCAGGGCATCGAGGCTGTAAGGCCCGGCGCCGGCCGAGACGACTATGATCAACATGAAGGCATAAAGCGTCTCCGGTAAATAGAGCCAATCGTCGATGCGATCCGCTTCATCGATCGGCTTGTAGAGTTTGAGTCGTTGCCGCCCGGACGTGCCCATGGCGACGAGGATGATGACAAGCAGGCCAAGCGCGGCGAGTGGCGCCAAGAGCCCGATAAGGACGCCGCCGCCGGCGGTGAACTCGACCAACGGCACCCACCATTGATTGAAGCCCACTGCTGGAACGCCGAGCGCCTTGAGTTCATCGACGACGGTACGGTGGCGCTCTGCGTTGAACAGCTTATGATATCCCGACAGCATAAAGAATGCCCCAACCGCGATCCGGTTCAGGCTGAGTGCGATGTCGGCCCATCCGACCCCATTGAACAGTATATCTATCATTGCTGCTGTTCTTTCCCGCGCCGTTATGTCGGCCCGGTGCGGCGACCCGAGTTAGCAGCCGGGGATCACTAAGGGAGGAGTCTACCCGTTTTTGTGGGAAGACGAAGTCACGAGACCTCCGCAACTATAGCTGGGCCCAACCCATCCCCTGGACGGGTTATGGCCAGCGAACATTTCAGCGTATGCGCTCGACCCATTGAGCGCGTGAGGCCCCCGGCTCGAAGGGATCGCCAAAGTACTGGGTCTCACGGGCAACCTTGTTGTCTCTGAACTCCATGATACTCACCGTGTAAGACGGCAAGCCGTCGTATGTAAGAACGAGTTCAGTAACCCAAAGTGCGGCAGCACCGAGTACGCGCCGCACCATAAAGCGCTTCTTGTTCGGCTGCGCAAAACGAGACGCTTGAATATTGCGCCGACCGCGAATCCGCTCCCCGGACTGCGGGTACTCAAGCACTGCATCGTCGTGGTAAATCTCGTGCTCTGCCTCGAAATCATTCGCGTCTGAGGCCGCCCAGTGGCGATCCAAAGCCGCTCGAATGGTCTGGTCTTCATTCATTGTCTTCTCTGACATCGCAGTGCAGGGCATGCTATTTACACCCAAAATGACATTCGTGGGCACGAACGCCGCAGCAAGATCGCATATAAATTTCGTATCTTTTTTACTCAATAAAAGTAATTTGCGGGCGCGTCGGAGCAGCGTAGCGTGGGGCAAGGACACCCCTTCCCTTGATGTTGTATGGCCTCAAACAGGGCGATCCGACCAAGCTCCAATGGGTTCTCCTTGCTCATCCGTTGCATGAGTTCGCGCAGCTCACGGCTAACTCTGGGCCTGCCTGGCCGACCGCGAGATTTCCAATTTTCGGGAACGACAGTGGCCAATGCAAACCCGTGAGGAGACAAACACCGAGGCGGCCCTGCTGATCACGCCGCTCGCCGGTCACGACGGGTGGGAAAAGATTACATTTTCAACCCGAAGAGGTGAACGCGTCTATTCCCGCAAGTGCGCATTCCACGCACTGCTCGTCAGTAGCGCCAGCTACACCGAGCGCGCCCTCTACCTGCCCCGCGCGAATGATGGGCAGACCGCCAGGCCGTCCAACTAGCGCAACTCCTTCACCAATGACTGTTGCGGTTCGGGAATGCTCCGAGGCTTCGATTGATTCATCGCCGCTTGGGCGTCCCGAGGTGGCTGAGGCTAACGCTTTTCCATATGATGCCCGATGAGCTTCAGCAAGCGTGCCGTCCATACGCTGGAAGGCAACGAGACGACCATCGGCGTCACAGACTGTCACGCTTATGTTGACGGCCAGATTGCGTGCCTTAGCCAGGGCACCCTGGATGACCCGATTTGCTTCGGCAAGTCTAATCGACATATCGATCGCCTAGATGGTAGGGTTCAGTATTGCGCGCTCGAGTTTTGTTCATGCTGCCAGTTTTTCATAATAACACGTGCAGGAGGAGACCGCTGCACTGCGGAATTTCGGCTGGACCTATGTCAGCTCAGGGTCAAGCGCGTCACGTCGGTGCGCTCTCGACGCTTGCGAAATGTCCGCTACGCCTCCAATACCGACCGAAGTGATTCGTCGCAACGAACTGCCGCTTTGTGTTGGGAATGTGCTGGATCACGCCTAGCGGGCGCCGTTTCGTCGGCTAGAGATCAGTTTCAGCCAGGGCGCCGAATGGAAGGCGCTCATCAACACGTACATCCAGACCATTCCATTCAGCGGTGACGCATCATGCGCGGGCGAACAGAGCATGTCCGCTCGGCCGCTACCAAGCACGCCCGTGAGCAACGCCATGATTGCGAATGTCGGCGCAGCCGCCAGCAAAAGCCAGCCAGCTGCGTCGAGCGCAGCCACCTTGCTGCCTCCACCGCTGGCGCGCACGGCTTCACCTCGCGTGGCGATCATCGCGCCACCTGCTCGTAGCTGTCGTGGTGACGCCACCAGACGCCCTGTTCATTGCGTCCCTTCGGGGCGCGGTCGAGCCACTGGTACATGCCCCAGAGCCCGTCCAGTCCGCGGGCATAGGTCGAATAGGTATGATAGACGACGCCGTCTTCGAGGACGAAAGCACTGAGGCCCGGCCGCTCGCGCACATAGGCGATCGGCTCGGCGCCGGCCCTGGCCGCGTTCTCGATCACGACAGGCGGAAGCGTCGTCTCGGTCATCGCGTGGCCGCCGCGACGGTAATTGTATTCGCTGCCGCCGTTGCGCTGCTGCTCTTCGGTGATGGAAACATTGAAGTCGTAGTTGAAGTCGCCGCCCTGCGAGGACGCCCAGGGAAAGGTCCAGCCCATCCGCTGTTTGAACGCCTGTAGCTTCGGAAGCGGCGTGCGCGATGCCGCCCAGAGCATCACGTCGTGGTTGGTGAGGTGCACCGCGATGCCGTTAAAACCGTCGGCGATCGAAGAGCAGGAAATGCAGCCCGTTTTGTAGTCCGGCCCGAACATGAAGTGATAGACGAGGAGCTGCGAACGCCCCTGGAAGAGGTCCGCGAGCGAAGCCTTCCCTTCATTGGTG
>Ga0207692_10000993_pt1 | contig 10358 bp, 9 predicted proteins | sample LARL52metaG_FD_184345 | JGI IMG/M metagenome (GOLD analysis project Ga0207692, IMG submission 184345) | Corn, switchgrass and miscanthus rhizosphere microbial communities from Kellogg Biological Station, Michigan, USA - LAR L5-2 metaG... | ecosystem: Host-associated > Plants > Roots >...
CGCACCCCGGCGGACGGCCGGGCGCTGCTGAACCTTCTCGGCCTGGCCGAGCAGCACAACACCAGGTACAGGAAGCTGTCCGGCGGCCAGAAGCAGCGGCTGTCGATCGCGCTGGCGCTGATCGGCCGGCCCCGGATCGCCGTGCTCGACGAGCTTACGACCGGGCTCGACCCCGCGGCCCGCCGCGGCACCTGGGCGCTGATCGAGGACATCCGCCGGCAAGGGGTGACCATCGTGCTGGTCAGCCACTTCATGGAAGAGGCCGAGCGGCTGTGCGACCGGGTGGCCATCATCGAGGCCGGGCGGGTCGCGGCCATCGGCAGCCCGGCCGGGCTGGCCGGCCGGCTCGGCGGCGAGCAGCGGATCCACTTCCGTCCCTCCGGGCCGCTGGACGGCCGGCTGCTGGCCGGTCTGCCCGAGCTGACGAGCGTCACCCGCACCGGCGACACGGTGGTCGTGACCGGCACCGCCGACGCGCTGCTGGCGGTCACCTCCACCCTGGCCCGCCACGGCGTCGTCGCGCAGGAGCTCCGGGTGGAGCAGCCGAGCCTCGAGGACGCCTTCGTCGCCGTGACCAGCGGCGCCGACCCATCAACCGAGATCTGAGGAGACCCCATGTCCGTTGACACCACGCCTGCCTATGCCGCAGTCCCGGCCCGGCGGAGGCCGGCGCTGGCGAAGCTTGTGATCACCGAGGCCAGGCTGCTGCTCCGCGAGCCGGTGGCCCTGTTCTGGGGGCTGGCGTTCCCGATGGCGCTGCTGGCCATCATGGGAATCGCGTCCTCCGGGCCGGGAGCCCGCCTCGGCGGCCTGCCGCTGGTCGCCGTCTACGAGCCGATCCTGATCGCGTTCGTCACCGTCGCGTTCGCCATCCAGGGGCTGCCCGCGGTCGTGGCCGGCTACCGGGAGCGGCGGATCCTGCGCCGCCTCGCGACCACCCCGGTGGGCCCGGTCCGGGTCGTCGCGGCCCAGCTGGCCGTGAACCTCGCGGTTGCCTTGGTGGCGACGGCCGGGATCCTGGCCGTCGGCCGGCTCGGCTTCGGGGTGGCGCTGCCAGGACAGCCGGCCGGTTTCGGAGTTACGTATGTGCTGGCCGCCGCCGCGATGCTCGGCCTCGGGATGCTGATCGCGGCGCTGGCGCCCACCGGCCGTACGGCCAGCGTGATCGGGACCATGCTGTTCTTCCCCCTGATGTTCTTCGCCGGGCTGTGGATACCCCGGGCCACGATGCCCGCCAGCCTGCTGCGGATCAGCGACTTCACCCCACTGGGCGCGGCCGTCCAGGCCATGCAGGACAGCATGAGCGGCTCCTGGCCGCACCCGTCCGGGCTGGCCGTGCTGGCCGGATACGCCGTGGTGTTCACCGTCGCGGCGGCCCGGTTCTTCCGCTGGGACTAGATGGCTGATGCCACGGCCGGTGTCTCCGGCCGGCGGGTGGCATCCGGTGCCGCGGGACGCCGCCGCATCAGCCGACCAGCAGCACGAGCTTCCCGCGCACGTGACCGTCCTCGCCGACGCGGTGCGCCTCCGCGATCTCGGCGAGCGGGAAGGTCTGCGCGACCGGGAGCGAGAAACGCCCGGCCTCGATCAGCTCGCCGATCCCGGCGAGCGCGTGGACCGCGCGGCCGGCGTCGCCCCGGCTGAACCTCACTCCGTGCTCCCGCGCGCCACCGAAGTCGGCGATCGTCACAACGTGCTCCGGGCCGCCCGCGAGCTCGATGAGCTCGGGCAGGACGCCGCTCCCGGCGACATCGAGCGCCACGTCGACGCCGCCGGGCGCGAGCGCGCGAACCCGCTCGGTGAGGCCCGCGCCGTAGGCGACGGGCTCGGCGCCCAGCGAGCGCAGGTAATCGTGGTTGGCGGGACTGGCGGTGCCGATCACGCGCGCGCCGCGCACCACGGCGAGCTGAATCGCGGCGCTGCCGACGCTTCCGGAGGCGCCGTTGATGAGCAGCGTGGTCCCGGCCCCGGCGCCGAGCTGGTCAAGCGCGCGCGTGGCCGTCTCGATGGCGGCCGGCAGCGCGGCGGCGCCGGGGAAGTCGAGCGACGGCGGGATCGGCGCATAGTGGGACAGCACCGCCAGCTCGGCCTGGGCCGCCCCCTCGGCCGAGAAGCCGAACACGCGATCGCCGGCGGCCACGTCCGTGACGCCCTCGCCGAGCTCATCGACGACGCCCGCCGCCTCGTGGCCCAGAGTCTGCGGGAGCTCCCCATCCATCAGGCCCCGGCGCTTCTTCCAGTCGCTCGGGTTGACGCCGGCCGCGCGCACCGTAATCCGGACCTGGCCGGGACCCGGATGCGGATCGGGGAGATCCACGATCTCCAGGACCTCCGGCCCCCCGAACCGGCGGAAGCGGGCTGCCTTCATCATTCGCTCCGGTCTGGGTCCCGGGTGTCGCGCTGGCTGCGCGTAGGACAGTCTGCCAGCCTCGCGGGCCGGGCCCGGGCCCGGCGCCCGCGCGGCCGGGCTGGCGGCCAGCCGGGCGCCGGTCAGCCGGCGCCCACGCGGGGGCTGCGGCGCTCCAGCAGGACCACGTCGCGCCAGCGGCCGTGGTGACGGCCGAGCCGCTCCCGGATGCCCACGACCCGGAACCCGGCCCGCTCGTGCAGGCGCAGGCTGGCGGCGTTCTCGGGGAAGATCCCGGACTGGATGGTCCAGATCCCGGCCGCCTCGGTGGAGCTGATCAGGACGCGGAGCAGGGCGGCCCCGACGCCGCGGCCGCGGGCCGCGGGGGCGACGTACACCGAGTGCTCGACCACCCCCTGGTACACGCACCGGTCCGAGACCGCCACGGCGGCGGCCCAGCCCAGCACCTTCCCGCCCGCGTCATCGACCGCGACGTGGCGGTGGCCGGGCAGCCGGGTGGCGTCGAACACCTCCCAGGCGGGCGCGCGGGTCTCGAAGCTGGCCTCACCGCCGTCCAGGCCGGCCTGGTAGATGGCGAGCACCTGCTCGGCGTCGGCGCCGGTCATGGGGCGGACGGTGACTCCGGCCGGGCGGCGTCCGGTCCCCGTCATCGCTGATCGGCCGGCCGGGCTCAGCGTCCGGCGGGCCGGCCCGAAGTGAGCGGCGGCGCCGGTTCGCCGGGGCAGCCATCGCCGTCCTCGCACGGCGGCGGGTCGCCGACGGCGGCGAGGATCGAGCCGGTGATCGCGTGCAGCTGCCGTACCTGCTCGGGCGTGAGCTGGTCGAACAGGGTCCGGCGGACCTGCTCGACGTGGCCGGGGGCGGCCGCCACCAGCACCGCGTACCCCTCGTCGGTGAGTTCCGCGAGCTGGCCGCGCCGGTCGGTCGGGCAGTCCCGGCGGCGGATCCAGCCGCGCTCCTCCAGGCGGGCCACCGCGTGGGAGATCCGGCTCTTGCTCGACGCGGCGGCCTCGGCGAGCTGGCTCATCCGCAGGGTGTGGGCCGGCGCCTCGGAGAGCCGCACCAGGATCTCGTAGTAGGCCAGCGGGATCCCGGTGTCGCGCTGCAGCTGCCCGTCGATGGCCGCGAAAAACGCGTGGCAGGTCCCGACGAAGGCGCGCCAGGTCTCCTGCTCCTCCGCCGACAGCCACCGGGTGCCGGAAGTCTCCACGGCTCACAGTATAGCGGAAATAGTTGAGCGTTTGACATCGTTCTCAGATAGTGGTAGTCGTTGAGCACTCAACCAAATCAGGGAGATGGAGAATCATGACCACTACCGATACCCGGACCGCTATCCCCGGCTACACCGCGGGCACCTGGACCATCGACCCGGTGCACTCGGAGGTCGGCTTCAGCGTCCGGCACATGATGGTCAGCAAGGTCCGGGGCAGGTTCACCTCCTTCTCCGGCGAGATCGTCACCGGCGCGGACCCGCTGGACTCCTCGGTGACCGCCGAGATCGCGCTGGACTCGATCGTCACCGGCCAGGAGCAGCGTGACGCGCACATCCGGTCGGCCGACTTCTTCGACGTCGAGAACCACCCCACGATGACCTACCGCTCCACCGGCGTGCGTGCGCACGGCGACGGCTACGTCGTGGACGGCGAGCTCACCCTCAAGGGCGTGACCAAGGACGTCCCGCTCGCGCTGGAGCTGAACGGGTTCGGGCCCGACCCCTACGGCGGCACCCGGGCTGGCTTCACCGCCACCGCGGAGATCAGCCGGAGCGACTTCGGCATCACCTATAACGCGGCCATCGAGGGCGGCGGCGTCGTCGTCGGCGACAAGGTGACCATCCAGCTCGAGATCGAGGCCGTGCTCAAGGCCTGATCCACCCTCGTCTGCGCGGCCGGGCAGAGCGCGTCTCTCCCGGCCGCAGGCATGCCCGGGGTGGTGCGGGGCAGGCGGTGAAAGGATGCGTCAGTAACCGCCGTGCGATGCGAGGAGGCCCCGCCATGAAGGCCGCGCTGTACGACTCCCATGGACCGGCTGCCGAGGTGCTGCGGGTCGAAGAGGTGGACCTGCCCGAGCCGGGGCCCGGCGAGGTCCGGGTCAAGGTGGCGGTGTCCGCGATCAACCCGACGGACTACAAGAGCCGCAGCGGCGCCACCCCGCGCCCCATGGACGGGTTCCAGATCCCGCACCACGACGGCGCCGGCGTGATCGACGCGGTCGGGGACGGCGTGGACCCGGCGCGGGTCGGTCAGCGCGTCTGGACCTGGCTGGCGGCGGCGGGCCGCCGGTGGGGAACGGCGGCGGACTGGTCGGTGGTGCCGGGGCGCCAGGCCGTCCCCCTGCCGGACGGCGCCTCCTTCGAGCTCGGCGCCAGCCTGGGCGTCCCGGCCATGACCGCCCACCGCTGCCTGTTCGCCGACGGGCCGGTGACCGGCAAGACGGTCCTGGTGGCCGGCGGGGCGGGCGCGGTCGGCCATTTCGCCATCCAGCTCGCCCGCCACGCCGGCGCCCGGGTGATCACCACCGTCAGCGGCCCGGAGAAGGCGGAGCTGGCCCGGCAGGCCGGCGCGGAGCGCGTGGTGAACTACCGCGACCCGGACGCGGCCGGCCAGATCAAGGCGATAGCGGAGCGGGTGGACCGGGTGATCGAGGTCGCGCTCGGCGCGAACCTGGCCCTGGACCTGGCCCTGGCCGGCCCGGGCACGGTGATCGTGAGCTATGCCGCCGAGCCGGCCGACCCGGTGCTGCCGGTGCGGGCCTGCATGACCGCGAACGTGGTGCTCCGCTTCATCCTGCTGTACGGGGTCCCGGCCGACGCCCTCGACCAGGCGGCCGCCGACGTCTCCGCTGCGCTCGCCGCCGGGGCGCTGACGGAGCTGCCCAGCCAGCGCTTCGGGCTGCCCGACATCGCCGCGGCCCACGAGGCGGCCGAGGCGGGCCCGGTGGGGAAGATCTTCGTCATCCCCGGCTGAGCCACGGCCGAACGCCCCGGCCGGATCCGGCGGCACATAGCGGCAAAACGATGCGCCGGCGCGGCGCGCCGGCCGTGAAACTGTCGTCGCGCTCCGCCATCATGTGCACGTCAGTGAGCGTTCCAGGATCGGGGCGGCGCGATGAGGCTGATCCACACGTCCGACTGGCACCTGGGGCGGACGCTGCATGGTGAGAGCTTGCTGGAGCACCAGGAGGTGTTCCTCGACTGGCTCCTCGCCCAGGCGGTGCACCGCCGGGCCGGTGCCGTGGTCGTGGCCGGCGACATCTACGACCGGGCGGTGCCCCCGACCGACGCGGTCAGGCTGCTGGACAAGACCCTGGTGGCCTTCGCGCGGGCCCGCATCCCGGTGGTGCTCACCAGCGGGAACCATGACTCGGCGGTCAGGCTCGGGTTCGCGTCCGGGCTGAGCGAGGCCGCGGGCATCCACCTGCGCACCCGGGTGGAGGACATCGCCCGCCCGGTCGTCGTCCGCGACTCCCACGGCGAGGTGGGCATCTACGGCATCCCCTACCTGCTGCCGGACGCGGTCATGGCCGATCTTGGCGCCGAGCGCTCGCACCTCTCGGTGCTGGCCGCCGCCCGCGAGCGGATCCGCGCCGACGCCGCCGCCCGCGGCCTGTCCCGCACCGTGGTCATCGCGCACGCCCTGGTCACCGGGGGCCAGACCTCAGGCTCCGAGCGCGACATCCGGGTGGGAGGCATCGGCGACGCGCCGGCCGGTGCCCTGGCCGGATGCTCCTACCTGGCCCTGGGCCATCTGCACGGCCCGCAGCGGGTCGACACCGGCGGCGCCACCACCGCCAGGTATGCGGGGTCGCCGCTCGCCTTCTCCTTCTCCGAGAAGGACCATCCCAAGTCGGTCACGCTGGCCGAGATCGGCGGCGATGGGGCGGTGGCGACCGAGCTGCTGCGCACGCCGGTGCCCAGGCCGCTCCGGGAGGTGCGCGGCCGCCTCGACGACCTGCTCGCCCGGGCCGGTACCGACCTGGCCGACCTGGCCGGCGCCTGGGTCAAGGCGGTGCTCACCGACCAGGCCAGGCCCGTCGCCCCGATGGAGCGGCTGCGCGAGAAATGGCAACACATCATCGCCCTGGAGTTCCAGCCCGAGGGCGGTCTGATCGGTCCCGATGCCGACCTGGCGCGGCTGGCCGAGGCGGTGGACCCGGTCGAGATCTGCGAGCTGTTCGTGGACTTCGTGGCGGGGGCCCCGCCCGACGAGGCCCAGCAGGCGGTGCTGCGGCAGGCCGTGGAGGCGGCCCAGCACGGCGAGGCGGCCGCCTGATGCGGCTGCACACCCTCGAGCTGCGGGCGTTCGGCCCCTACGCCACCGGGCAGCGGATCGACTTCGACCGGCTGGCCGCCAGCGGCCTGTTCCTGCTCGAAGGGCCCACCGGGGCGGGCAAGAGCACGATCCTGGACGCGATCACGTTCGCGCTCTACGGCGGGCTGGCCGGGGACGAGTCCGGCGAGGACCGGCTCCGGTCCCACTTCGCCGACCCGGCCGCGGAGCCCTCGGTCATGCTCGAGTTCTCCCTGCACGGCACCCGCTACCGGGTGACCCGGGCGCCCGAGCACCGGCGGCCCAAGAAGCGCGGCGAAGGCTTCACCACCGAGGCCAGCCGCGTCCACCTGGAACGGATGGAGGCGGGCATCTGGCGCAGCCTGACCTCGAACAAGGCCGAGGCGGGCGAGCTGGTCACCGAGGCGGTCGGGCTCAACCGCGAGCAGTTCACCCAGGTCATGCTGCTGCCGCAGGGGGAGTTCGCCCGGTTCCTGCGGGCCCGTGACGACGACCGGCGGGAACTGCTCACCAAGCTGTTCGGCACCCAGCTGTATGACCGGGTGACCGCCGAGCTCGACCGGTGGCGTTACGACGCCGCCCGGCGGCGGGAAGAGGCGGCCCAGGCGGTGTCGGCGGCCGTGTCGGCGGCGGCGGAGGCGGCCGGCCTCGACGCGGCCGGCCGGGCCGAGCTTTTGTCGCTGCCCCGTGCCGACCGCGAGACCCGGCTGAAGGAGGAGAGCGAGGGCCTGGCCGAGACCATGGCCGTCACCGGCGAGGGGCTGAAGCTGGCCGTGGCCAGGGTGGCGGCCTCGCGGGCGGCGGCCGAGCGGGCGGGGCGGCAGGCGTCGCTGATGGCCAGGCTGACCCAGGCTCTGGCCGATCTTCGCGGGCACGAGGAAACCCGTGCCGAGCATGATCGGCGGGCCGCCGCGCTGGACGCCGCCCGGCGGGCCGAGCCGGTCCGGCCGCTGCTGACCACCCTGGCGGAGGCAAACGCGGCCGCCGGCCGGGCCCGCGATGAGCTGCTCAGCCTGATCCCCGGACCCAGTGCGGACATGCTCGCCGGCCACGGCGGGGCCGGGGTGAGGGAACGGGCCGCGGCCGCGGAACGCGACGCCGCGGGGCTGCAGCACCTGGCCGACGTGGAGGACGGCCTGCCCGCCCGGGAGGCCGAGCTGGCGGCCCAGGAGGAAGCAGCCAGGAAGGCGTCGGACCGGGTCGCGGCCCTGGAGGAGGCGCGCGGCGGGCTGCCGGCCCGGATTACCCAGCTGGAGGGGGAGCGGGACCAGGTCACCGCCGCGGCCGGAGGGCTGGACCCGGCCCGTGCCCGCCTGGAGGAGATCACGGTGCGGCGCGACGCGGCCTGCGCGGCGGCCGAGCTTGCCCCGGAGGTGGAGGCGGCGCATGCGGCCCGGCAGGCGGCCGTGGATGCCCACCAGGTGCTGGTGGACGCCCATCAGGCCGGGGTTAACGCGCTCCTGGGCGGCATGGCCGCCGAGCTGGCCGCCCAGCTCACCGCCGGTGAACCGTGCCCGGTCTGTGGTTCGCCCGAGCACCCGGCGCCGGCGCACCCCCATGCGGATGCGGTTTCGGCCAACGACGTCGCCGGGTTGGCGGAGCAGCGTGACGAGGCGGAGCGCGGGCGCGCGCGCCTGGAACAGGAGTGGTCGCGGCTCGACCGGGAAAGGGCGGACCTGGCCGCGGCGGCCGGCGGCCGGGCGATGGAGGAACTGGCAACAGAGGCGGAGGCGCTGGCCAGCGCCATCGCCATCGGCGAGCGGTCGGCGGCCGATGCCGGGCGCCTGGCGGACGAACTGGCGAAGGCACGGGCCGAACTGGAGGCGGGCGCCGCGGACCTGCGGGACGCTGCGGCACGGGAGGCCGCGGCCAGCCAGCAGGCCGCCACGACCCGCGCCGCTCTGGCCGCGCTCCGGGCCGACCTGGCCAGCGCCGCCCAGGGTCACCCGTCGGTCGCCGCGCGCCAGTCCGCCCTGATCGGGGCGGCCGCCCATGACCGGGCCGTGGCCGAGGCCCTGGACCAGCTGTCGGCCGCGCTCGCTAGCCGGGGGAAGGCCCATCAGCAGGCCGAACGTGAGGCGTCGGCGCAGCGGTTCGCCTCGCTGGACCGGGCACGGGAGGCGGTGCTCGAGCCGGCCGGGCAGGCGGTTCTCGCCGCCGACGTGGAGTCCTGGAGCGGCGTCCTGGCCCGCCTGGAGGCGGCGGCGCAGGCCGACGATCTGGCCGGCCTTGACCCGGAGCGGGCAGCGGAGATCCACGCCCAGGCCGAAACGGCCCGGGCTGCGCTCACCCGGGCCGAGGAGGCCGAGCAGGAGGTCCGGGTCGCCCACGAAGCAGGGAAGGCCAAAGCCGAGCGGCTGGGCGAGCGGCTCGCTGACGTGCGCAAGGCCGAGGACCAGCTGGACAAGCTGGCCGAGGAAACCGAGCCGGTGATCCGGCTGGCGGGTTTGGCCAAGGGGACCGAGGGGCACCGGCGGGTGAGCCTGACCACCTACGTCCTGCGGCACTGGTTCAGCCAGGTGGTCGCGGCGGCGAACGTCCGGCTGGCCGCGATGTCGTCGGGCCGTTACGAGCTGAAGCGGACCGACGAGGGCGGGACCAGGCGGGAACGCGCCGGGCTCACCCTCGCGGTGACCGACCGGCACACCGGGACGGACCGCAGCCCGGCGTCGCTGTCGGGCGGGGAGACGTTCTACACCTCCCTCGCGCTGGCCCTCGGCCTGGCCGACGTGGTCAAGGCGGAGGCCGGGGGGGTCGACCTGGACACCCTGTTCATAGACGAGGGGTTCGGCTCGCTCGACGCCGCCACCCTCGACGAGGTGATGGCGGTCATCGACGACCTGCGCGACCGCGGCCGGGTGGTCGGCATCGTCAGTCATGTGCCCGACCTCAAGGACCGGGTGCCCGAGCGGCTGGAGGTCCGCCGCCTCCCGGACGGCTCCTCGGCCACGAAGGTGGTGGCCTGACGCCCGCCGCGCCTCGGTATGGCGCGGGCAGCGTGACCTGGCTCCTAGAGTTGGGTATTACGCCACGGGGGAGGGGAGCACCGTGAAGAGGAACGTCGCCGTCGCCGTGGCCGCTGTGGTACTCGTGGTAGGCGTGGGACTGGGCGCCGTCGCCGTGACCAGGGCGGCGAGCGCCGCGCCCGCGTCGGTGCCAGCGCCGGTCGCCTACAACGGCGCGGCCGGCTGGCACCAGGGCCGGGCCCGGCCGCCGGTCATCTACCTCGCGGCGTCGAACGTCTTCGTGCGGACCCCGCACTGGTCGGCGTGGTCGGGCTCGTCCGCGCGGGCCAGCGGGAAGCTGTTTGTCAACACGTGCACGCCGACCTGCGCGGCCGGCCATTACCGGACCTACAACGCCCAGGTCAGCCTCTGGCGCGTGGCCGTCCGCCACGGCGTCCGGTACTTCTCCCGGATGAGGCTCCGCTACTGGCACGGCGGCCAGCGCGACTACGTGTACCGCTGGACCGTCCTGCCCGGGGCGACGATCCCCGGCTGGAACGGCGGGCCTTCGGCATAGCCGGGCCGGGCAACGGCCGCCAGCGTGGTTTGCTTTGCCTGTGCACGAATCCCCGGCCGACCTCGCCGCCCTGCAGGACCTGCTGGACCGCAGCTACGCGTCGGCGGGCGCGCACCTGCTCAGCATCCACACGCCGGAGCGGCGGCTCAGCGCCGGGGAGGTAGCGCAACGGCTGACCG
>Ga0207692_10000997_pt1 | contig 10329 bp, 10 predicted proteins | sample LARL52metaG_FD_184345 | JGI IMG/M metagenome (GOLD analysis project Ga0207692, IMG submission 184345) | Corn, switchgrass and miscanthus rhizosphere microbial communities from Kellogg Biological Station, Michigan, USA - LAR L5-2 metaG... | ecosystem: Host-associated > Plants > Roots >...
ATCTCGGTTGATTTCGAGCGTCGGGTCGATTTCGACCGCTTACGCCGCTACCGCCTGGCCCGCGCGCGTACCGCCCTGAAGGCGTCCGGCTGCGGAGCATTGCTGCTCTTCGATGTCAATAACATCCGCTACGTTTCGGCCACCAAGATCGGCGAATGGGAGCGCGACAAGCTCTGCCGCTTCGCGCTGCTCGCGGCCGACGGCGAGCCGATCGTCTGGGATTTTGGCTCGGCCGCCGTCCATCACCGCATCTATTGCGATTGGCTTGCGCCGGACAATTGCCGGGCCGGCATGCTCGGGATGCGCGGCACGGTGCCGCCCGCGGTCGGATTGATGAAGGCGCATGCCGAGGAGGTGATGAGCCTGCTCCGCGCCGCAGGTGTCGCCAACATGCCGGTCGGCGTCGACATCGCCGAGACCGCGATGTTCTTCGAGCTGCAGAACGCCGGCATGAAGGTGGTCGACGGCCAGCAGATCATGCTGGACGCGCGTGAGATCAAGAACATCGACGAGATCATGCTCTTGAACCAGGCGGCCGCGATGGTCGACGGCGTCTATCATTCGATGTACGAGGCGCTGAAGCCCGGCGTGCGCGAGAACGAGATCGTCGCGCTTGCCAACAAGCTGCTCTACGAGATGGGTTCCGACGACGTCGAGGCGATCAACGCGATCTCCGGCGAGCGCTGCAATCCGCATCCGCATAATTTCACCGACCGCATCCTGCGCCCGGGCGATCAGGCCTTCTTCGACATCCTGCAGTCCTATCAGGGCTATCGCACCTGCTACTACCGCACCTTCAACATCGGGCGCGCCACCGCCGTGCAGCACGATGCCTACAAGCGCTGCCGCGAATGGCTCGACAATGCGATCGCGCTGATCAGGCCGGGCGTCTCGACCGACACGGTCGCCAAGGTTTGGCCCAAGGCGGAGGAGTTCGGCTTCCCCAGCGAAATGGCCGCGTTCGGCCTGCAGTTCGGCCATGGTCTGGGCCTCGCGCTGCACGAGCGACCGATCATCTCGCGCCTCGTCTCGCTCGAACATCCGATGGAGATCAAGACCGGAATGGTGTTCGCGCTGGAGACCTATTGCCCGGCGAGCGACGGCTTTTCCGCAGCGCGCATCGAGGAGGAGGTCGTCGTCACCGACAAGGGCTGCCAGGTCATCACGCTATTCCCGGCGGAAGAACTGCCGATCGCCAACCGCTACTGAATCCGACGACAAAGAGCAAAAAGGAGAGGAACGATGACGGCGAAACATTCGCTGGGCTGGATCGGCATGGGCCGCATGGGTTTCCCGATGGCCGAGCGCCTGCTGAAGGCGGGCCATCCCGTGTCGATCTGGAATCGGACCCGCGCCAAGGCCGAGCCGCTCGCGGCAAAAGGCGCTGCGATCGTCGATCGGCCCAGCGATCTTGCGGATCGAGACATCGTGTTCTCGATCGTCTCCACCGGCAAGGATCTCGAACAGGTCTATTTCGGCAGCAATGGATTGGTTACCGGCTCGGCGCCGCGGCCAAAAATCCTGGTCGACTGTTCCTCGATCGGCATCGAGCAGTCCGAAGCCATCCGCGAAGACCTGAAAAAGCGCGGCTGCGAATTCATCAGCGCGCCGGTCTCCGGCAACGGCAAATGCGTCAAGGCGGGCAAGCTGTCCTCCGTGGTCTCGGGCCCGAAGTCCGCGTTCGAACAGATCGAGCCTTATCTGTCGGTGATCGCCGCCTCCGGCGTCTCCTATGTCGGCGAAGGCGAGCTCGCCCGCATCTGCAAGATCGCGCACAATGTCTTCCTCGGCGTGGTCATCCAGAATCTCGCCGAGATCACGGTTTTGGCCCAGAAGGCCGGCGTGCCGCGGCATGCCTTTCTCGACTTCATGAATGCCAGCGTGATGGGGTCGACCTTCAGCAAGTACAAGAGCAATGCGCTGGTCAATCTCGACTGGACCACGACCTTCACGCCGGCACTGCTGCGCAAGGACCTCGATCTCGGCCTCAAGGCGGCGCGCGATCTCGACGTGCCGATGCCGGTGACGGCGGCGACGCGCGAGGCGCTGCAGAGCCATTTTGGCGCGGCCACGCTGCAGAAGGACGCCGCAGCATATCTGGAGAAGGACTTTTCGGCGCTATTGGAGACCGTCGCGCTGGCCTCCGGCGTCAAGCTCGAGCCGGAAAACGTGCCGATGCCGACCGGGCTCGAGGTGGAGGGATAAGAGGGACGGATCATTCTGTGATAAGGCCCTCGGCGATCAATCGTCGATAACCGGAAAAGGGGTGATCACGATGGATGACGAGCACAAGCTCGCGAGTCTCAAGTCGGCGGTCAAGCATGCCTTTGAACAGATGATTCCGTTCAATCGGGTGCTGGGCCTCTCCGTCGATTCGCTCGACGCCAAGGCACCGCGGCTGCGCTTCGACATGCGGCCGGAACTGGTCGGCAACCCGGCCCGCCAGATCCTGCATGGCGGCGTCATCTCGGCGACCCTCGACGTGGTCGGCGGGCTTGCGATCGCGCTGGCCATGGCTGCCAGCAAGACGGACGAGGGCAAGCTGCATGAGTCGTCAGCGGTGCCGCAGCTGCCGAATATCGGCACGATCGATCTGCGCATCGACTATTTGCGGCCCGGGCGCGGCCAGTATTTCGTCGCCACCGGCCGCGTCGTCCGGCTCGGCGGCCGTGTCGCCGTCGTTCACTCCGAACTCGTGAACGACGCCGATGAGCAGATCGCCACCGGCGCAGCGGCCTATATGGTCGGTTGAATTCGATCAGGCGTGGGCCGTCGCTCAGCTTGCCGTCCGTACGCGCCGCCCTTCGATCGGATAGGCCGGATCGTTGTAGCCCGGCGTCGAGGGATGGCCGGAGACGACGAGACGGTCGATCAATGCCTCGTCCTCGGCCGTGAAGCGGTAGTCGAGCGCGCGGACGTAATCGTCCCACTGCGCTTCGGTGCGCGGGCCGGCGATGACGGACGTGACGAACGACGAGTTCAGTACCCATGACACGGCGAACTGGCCCGCGGTGATGCCCTTGCGCTCCGCATGCTGCTTGATGATCTCGGCGAGCTTCAAGGATTCCGGCCGCCACTCCGTCTGCATCATGCGCGTGTCGTTTCGCCCCGCACGCGTTTCCTTGTCCGGCGGCGCATCGACCTTGTATTTGCCGGTCAGGACGCCGCGGGCGAGCGGGCTATAGGGCACGATGCCAAGCCCGTAGTAACCGCAGGCCGGAAAATGCTCGACCTCGGGCATGCGGTTCATCGCGTTGTAATAGGGCTGGCTGGCCACGGGGCGGTCGATGCCGATGTTGTCGCAGATGTTGCAGATCTCGGCGAGCCGCCAGGCGCGATAGTTCGACACGCCGAAATAGCGCACCTTGCCTTGCCGGATCAACTCGCCCATCGCGCGCACCGTCTCTTCCAGCGGCGTCGCGTGATCTTCCTTGTGCAGATAATAGATGTCGATGTAATCGGTGCCGAGCCGCTTCAGGCTTTCCTCCGCCGCCTGCAGCACCCAGCGCCGTGAAAGCCCGCCGCGATTGGGATCGTCGCCCATCGGGTTGGCGAGTTTTGTCGCGAGGATCCAGCCCGGCCTGCTGTTGGAAATCGTGCGGCCGACGACCTCTTCGGAACCGCCTTTCGAATAGGCGTCCGCCGTGTCGATGAAATTGATGCCGGCCTCGCGCGCTTTGGCAACGATGCGCGACGACGTCGCCTCGTCCGTCGGCCCGCCGAACATCATGGTGCCGAGGCAGATCGGCGACACTTTGAGGCCGCTGCGGCCGAGATGACGGTATTGCATCTGTTGTTTCCTCACATCGCTCAAGCAGAGAATAGCGTCATTGCGAGCGCAAGCGAAGCAATCCGGGACTACAAATTAAGATGTCTGGATTGCTTCGTCGCTTGCGCTCCTCGCAATGACGCCGGTCGCTATTCGCTCCGCAAGATCTTGAACACGCCGCTCGCCATGGCGATGCAGCGCGCTTCCACCGTGATCTCGGTGGTGATGAAGATCAGGCTGCGGGTCGAGCGCACCAGGCGCGGCCGCGAGATCAGGATCTCGCCGATCTTGCCGGCGTCGACGAAATGGGTGTCGAGCTGGACGGTTGCCAGCGTCGGCTTGCCCGAGACGTAGCGCGCCGTCATGCCGCAGGTGCGGTCGGCAAAGGTCATCAGCACGCCGCCCTGCACGAGGCCGCGCCGGTTGTGATGCTTGTCCTGGGTGACGAGCGCAAATTCATGCTCGCCATTGGCCGTGCGCTCCCAGAGCGGCCCGATCAGCTGGATAAATCCGGTCGCTTCGACGATGGTCCAGCCGTCGGATTTGAGCTGTGCGGCGGCTTTGTCGATCATCGTCTTCGGTTCGGGTTCCTCACGGCTCGTTTCATCGGGCTCGCGGGGGTGTTCGTCAAGCGCCATGACCAGCGTCATGAGATGGCTCGATCTTCGCGGCCGAGCTCTTGCGCGCAGCCGTGAACTGGAACCCCGCTGCCTGCCTGGAAGTCGCCGCGGTTTCGGGTACAACCGGGCCATGCACCACAGACCGATTCGCTCCACCCTGCACGTCCTCGCGCTCGTAGTGTTGCTGACGGCGCCGCGCGCACTCGCGTTCGAGACCGGTGCGCCATCGCCGGCAGCCGCAGGCGCGACGACAGATGCGATGGCGCAAGCCGCCTCGCCCGAGGCGATTGCCGAATACCGGCGCAAGCTGAAGGAGTACCAGGAGGCGCGCGCCGCGTTCGACCAGGAGGCCGGCGCCTATTGGAGCCAGATCGCGGAGAAGCGGCGCGGCCGCAACGCCAAGCGGCGCGAGCATGTCCAGATCACGCTCGACGACTACGTCCTCACCCAGCCGCCGGTCTATACCGGCCCGAAGCGGCCGATCAATCCGGAGCCGCAGGCACCGAGCGAACCAGGCGAGCGCAAATATATCCCCGTCGTCGCCGATCTGCTCAAGGCCGCGGCCGATGCCTATCAATGGGCGCCGCAGCAGCCCGCGAGCGACATCGAGTTCAAGCGCGCCTATGCCCGTTTCGCGCTGTCTGCCGGACTGACGCGCGAGCAGGCGGTGCGGGTCTACGCCTTCGAGACCGGCGGCAACGGCACCCACGCCTCGCAGTCGGGTTTTCACGGCACCAGCGCGATCTCGACCGCGATCGGCTACAACCAGCTGCTCACCACCAACACCGTCGAGCTGCTCGCCGAGCAGGGGCCCGAGCTCATCAAGATTCTGTCGCAGAAGGCGCTGAACCTGTCCGGTCCGGGGCGCAAGTCGATGGAGCACAAGATCGGCGTCCTGAAAAAGATGGTGTCGGAAGCGCGTTCCGTGCCGGACGACTGGTCGGCGCACGAGAAGATCGGCGACACGCATCAGGGCTGGGCGATGCATGCCATGGTGCTCGACATCGATGTCGGTCCGATGCTGCAGACCCACAAGCTTCTGACATCGGTCCTGTTCGCCCGCATGAAGGGCTATGACAGGCCGCTGACCGCCGCCGAGCTCGAGATGATGAACCTGACCGGCGACGGCACCGGCTTCGACATGGTGACGATGCCGCTTCCGATGCGCGAGCAGGTGCCGACCTCGAACTTCTTCCAGCGCGGAGGCTATGAGCGCAATCCGGTGGCGATCCGCCACAACACGGTGGCCAAATTGCTCGCGGTCACCGACAGCCGCATGGATGCCAACAGCCGCGAGCCGGGCGCCAGGGACCTTGCCTCGGCGTTCTGATCGGGTCGCGGCCGAGCCGCTGGGCGCTACCCTCTCACAAGGGGAGAGCTACCGCGAAGCAAGTGGCGGACGGCGTCACTGGTCCGGGCCGAACTTGAAGCTGTCGCCGTCGAGGTAGGGGCCGGTCCGCATGTAGAGCTGCCCGTTGGCGCCGATGAAGAACAAGGTTCCTTTCGGCACCTTCTTGGCGCCCCTCAGGAGATCGCCGGCGTTGCTGGTCCCCATTTTGTAGGCGAGGAGTTTTCCATCCTTGCTATAGGCATAGGCCATATCCGGCTTCAGCTGCCACGGCTCGGCGTTCTCTGCTGACGCCAGCGTGGTCGAGGCGGCGAGCGCCGCCAGAGCCATAAGGGCTTTTGTTGCATGTAGGGCTTTTGTTGCATGTCCCGTCATTCCAGAACCTCCATCCGCCGATCTCTTGAACAAATCACGAACGTCATTTGCCCGTCAATACGTGCCGACATGATCACGTGCGCTCCGATGAGTTTGTGATTTCCGTGCGCGCACCTTGCGTCTATCGTCGGCTTTCGGTTTAGAACGTTCGTCGAATAAAAAGTACTGACGGGGATGATTCGAATGAACCGTGTCGTGAAGCTGTTTTTCGGTCTTGCTCTATCGCTCCTGACGCTGGTTTCCGCTCGCGCCGACGAGTTCAAGCTCAGCAACAACCAGCGGATCGCCTGCAGCCGGGGGCTTGCCGCCGGCAAGCTCAATACCGCGACCTGCAAGTCCTATACCTATCTGTTCAACGCCAAGACCTCGGAGTATTTCCGCTGCCAGGTCTCGTTGTCGCTGACGCGTGACAACAAGGAAGTCCTGAACGTGCAGACTGACGGCAGCTGCTCGAAGAAGCAGCGCGTCTTCGACAGCGATGCCAGTTACGAGTTCGATGCGACCGAGACCGAGCCGCCGAACACCAATTCGTTCTTCGGCAACGGCGGCTATTCGATCTGGGTCGCCGACACCACCCAGCAGAAGCTGCGCGGCTGCATCACCATCGCCTCGGGCCTCGGCTCCGATGTCACGAAATGCCAGGACATGACGTTCCAGTGATGGCGTGACCGCGTCCTCCGCTGTCATCACCCGCCCCCGGGTCGGCGCGGAGCGCCGCCCGAGGGCAGGCTCCAGCGGGTGATCCAGTATTCCAGAGACGGCAGTGATGAGTTGAGGGGCCGCGGCGTACTGGATGCCCCGCTTGAAGCGGGGCATGACAGCAAGGCAAAAGCTATCAGCACGTGTGAATCGGCGCGACCCGGCCGCGAAGAGGGCCTCAATGCCCCATGCGCGCCGAGGCGGGATGGCCCGGCACCTTGAAACGCTTGCCGGTGTCGGTGACCTTGCCGTCCTCGACCTTCAGGATCGAGAAATCCTCGGTCAAGAAATTGCCGGCGAGGATGTATTTGCCGTCCGGCGTGAACAGCACCGCCTCGGGCAGTCCGCCGACCTCGACGTCCTGGGTCTTGGTCACCTTCTTGCCGTCTATCTTCAGGATCGCGAGCGAGCCGGTCTTGTTGTAGAAGTAGGCCTTCTTGCTCGCGTTGGAGCCGCGCAGGATGGCGGCGACCGCAAGGTCGCCCTTCGGGCTCATCGCCATGCCTTCCGGGCCGTCGCCGACCACGACGCGGTCGATGATCCGCGGCGGATTGGCCTCGAGATCGACGACGCTCGTGGTGTCGACGCTGCCGTCGGAGGCGCCGGCGTTGCCATTGTCCGCCGTCAGCGCGATCTTGCCGTCCGGCGAGACAACGACGTTATAGGGCCATGGTCCGGTCGGCAGGTCGAGCTTGTTGTAGGTGACCTTGCCATCCGCGATATCGAGGATGGACAGCTTGTGCGCCGGGAAGCGCGCCACCAGCGCCCGCTTGCCGTCCGGCGTGAACACCACCTGGGCGACGCTGTCGGGCATCGCCACCGTGTCGGTGATCTTGACGTCGGTGCCATCAACCGAGAGCACGCCGATCGTGTTCTCGCCGCGATTGGCCACCAGCGCCATCTTGCCGTCCGGGCTGAAACTCAGGCCCGAGGGCTGCTTGCCGCCGGTCAGCGTTGCCGCGAGCTTTGGCGGGCTCGCCGCCATGTCGATCACATAGATCTTGTTGTCCGGCACCTGCTTCAAATTGTCGCCGTCCTTGACGTCATCGATGGAGTCGGCGACCAGCGCCACGGTGCCGGAGGGGTCGATGTCGAGATTGACCGGCGGGCCGACGATCGAGTTCTTCAGCGGCAGGCTCGCCACGATCTTGGGATCTTCGGGATTGGCGAGATCGACGATCAGGACCTGGTCCTTGCCGTCGGGGCTAAGGACCGGCTTGCCGTCATCGTCCCACAGGATCTTTTCGTCGAGGCCGACGATCATGAACGGCTTCGCCGAAACTGAATTGACGAGGCCGAGCGGCAACAGCAGCGCAGCCGCCGCCAGTGGAATATGAATGGCGCGAGCAAAACTCATGGTTGCGTTCTCCCGGAACTGACCGGCCTCTGACGGGCGGGTTCGCAAGCACCAACACTACCCGGAGAGCAAAATTCCGGCCAGAGCCCGCGCGAGCAGAGGTGCCCGGGTTGACCTTGCGGGGCCGTTCCGCCAATGCCCTCTGGTCGGCTAGCAAAAAGAGCAAGGGAGGCGTTGATGGACCGGCTCAAGGGGAAGGTCGCCATGGTGGTCGGGGCCGGCTCGATCGGCCCGGGCTGGGGCAATGGCAAGGCGACCGCGGTCACCTTCGCGCGGCAGGGCGCAGAGGTGTTTTGCGTCGATCGCAATGAAGCCGCCGCGGATGAAACGGCCAAAATCATCGCGGGCGAAGGCGGCAAGGCCACAGCCTTCACCGCCGACGTGTCGCGGGCTGCCGAGGTCGAGGCGATGGTGGCGGCATGCCTGAAAACCTTTGGCCGCATCGACGTGCTCGACAACAATGTCGGCATCGCCGAGATGGGCAGCGTGGTGGAGGTCGCCGAGGCGAGCTGGGACCACGTCTTCGCCGTCAACCTGAAGAGCGCTTATCTGGCCATGAAGCACGTCATCCCGATCATGGTGCGCCAGGGTGGCGGCTCGATCATCAACATTTCCTCGATCGCCTCGATCCGTCACATGGGCCTGTCCTATGTCAGCTACGGCACCAGCAAGGCAGCAATGAACCAGATGACGCGGACCACCGCGGTCGAATTTGCCTCGAAGCACGTCAGGGTGAACGCGATCCTGCCCGGTTTGATGAAGACGCCGATGGTCGAGCACTCGGCGGGCTTGGCCGCGAGCTACGCCAAGGGCGATGTGGAAGCGATGTGGCGCGTCCGCGACGCCCAGGTCCCGATGGGCCATATGGGCGACGCCTTCGATGTCGCCAATGCCGCGCTGTTTCTGGCCTCCGATGAATCCCGCTACGTCACCGGCATCGAGCTCATCGTCGACGGCGGTATCACGTGCAAGGCGGGCCAATAGAGTCTCGCCTTCGATGCGCGCAGTTGATCCGAAATACCGCAAACCATCGCCGCAAATCCGCCGTGGAACCATACGTATCGCCTGATATGGTGGGTCCTCTGTCGTTGAGATTTTGCCGGTCTGTGATGCGTAGGGGTGTCCTAGTCGTTCTGTTGTTGCTGGCGTCGCAAGCGTCGGCGCATGCGATCGGCGTCGAGCCGGCCACCGACCCGCGCCTCGATCCCGCGCCGTGCCTCGCCGCTGCGGCGGCCAACGACGATGACAAGATCATCGCCGCCTGCGGCGCGCTGATCGACAACGACAAGACCGCGAAGCCGGACCGCCTCAAGGCCCTGATCGCACGTGCGAGCGTGTTCGAGCGCAGGAACGAGATCGACCGGGCCATCGGCGACCTCGACACCGTGCTGCGGCTCGCGCCCCAGCTTGCCGATAGTTTTAACGCGCGCGGCGAACTCTGGCGTAGGAAGGGCGAGCGACCCAAGGCGCTGCAGGATTTTGCCGCGGCGCTGAAGCTTGATCCGGCGCATGCGGCGGCGAGAGCCAATTTCAGGTCGCTGGCGCTCGAGCTCGAGCGACAGGGTGCGATGATGGCCGTCGTCAACAAGCCGAGTTTTAACTGCGCCGCCGCCCGTCGGGCGGCCGAAAAGGCGATCTGCGCCAGTCCCGAACTCGCCAATCTCGACCGCGAGATCGATGCCGCCAATGCGCGCGTGACGCAGCGCGCCGCCGCCACGGATGCGCGCGCCGCCCGCGTCCTGCGCCGGGAGCAGGAGGACTATCTGGCACAACGCAACGCCGCGTTCGGCCGGCCGGGTTTCGATCTCGTGAAAACCATGCGCGCGCGGCTTGACCGTCTGCTCGCCCTCGAGCGGCAGTGATCGGGACGGCAACTCACCCCGTCTCCGCACTCAGTTCCGCGCGGTCAAACTCTTCCTCGAGCTGATGAAACGCGTCGTCGCCGATCTCCTCCTCCTGGCGCAGCCTGAGGATGCAGCGCCGCGCCGCGCCGAGAGCACGCCGGCGCAGCGGATCGGCGGGCAGTTCGCCGCTTGCAATCCCGCCGTCGCCTTCCGCGCGCAGCAGCAGCGCGCGATATTCGAGGCGCAGGATTTCGGCCTCCTCCGATCGGTCGCCGTCGATTTCGGCGAGCGCGGCGCGGTAGGCCGCGTCTCGTGCT
>Ga0207692_10000998_pt1 | contig 10328 bp, 6 predicted proteins | sample LARL52metaG_FD_184345 | JGI IMG/M metagenome (GOLD analysis project Ga0207692, IMG submission 184345) | Corn, switchgrass and miscanthus rhizosphere microbial communities from Kellogg Biological Station, Michigan, USA - LAR L5-2 metaG... | ecosystem: Host-associated > Plants > Roots >...
GGCGGGTGCCGTTCGAGCTTCCGTCGCGGGCCGAGATCCCGGGCCGCCTGACCTCGGTCCTGGAGGTCATCTACCTGATGTTCAACGAGGGCTACGCGGCCACGGCCGGCGAAGACTGGATGCGCCCGCCGCTGTGCGCCGAGGCCATGCGGCTCGGCCGGGTGCTGGCCGGGCTGATGACACGCGAGGCCGAGGCGCACGGGCTGGTCGCGCTCATGGAACTGCAGGCCTCGCGGGTGGGCGCCCGCACCGACCCGGCGGGCGAGCCGGTGCTACTCGCCGACCAGGACCGCCGGCGGTGGGACCGGCTGCTCATCCGGCACGGGCTGCACGCCCTGGTCCGGGCCAGGTCACTCGGCGGGCCGCCGGGCCCGTACGAGGTGCAGGCCGAGATCGCCGCCTGCCACGCCCAGGCCCGCTCCGTGCAGTCGACCGACTGGGAGCGCGTCGCCGCACTGTACGTCGTGCTCGGCCACCTGACGCCGTCGCCGGTCGTCGAGCTGAACCGCGCGGTCGCCGCCGGCATGGCGTACGGCCCGGCCCGGGGCCTGGAGATCGCGGACAAGCTGGTTACCAACCCGGCCCTGGCGTCCTACGCTCACCTGCCCGCGGTGCGCGGCGACCTGCTGGCCAAGCTGGGCCGGCTGGAGGAAGCCCGGGAGGAGTTCGGCCGTGCCGCCGCGCTCACCGGTAACGAGCGCGAGCGGGCCCTGTTCCGCGCCCGCGCCGACGCCTGCGTGACCGCCGTTTCCGGCTCGGGCTGAGCGGCGCCGAGTCTCCACACCGTCTCCACGTCGGGGACGTAGGGTGCGAACGCGGGCCTGCGTGCTGACGGGGTGTTGATGCGCAGGTTCTTGCGGGGTGCGCACGGGAAGGAGACCCCTGGGTTGGTCAGCCATCTGCTGCAGTCGATCCCGCCCGAGGTGGTCTACCTGATCGTGGGCCTGGTGATCATGGTGGAGAGCCTGGGCATCCCGGTTCCCGGCGAGATCGCGCTGGTGACCGCGGCGGTGCTGGCGACCCAGCACAAAGCGGGTCTATCGCCGGCCTGGATCGCGGCCTGCGCCAGCGCCGGGGCGATCATCGGGGACTCGATCGGCTTCCTCATCGGACGGCGGTTCGGCGAGTCGCTGTTCGGCCGGCTGGGCCGCAGGTTCCCGCGGCACTTCGGCCCGGGACACGTGGCGCTGGCCGAACGCGTCTTCACCAGATATGGCGTCTGGGCCGTGTTCTTTGGCCGGTTCATCGCGCTGCTGCGCATCCTCGCCGGGCCGCTGGCCGGGTCGCTGCGCATGCCGTACTTCAAGTTCCTGGTCGCCAACGTCTGCGGCGGGATTGTCTGGGCCACCGGGATCACCTACCTGATCTGGTACCTGGGCGTGGCGGCGGAGAAGTGGATGTCTCGGGCGTCCTGGATTGCGTTGGTCGCGGCGGTCCTGGTCGGCCTGCTCATCACGCTGCTGATCCGGCAGAAGACCGGGACGCTCGTGCGCCAGGCCGAGGCGGAAGCGCGGGCGGAGGCGGAAGCCGAGGTGGATTTGTCTGCGGTTTCGGGTGCTATCACGCCCGAAACCGCAGACAAAGAGGGGTGATCGACCGGCCGCAGGCGCGGGGGCGCGGGGCGCGGGGCCTGGCGCTGGTTAGGGGGGTGAGTCAAACCAGGGGTTGAGACGGAGGCCGGACGGCACTAAACCGTGCGCTGATGACCCTCCGATGCCGGCGCGCTTAGCGTTCGTCGCAGTGCGATCACCACGGGGCGATCACTGCGGGCGACCGGTGAGGGAGGTCTCCGTCTATGGACTGGATCATCGGTTCGGGCCTCAGGTTCGGGCGGCTGGTGGTGGCGCTGGCCATCGGGCTGACGGTCATCGGGATCGCCCAGCTGCGCTCCGCTCCTGTCGACGTCTACCCGGAGTTCATGCCGCCTTCGGTGGAGATCCAGACCGAGGCATTGGGCCTGTCGGCCGCCGAGGTGGAGCAGCTGATCACGCTGGGACTCGAGCAGGACCTGCTCAACGGCGTGCCCTGGCTGGATCGCATCCACTCGTCGTCGATGCCCGGCCTGTCCGTGATCGACCTGACGTTCCAGCCAGGCACCGACCTGTACGCCGCGCGGCAGCAGGTCCAGGAGCGGCTGACCCAGGCGCATGCGCTGCCCAACGTGGGCAGCCCGCCGATCATGATCCAGCCGACGGCCGCGGCGGGCCGGATCGCCATGATCAGGCTGTCGTCCTCGTCGGTGTCCCCGATCGACATGTCGGTGCTCGCGCGGTGGAAGATCAAGCCGCGGCTGATGGGCGTGCCCGGTGTCGCGAACGTGGCCATCTACGGCCAGCGGGACCGGCAACTCCAGGTCCAGGTAGACCCGAAGAAGCTGCGCGCCGAGCACGTGACGCTCACCCAGCTCATCGAGACCGCGGGCAACGCGCTGTGGGTCTCGCCGCTGACGTTCGTGGAGGCGTCGACGCCGGGTACCGGTGGCTTCTTCGAGTCAGCCAACCAGCGCCTGTCCGTCCAGCACATCTCTCCGATAGCGACGCCGCAGCAGCTGGCCGCCGTGCCGGTCCAGGACTCCGGCAAGCTGCGGCTGGGCGAGGTGGCCAACGTGATCGAGGACCACCAGCCGCTGATCGGCGACGCGGTCCCGGACGGGCAGCCCAGCCTGTTCCTGGTCATCGAGAAGTTCCCCGGCGCGGACACCCTGAAGGTCACCAGGGACGTCGAGGCCGCGATGGCGGACATGGCCCCGGGCCTGAAGGGCATCGCCGTCGACACCCAGGGGTACCGTCCGGCCAGCTTCGTCGAGACCGCGCTGCGGAACGCCGGCTGGGCCGCGCTGATCGGCTTCATGCTGCTGATCGCGGTGCTGCTCGCCATCTTCGCCTCGTGGCGGGCGGCGCTGATCGGCGCGATCGTGCTGCCGGTCTCGCTCACCACGGCGGCCTTCGTGCTGTACCTGCAGGGCACCACCTTCACCACGATCACGCTGCTCGGGCTGGCCGCGGCCGTCGCCATCGTGGTCGACGACGTCATCACCGACATCAACGCGGCCCGCGGCATCACGGCCGAAGGCGAGGCACCTGTCAAGGCGGCGTTCTCCGCCGTGCGCGGGCCGCTGGTGTTCGCCACCTTGGCCATACTGCTCGGCACCGTGCCGTTCCTGTTCCTTGGTTCAGTGGTAACCGCGTTCAGCAGCCCGCTCGTGCTTGCCTTCGCTCTCGCCGTGCTCTCCTCGATGGTCGTGTCGTTCCTGCTGACGCCGACACTGGGCGTGCTGCTGCTCCGTGGCCCCCATGGGCGGCAGGGCGAGCGCAGGCCGGGCCCGCTGACCCGGGGGACGCGGCGGCTCTTCGACCGCGGGTTCGCCGCGATCGGGCGGCCGGGCCGCGCGTGGGCGCTGGCCGGCGTGCTCGTGCTCGCGCTCCTCGCGATCATCCCCCAGGCCACCGGGAACAGCTCCCTGCTCCCGACGCTGCAGGACCGCAACCTGCTGCTGCACGTCCAGGCGCTCCCGGGCACCTCACTGATCGAGATGGACCGCATTACCGCGGCGGCCGGAAACGAGCTGCAGACCCTGCCCGGGGTCAGGAGTGTCGGCACGCACGTCGGGCGGGCCATCGGTTCGGACCAGCTCACCAACGTCAACTCCGCCGAGGTCTGGATCACGCTCGACGACCGGGCCGACTACGCCAGGACCAAGGCGGCGATTACTACGGTGATGCACGGCTACCCGGGCCTGCGGACCGACCTGGTCACCTACTCCGGTGACCGCATCGGCCAGGTGACGGCCGAACAGCGCGACGACCTCGTGGTCCGCGTCTACGGCGCCGACCTGAACGTGCTCCAGCAGAAGGCGGGCGACGTGCGGGCCATGCTCACCCACGTGTCCGGCGTGGCGCACCCCGTGGTGCGACCGATACCGCAACAGCCGACCGTGACCGTTAAGGTCAACCTCGCGGCCGCGCAGCGGTACGGCCTGAGGCCCGGCGACATCCGCCGGGACGCGACCACGCTCACTTCGGGCCTGATCGTGGGCAACCTCTACGAGCAGTCGAAGATCTTCGACGTAGTGGTCTGGGGCGCGCCGCAGACGCGCAGCGACCTGACCGAGCTCGGGAACATGCTGATCGACACGCCGGGCGGCGGCACGGTGGCCCTCAAGGACGTCGCCAGCCTCGCCGTCCGCGCCGAGCCCGCGGCCATCGTCCACGACGACGTGCTCCGCAGCGTGGAGGTGGCCGCCGGGGTCACCGGCGACCCGTCCGAGGTGGCTGCGGCCGTGCGCGCCCAGATCGCGCGGATGCCGATGCCGTACGAGTACCACGCGGAGGTGTTCGGCGGCGCCACGATCCGTAGCTCCGACGCGACCCGCGGGCTCGCCTATGGCGCGGTCGCGCTGGTCGGCATCTTCCTGCTGCTGCAGGCCGCGGTGGCCAGCTGGCGGCGCGCCGGGCTCATGCTGGCCTCGCTGCCGCTGTCCGCCGTGGGCGGAGTGCTCACCGCGCCACTGGCAGGCGGAATCTCGAACATCGCGTCGCTTACAGGACTGTTCGCCGTCATGGCGCTCGCGCTGCGCGCCTGCGTCCTGCTCGGCCGCCGCATCGACTCCGGGGTGGAAGCGGCCCGCGACCGCACCGTGGCGGTCCTGCAGACGGTGCTGGCCACGGCGGCCATCCTGGTGCCGGCCGCGGTCATGAGCTCCGGCCCGGGCCTGGAACTCCTGCACCCGCTGGCCGTGACGATGCTCGGCGGGCTGGTAACCCTGCTCCTCGTCCAGGGGTTCCTGCTGCCCGCGCTGCTGCTGCCCCGCCCGGACCGCACCGCGGTGAGCCAGGGCAGCAGCCACTCGATACCCCAGCCTGCCGGACGCCGGTACCGCGTCCGGGTCAGGCGGACCGCCCACACCGAACGACCGTAAGGAAGGCCCGATGTCACCGAAGCACCTGTCCGTGGCCGGGCTGGTCATCGGCGCCGCGGCGATCCTGGCCGGCTGCGCCACCGCCACCCCGGCCGAGACACCGCCGGCCCTGATCAAGCCGGTGGCCGGCTCGCAGATTCCGCAACTCCAGCTCACGGAGCACGCGATCCAGCGGCTGGGCATAGTAACCCAGCCCGTTCGGCAGACGAGGGCGGCGGGTCAGCCGGCGCACGAGGTCATCCCGTACGCGGCCGTGGTCTATGACACCGACGGCTCGACCTGGACCTACGTGAACACCGCGGCCAGGACCTACGAACGCAAGCCGGTCACGGTCACTGAGATCGACGGCGAGATCGCGCAGCTGTCCGCCGGGCCGGCCGCCGGCACTCCGGTGGTGACGGTGGGCGCGGCCGAGCTGCTGGGCACCGAGTACGACATCAGCGGGGAAGAATGAACGGATCCGAGCCTCGGGGGGGCGCGGGAGGTTCGTCCCCCCCGGAGCCAGCCGAGCCCCGGTGGACCCTCATGCGGGCGGTCATCAGCTCGAGCCTGAAGTTCCGCTACCTGATCGTCGCGGCCGCCGCCGGCCTGATGATCCTGGGCATCACCTCGCTGCCGCAGATGCACGTCGACGTCTTCCCCGAGTTCGCCCCGCCCCGGGTAGTCATCCAGACCGCCTGCGTGGGCCTGTCCACCTCCGACGTCGAGCAGCTCGTCACCGTGCCGCTGGAGGCCGGGCTGAACGGCATCCAGGGCCTGGACGACATGCGGTCCAAGTCAGTTCCGCAGCTGTCCTCGATCGAGCTGCTGTTCAAGCCGGGCACCGACCTGATGCGGGCGCGCCAGCTCGTGCAGGAGCGCATCGCGACGGTGTCGCCCAGCCTGCCCACCTGGGCGGCACCGCCGGTCATGCTGGCGCCGGTCTCCGCCACCGGCCGCGCCATGCAGATCGGCATGACGTCGAAGAATCACTCGCTCATCGAGATGTCGATGACGGCGTACTGGACGATCAGGGCCCGGCTGCTTCGCGTGCCCGGGGTGGCCAACGTGGCCATCTGGAACGAGCGGCTCCAGCTCATGACGGTGCAGGCGGAGCCGACCAAGATGCAGGCGCGGCAGGTCTCGCTGGAGAGAGTGATGGAGGCCACGTCCGACGCGGTGGACTCCGGCCTGCTCAAGTTCTCTACCGGCGCGGTGATCGGCACCGGGGGCACGATCGAGACGCCGAACCAGCGGATCGGGATCCGCAACGTGCTGCCGATCATCACCCCGGCCGACCTGGCTAAGGTGCCCGTCACCGGCTCGGTGCGGCTCGGTGACGTGGCGAAGGTGGCGGAGGATCACCAGCCGCTGATCGGCGACGCGGTCATCGACGGCCAGCCCGGGCTGCTGCTGGTGGTGGAGAAGCTCCCCTGGGCGAACAGCCTGCAGCTGACGGCGGGGGTCGAGGACGCGATCCGGCAGCTCGAGCCGGGGCTGCCCGGGATCACGTTCGACACCAAGGTGTTCCAGCAGGCCAACTTCGTCAAGCTGGCGATCTCCAACCTCACCCAGGCGCTGGTGATCGGGTTCATCCTGGTCGTGGTCATCCTCGCGCTGTTCCTGTTCGAATGGCGGATGGCGCTGATCAGCCTGCTCACCATCCCGCTCTCGCTGGTGGCCACGATGCTCGTGCTCTACTGGCTCGGCGCAACCATCAACACCATGACGCTGGCCGGCCTGGTGATCGCGCTCGGCGCGGTGGTCGACGACGCGATCATCGACGTGGAGAACATCACCAGACGGCTGCGCGAGGAACGGCTGGCCGGCGGCGGCCGCTCCACCAGCGAGGTGATCCTGAACGCCTGCCTCGAGGTACGCAGCCCGATCGTCTACGCCACGCTCATCATCGTCGCGGCGTCGGTGCCCGTCTTCCTGCTGGCCGGGCTGACCGGGGCGTTCTTCCGGCCGCTCGCCCTGTCCTACACGCTCGCGATCGGCGCCTCGATGCTGGTCGCGCTCACCGTCACCCCCGCGCTGGCCCTGCTGATGCTGCGCGGCGCGAAGATCGAGCGCCGCAAGTCGCCGCTGGTGAGCTGGCTGCAGAAGGGCTACACCGCGGGGCTGTCCCGGATCATCATCCGGCCGGTCGCGGCGTACGCCACGGTCGCCGCGCTGACCGTCCTCGGCATCGCGGTGTACCCGCAGCTCGGCCAGTCGCTCTTCCCCGCCTTCAAGGAGCACGACTTCCTCATCCACTGGGTCTCGCCGCCCGGCACGTCATCCGCCGAGATGGAGCGGTCCACCACCAGGATCAGCAAGGAGCTGCTCGCCATCCCTGGCGTGCAGAGCGCCGGCGCGCACATTGGCCAAGCGCTGCTCGGCGAGGAGGTCGCCGGGGTCAACCTCGGGGAGATCTGGGTCAGCCTGGCGCCGAACGCGAATTACACGGAGGCCCTGGACCGGATCCACGCCGTCACCCTCGGATACCCGGGCCTGTTCCGGGAGGTCCAGACCTACCTGGACGAGCGGATCTCCGAGGTGCTCACCGGCGGCAAGGAGCCCATCGTGGTGCGCACCTACGGCGAGGACCTGAAGACACTGCGGGCGAAATCCGACCAGATCCTCAACCTGGTGAAGTCCGTGCCTGGCGTGATCGACGCGCACCGCGACATCTCGTCGGACGTGCCGCAGGCGGACGTGACCGTCAACCTGGCCAAGGCGGAGAAGTACGGCCTCAAGCCGGGTGACGTGCGCCGGGACGCGGCGACGCTGGTGGCCGGCGAGGAGGTCGGGGACATCTTCCGCGCCGGGAAGGCCTACGACGTGGTGGTCTGGAGCCCGGAGCGGACCAGGCATAGCTTCTCCGACATCGAGAACCTGCCGATCGACCTGCCGTCCGGCGGCCACATCAGGCTGGGCGAGGTCGCCACGGTCGCGCTGCAGCCGAACCCCAACGCCATCGACCGGCAGGGTGACTCCAGGTACCTCGACGTGGGGGCGGCCGTGGAGGGCCGCGACCTCGGCTCGGTGGTCAACGAGATCAGGCAGAAGCTGGGTTCGGTGCAGCTGGCCCGCGGGTACCACGTGGAGCTGCTGGGCGAGTACAAGGAGCGGCAGGCGGCGCAGGGCCGGCTGCTCGAGTCGGCGATCATCGCCGGCCTGCTCATCCTGTTGCTGCTCCAGGCCTCGTTCCGCAACTGGCGGCTCGCCGTCCTGCTGTTCCTCACGTTGCCGATGGCGCTGGTCGGCGGCGTGCTGGCCGCCTGGATAGCCGGCGGGATCATCTCGCTGGGCTCGCTGGTCGGGTTCTTCACCGTGTTCGGCATCGCTGCCCGGAACGGGATCCTGCTGATCAACCACTGCCAGCATCTGGAGGAGCAGGAGGGGATGGCGTTCGGCCGCGAGCTCGTGCTCCGCGGCGCCCGGGAGCGGCTGGCCCCGATCCTGATGACGTCGCTGGCGACCGGGCTGGCCCTGGTCCCGCTCGTCGTGCTGGGCACGCGCCCGGGGCACGAGATCGAGCACCCGCTGGCCGTGGTCATCCTCGGCGGCCTTTTTACCTCCACGCTGCTCAGCCTGTTCGTGCTGCCGTCGCTGTACCTGCGGTTCGGCCACCGGCGGCAGCGGGCGGCGCTTCTTACTGCGGAAACGGAAGGGAACACGTGATGTTCACGAGGTCGCGTTGGCTTGTTTCTGCTGGAGCGCTGGGTTCGGTCTGCGCTCTGCTGGCCGGATGCGGTTCGACCGGGTCGGGGACGGCCGGGGGGGCGAGTCCAGCGGCGGCCCGGTCGGAGGCCAGTCCCTCGAGCGGGGCGGGCCAGCCGGCGGGGGGCAGCCAGCCCGGGACGGTGGCCAGTCCGTCAGCGGGGCCTGATAAGTTCACGGCGCCACTCACGGTCAGCAACCCGATGTTCCCGCTCGCGGTCGGCACCCAGTTCACCTATCAGGGCAGGATCGTGCAGGACGGGGAGAGCAAGCCGCACAGCGTCACTTTCACCGTCACCGACCTGTCCAAGATGGTCGACGGTGTCCAGACCGTGGTGGCCTGGGACCGGGACTTCCTCGAGGGGAAGCTGCAGGAGCAGGAACTCGCCTTCTTCGCCCAGGATGACCAGGGCAACGTGTGGAACTTCGGCGAGTACCCGGAAGAGTACGAGAACGGGAAGTTCACCGGGGCGCCGAGCACCTGGATCAGAGGCGCGGACGGCGCCTACGGCGGCATCCACATGCTGAGTCAGCCCCGGGCCGGGATGAAGTACCGGGAAGGCCTGGTCCCGGCGATCGAGTTCGACGACGTCTCCGTGGTCACCCGCACCGGCCAGCAGACCTGCCTGGCGGGCACCTGCTACAAGCAGGTCCTGGTGGTCAACGAGACCAGCCCCAACGACCCCACCAGCGGCCATCAGATCAAGTACTACTCGCCGCCGACCGGGCTGATCCAGGTCGCCGCGCGCGGCGGGGACTCCCAGGAATTCCTCTCGCTGACCTCGGTAAGGCATCTCGGCCAGGCCGAGATGGCGACGATACGCACTGAAGTAAAGGCCATGGACCAGCGCGCCTACAAGATCAAGGTGTACCGGACGACGAAGCCTGTGCAGCCCCGGGCGAGATGACCGGTCAGGCGGCCAGGCCGTGCCGGAACGCGTAGCCGACCAGCTGGCCGCGGTCGCGTGAGCAGGTCTTGGTAAGCAGGTGGTTGATGTGGCTCTTGACCGTCGCGCCGGAGATGCGGAGCTTGTCCGCGATCTCGGCGTTGGACAGGCCCGCTCCGATCTCGGTGAGCACCTCGACTTCCCGCTCGGTCAGTCCGTCCGGCGGGCCGGGCGGCGCCGGCCGGGCACCCGGCCCGCCCGGTGCCTCGCCGCTGACGACGACTTCCACCAGCCTGCGCTGCACCGACGGATCCAGCTGGGCCTCGCCCGCGCATACCGCCGACAGGGCCTGGAGGATCTCGCCCGCTCCGGCGTCCTTGGTGAGGTAGCCGCGGGCGCCTGCCCGGAGCGCCGCGAAGACCGAGTCGTCGTCCGCGAACGCGGTCAGCACCACGACCCGGACCCCCGGTTGCCGGTCCGCGATCTGCCGGGTGGCCTCCACCCCGTCGCAGTTCGGCATGCTGAGGTCCATCAGGACGACGTCGGGTGCGCACGCCGCCGCCTGGCGCACCGCGTCGGTCCCGTCCACCGCGGTACCGATCACCTCGACCCCGGGCAGCATGCCGATCAGCAGGGACAGCCCGTCGCGGACCACCTTCTGGTCGTCGGCGACGAGCACCCGCACCGGCGCTGCGCTGGCGCTCACGAGGCCGGCAGCCACAGCCGGACGGCGAAACCGTCGCCCATGCTCCCGGCGTGCAGGTGACCGCGGATGAGCTCGGCCCGTTCGGCCATACCGGTCAGGCCCAGGCCGCCGGACGGCAGGCCGACCTCGG
>Ga0207692_10001006_pt1 | contig 10279 bp, 9 predicted proteins | sample LARL52metaG_FD_184345 | JGI IMG/M metagenome (GOLD analysis project Ga0207692, IMG submission 184345) | Corn, switchgrass and miscanthus rhizosphere microbial communities from Kellogg Biological Station, Michigan, USA - LAR L5-2 metaG... | ecosystem: Host-associated > Plants > Roots >...
GGCGGCCGACATTGCCGGATGCGAGAGCGTCTATTACGGCCATATCGGCGACGGGAACCTGCATCTCGTCGCCTGGGTCGACGGATTGCCCGTTGAACGCCAGCCGAAGGCGGCGATGGACGCGATCATCTATGGCCTGGTGCGCGAGATGGGCGGCAGCGTGTCCGCCGAGCACGGCATCGGCACGCTGAAGAAGGCGTGGCTTGGCCACGCGCGCAGCGAGGCCGAGATCGCGCTGATGCGCACGCTGAAAAGCGCGCTCGATCCGGATCATCTGCTCAATCCGGGCAAGGTGATCTGAGGCGTTTCGGGCGCAACGGCCACGCGAAGCAAAAAGTCACAGCTTGCCTTTCGATGCAATCGGAACGGAGGCTCCGATTGACAGACGCGATCGGGAGAACCAGAGTCCGCCGCGCCGCCCCGCGGGAGGCGCGCGAGGCCGGAGGGGCCGATGAAGTCGTTCAAGCTCGATGCGCCAAAATCGCTGTCGCAGCGGGTGCTGTTGCGGCTGCGCCAGGCCATCATCGACGGCGAATTCGCGCTCGGCGCGCCGATCTCTGAAGAAATGGTCGCGCAGTCCTTCGGCGTCAGCCGCACGCCGGTCCGCGAGGCGCTGAACCAGCTGCAGGCGCAGGGCCTCGTGGTGATCAGGCCGCAGGTCGGCAGTTTCGTGTTCACGCCGAGCGCGGCGGACATTTCCGCGCTGTGCTCGTTCCGCATCATCATCGAGCCCAGGGCCGCCGAGCTCGCCTATCGCCATGATCGCGCCGCCACCATCGCCGCCATGGAGCAGGCGATCGCCGACATGAAGGAGGCGCTGACCGGGAAGGACAATGTCGCCTATGGGCGTGGAGACAGCGCGCTGCATGACGCCTTCTTCGCCTATTGCAACAACCACTATCTCGTCGAATCCTACCAGCTCGTCTCGGGACGCGTCGCGGCGCTGCGCACCACTCTGAGCTCGCCGATCGACGTGCGCACGCCGGCCTCGTTCGACGAGCATCGCCGGCTGCTGCGCTGGTTCGAGCGCGGCGACCTCGCGGCATTCGAGACGCTGCTGACGCAGCACATCGGCAACTCCGGCAAGACCTACGCGCGCGCGCTCAAGGTGGAGTGAGCGGGGACAATTCGGCCCAACCCGCTTCAAGCCGGAAAGCAGGATTGCGCTGTGACCGTGAGAGAGCTCAGGTTGAGAATGGCCGGGAACTCGAACGTATAGCTGCCGCTGACCTGATTTCCACAGGCCGGCGTGCTGTAGGTGAAGGTCGAGGGCGGCAAACTCAGCCCCAGGGTCTGCTGCATCGCATAATTGGTAATGACACTCGCATTGCCGTTGGGACAGAGCACGGTGTTGACGCTGGCGCAGCGTGCGGCCATTTCCACGCCATGTTGCAGACCGACCTGGGTCCAGAACAGCATCCCGAGCGCCACAACGGCGAAGACCAGCATGAAGAACACCGGAGCGAGCAGCGCGAATTCAAGCGCGGTCGCGCCGCCCTCGTCACGCCATATCGGTCGCAGCCTCACTGCAATCTCACCGTTGACTGCGCACCGAGATTGTAGTTGGCCGGCACGACGCCGTAGTTCACCGTGGTACCGTATGTCGTTTGCGCGGAGACCGTGACATACCTCCCCGCCGTTGCTCCGCCCGGACATGTCGACCCGCAGTCCACCGCGGTGACGCTGGAACCGCCGGCGCAGCCGCAAAACAGTGTCGGAGGTGGGGATGCAGAGATCGCCGAATTGCCGCCTGTCACGATGGCCGAGATGGCCCCGGCGTCGAAACCATGCACGACCGCATAGGCCGCTCCGAGCTGGACTGCATCCTCCACCTGCATCTTGCGAACGACACCGAGACCGATATCGGCCACGGCAACGGCCATCAGCGCCAGGACCGGGACGGTCAGGCCGAATTCCGCCGCAGCGGTCCCGCTTGTCTCGTGTCCTGAGCGCGACAACAGCCTGCGCCAAGTCCCGGATGGTCCGTTGCGAGGCTGATATGCATGCGAGCTGGCCATCATCATCCCGAAGCCTCCGCCTATTCGACGAGTTGAGCCGTTTGCGTGCCGATCGTGGCGGTGCCGAGCGCCGCACAATTGACCTGCACGTTCGAATTTCCGGTAAAGGTGACCGTGTCTGCAATGATCTTGGTACAGGAGGTGGTGGTGCCATTGCCACCGCTGTAGCTCAGGGCGGCCTGGGGCAGATAAATCGCGCCGTTGAAACTCTGCGTGCTGCCGCCGGTCAGCGAAAAGGCCGTGCCGGTCTGCATGTTGCGATCGCCGTACATTACGATGCCCTGGGTGGGACCGGAGGTCGGCGCCGTCAGGTTGACGATCGCGTTGCTGCCGATCGACGCCGTTGCCCAATGGTTGGTGCCATATCCGGTAAAGACGAGCGTGACGCCAGTGCCGCTCAGCGTGGCGTTGCCGGCCACGGAGAGATTGCCGGAGTTCAGGTAGTAGACGCCCGGATCAAGGGTCAGCGAGGCTCCGGCATTGACGGTGATGTTGCCGCTGTAGCAACCCGGGCTGAGCGATGTGGTCTTGCCGTTGCTGTTGACCGTGTAGTTGCTCGGATCGCAGGAGGGCATCGTAGGGGGAGAGAAGCTGGCATAGGGATCCGCCATCGGGCGGACGCCGGTTCTGACCCCGTTCGTGGCGGTGATGCTGCTGGCGCCGGAGACCGTCCCGACCGTCGAAACCATGTTGGCACTGACCGACGCCGTCCCCGTGACGGTCAGCGCGGGGCCGCCGCTGGAATTGTCATAGAGATTGCAGTTGATCAGGTTGAGCTGCGCACCACCCTTGACGGCCACCGACGGGCTGGCCGTCGCATCGAGCGCAAGAACGCAGCCGGTGCCGGCATTGCCCAGCGCCACGGAGCGCGCGGAAATGACAACCGGGTCCCTGCCGAACAACGCCGATAACAACCGCTGTTGCGGCTGGCTGATGATGACCTCCACGGCCTGCGGCGTTGCGGCGTAATTGCCGGAGGACGGCGGCTGGTTGACCGTCACCGTGACGCCGTTGGCGCCGTTCGCATAGCCACTGGCTGCCGTCACCGAATTGGCTTCGGCGGACAGATTCATTCCGGCGGTTGCCGCGCTGACGGCGCCCGAATCGGAAGCGCCCTGCATGTTCTTGTGCTTGTAGAGCCACCACACCACCTCCGTCCCCAGTCCGGCGGCTCCGACCAGGACTGGCGTCATCAGCGCAACGACGAGAACGTAGCTGCCGCTCTCATCGCGCCTGAAACGATCGAGCAGATCGTACCGAGACGATCGGCCGATCACAGGAGGTGACGCGCTGATGAAGTCAGGGCGCTCCGAAGATTTTGCGCGGCAGTTGCTCCAAACGCTCATGTCGGCATCTGCATCCGGCCATATCGATTGCGGAATATTTGTGAGCCGGACGCTTTAAGCCGACGTATCAGCGACGATCGGGATTCCGGCGGAACCGGTAATGCAAAATTAGCCAGACTGCCTGCGTTGCGACGACTGCGACGGTAACGGAAGCGGTCTTGCGTGTGGCATCAGCATGAAGTTACCGAACAGGCCCGCGCAATTACGGACGGCGATGCCATGACGTCGCAAGACCGCTGCCTTGAGGTTCAAAAAAAATTTCGACGCCGACCGATATGGGCGCAGCAAACAAGATCTACGCCGCCTTCTCGCGGCCGTAGAGCAGCAGCATCAGGATGATCACGGCGCCATAGATCAGCTGGCGCCCGGCCTCGCTGATCTGCATGACCGACAGGATCGACTGCAGCAGCGTGATCAGGATGACGCCTGCGATGGTGCCGAGATAGGAGCCGCGGCCGCCCAAAATATGCGTGCCGCCGAGCACGACCGCGGCGATCGAGGGCAGCAGATAGGCATCGCCCATGGACTGCGCGGCCTTGGAGGCGTAGCCGGCGAGCAGCACGCCGCCGAAGGCCGAGAGCCCGCCGGACAGTGCGAACGCCAGCAGGGTGACGCGGCGCGTATTGATCCCCGAGAGATAGGCGGCGCGCTCGCGGTTGCCGATCGCATAGATGGCGCGCCCGAAGGTGGTGCGCGCGAGCAGCCAGACGGCGATGGCGCCGATCACGGCCCAGACCAGCACCGCGTTCGGAACGCCGGGAACGGCGCTGCCGGTCGCGATGTAGCGCATCGCGCGCGAGGCTTCGTCCTGCGGCGAGAAGCCGCCGGTGTAGACCACCATCAAGCCCTGCGCCACCGCATTGGTGGCCAGCGTGATGATCATCGAGGGAATGCGCAGATAGGCGACGCCGACGCCGTTGACGAGGCCGATCGCAACGCCGCAGAGGATGCCGAACGGGATCGAGATCCACAGTCCGAGTGCGCCATGGCCGGCCGCGGCGCAGGCCATCATCGCGCCCGTGGTGACGACCCAGGGCACGGAGAGATCGATCTGCCCGAGCAGGATCACCAGCATCATGCCGGTTGCGATGACGCCGAGAAAACTCGCGACCTTCAATTGCTGCAGCAGATATTCCGGCGACAGGAAGCTGCGCGAATACAGGCTCCCGAGCAGCAGCAGCAGCACGATGCAGCCGAACGCGGTCAGGACGGCGGGATCGAGACGGCGAAGCAAGGCGGGCAGCCGGATCGCCGGCCGGGGGGCGGTCGCGTCGCTCATCCGAACCACTCCAGGCGGTTGCGCACCTGGAACAGGCCGAACGCGCCGATCGAGACCGCCAGCATCAGCACGACGCCCTGGAACAGCGGCTGCCACAACGGATCGAAATCGAACACGAACAACAGGTCGCCGATGGTCCGAAACGCGAGCGCGCCGAAGATCGCGCCGACGGCGCTGCCGCGCCCGCCCATCAGCGAGACGCCGCCGAGCACCACGGCCGCGATCGAGAACAGCGTATAGGCGTTGCCGCTCGCATAGGCCGCCTCGCCCGTGTACGAGAAGAAGGTGAGAAACAGTCCGCCGATCGATGCGAGCAGCCCCGCCAGCGTATAGGCGAAGAACTTTGCGCGCTGGATCGGAACGCCGGACATGTAGGCCGCCGTCTCGGCCGAGCCGATCGCATAGGCGGCGCGCCCGACCACCGAGCGGCTATAGGGCACCCAGATGATGAGCACCGCGAGCGCGAGCACGACGAGGCTCGCGGGAAGGAAGCCGAACAGACGGCCGGTCATCGCGTCGGCCAGGGTCTCGTTGACCGATCCGCCCGGATTGGGCCGCAGGAACAGCGCGACACCGTAAAACATCGCCCCGGTCGCAATGGTGGTCACGATCGGCTGCAGCCGACCAAAAATGACGATCGCCCCGTTGAGCGCGCCGCAGGCGAGCCCGGTGGCCAGCACGCCCACGATGCCGAGCGCCGTCTCCGCGGCCGAGCCGACCACGATCGCGGAGGCGACGCAGTTGGTCAGCGTCAAGACCATGCCGACGGAGAGATCGATGCCGGCGGTGATCACGACCAGCGCCTGCGCCATTGCGACGAAGGCGAGCAGCACGCCCTTGTTGGCGGCGGTCTGCACCATGTTGACGCCAAAGCCCGCCGGATGGTTCGTCGCGTAGATCGCGAACATCACGGCAAAGATGCCGATCGCGGTCAGCGTGCCCTGCTGTTCCGAAAACCAGTAGCGCCAGTCCTTCATGGCCCGATCTTGCCTCCGGTCGCCGAGGCGGCATCCTGCACGTTCAGCGCGCTGGACACCAGCGCGCGCTCGGTGATCTCGGCGCCCGTGAGCTCCCTGGTCACCGCGCCATCATACATCACGAGCACGCGGTCGCAGCAGCCGATCAGCTCGTCATAGTCGGTCGAATAGAACAGGATGGCGGCACCCTCGTCGGCGAGGCGGCGCAGCAGCCGGTAGATCTCCTGCTTGGTACCGACGTCGATGCCGCGCGTCGGATCGTTGAGCAGGATGATGCGCGGCTTGTTCATCAGCCATTTGGCGATCACGACCTTCTGCTGATTGCCGCCCGACAGGGCGGCGACGGCAATGTCCGCCGACGCGGTCTTGATCTCGAGCAGGCGGATCACCTCGTCCACGAGTTCCGACTGCCGCTCCTTGTCGATGACCCCGAAGCGGGCGATGCGGCCGAACGCGGCCGCGGACAGATTGTCCTTGACCGACATCGGCAGCATCAAGCCTTCCGTCTTGCGGTCCTCCGGGATCAAGGCGAGACCGTTCCGCGCCGATTTTGCTGCACCCGGGCTCTCGATCGTGGCTTTGGCGCCATCGACCAGAATGTCGCCGCGGCAGTCACGCAGGACGCCGAACAGCGCCAGCAGCAGCTCACGCTGGCCCTGGCCGTCGAGGCCTCCGAGACCGATGATCTCACCCGCGCGGAGCGCGAAGGAAATGTCCTTCAAGCGACCGTTCCAGCTCAGCCCCCGGCATTGCAGTGCAGGCGGCTTGCCGCTCTCCTTCACGCCGGGCTTTGCGGGAAACACATGCGCATATTCGCGGCCGATCATCAGTTCGATCACCTGCGCGTCGGACTTGCTGCCGGCGGCAAAGGTCGCGATCTTGCGGCCGTTGCGGAACACCGTGCATTCGTCGGCGAGTTCGGCGATCTCGTGCATCCGGTGCGAGATGTAAAGCAGCGCGAGTCCCTCGGCGCGCAGGCGTTTCAGCACCGCGAACACGCGCGCGACATCGGAAGCCGTGAGCGCGGACGTCGCCTCGTCGAGGATGAGGATTCTTGGGCTCCGGGCCAGCGCCTTCGCGATCTCGACCATCTGCCGGCGCGAGAGCGGCAGGTTCTTCACCAGTGCGCGCGGATGGATGTCGTCGGCACCGGCGCGGGCGAGCGCTTCCTCGGCGAGCTTGCGCTGGCTCTGCCGGTCGATCATGCCGAGCCGCGTCGGCGGACGGCTGATGGCGATGTTGTCGGCGACCGACAGGTCGGGGATCAGCGACAGTTCCTGGAAGATGCAGACGATGCCGGCATCGTTCGCCATCGCGGGGCTCGTGAAGGCGACCTCGCTGCCCCTCAGCGTCATGCGCCCTTGGTCCGGCGCGACCACGCCGGCCATGATCTTGATCAGTGTCGACTTGCCCGCGCCGTTCTCGCCGAGGATGGCGTGAATCCGCCCCTCGCGGACGTCGAGGTCCGCCTTCTCGAGCGCAACCACGCCGCCGTAACGTTTTGAGACGCCCTCGACCCGAAACAGCGGCGCGGCCGCGTCCATGCGCTCCCCTTTTCCTCTCCGATACCTGTGCGGTGCTTCCGCTCCCCTCCCCCTTGCGGGGAGGGCGACAGGCCGCCTTCGGCGGCCGTCCTTTTTGAAGACGCCGAAGCAAAGCTTCGGCTAAGGGTGGGGGTGCCAAGCACACCGACCCTTCGTGGGGACCCCCTCCCCGACCCTCCCCCGCAAGGGGGAGGGGGTGCACTTCCGCTGTTGCGCGAGATCAATCTCGCTTCATCATCGAGACATCGTCAGACCTACTGGTTCTCCTTCGTCTGTCCCATGATCTCCTGCGCGGTGAAATCGATGCCGCAGGTCGGGAAGGAGTTGCCGACGAAGAAGTTGTTGGACTGGTCGGGGAAGTAGTCCTGATCCTTCTTGAAGTTGGGATCCTCGACGATGGCGAGCGGCAGCTTGACCGATTGCGGCACGACCTGGCCTTCGAGCGCCGCCAGAGCAACCTTGATCGCAACCGCGACCTGCGCGGGTCCGGTGCCGGCCGACGAGCATTTCAGGCCTTCCGAGGCATGCGCCGCGCAGAACTTCCTAAAACCGTTTTCGGTCTCGCCGCCGAACGGCACCATCTTCTGCTTGGCGTCCATCATCGCCTGCACGATGCCGGTGTCGCCGCCCTGGCCGGTGATGGCGTCGAACGGTCCGTTGGTGGCGATCGCGTCGGCGGCAGCCTTCTGCGCCACGCCGTCATCCCATTTGCCGTAGACCTCGGTGATCTTCCAGTCCTTGCCCGAGGCCTTCAGCGTCTCCTGGATGCCGGCATGGCGATCGGTGTCGACCGAGGTTCCGGACACGCCGCGCACCTCGAGCACTTTGCCGCCGCCCGGTACGTGCTTGATCAGCCAGTTGGCCCAGAGAATGCCGAGCCCCTTCTGGTCGACGTCGACGTTGATGGCGTCTTCGGTGGCCAGAATGTTGTCGAAGGCGACCAGCACGACGCCGGCCTCCTTGGCGCGCTTGATCACCGGGCCAAATGCGGTCGGATTCTGGGCGTTGACGACGATGGCGTCATAGCCGGAATCGATGAAGTTGTTGATCGCGGAGATCTGCGCCGGCACGTCCTCGCCGGTCGAGACCACCTTGAACTCCTTCAGCTTGGCCTTCACTTCAGGCTGCGCGGCATAGGCCTTTGCAGTCTGGATCATCTGGATGCGCCAGGTGTTGGCGATGTAGCCGTTCGCCAGCGCAACCCGGTATGGCCCCTTCTTGGCCGGGAACTTGAAGAACTTCGTCTCGGCGGTCCATGGCTCCATGCATTTCGGATCGGCCGCCGGGCCCTTGACCACCTCGGGCGCGGCTGACACCGGCCCCGCCATTGCCGCCAGCAGCGACAGTGATGCGCATGCTCCGAGCAAACGCGTCGTCACAGACTTCATCTGTACCCTCCCCGTTTTATTTGTTGCCGAATTTCTTGAGGCACGTCCGTCATTTTGCCTCGTCAAGAGTCCTTCGCCTGCCGGGGCGAGGCCATCCTGGCGCCACAAGCGTAGCTGGCGAGAGTCAGCGCTGTCAACGAGATGCGCATCGACGGGCGAATTGATGCAGTGCCCACCTCATTTGAGGTGTTGGTCCGCTCGGCAACGCCGACGACACGTGGCGTGTTTTGCGGATCGGCCAACCATTCGACGGTCGCGTTCAACGACTCCTGTCACGACACCGCATCAAGGCCTTCCGTAACGGTAACCTCGGTCTTGCAGCCGCGACCCGGACTCAACTCGCGCATCCGGTAAACGCCGCCGCGACATCGCATCCTTATCGACGACGTCGCCATGCCCCGAAGCTGTTGGCGATGCCGGGACAATGCGAATGGTTCGCGACCAGGCTCGCCAGTTTCTGCATCGTGTCGGCATGGATGGCGCAGCCGGGAGCCCGATGCTCTCCGACTACGCCGGCTTGGCGCGCGCACCTTCCAAACGGGCGGCACACGAGCGCCGCCAGACCAGAAAGCTCCTTAACCGCCGTCGCCGACACGGTTTTTTGTGGTGGACGGAACGATGTTTTGTGACAGAATTAATACAGTTGAATATCAGTTCGGTTATACGGAGCAGCCGATGCGGTTGATGTTGCAGGCGCGGTCGAATCCCCTGGCCTGGTGGTGGGGCTTTCTGACCCTGGTGAGCAGCGCGAACATCGCGTCATGGTTCCTGCTGTACCGGCAATTCCATGAGCAGGCCGCCGGCGCGCCGCGCGCCACCTCCGATGTCGGGCTGATGCTCGCGCTCTGTGCGGCCTATGTGTTCGGCTGCGCCTTCCGCTCGTTCCTGCCGCGCGCCGACGTGCAGCGGATCTGCCTGTTCGACACCTGGCTCTCCAGCGTCGTCGTCGGCCGTTCGGTTGCGACGGTGGCCGAGGTCTGCTTCGCGGTGCAATGGGTGATCATCCTGCGCCAGCTCGGCGGCATGACCGGCGCCGACACCACGCTGAACGCCGCCTATGTGATCCTGCCGCTGATCGTGATCGCGGAAATCTGCTCATGGTATGCGGTGCTGACCACCAACTATCTCGGCAATGCGGTCGAGAACTCGCTGTGGGCCGTCACGTTTCTGGCCGTCGCCGTCGGCCTCTGCCGGCTGCTGCCGGAGTTCAACGGACCGGTTCGTCTTGCCCTCATGGTCGCGATCCTCGGCATTGCCGCCTATCTCGCCTTCCTGATGCTGGTCGACGTGCCGATGTATGTCAGCCGCTGGCGCGCCGACCTGTCCGAGGGCAGCAAGGTGCTTGGGCTGCTCGAGGGGCTGCGCGATGTCTCGACGCGTTGGGTGGTGACGCACGACCTGACCCATTGGAAGGGCGAGATCGCCTGGATGTCGCTGTATTTCAGCGCCGCGGTCTGGGCCAGCCTCGCACTGTGCATGGCCTACGCGCTCGACGGCAGCCTGCCGCAATATCGCACCGAGACGGCGGTCAGCTCCTACGCGGCACCGGTGGCGCCTGCGGCAGGCCGCGCGCTGTAACTCCAGCGACGTTGGCGCCAAGCTTTCCACCTCGTCATGGCCGGGCTTGTTGTATAGACCGGGGAGAGTGCTGACGGGTGTTCGGGTGATGGCTGACAGCTTTCCCCTGGCCGGCCTTGATCGCTTGGATTGTGAGTACCGAACGCATC
>Ga0207692_10001007_pt1 | contig 10278 bp, 9 predicted proteins | sample LARL52metaG_FD_184345 | JGI IMG/M metagenome (GOLD analysis project Ga0207692, IMG submission 184345) | Corn, switchgrass and miscanthus rhizosphere microbial communities from Kellogg Biological Station, Michigan, USA - LAR L5-2 metaG... | ecosystem: Host-associated > Plants > Roots >...
CCATTAGGGTTCATTAGCGACATTTTGGGCTGCATGAAAAAGCGTCCGCTTTACCCCTGAAAGCAGACATCCCGTGACCCACTCGCGGTATCCGCTAAGTGCCATCAACAGACTTCGGTCGCGGGGTTAGGATGCCGTGTCTAGCGCCTTGGAGATGTCGCGAAGTGTCGCCGTCTCAGCATCGCTTACTCGAACACCACCAAAGCCAAGAAAAGACCCCTCCACGGCAGCTTCTGCGACCTTCTGGCTGATCTTGCGGAGCCAGGTTTTGAAGGCCGCTGCCTCGTCAGGGGCCTTGGCATCGACGATGGCGGAAACCTCCCGCAGGCTCGCTAATGAACGCTGTACACATTCCGTGGGCTCCGCCTGGGAAAAGCGCTCGCGCATTGCAAGGATGCTTCCCTCGGATGATGTTTCAAAATCAGCAATTGCTGCCTTGATGAGTTCGTTAGAATTGGGATCGCGCTTAGCTGCAGCGAGCGCCAAGCTGCCTGCAGCGGCTTCTTTAAGAGTGCCCCACAAACCGCTTGGATCGGCTGCCCGATACGGCAATGCCGGCAACCATGATGCTCTCTAGCACCTTGGTCCACTCTTCCGGTGTGAAGTCGTTTTTATTAGCCATGGCCGTTTCCAGTGAGCGGAGTGCCTTGCTAGGAATTTCTGCTGCTTACGAGCGGACTGTGCCGCGGCGAGCGCTAGAAGGGAGGCGCTGAATGTCTGTTCGATCGCCTCTTATGTGTCAGGCAGGCAAAGAGGACCCCGATCATAGAAAAGAAAGCCCAAATTCTCGCGGACACACGTGGATGTCATGGGCGTATTCCCTCCCTTGATCTCGGATAGACCGGACGGGCGAAAACATACCCGAAATAATCCGAGCACGCCATGCGCCCTATCGTGAGCTGAAGAGGCTAGGCCATGCCCATGGCGCGGGCCTTGTTGAGCAGCGCCTCGGCCTGGCGGATCGAGGCGATGTCGATCAGCCGGCCGTCGAGCGACACGGCGCCCTTCCCTTCCCGCGCCGCCTGCTGCATGGCCTCGACGATGCGCTTCGCCTTGGTGACCTCGGCATCAGAGGGGGTGAACACCTTGTTGGCAAGCTCGACCTGAGAGGGGTGGATCGCCCATTTGCCCTCGAAGCCAAGCACTGCGGCGCGCTTCGCCGCGGCGGTGTAGCCGTCGGGGTCGGAGAAATCGCCGAACGGCCCGTCGATGGGACGCAGGCCATAGGCGCGGCAGGCGACCATCATGCGCGATAGGGCAAAGTGCCAGGGATCGTTCCAGTAATAATGGCGCTTGCCGTCGGCGTCCTTGTCGGTGAGCACGCCATAATCCGGGTGCGGCCCGCCGATGCCGACGGTGCGCGCGCGGGTCGAGGCCGCATAGTCGGCGACGCCGAAGGAGAGCGCTTCGAGCCGCTTCGAGCTTTGCGCGATAGCCTCGACATTGGCCATGCCGAGCGCGGTCTCGATCAGGCACTCGAAACCGATTTTTTTCTCGCGCTTCTTCCCCTGCTCGATCTGCGTGACCAGCATGTCGATGGCGTAGACGTCCTGCGGCACGCCGGTCTTGGGAATGAGGATCATGTCGAGGCGTGGGCAGTTCTCCACCACGTCAACCACGTCGCGATAGCAGTAATGGGTGTCGAGGCCGTTGATGCGGATCATCATGGTCTTGGCGCCCCAATCGATGTCGTTGAGGCCCTGGATGATGTTCTTGCGCGCCTGCTCCTTGTCGTCGGGGGCCACGGCATCCTCGAGATCGAGAAAGATGATATCGGCGCCGCCCTTGGCGGCCTTCTCGAACAAAGAGGGGTTCGACCCCGGCACAGCAAGCTCTGAACGGTGGAGACGCGGGGTCGCCTGTTGGATCAGGGTGAAACTCATCTTTCCTTTCCCTCCTGTACTTAGCCTGTGGCGCCGAGACCTGCGGCGACCGTGTTGATGGATAGCAGAACTGCGGATTTATAGGCTTCGCGTTCGGCCTCGTTTTGAGCGCCCCTGAAGCGGCGAAGCAGCTCGACCTGCTCGCGGTTGACCTCGTTGACGGTGGGAAGCCGCGACAGCAGCGAACGGCGATGTTCGGGAAAGCGCTCGGCGAGCTCTTTGCCTTGGCTCACCTTCAGCACCATCTCGCGCGTGAGCTCGAGCTCGGCCTCGATGCGACCGAGGATATTCGCGCGCACGCTCTCCTCGGCGACCAGACTCGCATAGTCGCGCGCGATGTCGAGATCGACGAGCAGCAACGTCTTCTCCACCTCGTCGATGATGAGGCGGAACAGCCGCGACTCGTTGAACATGCGTCGGAGCAGAGCGAGCCCCTCGTCGCCGCGCACCTCGAGCAGGCTCACGATCGCGGTGCCGACGCCGTACCAGCCGGTAATGACGTGGCGGTTCTGCGCCCAGGCAAATACCCAAGGGATGGCGCGGAGGTCGCTCAAGGATTTGGCACCGAAGCGCCGCGCCGGACGCGAGCCGATATTGAGCATCGCGATCTCATCGAGCGGGCTCGCCGCCTGGAAATAGGTGACGAGGTCTGGATGACACACGAGCCCCGAATAGGCCGCGCGGGAGGCGCCAGAGAGGGCTTCGAGCGCATCCTCGAACTCGCGCTTTGGACGAAGCTCCTCCTCGCGCTCAGACTTCAGCGCGTGCTCGAACACAGAGGCGGCAAGCAGCTCCATCTGATAGAGCGCCGTACCCTTATTGGCATATTTGTAGGACACCACTTCGCCCTGCTCGGTGACGCGGAAACGCCCACGGATCGAGCCGGCGGGCTGGGCGGCGATGGCACGTCCCGTAGGCGCCCCGCCGCGCGACACCGAGCCGCCGCGGCCGTGGAAAAACGCAATGGCGATGCCCGCCTCGGTGCCGACCTTGGTGAGCTGCGACTGCGCATTGGCGAGCTCCCAGTTCGAGGCGACGAAGCCTCCATCCTTGTTGGAGTCGGAATAGCCGATCATCACCTCTTGCACGTCGTTCTGCCAATGGATCGAGCGGCGGATGATGGGGATTGAGAGCGCCTCGCGCATGAAGGCGGGCGCTGCCCTGAGGTCGGCGATGGTCTCGAACAGAGGCACGATCGGCATGGCACAAATCTCGGTGCCTGTGGCATCGAGGAAGGCGCCGCCCTCTTTGGCGAGCAGGTAAGCGCCGAGCATATCGTCGACCGAGCGCGTCATGGAGAGAATGAACGAGCCGAATGCGTCGCGATCGAGCCCGCGCCGCACTTCGCCTGCCTGCCTGAACATGGCGATCAGGTCTCCGGCTTCGGCGGGAAGCTCCGGGATCAGCCGAGGGCCGGCGAGCGGCCGCGCAAGCTCGCGCAGGAGCCAAACCCGCCATTCGCGGCTGCCGAGCTCCGGCGGGCTGGCGTCGCCGTGGCCTGCAGTCGCCCACCACAAAGCCTGGAGTGCCGCCGTGGTGCGCGTCGTGTTCTCCCTGAGGTCGAGCCGCACGGTCGAGAAGCGGAAGATCTCGACGGCACGGCGCACGGGGCGCACGAGATTTGCCGCGATCGAAGCGCTTGCCGCCCCTTCGAGCGAGCCTTCGATCATGCGCAAATGCAGGATCAGCCCGTCGGCATTGTCGTAGGCGGCACCAGGGCCGCCAATATCCATGCCTTCGATGCGAGCGATCGAGGCTTCGAGCTTGCCCAACACCACAGTGAGAAACTGGCGGTAAGGCTCGCCGGGATTGCGCGCGGCAATCGCCTCTGCCTCTCCCGTCGATTCAAGCTCGCGCCGCAATTCGTCACGGAAGCTTTGCGGAACCGGAAGGGCGCGCTCGGTGATGGAGAGCGCCTTGGCGAGCGTCACGATGCGGTCGCGGTAATAGCGGAGCGAGGCAAGCGCGTTCTGCCGCAACGTCCAGGCGGTAACGCGCGTGGTGACGGAAGGATTGCCGTCGCGATCGCCGCCGATCCACGATCCGAACTGAAAGAAAGGCGGAATCTCGAAGCGCCTCCCGGGGTAATATTGCGTGAGAGCATCGTCGAGATGGGCGAGGATCTCCGGCGCCTGCGTAAAAAGCGTCTCGTCGAAGAAGTGAAGCCCGCGCGAGACCTCGTGCTGCACCGTCGGCTTCTCGAGATGAAGCTCGCCCGTCATCCACACAAGTTCAATCTGGTCTTTCAAGTCGGCGAGAAGCTGGGTGCGCTCGCGCTCGGTCCAGCGCGGCAACTCGAGGTCGCGCAGCAATAGATAGATGCGGCGGTATTTCTCGAGCACGGTAACGCGCTTCGACTCGGTCGGATGGGCGGTGATCACCGGCCTGATGCGCAAATTCGAGAGGAGCCCTTCGATCTGCCGCGCCGGCACGCCGTCTTCCGCCGCCTCCGCGATCACATGAGTGAAGGTGCCGCGCAGCGCTTCGCGGCCGCGCGCCCGCTCGATCTGCCGCCGCCGCCGCATCGCGGCGTTCTGCTCGGCAATGGCGATGAGCTGGAACCAGATGCCTTGCGCTTGCAGCGCGCGTGCCATCAGCTCGGGCGTAAAGCCATAGATGTCGGCGCCGCCCTTTAGCACCAGCTCGATCTCTGGCTGGTGCTGCCGCACCACCTCGAGCAACAGCTCGAACAGGATATCGGCGGCTACTTCGGCCGACGTGCCACTGATCAGCGCTTGCGGAGGCTCACTCGCAAGGCGCGGCAGTTTGAACTCCTCGTTCATGACGGACTTACGCACTCGCGACCGTGACGATCGGCTTGACTCGGCTTGGGCCGAACTGCTTGGCACCAAGGTAGCAGTGTCCCTTATAACGCAATCCATCTAGATCAAATCGTCATGCCCGGCCGAACTGCCGGGCCATCCACGAATTTCCCTTCAACAATCAAAGACGTGGATGGCCGGTACAAGCCCGGCCATGACGAGTTTGGAATAGCGACCGCGCGCCTCGCGCCTGCGATCACGCGATAGCCCGGCGTTCCTGGCGGGAAGCAAGCACGCCAGCCACGGTCGAACCGAACTCTGAAGGATTCGGTGCAACCGTAAGTCCGCAGGAACGCATGATCTCGGCCTTCTCGGCAGCACTGTCGCCCGCGGCGGAAATGATTGCGCCGGCATGGCCCATGCGCCGGCCCTTCGGCGCCGTGAGCCCAGCAACAAAGCCGATCACCGGCTTCGACATGTTGTCTTTGATCCACGCCGAAGCTTCCGCCTCTTGCGGGCCGCCGATCTCGCCGATCATGAGCACGGCGTCGGTCTCGGTGTCCTCCTCGAACAATGCAAGGTGGTCGAGGAAGGACGAGCCGTTGATCGGGTCGCCGCCGATGCCAACGGAGGTCGTGATGCCGATGCCGTGGGCCTTCATCTGCGAGGCGGCCTCGTATCCGAGCGTGCCCGAGCGCGAGATCACGCCGACATTGCCCTGCAGGTAGATGTGACCCGGCATAATGCCGAGCATGGCCTTGCCGGGGCTGATGATGCCCGCGCAGTTCGGGCCGACCATCATCGGGCGCCGGTCCTTGGGATAGCGCATGAGATAGCGCTTCACCCGCATCATGTCCTGGGCGGGGATGCCGTCGGTGATCGAGCAGATCAGCCTGACGCCGGCGTCGGCGGCCTCCATGATGGCGTCGGCACAAAACGCCGGCGCCACAAAGGTGATGGAGGTGGTCGCGCCGGTCGGCTTCACCGCTTCCTTCATGGTGTTGAACAGCGGCAGGCCGAGATGGCTGCCGCCGCCTTTGCCGGGCGTCACCCCGCCGACCACGTTGGTGCCGTAGGCCACCATCTCCTTGGTGTGGAATGTGCCCTTGTCTCCGGTCATGCCCTGGACGAGGACCGGTGTCGTTTCATCGATCAAGATGCTCATGACGTTTCCTTCCCGATGGCAGACTTCAAGCTGCAAGCCGGCCTTGGCACGCCTCCACGGCCTTCTCCGCCGCTTCAGCCAAGGTCTCGGCGGTAATGAGCTTGAGTCCGCTCTCCGCTAAGATTTTTCTTCCTTCCTCGACATTGGTGCCGGCAAGCCGCACGACCAGCGGCACCTTCACGTCGACCGTAGTGCAGGCCTGTACAACCCCTTTGGCCACCCAATCGCACCGATTGATGCCGGCGAAAATATTGACCAGCACGGCCTTCACCTTGGAGTCGGACAGAACGAGCTTGAGCGCGGTGGCGATGCGCTCCGGCGAAGCGCCGCCGCCCACGTCGAGGAAGTTCGCAGGCGTCCCGCCGGCATGCTTGATCATGTCCATGGTCGCCATGGCGAGGCCCGCCCCGTTGACGATGCAGCCGATCTCGCCTTCGAGCCCGATATAATTGAGATTGTGTTCGGCGGCCTGCGCCTCGCGCGGATCCTGCTGCGAAGGATCGTGCATGTCCGCCACGTTGTGGCGGCGGAACAGCGCGTTGTCGTCAAACGACATCTTGGCGTCGAGCGCGAGGACGCGGTCATCCTTGGCGACCACCAAAGGATTGATCTCGAGCATGGTGGCGTCGCAATCGCGGAAGGCGCGATAGGCGTTCATAATGGTCGAGACCGCGCTCTGCGCCTGTTTGATGCTAAGCCCGAGCTGGAAAGCGAGCTCGCGCGCCTGGAAGGCTTGTAGGCCCACGGCGGGCTCGACCACGACCTGAAGGATGGCCTCCGGCTCGGTCTTGGCGATCTCCTCGATCTCCATGCCGCCCCGCTGCGAGGCAATGACGCGAATGCGCTCGGCCTTGCGATCGAGTACGTAGCCGAGATAAAGCTCGCGGTCGAAGGGCTCGGCCACCTCGATATAGACCCTCTGCACCGGCTTTCCTTCAGGCCCGGTCTGGATCGTGACGAGTCGCTTGCCGAGCATATTGGCCGCGGCGTCGCGCACCTCGTGATAGGTCTTGCACAGCTTGATGCCGCCGGCCTTGCCGCGCGCGCCAGCATGAATCTGGGCCTTCACCGCCCAGTTCCAGCCGCCAAGCTCAGTCGCGGCGTAGACTGCCTGATCGGGGCTGAAGGCGACAGCGCCTTTCGGCACCGGCACGCCGAAGCTCGACAGCAATTCCTTGGCTTGATACTCGTGGACGTCCACTTCTCTCCTCCCTGATCACGCGTGGCCCTCGGCCACTTGGGGCAAGCGCTAACTCAGCTTGCCCTTGACAACTCCATAGGCCTTTTCGGTCGCTGTTTCGGCTCCCGCTAGAAGCTTCTCCAGCTCCTTCACCTTAGCCTCGGCAAAAGCTTTGTCGGTAATAATTTTCGCATTGGTGAAAACATTCAAGGCGGCGCTTCGCAGTGCAGCATAAGCGGCAAGGACGCCGACGCCCGCGTCGGAGATCACGTTGAGATTGCCCTTCTCCGAGGCTATCGCGGCGAGTTCGATCACTTCGCGCGCTGCATGGCAGCAACGCAGCGGAACCTCGGTCGCCTGCTTGAGCGCGGCCTGGATGGCCTTATCCCGCGCCGCCTTCTCGGCGTCCGTTTCTTTGGCCATGCCGTAGGCTGCCATCACCTGGTCGAAGGCCTTGACGTCGTCCTCGATCATGCCGGTCAGCTTGTGGCGGAGTGCTTCTGCTTTGTGCAGGACCTCTTTCATCTCACCTTCGACATCGGCATACTTCTTCTTCCCGATAGTGAGATTGCACACCATGCTGACGAGCGCAGCGCCCATCGCGCCGATGATGGCGGCAGCGCTGCCGCCCCCTGGCGTCGCTTTGCTGCTCGCCAGTGCATCAAGGAACGGCTCGATCGCGGTGTCTTTGAACTTCGTCATCAGGCCATCTCTTTCGCGAGCGCGTAGATCTCCTCGGCGTCGAGCACGCCTTCGGAGCTCTCGAACAGCTTCTTGATGCAGCCGCGATGGAGCTTGAGCTTCAGTCCGCCGATGCCGAGCGCGCCGAAAGCTAGCTTGCCGTTATAGTCCTTGCCTTTGTCGGTCGCCTCGATGCCCTCGATGCCGAGCGGCGGCTGGGCGTTGACGTCGGCCAAGAGCTGAATGTTGGGGTTGTCCTTCCACGCTGAAGCCGGCAGCAACTGCGCGCCGATGGCGCCCGCGGCATAGACGATGTTGGCGTCCTTGACGGCCTCGGCGCGCGCCTTGTCGTCCGCCGCAGCGATGCCCTTGACATCGACCCCGAACCGGTTCTTGAGCGCCTTGGCCGCCGCTTCGGCACGGTCCTTGGTCCGTGAGGTGATGGTCACGTCGGCGCCTTCTTGCGCAAGGAATGCGGCCGCGCGCATGCCGACAGGGCCGGTGCCGGCCAGCACCACGGCCTTCTTGCCTTTGAGCTTCTTCGCTTTGGCGAGCAGCGCCACGCCGGCCGCAGCGGTCGTGTTCGAGCCGTTGGAATCGAGCATGACCGACACGCGGAACGGCCCGAAGAAACGCTTCTTCACCGCCTCGAACAGCGCCTCGCCTTTTTCCATGTTGCCGCCGCCGACAAAGATCGCGGTGTTCTGCTTGTCCTTGCCGCCGCGGGTGAAGATCGTGCCGTCAACCAGAGCGCCGACATTGTCGGGCGTGATATTGGCATAGCCGGTGACGCGGTCTGCGCCGCCGTCATAGGCGACCACGGTGTCGAACACGCTGGGATAAGGGTCGGTATCGAACTGGAACAGGAGTTTCTTCATGGCATCGCCTCCCGGCTATTCCTTGACGACGTTCTGCGGCTTTCCCGCCACGAACGCCTCGATATTATCGATGAGCTGATCGGCGAGGATCTGCATCGCCTCCTGGCTCGCCCAGGCGACGTGCGGCGTCACGATCAGATTGGGGATGGTCGGATCGAGCAGGATATTGCCGTCTTTCGGCGGCTCCTTGGTCAGCACGTCGAAGCCAGCACCGGCGATCGTGCCCTTGCGCAGGGCGTCGGCGAGTGCAGCCTCGTCCACAAGACCGCCCCGCGCGGTGTTGATGAGGATCGCGGTCGGCTTCATCTTCGCAAGCTCCTTCGCGCCGATCATATTCTTGGTTTGAGGAGTTAGCGGCACGTGGAGCGTGATGATGTCGCTCTCTTTGAGGATCGTCTCGAAATCGACGAGGCCGGGCTGGGGTACCACGTCGTAGGGCAGCACCTTCATGCCAAGGGCCTCGGCGCGCTTTGCGATCGACTTGCCGAGTGCGCCATAACCGACGATGCCGAGCGTCGAGCCCGCGATGTCGCGGATGGGATGGGTCAGGAAACAGAACTGGCTCGACTTGTTCCACACTCCGTTCCGGGTGTCTTCGACGTAGGCGAATAGATTCCGCCTGAGTGCGAAGATGAGCGCAAGCACGTGCTCGGGCACGGTGTTGAAGGCGTAATTGCGGATGTTCACGATGGTAATGCCGTGCTCTTTGCAATAGGCCTTGTCGATAATGTCCGTGCCGGTCGCGGCCACCGCGATAAGCTTGAGCTTCGGCAGCGCCTTCAGCGTCTCGGCCTTCATCGGCACCTTGTTGATGATGGCGATGTCGGCGTCCTTGAGACGCTCGACGATCTCGTCATGCGTCCAGGTGGACTGATATTCCTTGTAGGTGTGTGGAAAGTTCGGTTTGCGGACCTTGGCGTCCACCGACTCTCGATCGAGGAACACGATCGCGTGCTGCACTGAACTCTAGCCCCTAGTAAATCGCGCGGGGACCCGCGCGACAACGCCTCAACTATTCCCGGCGCAGGGAAGTCTCCGCCGGGTGCCCCGACTTCACAACTCGGCTGGCGGAACCGGCGCGCAACGCGCCTCGTCCCGCGCTCCGCCTATTCGGCGGCGACCTTCTGCTGCTCGCGCGCTATCGCTGCGCCGCGGAACTCGGCCTGCGCTGCGGCAACGCCCGAGCCAAGCTCGACCTCAATGCCGATATCGTTCATCGCCATCTCGGCGCCCGAGATCGCGCCGAGCAGCATGAGCTCATTGAGATCGCCAAGATGGCCGATGCGGAACAGCTTGCCGGCCATCTGCGAGAGCCCCGCGCCGAGCGCGAGATTATAGCGGCGATAGGCGCGGTCGATGACCTCAGCGCCGTTGACGCCGCGCGGCACCATGATCGCGCTCACCGTGTCGGAGTGCCACTTGGGCTCCTTGGCGCAGAGCTTGAGGTCCCAGGCCTCGACCGCGGCGCGCGTGCCATTGGCGAGATGACGATGGCGGACAGACACATTCTCGAGCCCCTCCTCCTCGAGCATGGCAAGCGACTCGCGCAAGCCATGGAGCAGAGGAAGCGCCGGCGTATAGGGGAAATAGCCGGTGGCGTTCGCCTTCACGTGGTCGCCGAACTCGACCAGGACGCGGCCTTCGCCGGACTTCTCCAGCATGTAGCCGATCGACGAGGAGGTCACGATCCCCTGCACGTTGCCGGCCTTGAGGGCGGCGACCTGGGCGG
>Ga0207692_10001013_pt1 | contig 10251 bp, 7 predicted proteins | sample LARL52metaG_FD_184345 | JGI IMG/M metagenome (GOLD analysis project Ga0207692, IMG submission 184345) | Corn, switchgrass and miscanthus rhizosphere microbial communities from Kellogg Biological Station, Michigan, USA - LAR L5-2 metaG... | ecosystem: Host-associated > Plants > Roots >...
CGTCGGCCTGCCCGAGACCGAGGGTGTGCTCGTCCGCGAGGTGGCCGAGGACAGCCCGGCCGCCCGGGCCGGCCTCGCTCAGGGCGACCTGATCGTGGCGGCCGCGGGCCAGCCGGTACGCAGTGCCGATGACCTGTTCGACGCGCTCAGGACGGCGCAGGGCGGCACCATCGAGCTGAAGCTCCTGCGCGGCACCGACGAACGGACCCTGCAGGTGGCGTTCGGCGGCGGCCAGCCGGGCCAGGAAGCGTAGGCGCGGCCAGGCCGGGGTGTTGTGACCGCCTGCGCCAGCCGAGCTGGCGCAGGCGGTCCGCCGCCGTCTCGGGGGCGATGTCGTTGGCGAAAGCACCCATGCCCGACTCCGACCCGGCCAGGTACTTCAATTTGCCTGGCGCGCGCATGACGGTGAGCAGCTCCAGATGCAGGGCGAAATCGTCGCCGCCGCGGTGGACCGGCGCCTGGTGCCAGGCCGAGATGTAGGGCGCCGGGCGGTCGAAAAGCCGGTCGAACCGGCGCAGCAGGTCGAGGCAGAGCTCGCAGAATTCGGCTCTCGCCTCGCCCGCCAGCGCCACCAGGCCGGGCACCCGGCGGCGTGGATACATGTGGACCTCGTACGGCCAGCGGGCGGCGAAGGGCACGAACGCAGTCCAGTGGGTGCCCCGCAGGATGATCCGCGACGAGTCCGCCTCGGCGGCCAGGAGGTCGTCGAACAGGTTGTTGCCGGTCTCGCGCCGATAGCTGGCGCAGGAGGCGAGACCCTAGCTCGTCGGTCAGACCTGGCGCAGCACGGCGACCACCTTGCCGCGGATTATCGCCTTGTCGCCCGGGATCGGTGTGTGGGCGGGGTTGTGCGGCATCAGCCAGACACGCCGATTCACCCTCTTGTACGTCTTGACCGTGCCCTCAACCTCGGTCCCATCGAGCAGCGCGGCCACGATGTCACCGTTCCTGGGCCGGTCGAACAGTTCGCGCACCACTACCCAGTCGCCGGAGAAGATCCCAGCGCCGGTCATGGAATCGCCGACCACCTTGAGGATGAACAGTCCCTCGCCGGCTCCGACCACCTCCCGGGGCAGCGGGAAGCGCTCCTGGTCCGGCCCCAGTGGCGGGATCGGGTTGCCCCCGGCGACCTGCCCGACGATCGGCACCCAGACCACCTTCTGCGCATCGGTGTCGTCGGGTGCCGCCCCGGCCGTCGGCGGGGTATCTCCCGGCGTCCCGCCCGTCTTTTCGGCAGGCCCGGCTGCTCGCCGAGCCTGCAGCACCCTGACCGTGCGTGGGAATCTCGGGTCGTAGGTCACCAGGCCGTCGGCCTTCAATTGCTTGAGGTGATGGTTGACGCTGGATGCGCTTTTCAGGCCCACCGCCCGGGCGATTTCACGGTTGCTCGGCGAGCAGCCGTTGACCTCCACATACTCCCGGATGACCTGGAATACCTTGCGCCGGCGCCAGGGGAGCACTTTGCCGCGGCCGGGGCCGCCGGCCTCCGCGCTGTCCGCGCCCTTCATCATCGGGCCTCCGCCTCGGTGATACTGGCCAGCCTGCCGCCGTCACCGAAAACACTAAGCAATAACAGCCTCCTCTGGAAGCTGGCAAATTTCGCGGGTCCCGGGCCTAGTAGTCCCCGGCCAGCGCCTTCCACCACAGCAACTGCACCTCTCCCGGCAGCCCGGGATAGGCGAACCGGTCGATGGCGCCCAGGGTGCAGCCCATCTTCTGGTAGAAGTGGCAGGCCGCCGCGTTGACGTTCTGGGTTTCGATCGCGAGCCATTCGCAGCCGCGGGCGCGGGCCCAGTTCAAGGCGGTCCGGAAGAGCGCCGACCCGATGCCCGCGCGGCGCTCACCGGGCGAAACGCGGATATCCCAGAGCACTGCGGCATTGTTCCTAGCGCGCGCCATGCCAAGGCCCGGGGTATCGAAGGCGATCACGGCACCGCCGGCCCGCGCGCCGTCCTGGCGGGCGCATACGAGCCCCCAGTTCGAGGTATCAAACCGGTCGGGCCAGGAGGCCGGCTCGTCGGTGACGTCATAATCCTTGACGTACGGATCATCGACGACGGTCTCGGTTAGCAACATGCCACCCAGGCCGTCATCGATGAGCGTCACTGTCAGGATCCGATCGACCACGAAGGCAATGGGAATGGCCGCGTGCCCCTCCAGCGCGGTGAGAGTGAGGGCTTCCTCCCGGATATCGACGCTCACGCGGCACCTCCAGATACGCGGTCAGCGGCAACAAGACCATTACCCGCCACCAGGAATACGCTCGGCCAGGCCTAGCTGCGGCCGTTCCCGGCGGCCGAACCGTACGCGCACAGGTCGCGCAGGACGCATGCGCCGCATTGCGGCCGCTGCGCCCGGCAGGTCGTACGCCCGTGAGTGATCATCGCGAGGTGCAGGTCGTACCGGATGCCGGGTGGCACCCGTGGCGCGAGGAGCAGGTGCGCCTTGTCCGCCGTCGTGCTCGCCGGGATCCACCCCAGTCTGATGGCGACGCGATGGACGTGGGTGTCGATGGGGAACGCGGCCCGCCCCATGGAGAAGACGAGCACGCACGCGGCCGTCTTCGGCCCGACTCCGGGCAGGGAGAGGAGATAGGCCTCAGCCGCCGCATCATCGAGATCATCCAGGCGGCCGAGGTCGATGCGGCCCTCGCGTTCCTCGATGGCGGCCAGGATCTGCTGGATACGGCGCGCCTTCTGGTCGGCGATGCCGCCGCAGCGGATCGCCTCGGCCACCTCGGTGGCGGGCGCGTCCGCGACCTGCTCCCAGGTGGGGAACCTCTCCTTCAGCCGTGCGAACGCCCGCCCGGAGTTGACGTCCGAGGTGTGCTGCGACAGGACGGTCGCCACGACCTCGTCGATGACCGGCAGCTGGGGCTTGGGTATGAAAGCGCCCTGGGCGGCGCGCAGCCGTCGCTGCACCTCCCTGATGCCCTCGGGGCCAGGCGTTTGCATAGGCCCGATCCTTGCCCGGGACGGCCGGTGCTGGGAAGCGGTTCTGGTCACCCGGCGGTCCGTGGCTCGATCACCAGGATTCCGGCGCCGAGGCCGATGGCAAGCGACCCTGCCATCCACGCGATGGCCTCGCCCGGATAGTACGTGGGGACAGTAAGACGGCACGCGCCGGTTTCGGGGTCCCAGATCCGCACCGTGCCGTCGTCACCGGTGCTGGCCAGCAGCTGCCTTCCGGCCACGGTGACCGGGCACACGTCGCTGACATCGACACGGTGGCCTTCCAGCACGGTCCGCTGCTGCCCGGTCTGGGGGTCCCAGATCCGCACGGTGCCGTCGCGGCCGGCGCTGGCCAGCAGCTCCTCCCCGGCCACGGTGACCGGGCACACCGCCCAGACGCTGCCATGGTGGCCCTCCAACAGGGTTCGCTGCTGGCCGGTTGCGGGGTGCCAGATCCGCACCATCCCGTCGTTGTCGGCGCTGGCCAGCAGCTCCTTCCCGGCCACGGTGACCGAACACAGCGCCCGGACGCCACCCCGGTGGCTCTCCAGCATGGTTCGCTGCTGGCCGGTCTGGGGGTCCCAGATCCGCACGGTGCCGCCGCGGCCGGCGCTGGCCAGCAGCTCCTCCCCGGCTACGGTGACCGGGCACACCGCCCAGACGCTGCCATGGTGGCCCTCCAGCAGGGTGCGCTGTCGGCCGGTTCCGGGGTCCCAGATCCGCACGGTACTGTCAGTGCCGGCGCTGGCCAGCAGCTCTTTCCCGGCCACGGTGACCGGGCACACCGCCCAGACGCCGTCCTGATGGCCTTCCAGCATGATGCGTTCCTCGCCGGTATGGGGGTCCCAGATCCGCACTATGCCATCGCTGCCGGCGCTGGCCAGCAGCTCGTCCCCGGCTACGGTGAGGGAGCACACTGAGTAGACGCCGCCTTGGCGGCCTTCCAGGGTAGTTCGCTGCTGGCCGGTTTCGGGGTCCCAGATCCGCACCGTGCCGCCGTCCCCGCCGCTGGCCAGCAGCTCCTTCCCGGCCACGGTGACCGGGCAGACGGCGCAGACCCAGTCCTGGTGGCCTTCCAGCGTGATACGTTCCTGGCCGGTTTCGGGGTCCCAGATCCGGACCGTGCCGTCGCTGCCGGCGCTGGCCAGCAGTTGCTTCCCGGCCACGGTGACCGGGCACACCGCCCAGACGCCATCCTGATGGCCTTCCAGCAGGGTGCGCTGCTGGCCGGTTTCGGGATCCCAGATCCGGACCGTCCGGTCGCTGCCGCCGCTGGCCAGCAGCTCCTTCCCGGCCACGGTGACCATGCACACACCGTTCACCTCACGCTGGTGGCCCTCCAGGGTGGTCCGCTGCTGGCCGGTCTGGGGGTCCCAGATCCGCACCGTGCCGTCCTCGCTGGCGCTGGCCAGCAGCTCCTCCCCGGCCACGGTGACCGGGCATACGAACCAGACGCCGCCCTGGTGGCCTTCCATGGTGATCCGCTGCTGGCCGGTCTGGGGGTCCCAGATCCGCACCGTGCCGTCCTCGCTGGCGCTGGCCAGCAGCTGCCTCCCGGCCACGGTGACCGGGCAGACTGACCAGAGGACGTCCCCGTCGCCTTGCATCATGGCCCGCTGCTGGCCGGTCTGGGGGTCCCAGATCCGCACCGTGCCGTCGTTGCCGACGCTGGCCAGCAGCTGCCTCCCGGCCACCATGACCGGGCATATGCCGTTCACCCCGCCCTCGTGGCCTTCCATCATGGTGCGCTGCTCGCTGGTCTGGGGGTCCCAGATCCGCACGGTGCCGTCGGTGCCGGCGCTGGCCAGCAGCTGCCTCCCGGCCACCGTGACCGGGCACACGCCGATGACCCAGCCCTGGTGGCCTTCCAGGGTGGCGCGCTCGCTGCGGGGCTTGACCGAGGCCCATAGAGCTCGGTAGGGGGCGTGCCAGCCGCCGTCGCGGTAACTGGTGCCCAGGTCATCGAGGGCCTCCGTGACGCTGAGCAAGGCGGCGCGATCCGCAGGGCCGGCGGTGATGGCCCGCGGGGTCAGCCGCAGCAGCTGAGTCCGGCGGCGCCCCGGCGCCGAGTCGGCCCCGTCGGCGGCCTGGATCAGCCGCCGCAGATCGGCGCGCAGCAGGTAGGCATCGTCGCAGAGCAGGTCGTCGACCAGCCCGGCGGCGGCGGCGTGGCCCGGCAGCGAACGGAGCAGGTACTCCGGAGCGTCCTTCCATCCGCTCCGTCGGCCGTGCCTAGTGAAGGCCAGCGTGAGCGCCCGCTCATCATCGGCCCGCGGCATGACCTCGGATCGCCTGCGCAGCAGGGCATCGTTAAGGCCCTGGTGGAACAGCCGGTACACGGTGTTGCCGCGCGGGCCGTGATCTCCGGCGGTGGTCTCGCCGCCCGCTTCGACCAGGAAGTTGGCGGCGGAGGACCGGGCGAACCGGGCCAGGTCCTCCGCGCTGACCTGGGTCCCGTCGATGGCCTCGATGGCCAGCTGCCACAGCGCGGCGGGCAGGCCCGGTGACTCGGCGAAGGCCAGCGCGGTCAGCGCGTGATCGGCCGGCGCCCCCGCAACCGGGCTCAACCGCTCCAGGTAGGCGGCCAGGGCCGAGTCCACGGTGGCCGAGAATGCCAGCCGCTCCGGGTCGGCAGGTTCCTCATCGTGCAGGCCGCGCGACCGGGCGATCAGGCCGGCGATCAGGAAGTTCCGGCTCGCCATGGCGGCGATCGCGCTGGCGACCGGGCCGGCGAGGGTGTCATCCAGATAGGGGTTGCCAGGCCGCTCATCGCCGGCTAGCTGCAGGCAGGCCAGTGCGTAGGCGGCCAGGTCATCCTCGGCGAAGTACATGGGATCATCGAGGTCGATTGACTCCAGCGCGCCGCCGAGTCGGCCGAGCAGGTCTCCGCCGTCGTCGCGGCGGCGGGTCCCGACCACGACCTGCGCGCCGGCGTCGGAGCAGGTCTCGGCCAGCGGCAGCACCACCTGGTCGATGATCGCCCGCGCCTGTGCCGGGCTGGCGGCCTCGTCGAGGGCGTCAATGATCACGTTGAACCGGCGGCCCCCGCGCTCATCCAGCGCCTCCCGGACCGCGGGCGCCAGGTCTTCGGTTTGCCCTGGCAGCCTGGCTGACGCGGCCCGGCAGATCTCCTCGGCGACCTCCAGCGCCGTCTTGGCCTTGGCGTGGACCGCGCAGCCGACCGACCCCACGCTGGCGCGGACGGCATGGTCGCCAGGCGGGAGCGCGGCGCGGATGGCGGCATCGGCGGTGGTGACGACCCGGCCCAGCACCGCGGACTTCCCGACGCCGGGGGAGCCGGTGATCACCAGCACCCGCCGATCGGGCTCGCCGCGGTCCAGCCAGGCCACGATCCGGTGCAGCGCCGCCGCCCGGCCGCGGAACCGGTAGCCGCGCTCGCTGTCGATGCTCACCCCCCGCGCCCGCGGCCGCCAGTGACGCACCCCTTCCGGGTCCCGCGCCAGGGTCCAGCCCCACTGCTGCAGGCCGACCTCACCGGCCGCCTCGGCCGACCAGCTGGCCAGCGCCGCGAGCTGATGATCGGGGAAGCACAGGTCCGCCTGGTGCAGCGTGATCGCCCGCCCCTCGCCGTTGCCGTGCGCCTTGCCTACCACCCCGACGACCGCCTGGTAATCAGGCGACCACAGGCCCCCGCCGCTGAACCCCGGCCGGGCGAGATGGGGGGATTGGGTATCCAGCCGGACCCAACCGAGGGCCAGCGCGGCCCCGACAACACCGTCAACGGCACCGCCGACCGGGTCGCGATCGGGGAACCCGAACGCCCACCATGACTGCCCGGCCAGATCCGCCGGCCGGGGGAACCGCAGCGGCGCCGCCTCCACCCCCGTCGGCACCGGCTCGGCCAGCACCAGCATCGCCAGATCCTTCGCTGGTGGTGAGTACGCCACCGTAACCGCGGCAACGCGCCGCCGCGGCCACCGGTCGGCCTTGGGGAACGACACCCACAGCGGTTCCCGGGCCGTCCCATCGGCGGTGACGGCAACATGCGCAGAGGTCAGCACCCGGCTGGCGTCGATAACGACGGCCGTGCCGATCGGTTCGAGGTCGTCTCCGGAGGCATGAACAGCGGCCACCCAGCTATCGGCCGGGGGATGGACGACGCGGCCGGCGCTCACCGCCGTGCCCGCCGCTTCCGCGGCCGCCTGCGGCGACTCGGCCAGGTCCGGCCCCTCGTCCACCACATCGTTTGCCGCATCCGGCCACGGCCCGGGCACCGGGGCGAGGCCGCCGGCCGCCGGGATCTGCTGGCGGAGCACCAGCAGGTGGGCGCGGGCCAGTTCGGGACCGGGCAGCACGCCGAGCTGCTCATCGAGCCGCAGCCGCAGTTGCTCGTAGGCGTGCAGCGCTGCCGCCTGCTGGCCGAGGGCGGCCAGGGTGACCATCAGCCGGGCACAGGCCTTTTCGTTCAGCGGCTCCCGGGCGCTCAGCTCCGCCAGGTGGCCGAGCACCCGATCCGCCCGGCCCGCCCGGTCGGCCAGCTCGGCGTAGTGCAGCACCGCCGCCGCCCGCGCCTGGCTCAGCTGCACGACCGCGGGGTGGCCGCGCAGCGCCTCCACGTCGGCGGCGGGCTCGCCGCGCCATAGCCCGAGCGCCTGTTCATAGGCATCGCAGGCGGCGCCCGGCTCACCGGCCGCGGCCGCGGCCCGGGCGCCGGCGGCCAGCTGCCGGAAGGCCAGCAGGTCGAGCTGGTCGGCGGTGGCGCGCAGCTGGTAGCTGGTGCCCGCCGACACCAGCACCCCCTCCGGGTCCCGCGGCGGTCGGCCCGGATCCAGGACCCGCCGCAGCCTGCTCACGTAGGTCTGCAGCAGGTGTGCCGCGGTGGCCGGCGGGTCGCTGGGCCAGAGCGCGTCGATCAGCGTCTCCCGGTGCATCGGGACGTCCGGGTTCAGGGCCAGCAGTCCCAGCACCGCCCGATGCCTGGGCTCGCTGAGGCCGGCACGCGTGCCGTCGCGCCATGCCTCCACCGGGCCAAGGACCTTGAGCTGCAGGCCAGAGGCCCGCGGGCGCCGCCCGCCCTCGGGCCCGGCGGGCTCCGGCGTGCCGCGCGTGAGCGTCTGCAGCCGGGCGGGGTCCAGGTCGAGAGCCCCGGCCAGCCTGGTCATCGAGCCGGGGCGTGGGCGGTGGGTCCGGCCCTGCTCCAGATCCCGGACCGTGCCCAGGCTGACCTGTGCCAGGTCAGCGAGTTCCTGCTGAGTCAGCCCAGCGGCGCGGCGGCGGATGCGTACCAGCGAGCCGACGTCCGCGCTCCAGTCCTCCCGCCCGGCAGCTGGCCGTTTTGTCATTCCGCCGCTCTCAGCTGCCGGCCGGGTGCTGTCGTGATCACGCGGCACGCATGTTCCTTCCGCAAGACCCGTTTGAATCGAGCCTTTACCCCGGACGGATCTCTTGAGCAGTACGCCGGTAGCATAGTATTTCCAGCTAAGCCCGGGACGAACCCCACGGAGTTCGGCAAGATCGCCGGAAACCGGCGGCACCCTGCATCAATACTGATGCTGTTGCGCCATGCTCGCGGGAGATTGCCCCCGGTATCATCAATCCGGCGGCGCAATAGCCGCATCACACTTTCCAGCGGATGGACGCGGGCGATTCGGCGCGGCCGCGGGCGATGGCCGGTGATCGTTGCGGATTTCCGCGCCGGCATTCGGGCGCCCGTACCTGCCCCGTACTGTGCCCGTACCTCGCTGGTCGCGTCGGCCGCCGCACCGATCTGACCTCGCGCAATGCACTTCCGTCGGGCTGCGCCGGGGCCGGGCGCCGTTGAGCCCGGCGCGGGCCGTGATCCAGTGCGCGCGAGCACCCTTGATACGACAGCACACGGCTAGCTGTAAGGCGCCGGAAGGAAACATCGGGAACATGGGATGGACCAGCAGTCATATCTTAGGCAGCGTCGCAGGGGGCAAACGGCCGCTCCGTCGCCATGCGCCATTCGCCGGGAGCACAGGGGCGTCCCGGCGGCGGATGATCACGCGTGGAACGGCGGCCGTGATGCTCGCTCGTATGGCTGAGGTACCGGTGGGGGAACAGCTTGAGCTGAGTCAGCGGGTCCTGCCGACCGGCGAGGCCGTCGCGGGCATCGGCGGCGAGCTGGATTTCGCCACTGCCGAAATGGCTGTCAGGTACGTCAGCCGCATCATCGATAGCCACCGCGGGCCGGTGATTGTGGACCTGACCGCGCTGGTTTTCTGCGATGCCCAGGGTTTGAGCGCCCTGGTGCGCATGGCTGGTTACGCGGAGCGGGCCGGCCGCCCATTCCGGCTGGTTTCACCGAGTCCGTCGGTGGTCAAAATCATGCGGCTCACCGGCCTGGACCGGAGGTTCCTGGTCCCCCCAGCCAGCTCCCCGCCTGATTAGCGAGGCCACGTCCGGCCGATCGCCGCAGCTAGCCAGTGACCGCCACCCGTGACCGCCGTCCGTCGGCCGGCGTCCATGGCCGACGGCATCCCGGGTGCTGGGCTGATCAGGGCACCACGGTCACCGGCCATCGGCCGGCCCGCACCAGGCGCACCGCCAGCGAGCCGACCAGCCGGTGGCCGGCGTGGGCCGATGCCCCGACCACGACGGCGTCGGCGCGGGTCTCGTCGGCGATGCGGCGGAGTTCGGTGAACGGGTCGCCCTCGGCGGCGATGAAGGTCACGGAGATCCCCAGCTCCCTCGACACCTCCTCGGCCCGCCGGCGCATGTCGTCCACGGCCTGGCTGAAGGCCTGGTGCCGGGCGGCAACGAGGTCGGCCCCGCCGGGTCCCGCCGTCCCCAGCGATGCCACCGGGGCGACGTAGACGGCGGTCACCCTGGCGTGCTGCCGGCGCGCCAGGCCGGCCGCATACGACGCGGCGCGCAGCGAGGTGGTGGACCCATCGACGCCGACCAGGATCGACGTGGGCCCGTCGGTTCCCAGCTCGAACGAGCCATCTCCGCCTAGCGTCACAGCGGCAGTGTATGGCCCGGAACGGCCGATCCCGGGCTCACCGCGGACGGGACATCCGGCGGAGGGGGCGGTCCTGGGTGTGAACGTCGCGGAACACCAGCCAGCGCATGGCCGCATACATGTACAAGGCCTCGCAGGCGCCCGCGGCGATCCGGGCCAGGCGGTAGTCGGCGCCCAGGGCGGCCAGGCCGTCGCCGACGCCCAGGATCCAGACCAGGTAGTTGACGACGACAACCGCGGCATACACGGCGACCTGCGGGCCGACCGCCCCATGGGAGCGGAAGTTCAGCGCGCGGTTGAGCAGGTAGCTCAGCCCGAACGCGGTCAGGTAGGACACGGTGATACTCACCGGCA
>Ga0207692_10001014_pt1 | contig 10246 bp, 7 predicted proteins | sample LARL52metaG_FD_184345 | JGI IMG/M metagenome (GOLD analysis project Ga0207692, IMG submission 184345) | Corn, switchgrass and miscanthus rhizosphere microbial communities from Kellogg Biological Station, Michigan, USA - LAR L5-2 metaG... | ecosystem: Host-associated > Plants > Roots >...
CACGCCGAAGAGTTCCGGCGTGCCGCGGCCGGTCGGTCCGGTGAAGCCCACCGCGTGCGAGTCGTCGACCATGACCAGCGCGTTGTACCGCTCGGCCAGATCGCAGATCTCGTCCAACGGCGCGAGGTAGCCGTCCATCGAGAACACGCCGTCGGTGGCGATCAGCCGGTAGCGCGCGTCGGCGGAGTCCTTGAGCTGGCGCTCCAGGTCCTCCATGTCGCGGTTGGAGTAGCGGAACCTGCGGGCCTTGGAGAGCCGCACGCCGTCGATGATCGACGCGTGGTTCAGCTCGTCGGAGATGATCGCGTCCTCCGCGCCGAGCAGCGTCTCGAACAGGCCGCCGTTCGCGTCGAAGCACGAGCTGTAGAGGATCGTGTCGTCGGTGCCGAGGAACTCGCTGAGCTTGCGCTCCAGTTCCTTGTGCGGCTCCTGGGTGCCGCAGATGAACCGCACGGACGCCATGCCGAAGCCCCACTCGTCCAGGGCTTTCTTGGCGGCCTCGATGAGCTTCGGGTGATCGGCGAGCCCGAGGTAGTTGTTGGCGCAGAAGTTCAGGACCTCGTCACCCCGCCCGACCCGCACGGCGGCGTTCTGCGGGGTGCCGATGACGCGCTCGGACTTGTAGAGCCCGGCCTCCCGGATCTCCCCGATCGTCCTGACCAGGTCGTTCTTCAGCTCGCCGTACATCAGGCTCCCGTCCAGTCGAGGATGACCTTGCCACACTTGCCCTCGCGCGCGGTGGCGAACGCCTCCGCGTGCTGCGTGTGGTCGTACCGGTGCGTGATGACCGGTGCGAGGTCGAGGCCGCGCTGCAGCAGCACGGTCATCGAGTACCAGGTCTCGAACATCTCGCGGCCGTAGATCCCCTTGATGTGCAGCATCTTCAGCACGACGCTGCTCCAGTCGACGGGGAACTCCTCCGCGGGCAGCCCCAGCATCGCGATGCGACCGCCGTGCGCCATGTTCGCGATCATGCTCTGGAGTGCCGACGGCTTGCCGGACATCTCCATGCCGACGTCGAAGCCCTCGGCCATGCCGAGTTCTTGTTGAGCCTGCTCGATCGTCTTCTCGGCGACGTTCACCGCGAGGTCGACCCCGACCTTGCGCGCGAGGTCCAGCCGGTGCTCGGACACGTCGGTGATCACGACGTTGCGCGCGCCCGCGTGCTTGGCCACGGCGGCGGCCATGATGCCGATCGGCCCGGCACCCGTGATGATCACGTCCTCGCCGATCACCGGGAAGCTCAACGCGGTGTGCACGGCGTTGCCGAACGGGTCGAAGATCGCGGCCACGTCCAGGTCCACGGCCGTGCGGTGCACCCACGCGTTCTGCTCGGGCAACACGACGTACTGCGCGAACGCCCCGTTGGAGTGCACGCCGAGACCGCGCGTGTTGGCGCACAGGTGCCGGCGCCCGGCCTTGCAGTTGCGGCACGTCCCGCACACGAGGTGGCCCTCGCCGCTGACCAGGTCGCCCACCTTGACGCCGGTGACACCCGCGCCTGTCTCGACGACCTCGCCGACGAACTCGTGGCCGAGCGTGAGGGGCGCCTTGATGTTGGCGGCAGCCCAGTCGTCCCACGAGTCGATGTGCAGGTCGGTGCCGCAGATGCCGGTGCGCAACACCCTGACCAGCACGTCCGTCGGACCCGGCGTGGGGTCGGGGACGTCGGTCAGTTCCAGGCCAGGCCCAGCGGCGACCTTGACGAGAGCCTTCATGCGGGAAGTCTCACCCTTTGCTGATTGTGCAGTCCATCAGGACTTTCTGAAGTTCTTGTGCAGCTCAGCTTCATTGGCGATGTTGCGCACCATGCCGCCGAACACCACGCCGTGAAACGGCCAGACCGCCGCCCAGTAGAGGTGCCCGGCGAGCCCCTTGGGCACGAACACGGCGCGTTGGCGGTAAGTGGACCCGCCGTCGCGGGTGCCCGCCACTCGAAGCTCCAGCCACGCCTGACCGGGCACCTTCATCTCCGCGCGCAACCGCAGCAGCCTGCCGCGTTCGATCTCCTCGACCCGCCAGAAGTCGAGCGCCTCACCCACGTGCAGCCGCTGCGGATCACGCCGCCCGCGCCGCAGCCCGACCCCGCCGACCAACCGGTCCAGCCAGCCCCGCACGGCCCAGGCCAGCGGGAACGAGTACCAGCCGCGTTCGCCGCCGATCCCCTCGACCACCTGCCACAGCCGTTCGGGGGTCGCGTTCGTGGCGCGCTCGCGTTCGTCGACGTAGACGGAACCACCGGACCAGTCGGGGTCGCTCGGCAACGGCTCACTCGGTGCGCCGGGGGTTGAGGCTCCCGACCAGCGGGTCTCGACGTCGGCGTCGCGAACCTTGGTCAGCGCCAGCTCGACGGCCTGGTCGTAACCGGTGTTCTCACCGGGCAGGAGCTCGCGGATGTCGTTCTCGCGGCACACCACCTCGTGCACCAGCGACTCGATCAACGGCTTCGCGATCGACCGCGGGACGGGGGTGACCAGGTTGACCCAGTGCGACGACAAGCCCGGCGTCAGCACGGGCACGGGCAGCACGCGACGCCTGGGCAGCCCGGCCACCCGCGCGTACCGCAGCATCATCTCCAGGTACGTCAGGACGTCCGGCCCGCCGATGTCGAACGTCCGGTTCGCGTCCAGCGTCGTCGCGCCGACCAGGTACCGCAGCACGTCCCTGACCGCGATCGGCTGGATCCGGTTGTGCACCCACCGAGGCGTCACCATGACCGGCAGCCGTTCGGTCAGGTACCGCAGCATCTCGAACGACGCCGACCCGGACCCGATGATCACCGCGGCCTGCAGCACCACCGCGGGCACCGACGACCGCAGGAACACCTCGCCGACCTCCTTGCGCGAGGCCAGGTGCGGCGACAGCTGGGTGTTCTCGGGGTGCAGTCCGCCCAGGTAGACGATCCGCCGCACGCCGGCGCGTTCGGCGGCGCGGGCCGTGTTCTCGGCAGCGCGCCGATCCGCGTCCGCGAAGTCCTTCGAGTGCAGCGAGTGCACGAGGTAGTGGACGACCTCGACCTCGTGCATGGCCGCGTCGAGGTCACAGAGCACGTCACCGCGGACGATCTCGACGTCAGCAGCCCACGGCACGTCGCGCAGCTTCTCCGGCGAGCGCACGAGACACCGCACCTGATGCCCCTCGGCCAGCAGCCTGGGCACGAGCCGTCCGCCGAGGTACCCGGTCGCGCCGGTCACGAGACACCGCATGTCCCGATCCTGCGGGCTCCGGTGGACGTGCGCAGATCAGCGCTTGCGCTTGATCAGCACCGATCCGCCCCGCACGTGGCCGCGCAGCTGGAAGTGCGGTGAGCCGACGGAGTTGTGGACCTTGTCCTTCAACTCGCCGGCCGTGAGCTCCACGGCGTCGACGTTCACCGACGACCCCGGCGGCACCAGCAGCTTCACCGACCCCAGCGACACGTCGAGGTCGATGTTGACGACCGGCGGCACCTCCGCCGAGGTGAAGTCGAGATTCGTGGAGCCGAGCGTGTTGCGGATGACGAGCTCACGCGGCACGACCCAGTGGCCTTTGCGGACCGTGGTGCCCATCGTGTTCTTCAGCTCGGTCCGCGCCTGCGCGACCTCGTTGTTGACCATGCCCGGCAGGTCGACGAGCACCGCGTTCAGGTCGGCGCGCGTCACCGCGGCCAGTGCGGTGTCGGTGCGGGCGGTGAACTCGTCGAGCGTGATCATGCCGCGGCCCACCGCCTTGTTCAGCAGGCTGACGACGTGCTCGCGTTCGGGATCGGACACGCGTAAGTCTCTGGGGTCGGTCATTTCTCTGCCTCCGGTTCGCTGTCGAGACCGTGCTCGATGGCATAACGCGCCAGCTCCACCCGGTTGTGCAGTTGCAGTTTGCGCAAAGTCGACTGGACGTGGTTCTCGACCGTGCGGTGGGAGATCACCAGGCGGTTCGCGATCTGTCGTGCGGTCAGGCCCTTGGCCACCAATCGGAGCACCTCGGTCTCCCGGTCGGTGAGCTCCGGCTTCTCCTTCGAGTCGTCCGGCGCGGCGGCCATGCGCCGGTACTCGCCCAGCACCAGTCCGGCCAGGCCCGCGGTGAACACGGCGTCACCGGCGGCGGTGCGCGAGACGGCCTCGACCAGTTCGTCGGAGGACGCGGACTTCACCAGGTAGCCGGACGCGCCCGCCTTCACGGCCTGCAGCACGTCGTCGTGCTCGCCGGACGCGGACAGCACCAGCACGCGGGTGCCCGGCAGCTCGCTGGTGATCATCAACGTCGCGTCGACGCCGGACAGCTCGCCGAGGTTGAGGTCCATCAGGACGACGTTCGGGCGCACCGCCTTCGCGATGCGCACGGCCGAGGCCGCGTCTCCCGCGGTCGCCACGACCTCGAAGCCCCGCTCCTGCAGATCCCGCGCCACGCCTTCACGCCACATCGGGTGGTCGTCCACGACCATCACCGAGACCATCACCTTGCCGCCCCCTCCCTGAACACCCGAACCTCCCACTCCGTGCCCTCCCCCGGCCCGGTCTGGAGTTCGAGCGTGCCGCCCAGCGACTCCACTCGGCCTTTGATCGACTTCGCGATGCCCATCCTGCCTTCTCGGGCCGCGGAGGCGATCCGGCCTTCCGGGATGCCGGGACCATCGTCCCTGACGCTGAGCACGATTTCCTCTCCGAGGTCCTCCAGCAACACCCACGCCCGCGCGTCGGCACCGGCGTGCTTGTCCACGTTGGACAGCGCCTCGCGGACCAGCGAGTGGATCTCACCGGCCGTGGCCGCCGGGAGCATGACCCGGGTCGCCGGCGTCGACACCTGAACGCGAGGTGTGGCGAGCAGCTGGAGGCCGGGCCGCAGGTCGATCTCTCCGTCCACTGTGGAGTCGGTCGGCGCGGCGGCCACCAGGTTGCGCAGCGCCACCTCCTGCTCGCCGGCGAGCTTGGCCAGCTCCGCGGCCTCGCCGCCGACTTCGAGCCCGCGCTTGCGCACGCGGGCGAGCACCTGCAGCACGCTGTCGTGGATCGAACGCGCGAGCCGTTCCCGTTCCGCCGTCGCCGCCTCCGCGCGCAACGCCTGGGCCAGCAGCACCGCCGAACGCCGTGCCGTCGCCGACGCCATGCCCACGACCATGCCGGCACCGGCCAGCAGCACGACGTCGCGCAGCATGTCGAGACTCGGCACCCTCTTGGCCAGGTAGGTGAAGAGACCGACCGCCAGGCCACCGGCGAACCCCGCGGCCGGTCCGCCCACCGCGCCCAGCGCGACCGCGGGCACGCACGCCCAGATCGTCGTGATCAGCGGAACGTTCAGGGTCAGCAACTGGTGGTCGGACATGATCAGCGGCGACAGCGACATGAGCCCGCAGGTCACGGCCAGGTCGACCAGCACGAGCGGCCAGCGCCTGCCCCACGTCGTGCTGTACGCGCGGCTGGTGAAGACGGACCACAGCGCCATCACACCGAGCGTCGCCCACGCGAGCCCCGGCCGGATGTAGCCGGACTGGTTCGCGATCACGTTCGCCGCCGCGAACAGGAATGTGACTATGCGTAGCGCAATCGTCCCGTGCCACAGCGGCGTGGCCGGGTCGTCGATCACCTTCGTCACACGTTCGGCAGGCAGTTTGGGCACGCTGTGCTCCTTTCGGCCACCATCCTGCCGCGTGAACGTGCGCTGGCTAACCCCCAGGTGGCCGTCTTCTGCCGAACGGAGGAATGTGCGACGCTCTCCGGGTTCGGGGCAGCGCTCCCGGTTGGGGGGAGGGCAATACAGGTGCGGGACTGGCCGGTGTGGACTTTGCGGCGGCCCGCGCTCTGCTACTGGTTGATCATCGACCTGGCCGCGCTGGCCCTGGTCGCCTACGTGATCATCTCCACGCCCACCCCGTCATCTTCCGAGGTCGCCCGTTTCGCCGCCATCGCGGGCACGGCGGGTGCCGTGATCATCGGCAGTTCGATCTACAGCCACCGCCTCGGCGAGACCGAGCGCAACCCGTGGGCGGCCCACCTCTCGTACCTGACGGCCGGAATCCTCGCCCTGCCACCGAACCTCCTGGTGCTCCTCCTCTTCGGCCCCGCGTTGCACTGCCTGCTGGCGCAACGCCCGGAGACGCACCGCTGGTTGTTCACCCTGAACGCCACCACGCTCGCCGTCTTCACCAGCCGCTACCTGGTCGGCTGGACGAACCCGCACGCCAACCTCCTGGTCCTGATCTTCGGCGCGACCGTCCTGCTGGCTCTGCGCGCGACCCTGATCGCGGTGGGCCTCAAACTCCGCCGTCCCAGCGCGAGCTTCGAGGAGAACGTCGGCGAACCGATCGACGTGGTGCTCGGCATCGTCGCGGTGTCGATCGGCGGTCTCATGGGCTGCGTGGCCGAGTCCAACGCCATCCACGCGCTGATCGCCGGCCCGCCACTGGCCCTGTTGGAACGCGCCGCCCAGCTTCCGCAGTGGCGCCGCTCCGCCCAGCGCGACGCCAAGACGGGGCTGGCCAACGCCGTGCACTGGGACAGCCGGGCCCGCTACGAACTGACGAAGGCCTCCGCCCGCCTGCGCCCGATGGCCGTCATGCTGCTCGACCTCGACCACTTCAAGAGGGTCAACGACGAGGTGGGCCACCTGGCGGGTGACGCCGCGCTGGCCGCGATCTCCCTGCTGCTGCGCGGCACCGTCCGGCGCGGCGACCTCGTGGGCCGGTTCGGCGGCGAGGAGTTCGTGGTGCTGCTGCCGGAAGCCTCGCCGGAGGAGGCCGAGTCGGTGGCGGAACGGGTGCGCAAGGCCGTGGCGGCCCTGCGGGTGCCGACGATGGCCACCGACGGCAAGCCGCACGAGCTGCGCGGCCTGACCGTGTCGATCGGCGTGGCCACCACCACTCGGTTCGGCTACGAGCTGCCGGACCTGTTGGTGGCGGCCGACGCGGCGTTGCTGGCGGCCAAGGCGTACGGCCGCAACCTCGTGTCGATGGCCTAGAGGTCCTCGACCCGTTCGCTCTTGTCGTCCTTCGGCGCGGTGTCCTGCGGATCCAGCACGTCGACCTGCGACGGGTCCTCCTCGGCGTCCGACTCCGACACGAGCGACCTGATCCCGGAGTTCAGCACCGCGAGCAACGGCACCGCGAGCAGCGCCCCGGCGATCCCGCCCACGACCAACCCACCGGCGATCGCGAGCACCACCGCCAACGGGTGCAGCTTCACCGCCCGCCCCAGCAGCAGCGGTTGCAGCACGTGCGACTCCAGCTGCATCACGCCGATGAGCACGGCCAAGACCACCAGAGCGGCGATCGGCCCCTTGGTCACCAACGCGATCAACACCGCGACAGCACCGGTGAACACCGCACCGATGATGGGAATGAACGCGCCGAGGAACACCAACGCGGACAACGGCACCACAAGAGGCACGCCGATGATCGCCAGTCCGATACCCACGCCCACGGCGTCAACGACCGCGACAGCAGCAGTCGCCCGCACGTAAGAAACGAGCGAGCCGAACCCGCGCCGCCCGGCAACGTCCACACGGGACCGCACGTCCCGTGGCACCGCACGGGTCACGAACCGCCAGATCCCGTCCCCGTCGTGCAGGAAGAAGATCAGCGTGAACAGCGCCAGCAGCAGCCCGGTCAGCGCCTCGCCCAGGGTCGCGGCGGTCGTCAGGGCACTGGACGTGATCTCGGCCTGGTTGTCCTTGATCGTCTTGACGATGTCGTTGAGGTAGTTCTGCAGCTGCTGGTCCGACAGGTGCGCGGGCCCGTCCTTCAGCCACCGCTGGATCGTGTCGAGCGACGCCGACACCTGCGTCTGCAGTTCGGGCAGACCGCGGGAGAACTCGCTGATCACGAACGTCAGCACGCCACCGAGCACACCGATGCCGAGGATCATCATCACGGTCGTCGCCACGCCGCGCGGCACCCGCCATTCGACGAGTTTCGCCACACCGGGGGACAGCAGTGCGGCGAGCAGCAGGGCGATTGCGACCGGGATCACGATCGAGGCGAGGAAACCCAGCACATACGCGACCACGTACAACGCGGCCACCACGACGACGAACCGCCAGCTCAGCGCGGCACTTACCCGCAGCAGCAGTGGTACGCGGCTGCTGATCTCCGACTCCGGTGCGCTCACGTACCTCACGTTAACTGTTCAGGCCCTGGTCAAGTCGGAGGCTGATCGGGATGATCCGATTCGTCAAGGAGGGCGAATAGTGATCAAGCCGGAAGACTTGACCGAGGTCGAACGCCAGGTCGCCGGGGCCTACGCGGGAGGCACCGAGATCGACCTGACCGGGCAGAGCGCGCGCGGCGAGGTGCTCACCGGGTTGCTGACCGGCATGTACCGCGTGCCGCGCAAGGGATTGCCCGCGCTGCGCCTGCGAAACGCGCGCATCACCGGCAAGTTCGAGCTCGAAGGCACCCGCGTCACGCGCGTCATCGATCTCACCCACTGCGTGTTCGAGGAAGCGCCCGACCTGCGGATGGCCCGCCTGATCGGACTGCGGCTGAGAGGCACCCGCGTGCCCGGACTGCAGGGCCGCAACCTCAGGGTCTTCAGCGACCTGGTTCTCGAAGCCGGGTTCACCTGCACCGGCACGGTCGACCTCACCGACGCCGCCGTCGACGGCACGCTGCGCCTGGCCGGTTCGGTGCTGCGCAGCGACACCTCGCACGCCCTGCTCGCCGCGCGGCTGCGGGTCAGCGGCTCCGTCCAGGCCATCGCGATGCGGGCGAACGGCGAGGTGCGGCTGCGGGGTGCGGCGATCGGCGGCAGCGTCCACCTCGGTGGCGCGCGGCTGATCAACACCGGCCACGACGCGCTGGAGGCGTCCGGCATCGTCGTCGCGGGCAACGTCTTCTGCAACGCCGAGGGCGGCCGGTTCACCGCGGACGGACGGGTGCTGCTCGACGGCGCGCGCGTCGGCGGGAACCTGGAGTTCACCGGCGCCCGGCTGCACTCCACCCACCGCGTCGACAACCAGGTGCTCGTGCTGCCGCACGGACTGGCCGACGAGGCGGCGACGCTGGTGGCCGACCGCGTCCGGGTCGAGGGCAACGTCGAGCTCGACGACGGCTTCACCAGCACCGGCACGGTCCGGCTGCCCAACGCGAGCATCGGCGGGTACCTGAGGCTCTCCGGCGCGGTCATCGGGCCGCGTGAGGTGGCCGAGGAGCTCGCCGGTGACGTCACCAACCGCATACCGGTCGCGCTGCACGCGGACGGCATGCAGGTCCGCGGCGACGTGGAGGCCCGCAGCGCGATCAACGGCACGGGCGCGCGCTCGTTGCCGTTGCAGACCTACGGTCAGGTGCGGTTGTCGAACGCGCACATCATGGGCAGCGCCAGCATGTCCGGGGTGTCGCTGTACGGGCCCGGCATCGACGTCCTGTTCGCCGACCGCCTGCAGATCGGCGGCACGCTCTTCCTGCGCGAGCTCAGGGCCAAGGGCTCGGTCCGCCTGCAGAACGCGAACATCGGCTCCACCCTCGACATGTCCGGCGCCCAGCTGACGCTGCCGAGGCTCCGCGCGAACGGCACGCAGAAGCCGTCGCTCGACGCCCGGTCCATCACCATCGGCAAGGACCTCCTGTGCAGCCGCGGGTTCACCGCGGTCGGCGGCGTCCGGATCCGGCTGGGCGAGGTCGGCAAGATGGCCACGTTCAGCGACTCGCACCTCGGATCGACCGCCGCCGACATCGCGCTCAACGCCTACGGCCTCACCGTGCACCAGTTCCGCCTGCACATCCCCGAGGGGCAGCAGCCCAAGGGCAAGGTCGTGCTGAGCAGGCTCAAAGCGGTCTCGGTCACCGACGGCCCCGGACTCTGGGACGCGGAGGGCGGTGTCGCCGTCGACGACTTCGAGTTCGCGGGCATCACCGCCGATCCCGAGGTGCCGGTGGCGACCCGGCTGAAGTGGCTGCTCAAGGTGCAGCCCGACTTCGCGCCGGGACCGTACGAGCAGCTCGCGGCCGTCTACCAGCAGGGCGGCGAGGAGGAACTCGCGCAGAAGGTCCAGCTGGAGAAGCAACGCCGCCGCTACTCCGAGCTCGGCCGGGCCGGCCGGGTCTGGGGCGCCGTGCAGCGGTGGACGGTCGGGTACGGCTACCGGCCGTGGCTCGCGATCTGCTGGCTCGGCGTGTTCTGGCTGGGCGGTGCGCTGTGGTTCAACTGGCACCCGATGGCGAAGCTCAACACCGACCAGGACCCGGTGTGGAACGCCTGGCTCCTCTCGCTCGACCTGCTGATCCCCATCATCGACTTCGGCCAGGACGGGAAGTGGCGGTTCACCGGCGCGTCGC
>Ga0207692_10001015_pt1 | contig 10245 bp, 8 predicted proteins | sample LARL52metaG_FD_184345 | JGI IMG/M metagenome (GOLD analysis project Ga0207692, IMG submission 184345) | Corn, switchgrass and miscanthus rhizosphere microbial communities from Kellogg Biological Station, Michigan, USA - LAR L5-2 metaG... | ecosystem: Host-associated > Plants > Roots >...
TCCCGGCTGATGGGCTCGACCAACGATCTCGCGGACGACACGCCGCGATCACGCCTTGACCAGGTCCTGCAGTGGGTGCCCCGCATCCTGTCGAGCAAGCCGCACGTGATCGCGCTCGTGGCGCTCGGCGTCTACCTGATCGTGCTGCCACTGCTCGGCGTGATGGTGAGCGCGAAGTCTGAGCTGATCGGCGGCAACTACACCAACGTCACCAGCGACATCGCGGCCAGCATCGCCGCGGGTGGCACCCTGCACCTGGTGAACCAGGGCCGCAAGCGCCGCCAGATGGATGAGGAGCGGCTCCGGCTGGCCCGGGAAACGCATCAGCTGCTGCACCAGGTCTACGGCGACGCCGCCCGGCAGCTCGGCCACATCACCGGCGCCGCCGGGCCGGGCGCCAGGCGACCGCCCCTACCCGGTGAGCCAGACCGGCTGGATCCCGGCGGCGGGACGTGACGGTGACGCCTACGGAACGGACGGCAGCTTGGCGTCAGGTGGGCTGGCCGATGGGCTGTGGGCCGGGGTCCCCGGCGGCACGGCATCGGCCCGGGGCGGCCCAAAACGATGCAGGAACAGCACCAGAATGGTGCCGAGCACATCCAGGATGAGTATTACCGCGAGTGCCTTGCCGTAGCCATTTCCCGGGTCAAAATTGGGGATCAGCGCGTAGTTGGCGATAAGCTCGGCGGCGGCGGCGGTGCAGATGACCGTTCCGGCCACCACCGTCCGCGCCAGCCGGCTGTGTGAACGCAGCGGCAGCAGCAGCGAGGCATGCGCCGAGGCGGCGGCCAAGATGAACACCGCCGCCGCCGCCCGCCCGATGCCTTCCCCCAGGCCGCCGGCGCTCACCCCCCACCAGATGAAACAGATGCCGGTGACCAGGCCGAGACACGCACTCACGATGCCCGTCACCTGGACGGCCCGCTGCCAGGCCGACGTCACGCGGCCCGAGCAGCACAGCGCCAGGAAGCTGGCGGCATCGGCCAGGATCGCACTGCCGAGTATCTTCGCGCCGATCTCGCCGAGGCCGGACGCGAGGACGCCGATAATCCCCAGCACCGCCGTGACCGATAGCGAAAAAATGACGAAGCGCAGCAGGAATTTTCGCGTGGGCAATGTCACAGGTATCACTTCCTTACGTGAATCTCTCCTTTCCCACGCTAAGGACAGATGGGCGGCCGCACCTGAGTAGCCGTACTCAGCCGCAGCCGCTCTCCTACCTACCTCCGGGCGGGCCGCACCCCGTTCAGACCGCACGCACGGGCGCGTACCGGGGTTTCCACATGGCGGCGTCGACCGCGCCGGCGGTGATGCCGGGCTGCTCGGCGACGCCGTCCTGGGCGGCGGCCTGGGCCACCGCGAGGGCGACCCGCGCCGAGGTGGCGCGGAGGTCGTCGATGGGCGGGAGGAGGGAAGCGCCGGGCGTGCTGGTGTCGGTGAGCCCGGCGACGGCCCGGGCGGCGACGGTGATCATGTGGTCGGTGATGCGCCGGGCCCGGGACAGGAGCGCGCCCAGGCCGAGGCCGGGGAAGATCAGGGCGTTGTTGGCCTGGCCGATCTGGTGGGTGACGCCCTGATAGGTGACGGGGCCGAACGGGCTGCCGGTGGCGATGAGGGCCCGGCCGCCGGTCCAGGCGAGCAGGTCGGCCGGGATCGCCTCGGACAGGGTTGTCGGGTTGGACATGGGCAGGATGACGGGGCGGTCCACGTGCGCGGCCATCTCCCGTACGAGCGGCTCGGTGAAGGCGCCGTGCTGGGTGGAGGTGCCGATGAGGATGGTCGGGTGCACGCGGCCCACGACCTCAGCCAGGCCGATGCCGCTGCCGGTCCCATATCCCGCCCACTCCCCCACCTCGGCGGCGGGCCGTGCGTAGGGGACCTGGAAGTCACGCAGGCCGGTCATGTCGTCGGTGAGCAGGCCGTAGCGGTCCAGGCACCAGAGCCGTGCCCGCGCCGCGGCCGGGTCCAGCCCGTCGCCGGTCATGGCCGCCCGGAGCTGGTCGGCGATGCCGATGCCCGCGGTGCCGGAGCCGAAGATGACCACGCGGTGCTCGGTGAGCGGGATCTGGCTGGCATGGGCGCCGGCCAGTACGGCGGCGAGGTTGACCGCGCCGGTGCCCTGCATGTCGTCGTTGAAGGTGAGTATGTGGGCGCGGTAGCGGTCCAGAATGCGCCGGGCGTTGCCGGGGCCGAAGTCCTCCCAGTGCAGCAGCGCGTGGGGGAAGATCTTCAGCGCGGCGGTGACGTAGGCGTCGATGAAGGCGTCGTAGGGCTCCTGCGCGGGCCGCCTGTGCCGTATGCCCAGATACAGCGGGTCCTCGAGCAGTTCCGGCCGGTCGGTGCCGACGTCCAGCATCACCGGCAGGGTGCGGGCCGGGTTGACGCCGCCCGCCGCGGTGTAGACGGCGAGCTTGCCGGCCGCGATGTCGATGCCGCCGACGCCCCAGTCGCCGATGCCGAGGATGGCCTGGGCGTCGGTGGCGACGATGAGGTCGACCTCGTCAGCGGACAGCTCGGTGGCGCGCAGGGCGGTCTCGATCTGGTCCGGCGCATCGATGCTGAGATAGACGCCGCGCGGGCGGCGGTACTGGTGGCTGTACTGCTGGATGGCCTCGCCGATCGTCGGGGTGTAGACGATGGGCAGCAGTTCGCTGAGGTGGTCCGTGAGCACCCGGTAGAACAGGACCTCGTTGCGGTCGTGCAGGGCCGTCAGGTAGACGTTCTTGTCGAGGTCGCTAGCCTGCTGTGAGCACTGCTTGTAGGCGCGCTGGGCCTGCTGGTCGAGGGTGAGGATCCGCGATGGCAGCAGGCCGGTCAGTCCCAGCGCGGCGCGCTCGGACTCGGGGAACGCGGTGCCCTTGTTCAGCCAGGGATCACTGAGCACGCTGTAGCCCCGGCAGGTGGTCTCCCATGCCTTCTCGCCAGGGTTCCACCGGACCACGGGTCGGGGCTGCGGGGGCATGGTGATCTCCTTCGTCCTGTCTGGGAAGAGTCTGCGGGCCAGACGGGACGGGCAGCAAGCAGCTCGCCGTCCGCCACCCGGTCAAGACGATGGAATTTTGTGAGTCCAGCGGCTCCTCAGCCCGCCGCCGGGCGCTCCTGCTGGACGGACTGGTAACCAGAGCACAGGACGCGCATCCAGGTGATGCGCCCGCCCTCGGTGCTGTAGTAGGCCTGCTGCTCGACCAGGTGGTCGCCGCCGGAGCGGTGTACGCGCATCCGGTAGGCGACATGCTCGCGCTGCGACACCTGGCCGGTGCTGACCGAGCACAGCTCCAGAATGTGGGCCCCGGCGCCGAACCAGTGCTCGAAGATGATCTCCTCGGCCACCTGCCTGCCGGTGGTGGCCTGCCAGTGCCGCCCGGGCGTCAGGGCCTGGAAGTCGACCGGGTCGGCCAGCAGCGCGCACAGCGCAGCGCTGTCCTTGGCCGCCAGGGCCCGCGCAAAGTGCTCACCCGCAGTAACCATCGTGTTCCTCCCGCCGCGATCATGGCTGGTAGTCGCCCTCACAAGTCCTGACGATGGCGTGTTGCCGGTGATCCGCGCATGAGGCAACTGCCCCATCTTCACCGGGCGGAGGCACCGGGCAGCGGCCGGCACCGGCGCCGGCCAGACCGGTTTGGCGTCCGGCAACCCGAGCGCCCATGATGAAGACATGGCAGCCGGGCCCATGCGTGCCGCCCCATCGGTGGCCGGAATGACCGGCCCGGACCGGCACACGGCGCAGACGGGACCAACGCGGTGAAGGTGCGGATCAGCTCCGAGCGCTGCCAGGGGCACGGCCGCTGCTATGACCTCGTCCCTGACCTGTTCGGCGAGGACGACCAGGGCTACAGCAGGCTGCTCGGCGACGGCACCGTGCCGCCGGGCAAAGAGCGCGAGGCACGTCTGGCGGAGTCCAACTGTCCCGAGCGCGCGATCGAGGTCCTCGAGGAGACGTGACATGGCCGCCGATGACCGCTTCACCGAGGACTACCGGGGCAGGCGCGAGGACGGGCCGGTCGGCACGCGCAACGAGATCATCACCGGCCCGGTCTCCGACTGGGCGGCCGACTTCTCCCACCTCGAGCCGGCGTGGGCGGCCGACCCCTACCCGATCCAGGACGACCTCCGGCAGCGCTGCCCGATCGCGCACACCGAGCGGTTCGGCGGCGGATGGCTGCCGACGAGCTACGAAGACGTTGCGGCGATCGCCTACGACACCGATCACTTCTCCTCGCGGGCCATCATCATGAGCAACTTCCGGCCGCCCCGGGAGCTGGCGCCGGTTGGTGGCTCGCCGCCGATCTCCTCCGACCCGCCGTTCCACCACGACGCGCGCAGGCTGCTGCTCCCCGCGTTCACCAAGAAGGCGGTGGCCAGGCAGGAGCCGGCGACGCGGGCGTTCTGCCACTCGCTCATCGACGCGTTCGCGGGGCAGGACGTGGTCGACGCCGCCGCCGACTACGCGCAGCACATCCCGATCCGGGTCATCGCCGACATGCTCGGCTTCCCACCGGAGCACGGGCCGCAGTTCCGTGAGTTCGTCGAAGACCTGATCGAGGGCATCAACCTGCCGCCGGATGACCGCATCGCGCGGGTTTCCCGGCTGTTCGACTACCTGCTGGCCCAGGTGCACGAACACCTCGACGACCCGCGTGAGGACCTGACGACCTACCTGATCGGCGCGGAGCTCTACGGCCGGAAGCTCGAGCCATCGCACGTCGTCGGCACGCTGGTGCTGCTGCTCATCGCGGGCATCGACACCACATGGAGCGCGATCGGCGCGTCGCTGTGGCACCTGGCGAAAACCCCGGCCGACCGCCAGCGCCTCGTCGCCGAGCCCGGACTGCTGCCGATCGCGGCCGAGGAGTTCCTCCGGGCCTACGCGCCGGTCACCATGGCGCGGCTGGTGAAGGAGGACATGCACTGGCGCGGCGCCGACATGAAGGCCGAGGACTGGATCCTGCTGTCGTTCCCGGCGGCCAACCGCGACCCGGCGCAGTTCGACCGGGCCGGTGAGGTCGTCATCGACCGCGAGGTCAACCGGCACGCCGCGTTCGGCCTCGGCATCCACCGCTGCCTCGGTTCACACCTGGCCCGCATGGAGCTCCGGACCGCCCTCGAAGTCTGGCTCGAACGGATCCCGGAGTTCAGCCTGGAGGACCCGTCGGCGGTGAGGTGGTCCGCGGGCCAGATCCGCGGACCGCGCACGCTCCCGCTGCGCATCCGCTGACCGCCGCCTCCCGGGACGTTCTGCCTTGGACCGAGGCTGGCCGGGCCCCGGCGGGGCGCGATCTATCATCTAACCCATGGCGCTTCCGTGCCTGGTCGTGGCGCTCGCGGCTGACCGGAGGCGAGCCTGGTCCGGGTTGCCCGCGCCGGAGGTTCAGCGGCCGGGCCGGGATGTTCGCGGCCCGGAGACGGCGTGGGCCGGCCGGGCCACCGGGGGGTGGAAGATGCCTGAGCCGCCTGGCATGAGGGCCGCCGTCTTTCCCGGTGGTCGGCCGCCTCCGCTTCGCGGATGATCTCGAGCCCAGCTTCACCCGGCATCGCGTTGAGCAGTCGCTGCCGTTCGCCCGGTTTGCCCTCGTCCTGGGGGTGCTGCTCTACGCCCTGTTCGGGATCCTCGACTTCTATATCGTCCCGGTCGGTGCCCGGTGGATCTGGGTCATCCGGTACGTGATCTTCTGCCCCGTCGCGCTGGCCGTGTTCGACATGGCCGACCGCCTGGGCGCCCTCGGGGGCAGCCTGCAGGTGGAATCCGCCCCGCAGCGGGGCACCACAGTGTCGGGGGCGATCCCGGCGGGCGCGGGCGCTGACGCGGGATGAGGGGCTACCGGTTACTGCCCGGCCTGACGGCGGTCTCCCCGGCTCACGGCCCGCGGCCGGCCTGCGCCGTGGGCATCGCGATCCAGGCACCGTGGGCGGCTGCCGGGCGGCTGGGTTAAGGAGATCGCCAGGATGCAAGGGCTCGAATCACTGCTCGTGGTGACGCTGGTGGCGGCGCTGACGCCGATGATCGTCGCCGCGATTCCCGGGCCGGGCATACCCCAGGTGGTCATCCTGATTCTCGCCGGCATCCTGATCGGCCCGCATGGCCTGGGCCTGGCCGACACCACCGGCATCCAGCTGCTCTCCAACGTCGGGCTGGGGTTCCTCTTCCTGCTCGCCGGGTACGAGCTTGACCTGCGGCTGCTGCGCGCGCATCCTGGCCGGCTGGCCATCACCGGCTGGTTGATCAGTGCCGTCATCGCGGTGGGCGCCGTGGCCATCCTCGGCTCCCTCGGATTCCTGCGCGCCTTCGTACCGATCGGGCTCGCCCTGACCACGACCGCGCTGGGCACGCTGCTGCCCATCCTGCACGACCATCACATGCTGTCCGGGGACTTCGGCCGGTACGTCCTGGCCGCGGGGGCCGTCGGCGAGCTCTTCCCCATCGTGGCCATCTCGCTGTTTCTCACCGGGCGCGGCGAGTTCGTCGCCATCGCCTCGATCCTGGCCGTGGGCGTCATAGCCATCCTGCTGACCCTGGTGCCGCGGATCATCGGCCCCGCAAGGGTCCGTGCGGTCATCCGCCAGGGCCGCCGGGCAACCTCGCAGACGACCCTGCGCTGGTCCATCGTCTTGCTGCTCCTGCTGCTGGTGGCGGCCCAGCGGTTCGGGCTGGACGTCGTCCTGGGCGCGATGCTGGCGGGGATGGTCCTGCGGAGCTGGACCCACGGGATAGACATCGACGTCACCCCCCTGGAGGGAAAGCTCGACGCCGTCGGCTACGGGTTTTTCATCCCCGTCTTCTTCGTGGCATCGGGCATGGGCCTCGATGTCCAGTCGATAGCCCAGAAACCGCTGCGGCTCCTCGTCTTCTTCGTGCTGCTGCTCGTGGTCCGCGGGCTGCCTTCACTGCTGGTCTACCGGCGCGCCCTGCCGCTGCGGCAGCGGGCCGAGATGACGTTCATCACCGCGACCACCATGCCGCTGCTGATCGCGCTCGCCGCGATCGGCCTGAGCACGGGGGTCATGATTCCGGCCAACGCGGCGGCCCTGGTCGGCGCCGGTGTGCTGTCGGTGCTCGTCTACCCGCTGATCGCCATCGCGCTGGCGCGGCGTGGGGGTACCGTCCCCGCCGGGCCGGACGCGGTGGCGACCGGGCTGGACGTTACCGGTGCGGGTGGGGTGGTGGGCGCCGCCCGCGCTGCGGGCGAACCCAGCGACGCGCATGAGGCCGACGGCGCGGACGACCACGGCGCTCCCCCGGCCGGGTAGTGGGGCTCGGCGCGGCCTTGTTTGTTCCTGCCGTATGGGGTAAGGATTTCCGCAGGCGGGCCGATGATCTCGATCGGCGTGGGGGCCGCTCCGTCTGAGCCAGTGCCGCCGTCACCCCATCAGTCGGGGCGTGCCCGGAAGGTGGTGACTGGCCGGTGATGGCGACCAGTGGTCCCAGCTGGTCCGGCATGGTGGCCAGGATGCGCGCGTACCGCCCATGACGAATCCGTCCCGGATGCAGGTGGCCGCCGGCGGACCTCAGGCGCGGCGGACGGGCCGCGTGCTGCCCGCCAGGCGGTACCGTCACCCCGGCGACGTGATCCGCCTGATCGCCGCGGCCGTGGTGCTGGCCGTCGCCGGGACGGTCGCGGCGCTGGTTCCCAGCACGCTGCTCCGCCCCGATGCCGCGCAGGTCAGCGGCACCGGGCCCGGCACCGCGGCCGGGCAGGTGCTGACCGGGCTGGTCCAGGTCACGATCGCGGGCGCCGCGCTGGTCCTACTGATCGCGGGATTGCGCCGCCGCCGCTTCCGGGTGATCGCCACGGTGGCCGGCGGCTTCGTCGCGGCGGCGGCACTGACGGCTGTGATCATGTTCCTGACCGGGCAGGGCGCCCTCGGCCCCCTGACCGCGGGCCTGCGGCGGCATGCCTGGCTGGCGGGGGCGGGCTTTCCCGATCCGGCCGTCATCGCCGGGCTGGCCGCCGTCGCCGTGACCGCGGCGCCCTGGCTGAGCCGGCCCTGGCGCCGCGCGGCGTGGGCCGCGCTGCTGCTGATCGGCGCGGCGCGCCTGATCACCGGCGGGCTGTCGCCGATAGACCTGGTGCTGGCGGTCGCGGCCGGGGTAGCCGTCGGCGCCGGCCTGCTCGTCGTGTTCGGGGTGCCGGACCGCCGGATGAACGCCGCGGGCGTGGCCACCGCGCTGCGGGCGGGCGGGGTGCCCGCCCGCGAGGTCACGGCGGCGAGCGCCACCGCCAAGGGATCGCGGCCGTTCCGCGCGGTAACCGACGACGGGCATGCCCTGTTCGTGAAGGTCTTCGGCTCGGACCAGCGTGACGCGGACCTGCTCTACCGGACCTACCGCGCCATCAGGCTCCGCGGCGTCGGCGACACCAGGCCCGCCGCCTCGTTGTTCAAGGCGGTCGAGCACGAGGCGCTGGTCGCGGTCATGGCGGAACGGGCCCGGGTCGCGGTGCCGCACATCGGTCAGCTCGTCAAGGCCGGCGATGGGTCGGTGCTGCTGACCATGGAGCTGATAGCCGGCCAGCCGCTGGACGAGATCCCGGACGGCAGCATCACCGACAAGCTCGCTCGTGACCTGTGGCTCGAGGTGAGCCGCCTGCACCAGGCGAGGATCGCGCACCGGTCGCTGCACGCCGGCAACATCATGGTCGGCGAGGACGGGTGCCCGTGGCTGGTGGACTTCAGCTTCGCCGAGCTCGCCGCGACCGGCCGCCAGGTGGCGATCGACACCGCCGAGCTGCTCACCTCGCTGGCGGGCCGGATCGGCCCGGACCGGGCGGTCGGCAGCGCGCTCCCCGCGATCGGCCGCGACGGCGTCGCCGCCGCGGTGCCGCTGCTGCAGCCGCTCGCCCTGTCGGCCAGCACCCGCCACCGGATCAAGGGCCAGGACGCGCTGCTGAAGCGGACACGCGAGGCCGCCATCGCGGCGAGCGGCGACCAGGCCGACACGAACCTCGCCCAGCTTCAGCGTGTCCGGCCGCGGACGCTGCTGACCATCGCCGCGCTGTCCGGCGCGTTCTATTACCTGCTGCCCCAGATCACGCAGGTGAGCAGCAGCTGGCATGCGATTCTCAGCGCGAACTGGGCCTGGCTGCCGGTGGTCATCGTGCTGTCGGCGCTGACCTACGTGGCCAGCGCGATGGCGCTCATCGGCGGTGTGCCCGGCCACGTGCCGTTCTGGCCGACGGTGCTGGCCCAGTTCGCATCGTCGTTCATCAACCGGGTGTCGCCGGCCAACGTGGGCGGGATGGCGCTGAACGCGCGGTTCCTGCAGAAGGCCGGATCTGACGCCCCGGCCAGCGTGGCGGCGGTCGGCGTGAACAGCATCGCGGGCGCCGTCATGCACCTGGTGCTCATGGTGGTGTTCTTCGTGCTGGCCGGTCACGACCTGACGAAGGCGTTCAAGCTGCCCTCCGGCACCAAGATCCTCCTGGCCCTGGCGGTGATCCTGGCCGTGGCCGGCATCGTCCTGGCCACCCGGCCCGGCCGCCGCTGGGCCAGGAAACAGCTGGTGCCGGGGCTGCGCTCCGCGGCCATCAGCCTCAGGCGCGCCGCCTCCAGCCCGGTCAAGCTGGGGCTGCTGTTTGGCGGCTCGGCGCTCATCACGCTGCTCTACATCGTCGCGCTGGCCGCCTCGATCAAGGCGTTCGCCACCGGTCCCAGCCTGATCGTCATCGGTGCCGTGTACCTGGCGAGCGCGGCGCTGGCGGCGGCCGCTCCCACCCCCGGGGGCCTCGGGGCGATCGAGTCGGCGCTGATCGCGGGGCTGGCCGGCGTGGGCATGCAGGCCGGGCCCGCTGTCTCGGCCGTGCTGCTCTACCGGCTCGCGACGTACTGGCTGCCGGTGCTGCCGGGCTGGCTGTCGTGGCGCCTCCTCCAGCGGAGGGAATACCTGTGACCGCCGGCCTCTCAGGAGGCTTCGAGTATCGACTTCAGCCGGGCCAGGTCCTTGCCGTTGGCCCGGCGCATGGCCCCGGCGACGAAGGGGGCCAGGACTTTAGCGAAACCGGCGGGCTCGCCACGGTTGCGCAAGGTCATGCGGGTCGCGCCGCCGTCGGCCGGGGCCCAGGTGTAGGTGGTTTCCATCGGGAACGGCCCCTGGGCCGTCCGCATCACCAGCCGCTCGCCGGGGACGAACTCCGTCACCTGGTAGGTGTACTCCAGCCGCCGCCCCAGGAAATGGGCGGCGAACGCGATCTGGGCGCCGGTGCGCAGGGGCGGCGGCGTCTTCCACTGCGCCGACTCGATATTGACGTACCA
>Ga0207692_10001018_pt1 | contig 10235 bp, 19 predicted proteins | sample LARL52metaG_FD_184345 | JGI IMG/M metagenome (GOLD analysis project Ga0207692, IMG submission 184345) | Corn, switchgrass and miscanthus rhizosphere microbial communities from Kellogg Biological Station, Michigan, USA - LAR L5-2 metaG... | ecosystem: Host-associated > Plants > Roots >...
CCAGAATCAACAATTCCTCCTGATCGTCCGGCGTAATCCACGGGTAGTTATGAGCCTGAGTTACAAACGTTATTCCCTCCTCTCCGCCAACCACTCCCATGTATTTCAAAAGCAATTCTTTGTAATCCCTTCCAACTGGCCCCATCCCTTCACCGGTTCCACTCGCGTTGAAGGAGGTCTTTTCACCATCGGCTCTGGTGATGACCATTTCGACGTTTACGATACGTTCCATTGGCCGGCCTTTCTACTGCTGAGACATGGTCATCCCCAAATACGTGAGTTCCTGTGTACCATTCTCCACACCAACACCTACAGGGATTAGCGTGTCCTTTTGTTCGTTTACATCCGTGGCTTCCCCAATACACGTCATGTATCTTTTTCCCATTTTTCTCTATTCTTTTTCGCCTCCTTGTATGCAGCTCTCGCGTACATTAGGACCGCAGTCGCATACCCGAATGACATCACGGATACTACTAGTGCCAATCCTTCGCCGAGTGTCATCCCTTCCCTTTCGATATCCAGACGAGTCCGGTTAGAACTGCGACGATGACTAGAACTGCGATCCCCATCGCTAGCCAGTCTTTCCATGTGTATTTCATCGTTTTCCAAGCAAGCAAACTGAGTATGAGCAGAAGAAGTACCCCACATCCGAAACCAATTGCGATGTACAGGGCTGTCTCAATCCATGACATCTATTCCAAATCCTTCCTCCAGCATTTCCAGCCGATGCAATAGAGACTACAAGGAACGTCAGTTGTCCCATCCAATACAGGAGTAGCATCCGCAGCGTGTAGGGTGTGGTGTGTCGGGTTCTTCGTCGTCCCATCCGGGGTCGTTGATGTCGACAATTTCTTGCTCCATCGGTTCGAGAAACTGCACCTGTGGCGGTGGAGTCTTCTTTCCGTAGGGTGAGCTTCGGAGTATTTTCTCTACTTCATCCAAGGGACGCCACCATTTCCGTTTTGCAGTCTCCGCAGACGTAGAAGACTTGGTTGACGAGGAGTTTGTGTTCTCTGGTCGGGTCGATTCGGCTTATCATGGCGACCCATTCGGCAAAGATGACGACGAAAGTGTGTCGTGGCGCTTCGCAGTGCCATCTCATGGTGGTGTCGAGGGCGAGGAAGGTAACAGACCACCCGTCGATTTCTTCAATCATCTGTGGCATAGGTACCTCTCTCCGGCTTGACGGTATTCTGTTTCGGAATTTCAATCAAATCCAATCCACGACGATTTGCATTTTGTTGGGGTCAACGCCGGAATAGTCATCGAAGAACGAGAGGAGGTCGTTTACGCCTCCCCACTTGTTCATGAGGTACAGAGTTTCTTCGTCGAAGGATGCGATGTGCCTTCCGTCATATTTGTACGTGAAGCGCATCGAGCGTCCGTCGGTGTGCCTCGCGAGTCCGACGGTCGATTCCTTTTTCGCATCGCCAACAAAAGAGTTTCCCGTGTTGGATCGGGTCGGCACATCCAAGACAATCATGCCTAGCAGCCCCGCAGTGGGGTTCAGTACAGTGCCAGGGAATGGAAGCTGGAACGGAGCCACCTTTTGACGTGCTGCCTTTAGCCATTTCTCCAAGAACTCCGTTTCTTTTTCCGTCATGTGAAGTTCGATGTATCGCTCTGTTCCGGTGACTTTGTCAGTTCGCGAGATACGGAGTTCTACGGCGCATTGTGGCGACCCGTCACAGTCGTTGTGAATCTCGACCGTCGTGGGGTTTTTGCTGAGTTCCGGAATGAGGGTTGCTCCGGCAACCATTCTCTTTCCGTCGCGGTCAACGAGCATTTGCATTCTCCTTTATCAAGTCAACGGTGTAGGCGAGAATTGCGATGGTATGTGACAGCGCCACCGCAACCCCGAACTCCATTTGGTTCATTGCTTCGTCACGGTAGCGAATCATTTCCTGCCGGAGCGCTTCGATGCCTTCCGGCGTGTAGTCGATTCCTTCGAATTTGAATGGTGGCACGGCTAAAACCATCCTTCCTCTTGACAGAACTGGAGGAACAGACAACCGGAGTCCCGTTGGCATTCTCGGGTCTTCTGGCAGTCTGTTCCGCTCCAACCTCTGTCTTGTGACGCATCCACGGCAGTGCGTTCTAGGCGGTACAGTTCGGCGGCGTTTTCGGTGTTTCCGGGGTTGCCGTTCCAACGCTTGAATTTCAGACCGGTTTCCCCTCCTTCAGTGTGGCAATCTCGTCTTTGAGACGTTTGATGGTGTCGCGTTCTGCCTTTGTAGGTTGGTTCGAGCGTCGTTGCGTGATTCGCCTAGCGATAACTCGCAAGTATCGTTGTCGTGTGGCGATTTCGAGGCGCATTCGATCCTCTGTGCCAAACTCGGGCATGGTTAATGCTCTCCAAGTATCCAATACAGTTCGTCTAGAACTGTGCCATCTTCGGTGATGCCGAATTGCTCTTTGTATTCGTCAGAGAATGGGTCTTCCATACCGAACCGTTTTGTATACGGGGTTGATGGAATCCACTCAGGCTTTCCCTCGCCTTCTGTCATGCCGTAGTGCGGCCATGAGCGGTATATGGTGCGTCCCGTGGAGTCCTGGTCGCGACTGAGGCCCTGCCGCTTCTGGTAGGGGTCTGAGTTCTGTTCGAGTACTACACCGGTCGCCACCGCTCCGGCGGTTTCCCATGCTCCTCGTCTAAGGGCTTGGAGAGCGGTGACCATAGAGAAGGACGACCGAAACTCAACTGATGGCCACCCGCGAAACTGATGGAGTTGTCTTTCGTCCAGTTGTCTCCATTCTCGAAATTGGGTGTCAATCCCCACAAGCTGAGATGCAAAATCGGAAGCCTTGAACCCTCTTGCCTTGAAAGTCGGAGTACCGCCGTCAACGAGTCGCTTTCGTGTGCCAGCGTCCCAATAAACGCCCGGTTTGAAGAGTGTGAGGTCAGTTCGTATTTCATGCTCCCACGAACCCAATTCATCCCCTGTCGTAAGGCCTGGGTGCGGGGTAAGAAAGTAAACTCCGTCAGTGGCGACCATAGCGACGTCATGTATCCCCCTCGGGTGTGTGGCAATAGCGTCCAGTATTTGCGTGCGGCAACCTGAGGTAATCAGCGATGCATACACCGGGTTTCCGAAAACAGGCGATCCCAGACTCTGCGCAAATTTCCCGTACATACTGTTGTAGACGAGTTTCGCGGTCTTCCCGAGTGGGGTTTTCTTTCCTACCTCCAGTCGCTTCGTATAGAGCGATTGCACGTTCTGCATCGGCGGGGAACAATCGCAAGTATTGTAGGATACCCACCGTGAGATACACTGCCGGCCCTTTGCGGACAGGCTCTTGATTAAACCCGCCCGTTCCGCCGCTTTGAGTTCTGTCCACCAAAACCACCCTTCCGTCGCAAGCGGGCGGAGGATATTTCCGTTTGCATTCCGATGCAGCATTGTGCCAATCGGGTGACTCCGTCTTCCGAGAGGCATAGAAGGCGACCAGACGTTGGCATACACGAGAGTGAGGGACCGTGGGTCCGTGGCAATGTCGCGAGGCAACGGCCCTTCCCCGTGTGTATATGTCCCATGCAACAAACACGGTAGCCTCGCGATTTGGTACGGATACGCAGAATTGACATCGTATTCATGAGTGTCGCCCGGAATATGCCCGTGTAGAAAAAGCTCGAACCACCCTCCGAAATACGACATTCGAGCCGCTTCGAGGAAATACGGCGGAACATGTTTTAGGACCTCCTCACGACTAGGTGCACCCACGTTTTTGAGCCATGCCTGTGCAGCTTGACCAGGACCAAACCATTTGGATGGAGGAAGATGAATCCCAATATCGTGCAATCCACGGTCAAGGGTAGCCATAGCACGTGCAAAGACTGTGTTCTCAAGAGCGTTGTACTGGGCCATGTCATCGTCCAGTACCGCACTACTCCGGCGTGACTTCCCCTCTTCGATAACGGCGTATTCATCGGGGGTGACGACCTCCGTTCCTGGCGCCCAATGTTCGGGGTTGATGGCTTTCAGGAATGAGGTCTGAAAGTATGATCCGGCGTCATTGATGTAGACCCACGACGCCTGTTTACACGGACAGGTGACGACCGGACAGTCGCATTGCTTAGGACGGATTCGAAGACGTTTAGTGCCCAGAATGTCGAACTGCCACGCAGTACCTCCGGGCGATCGACATTCAACGGGGTGTGGTGCTTTCCCTGGTATGCGATGCGCTCGTTTCGCGCGACCTTCCGTTGTGAGCAGCATTGCTGCCCGTTCCGGCGGGAGAGTCTTGAATATCTGTGTGAAGTCGTACCCGAGAAAGAAACCCACGTATGCGGTGTTCCCTCTGCGGTTACGGTACAGGAAATCGAATATGTCATACCATTGGAGGCCCGCGGGATTGGCAATCTGTTTGTCACCCATGCCAAACAGGACGTAACGATGTTCGCGAGTGCACGTGCCTTCGCTGTCCACGACATTGACATTAATTCCCTCTCCGTCGACTCCAACAAACGTGACCGGTGTTTCCGATTTTTTGGAATGGTTGGTGATGTTTCCTTTGCTGTTGCGGTAGGAGTTTTTGTTAGTGATAACCGAGGAACGTGAAGGTTTCGTCGTCCCGAATTTGACGAATCGCATCTTCTAGTTCGTCTTCGTCAGCTGCAATCATCCACTTCATTTCGGCGATGGACGGGGGCTTTTCGCGAATCCACTTCTGTGATTCCTGCGGGTTCCATCGGGGGGACCCCGACCAGAGTTGTTGTTTCCTGGCTTCCACTTGCCGGATGAGCGCCTGACGTCGTTGGTTGTATCCCTGGTATTGGCTAGGGTTGTATGCCCCGGGATGTTCCGGCGTTTGTGCATGCCCCCGTGCTGTTTGGAGGGATGCTCCCGCGGCGTGCATTTCTTCTGTGATCCCTTTCTTGATGAGCCGTTCTCTATAGTCAGCCTTGAGTTGTGCCCATGGCGTTCGTTTTCCCACGTAGTCCGCCTAGAAAAGTGGTACCTCCGGAATGGTGATAGGCGGTAGTTTCTGGTATTCGTGTGAGGTCGCGGACCGTTCCACTTTCGCCCATTCGTTGCAACGCTCACAAAATACCGTCTTGTATCTCGCGATTCCGAAAACGGCAATAATCAGAATCGCGCCGTATTTTAAATCTTCAAAGCAGCCACAAGATAGAAGTACATATTGTGGCTTGTTGGCTAGCCATTCTTTGCGCCAGTCCGGCGCACGTACTAGCGGGTACCCACGGGGTGCACCCGCTTCCGGAGAAGGGGAAGCGGGTGCACCGAACTTGCGGAACTTCACTCAGAGAAGTCTTCCTTGAGAATGCTTCCGTTCTTCACGCGGACGAGTCCGTGTGCGGGAAGCTTGTACCGGACCATGGTTCCGGCAATGTAGTCGATGCACTCGCCGTTTTCTGCGTGGCCGTACCGGTCGCGGTAGAACATTTTTCGCCGCTTCGAGTACGTACCCCGCTTGTTCCGTCGGCGTGCCATTGTTACTTCCGGGTCTGAATCTTGTAGTCCTTCATTGGCTGCTTCGCGCCGGTGTCCAGCATCTGCACGAGGGTGATTTTGCACCAGGTGTCTGCCGGGATGGCGCCGTTCATACTCGGGTCGAACGCCCTGGCCAGCTTGTATGACGGGGAGAGGGAGTACGGGTTTCCGTCGCGTCCCTCGAAGATGATGAGGTCGAATTCGTCGCCACCCTTCTCGGGAACGATGTGGCGCCATTCCTTGAACTGTCCGACGAACGTGTCACCGGGGGTTTCCATTTCGACCATCGTGGGGGTCTGGTCGGTGTGGGTTTCGAACTCCCAATCTTCGGGAGCGGTGGACACCATTTCCATGTCCACATCGATCTCTTCGGGCTCGGCGTTTCCGGCGTTGTCCGCGATGAATTCGCGCTTTCCTGCCACGGCATTTTCCTTCCATTTCCGCTACCCCCGTCGGGGGTATAAAACGGGTGATTCATTATGGCATTCTTGAATGCATTTGTCTATATTGTGCAATAAGTATTTCTTGCCATTGTTTGTGTTTAGCAGTACGCTTGTACTGGACGCTAACAGTACAGGCATACTGTAGGGGGCGATCATGTAACAGTACGTGTGTACTGCATAAGCGGGGAAGCGTGCGGGTGTGCACGATGTGACAGGCGGTTTTCTAGCAGGGACACGGCGCATTCCATCCTGGCGGTTATGGAATGACCCTGCGGATTCTCCTTCCCGTCTTGTATTCCGGAATCACCCGTACGCTTCCCTCTACACAAAAGGAGAAAAGCCGAATGTTCGAGAAAACAAAAACCGCGCTACAGGCACCCGCACACATCCGAACCAACTCCGAAATTGCCGTGTACCTTCTCGTTGGCATTGCCGCCATTTCCCTCCTCACGTTCATTGCCGTTATCGCCACAAGGAGTTCCCAAAATGCCCATTGACATGGCGCCACCGCCACCCCCGGCCCGTACCGCCAGGAAGGCAACGACCCCACGAGCCAAAGCTGTTGCGCAGAACCCGGACGGACACAAGTCGCCGGACGCGTCCGTCTCCCCGATGTTCCACGCCCGCCGACAGGGACTCGCCGGACTCGCACAGGTGGCACAGATGGGGTGCCTGGCATTTGGCCTGAAAGCCGACGCGGCCGCAATCGGCATGCACTCCGGACCACTGCTCACGGAGGTGGCGAAACTCGCAGAAGCACAACCGGCTATCGCTCGATGGGTTGACCCCCTCATTGTGGCCGGACCATACGCGGCGTTGGTCGGGGCAGCCATTCCGCTCATTGCGCAGTTGGCCGCAAACCACCGCATGGGAGCCATGACGAATCTCGGCGCGGTTCCGCCGGAAGTGCTCGAAGCGCGGATGGACGCTGAGATGATGCGAGCGGAAATGGAAGCCATGCGGGAACGGGCCGCGATGATGCAGGAAGCCGATGCAACCCGCCGCGAAATGGCTGCGCTCATGGAACAGCAGCAGAGGGAAATGGCGAATGCGTGATGACGGTACCGCTGTATGAGGAGGAACGCGAACGGCGTATACGCCCGGACGGAGTTACCCACGTCCGTAGGCGCGCGTTTGCACGCGATTTTCCTTACCAACGCGGTGACCATGTGGTATTTGGTGGCCCGTCGACCCGGGGCAAAACAACGCTATGTTTTGATCTCCTGGAATACGTTTGTAGCCCGACTTGCCCCGCGTATGTTGCGCAGTCAAAGCCGAGAGATCCTGTTACCGAATCCCGGTCAATGGAGTTGGGGTTTCGGGAAGTTTCGGAATGGCCACCGCAACCGAAGCTCGGCGAAATGAAAATGTTCGGAGGGCAGAAGCCGTCCGGATATCTCATCAAACCGCCGTTCGGGAATCTGGAAACCGACATGGAAGCGTGTGCGGAACTCACACACGAACTCCTCATGGAGCGGTACGCGGCGGGGGCTAGCCGCAAGTTCACGGGCGGAATCCTTGTCATGGATGACACGATGGTGAAGGCCAAAGTGATGCATCTGGACGGACAGATGGTGACCATCCTTGCCATGGCCGGTGCAATGAACCTTGGAATGTGGTCATTCAATCAACGGCCAACCGATTCGGGTCGGACGTCACTATGGGCTTTCGAACAGGCGAAGCATTTTTTCTTCACCAAAGGTGGGGATGCACGGATGCTGAAACGCTATTCGGAACTGTTCGGGGAAAACTCGAATGTTGCCCTGTCGGTGATTCCGACGCTGAATGATTTCGAATTCCTCTACTACCATCGCGACCGGGGTTACCTCTGTGTCGTGGGGGCGAACTGACATGACGGAGACGCACGTTCCACAATGTCCACTGAAGGCATTCCGACACAGCGACGCCGCAAAGCGGTTCGCGGATGAATACAACCTCCACAGAATCGGGGATCGCTATGGGTCCGTAGGCAAATGGATGGCTGTACGACTTGACGACGGTTCTTCGGACCACGTCTTGTACGACACCAAAAGAGATGCCGTACGCCATCAGCACCACAACGAAATGTTTTACGCGTTTGCGCGCATCATTCCAACCACGATGAATATCTGCGATGCAGAAATCTATCTCGGCACGCAACGGAAACTGCATGATGCTGGTTTTCGAATGACGGACCCGGATAGTCGGAGTGGCGGTAACGATGTCATCAAACGCGTAACCCGGGAAGACCAATTCGCGCAGATGCGCGGACGGTCAACGAATCTGTACCTTCCCAACTGAAAGGCGGTTAAGGGGTAATGACTGCTCCTAACCAGGCTCCCCCGAAGGGTGGGGACACGGGTAAGCCTCAGGTTGCCCGCCCGTACCCGTTCCCGGTCGGTGTGTACGAATCCGGTGTCCAGGATTACGACATTTCGCTGACCCAACTTGCCACTCCGGTGCAGTTCCCCCTGTGGAACATTTCTCCTACCGGATGGATGCGTGGCCTGTGGTTCGACTTCACGATGACCACGTCCGGCAATGCGGCAACCGTCGTCTTCAACGCCGATCCCACCGCGGGCGGTTTCTCCGGCATTCAGAAGGTCATCCTGTATGACCTCGGCGGTGAGGTCGTTCTTTCCCTCGCCGCATACGAATGGCTGATCACGAACAAGTTCGGCGGATACTTCGAGGTTGGCGACCCTCGCGCTGACATCACGTTCACGCAGACGGCCGGTGCGGGTGGTACCGGCGGTTCCTTCCACGTCATTCTGTATCTGCCGCTAGAAGCGGTTGCCCGGGATGGCCTCGGCGTTGTGCAGAACGAAAGCAAGCCCGGTTGGAAGGTCGAAGTGTGGATGGATTCTTCCGCACAGACCTACACCACAGCCCCGACAACGCTCGGATCGCTGCGTCTGCGCGGTTTCGTGGATTCGTACACGGAACCCGCTTCGGCCGCACCGAATGGCCGCCCGTTCGCGCAGACCCCGCCGGTTCCTGGAACGCTGCAGTACTGGAAGTCGGAAAGCCAGGCACTCCCCACGGGCAACGCGAAGTACGACCTGACGAACGGCATCGGGTTCCCCATCCGAAACATCGTCTACTACATTCGCGACGGTGGTAACGCCACGCGCGCAACCGCAGATGCGAACTGGCCGGACCCGGCAACGCTTCTCCTCGGAAACATCAACTACTTCACGCGTTCAAAGAACCTGTGGATTTCGAAGATGTCGAAGGCGTACGGGCTCGCCGCACTCGGTGCCACCTCCCCGGCGGTGGACACCGCACAGGGCCGTGAAAACGGTGTGTTCCCTGTGTGGTTCACACAGGACTTCGGTTCGAATCCGGGGCAGGAACTGCGTTTCAAATACCTTGACACGCAGGTGAACTCCCTCGTTCGACTCACCGGAATCTTCGGCGGTACGACCACGTTCTTCGCACTCGTGAACTGGCTTGCCGTTCCGTCGAAGAACCGTTACGCACTCATCTCCGGTTCCGGCGCGTGAGAAAGGACTGACCAGTGACGGACATCGAAAACGCGCCTGAGAGCACCACTCCGGCAACGTCCAGCGATCCCAAGGCCGCTTCCGCGGAACCCGCGGAAGCCCCCACGGATTACGGGAACTTCGAATTCGTGCGGTTCCCCGACGGAACTCTGCACGCGGTTCCGAAGGGAACGATTGCCGCTTCTCAGGCACAGTCGAACCTTCCCGTTGTCGATGAGGGTCCGACGAAGTTCTATCTGTGGCTTTCCAATGGTGACGTGGAAATGGTCGACGTCGACCAGGTTCCGCCCGCCGGGGGTGCGCAGTCTGCGCACGGCTACTACACGAAGGATGGCCACACCTATGACGTTGTGGCGAAGTACCCCGTTCCGCACACGCTGATCTGAGAAAGGGCTGACAGGAAATGAATCAGAAGACTCTGATGATCGTGGCTGCTACCGCGGTGGTCACGCTTGTTCTGGCGAACAAGCTTCGGTCGCTTCCGCTGGTCAACAAGATTCCCACGGTCTGACCGATGCCATCAGCGGCCGGACTCATTCTCACAGCGGCACTGATTACCGCCGCGAATGAGGCGATTTTCATTCCGGCGACGCAGGACAAACCGTTGTGGCAGGATTTCAATTGGAGATTGGTTCCTGCCACGGCGGTTGCCGCACTCGCGCTTACGGGATTGGAAAAGCTGTCGGAACCGCTCGGTAAGGGTTTGGCGGCGTTGGCGTTGCTGTCCACATTGATTGTGCCGTTCGGCAACGCTCCGTCCCCACTCGAAAATCTCTCAAAAATGTTGGGGAAACCATGAGCCTTGTGCAGAAATGGCTTCTCGGTTTGGTGTCGTTGGGGGCAGGATATATGGT
>Ga0207692_10001030_pt1 | contig 10176 bp, 15 predicted proteins | sample LARL52metaG_FD_184345 | JGI IMG/M metagenome (GOLD analysis project Ga0207692, IMG submission 184345) | Corn, switchgrass and miscanthus rhizosphere microbial communities from Kellogg Biological Station, Michigan, USA - LAR L5-2 metaG... | ecosystem: Host-associated > Plants > Roots >...
TCCTGATGGGTTTGTGGGCGCAGCCCTGCCGGAAGAGGGTGAGGGTAATGCCGCGGTAGTAGCGGCGTGCGTCGGCGCGGTCGAGCAGCTGCACGTCGATGCTCTGAGGGACGGTGCCGGTGGCGTCGGCGAGGGCTCGGCGGGCCTGGTGTTGGTCGTTGACGGCTTCTTCGGCCCAGAGCATGAGGGGGCAGCCGTCGGGGCAGGTGGCGAGGTAGAGGCGGCCGGTGGTGCGGTGGCGTTCGCTCATCGGCTGCCGTCGCGTGGTCCTGGTTCGCGGTGGGTGCCGTTGCCGTTGCGGTCTTGCCAGCCGGTGCCCGTCCAATACACCGGGGCCCGGCAGATTGGGCAGCGGGAACCGTTGCGCTCGTGTGGCAGGGCCCAGAGGCTCACTGGGCGCTCCCGGTAGGTTCGTCTTCGGTCCACGGGCCGCGCGCCCACCAGGGCGCTTCGATGTCGCGGGGCCGTGTGCGGTGGATCAGCCGCGCGCACTCGGCGAACCCCGGCGTGTGCAGCTCGACGGCGCGGAGCGCGGCCAGCGCGGCGTCCCGGCTCGGGAAGGGGACGTCGCCGGGGCCGGTGGGCTGGGCGTAGCGGACGCCCCACTCGATGACCGGTGGCGGTTCGGCGGCCGCCAGGAGTACGCGGAGGTCGGCCGCCGTGAGGCGCAGGCCTTCGCTGCGCAGGGTGCTGATCGCGCCGAGCTGTGCGGAGTGGTCTTCCCAGGCGTCGAGGAAGGCGGTGACGCGGCCGAGGGCGGCGTGGGTCTCGGGTGTCACTGCTCGTCGTCCTGGTGGTCGGTGTGGGCCTCTGCGCGCTCGTCGTCGTAGTCGTCGTCCTCGGTGGCGTAGACGGCTTCGGGGTCGACGTCGCGCAGGGTGATCTCCTCGTCGTCGCGCTGCCAGGTCTCGGGTGCGCCGGCGATGCCGGTGAGCCAGTGGGGTAGGCGCTCGTCGACGTCGAGTTCGGGGTCGATGCGGGCGAGGTCGCCGAGGCTGTCGGCGAGCTCGCTGGCGGCGGTGTAGAGGGCGCGGGCGAGGTCGCGGGCCTCGCGGAGTTCGGGGGTCATGGCTGGACTTCCTTGGGTCGTTCGGCTTTGGCGGCGAGGTATTCGGCCAGGCCCGGGGTGGGGTCTTCGGTGGTGGGTGGTGGGGCGATGGTGTGGTCGGGTGGGCGGTGGTAGCCGGCGTTGGGGTCTTCGGGTGGGGTGAGGTCGGTCAGGCCGATGCGGGCGCCGTCGAGGGCTGTGAGCAGGCCGAGGGCGATGTATTCGGGGTCGCCGGGGCCGAGGTGTGGCAGGGCGCCCGCGAGGACGCGTTTGGCGTCGTCGCGCACGTCGCGTTGGGGGCGGGTCACAGGTGCCGCTCCATCTCGGTGCCGGTGATCGCCTCGACGAGGGCGCATAGCAGGACCTCGGCGGCGTTCGGGGTGACGGCGTTGCCGTACTGCCGCACTTGCTGCCGCTTACTGCCCAAGACGATGTAGTCGTCGGCGAACGCCATGGCCCGGCCGATCTCGTGCGGCTCGAGCATGCGGAAGTCGACCTCGCCCAGCCCGGCGTCGACCAGCGGCTGCACGTGCCGCTTGGCCTGCTCCTCCAGGGCGAGTTGCTGGGGGCTCTTGGGTTCGCCCTTCTCGCGCTTGGGCAGCTTCTCGATCAGTTCGCTGATGCGGTCGATCTCGGCGACCTCGCGCTCGACCGCGGCTGTGTCGATCGTGGCGGTGCGGGTGGTGGCGCGCCCGTAGCGGTCTCGGGTGGTCACGGTGCCGATCGGCTGGTCGACGGGGTGGGCGCGGCCGGTGCCGTAGTAGGACACGAGCATCTCGGCCGGCTCGGTGGTGACCAGGCCGTGATGGTTGCCGGACGCGGTGACCGCGGTGAGCGGCTCCTCGACTGCTCGCGGGGTCTTGGCGGAGCCGCCGCCGCGCAGGGTGGTGACGAACGGGGGCAGCGCGAGGCCGGTCTCGTTGCGCGCGGTCTGGGTGCGCCCCGGCGAGGTGACCGGCTGCGGCTGCTTGCCGGTGCGGCCCTCGGTGGGGATGAGCAGGGGCGGGATCGCGAGCCCGTCGCTCTTGGTGGCGGTGCGCGTGGGCATCGGCTGGTCGACCGGGATCGGTTCGGTGCGCCAGGTTCCGCCGGCCGGGGCCAGGTGCGGCACCGCGAACTTCAGGACGCCGGTGCCGATGCGGGCCATGGTCTTCGGGGCGAGCGGGTCGTGGGCCGGGCGGTCGCCGATGCGTTTGCCGGGCAGCGCCCAGTCGATCGCGTGCGACGCGGGGAGCGTGGCGGGTTCGACGACGGCGCGGCAGGTCCTGGTCGGGCACCGGTAGAGGTAGGACTGGCGGTAGGCGCCCATCTCGGCGCCGGGCTTGTTGAAGGTCTGCACTGCGGCTACCTGCTTGCCGCAGGTGTGGCACCAGGCGGCCGGGCGCAGCCACTTGTCCCAGTCCGGGACGCGGCCGACCGAGCGGTGAAGGTAGGGCATGAAGAAGCGGGTGCGCGACTGCGGGCACTTGCCGGTGGTGCGTGGCTGGGCGTGCATGCTGTTCAGGGCGATGACCCAGGTGTGGTAGCCCTCCTTGTGGAACTCGCCGCGCCAGCGGGTGAACTGGTCCCAGCTGTAGACGTCGATGACGTTCTCCACGACGCCGCCGAGTACCAAGCGCCCGTGCTGTTTGGCGGCGCGCAGGTAGAGCGGGACCTCTTCCATCAGGGCGCGGGAGCGCACGACCTCGGGCTTGGGTTCGGGGCCGAACAAGGCGCCCTGGGTGGAGTTGGTGAAGTCCTGCTTGGCGCCGCGGGCCTTGGACCACTTGGGGCACTCCGGGCTGGCCCAGAACAGGTCGGCGGCGGGCCAGCGGGTGACGTCGGCGTCGCGTATGTCGCCCAGGTAGTGGTCGGTCTGGGGGAAATTGCGGGCGTGCGACTCGATCGCCTTGGCCCAGTGGTTCGCGGCCAGCTCGACGCGCACCCCGGGCACGGCGTGGGCGCCCTGGCTGGAGCCTCCGGCGCCGCAGAACCAGTCCATGAGGGTCAGGGCACTGTCGTCGTGGCGGTAGCTCATGCCGGCCTCGCCGCGAGGATGCGTTGGATGTCGCCGCTGTACCAGTCGGCCGGCCGCCAGAGGTAGTACTCGATCCGCAGGCCCATCCGGACCAGCTCGAGCAGGCCGGCAGCCCAGTCCTTCTGTTCTGGCTTGACGGTGCCGTCCTGCTTCTTGAGTTCGGCGAGGATGAACCGGCCCCGGCGCACGTTCACCAAAACCCAGTCGGGGAACCCTTTGTCGCTGCCCCGGCTGTCGCGGGTGTGGTAGCGCAGGGTGTAGTCGAGGTCTTTCGCGGCGCCGATGACGTGCGTGGTGAGTGCGGCCTCGGACATGGCGTAGGGGTCGTTGTGCAGGCCGAGCCGTTCGGAGCGGGGTGCGGCCGGGTCGAGTGCGGCGGCTCGGGCGAGGGCGCCGAGGGCTGCGGTTCGGGTGCGGGTGCGGGTGCGCGGCGGCATCAGTCGTCGCCTGCCTCGACGAGCCACGCGGACCGGATGGGTGCGTGCTCGGGCTCGGCCGGGGTGGCGGCGATGTCGGCGCGGGCCTCGGCGACTGCGGACTCGAGGGGGCCGGGCTCGGGCTCGAAGTCGATGCGGAAGTCGTATTCGGTGACCTGGCCGTTGAAGTACTCGATTGCCTCGCCGGTGGCGATGTAGACGCCGGGTTCGGTGGGCCAGTCGTCGGTGCCTTCCATGTCGTGCTGGTGGTCGAGCCAGCAGCTTTGGAGGTACGGGAGCGCGTCGCACTGCGGGGTGTGTTCGATGTCGTATGAGACTTCGTCGGCCCAGTCGTCTTCGAGGTTCGGGCCGAGGACGCGGACGGTGCGGACGGTGACGCGGTGCGGATCGGGCGGGGGCGGTGTTGGCTCGACGAGTGCGGAGAAGTCGAACGCGGACGGCTTGTGATCTTCGGCGTGGTGCTGCTGCTCATGCTGCTCCGCGATGCCGACGAGGTTGGCGAGGCTGAACTCGGTGACCTGTTCGGCGGCGTCGTCCTCGGTCCAGAAGGGGAGGGGCGCGAGGGGGCTGGTGGGGTCGCCGTCCTCGGTGCACCAGAGGGCGAGTCGGCCGGCGTCGATGCCCGGGGCGTAGTGCAGGAGGTCGGCGGCCGTGATGGGGTTGGGCTGTGGCGCGCCCTGGACGGCGACGGGGCGCACGATGTGGCCGGTCTTGCGGCCGACGGCGACGAGTTCGAAGCCGCGGTTGGGGTCGGGGTGGTCCGGGTTGTCGTCGGGCTCCTGGAGCCACGCGAACTCGGCGTCGCGCGGGAACGGGTTGAAGTGGCGCCAGTGCTTGATCGCGGCGTCGCGGGCGTCCTGCTCGGTGGTGTGGAGCTTGGGGGGGTCGTAGTCGAACTCGCCGGTGTCGAGCCACCACACAGTGGGCGCGCTCACGAGCTGGCGGCGCAGCTGGTCGCGCTCGTCGCTGGCGTCGTTCATGGTCTCGACGACGCGGGCGACGCGGGCCCGCTGGCGGTCGAGCTCGTCGGACACCTCACGCACGTCGCCGAACGTGGCGGTGTAGCCGACGAAATCGAGGATCGGAGTGTCGTCGGTGACCCCTTCGGCGTAGGCGGTGGCGAGGAAGCAGCGGAGCCGATCCGCGCCGGGCTGCTGCGGTCGGGCCTCAGTGGTGGCGTCGCTGTGGTCGGTCACCGGTCAGGCCTCCGCTTCCGGGGTCCGCTTGCGGTCGAGCTGCTGCTTGCGCTCGAGCGCGGTCTTGCCGTTGATGAGCACGTGGGGGGCTTCCTTCTTCGCGCGCTCGAGGGCGTCCTCGAGGGAGAAGCGGTGCTCGGTCAGCCACTCGTCGGTGCGCTCGGACGGGATGGACTCCATGTCCCAGGTGCCGGTGCGGCTCAGGCACCAGTGGCCGCGCAGCCGGATCGCCCACTGCTCGTCGACGGGCTTGGGCTGGCCGAAGTGGTGGGCTCCGGCGTATTGGACCTCGTTGCTCCACAGGTCGCCGTCGTTGGGGTCGTCGGGCAGGATCGTGACCTCGTACGTGGTCGATCGGGCGGTCACCTCGGGGCTGGCCGGGACGGTCATGTTCACGCGCGCTCCTTGGCGGGTGCGGTGGGGTGGGGGTAGGTGTCGAGCCAGCGCAGGGAGCCGCGGTCGAGGGTGTCGCGGGCGCGGGTGACGGCGACGTAGGCGAGGCGCAGCTCAGCCGGGTCCGGGTCGCTAGTGAGGCCTTCTGAGTCGGTCTTGGGCGGGAAGAAGTCCTCGCTGATGCGCACGGCTGGCCACTCGCGGCCCTTGGCCTTGTGGACGGTGGAGACGATGACGTCGGGGGTTTGGGTGGTCAGGGCCATGGGTCGGCGGCCGCGGTCGCTGGGTTCGTCGACGAGGCGGTCGATGGCTGCGATCAGGGCGTCGGGGCCGTAGTCGTCGATCAGCGTGACCATGGTTTTGAGGTCGGATCCGCCCTCGTCCATGGCGACGTAGTCCTGGACTTCGCCCCAGGTGCGGAACGCGAAGAGCTCGGGGTGGTCGCAGCCTGCGCCGGCCTTGAGCTGGACGGCGGCCGCGGCGAGGCGCTTGATCTCGTCGCCGCCTCCGACGAGCGCGGTCCGGCGGCCGTTGGCCAGCGAGGTCATGACCTCGCGCATCGCGCCGGCGTTGCTGCGGCACAGGATCGCGTCCGCCTCCTGGAGCTCGGGCACGATCCGGGAGGGGATGGGGTCGTGTCCGGTCAGGCGCAGCGGGGCGTCGATCAGGTCGAGCCAGCGGTTCGCTTCGCGGGCGATCGCGGGGCCGAAGCGGAAGCTCTTGGACAGGGTGAGGCGGGTGCCATCGAACTTGTCCATGGCGTCGATGGCGCCGCGCCACTCGTAGATCGCTTGGGCGGAGTCGCCGACGACGATGCGCTGTGCGGAGCGCTGGTTGCCGATGATGGAGAGGATCACGGGGTCGGCGTCCTGGGCCTCGTCGAAGAGCACGAAGTCGGCGGGCAGGGTGGGGTAGGACAGCTGCCAGAGCTTGAGGTAGTGGTCGTGTTCGAACTTCAGGCGCCCGACGGGTTGCAGCAGCTCCGCCCAGGCTGTACGGGCGAGCGGCACGAGCGTGGCGGTGAGGGCGTTGCGGGGGGCGGGGTCGGTGAAGCCGACGGTCTTGGGGACGTGGTGGTGGTCGATCTCCCAGTCCGCGGAGCGGGTGTAGCGGGCGACGGTCTTCATGACCAGGCGCGCGGTCTGCTGCGGGGCGAGGATCGGGACGTCGTCGCCCAGGCGCACGGGTTCGTTGATGGCGAGGATCTCGGCGACGTCGCGGGCGCGCACGCGGGGCCCGTCGAGGCGGTCGCGGTAGCGGTGGCCGACGGCGCGGAACGCCAGGGAGTGCGCGGTGGAGCACTCGACGTTGCGCGGGAAGCTGGCTTTGGCGTCGGCGGCGATGGCGCGGTTGAACGCGATGTACAGGCCGCGGCGGCGGGGCGCGGACTCGGCGAGCAGGCGCAGAGTCGAGGTTTTGCCGGTGCCCGCTCCCGCCTGGATGACCAGGTTGTCGCCGGTGCCGAACGCCTCGATCGCGGCGGCCTGTTCGGGGGTCGGGGGGTGGCTGGTGCTGGTCACGGTGGTCTCCGGGATGAGGGCGAGCTGCCCATCGGGTTTCGGGCCGGCCGGGCGCGGCTTGGGTGTGGTGGGGCGGCGGCGCGGGCCGCAGATGAACACCCCGGCCAGCGGCGACGGGGACGGGTCGGTGGGCAGCGCGACGGTGTCGACCTGGCGGCGCATCAGCTCGCCCGGGTCGGGCAGCGGCTCGGGGGTGGGGCCGGCCGAGGGCGACGGCGACGGGGCGCGGACCGGGACGGGGGTGGCCAGCTGCTCGGCGGGGTCGGGTTCGCCGGTGTGGTTGTTGCGCCAGCAGTCCGGGCCGTAGCCGCGGGCGATCGAGACTGGGTCGTCGATGGGGCGGTGGCAGTCGCCGCACCGGTGCACGGTTTCGGGCATGGGCGGGTCCTTAGAAGTCGGGTTCGGCGTACGGGTCGTCGTCGGGGGCCTCGCGCGGCGGCCAGTCCTCGTCAGGGGCGGCCTTGGAGTCGGCGGCGCAGGACCGGCACGGCATCTCGAGGTGGTGGAGGCGGCAGCGCGCAACCGGGCCGGCCGGGACGCTCGGGCGGTCGTCCTCGTCCTTCCACCGCTCCTGGTGCAGCCAGGTGGCCGGGTGGGCGGTGAACTGGGGATCCTGGCCCTTGCGCTTGAGGTTGTAGAGGATCGCGCCGTCGAGGATGTCCGCGGGATGCGCGCCTGCGGCGATGGCGGCGGCGTACTTCTCGCGGGCCGCGGGCTTGCCGACGCGGCGGGGGTAGGCGGCCCAGAACTTCACGAAGTCCGGGTCGTCCTCGTCGACGGTGCGGCGCGTGCGTTTCGCCTTGGGCTTGGTGTCGCTGTGTCCGTCGACCGCGGCAGCGGTTGATGAAGAAGTAGTTAGGTTCTTCTGGTTAGTAGTTGGTTCGGCGGAACTGTGGTTCCGGTCGTTCGACGCTGTACTTCCCCCCGGAACCACAGTTCCGCCCGGAACCACGCTTCCGGCCGTGGCGTCGACCTGCCCCGATTCATGGTCATTTGAGCTGCCAGCGGCCGGAACTATGGTTCCGCCCGGAACTGCGGTACCGGCCGGAACTGTGGTTCCTGTCGCGGGGGGAACCGTGGTTCCGGTCGTGGCCGGGCGTTTGCGGGTGATCCGGAGGTCGTACACCACGGGTCGGCGGTCCGCGCTGATGTGCGCGGCAGGCCCCTGGTTCTTGCTCACGACGATCAGATCCAGGGCGAGTAGGGCAGCGAGGTCGTCACGCACCGCGCGCTCGGTCTTGCGGGCGTAGTGGGCGAGCGTCTTCTGGGCCGGGAACGCGCCGGTGCCGTCCGGCGCGGCGTGGTTGGCCAGCCCGATCAGGACGGCAACCAGCCGCGGCGGAACCCCGGGCGCCTCGTTCAGAGCCCAGTTGATCGCCTCGATGCTCATCCCACCTCCTTGGCCTCGTACTCGCGGCAGGCCGGGAACCATGCCGCGACGTCGCTGGATTGCGACTGCGACTGGCGGCGCCGCACAGCGCCGGCGACGCCGGGGTAGTCGCACTTGGGGAAGCCGACGCTCACCCGGAACCGGCAGCTCGCGCAGTGCGGGCCCGGGGCGTCGTGCTCCCCGGTGCGCGACGCGTCAGGGTGAAGCCACACGTTGCCCGCGGTGCGCACGAGGGTGAGCGGGTGCATCCCGAGGGCGATGAGCCCGAGCTGGCGGCTGCGCAGCCGCTCCCCGGGCTTCAGCGGCGCCGTCGGATCGCGCTGCGGCGCAGCCTCGATCGGGAACAGGGCGTCGTCCATCACGCGGCCACCGCCTCTGCGCGCCGCGCGGCCCGCTGTGCGGCCTTCTTCTCCCGCGTGTACTTGTTGTGGGCGAGACGGCAGGGTTCGCACGCGGTTTCGCGGTGGTCGCGGTGGCGTTTGTACGCGGTCTCGGTGCCGCAGGGCGCGAGCGGGGGCGCGTTGTTCCCGTTGCGGGCGCGGTGGTAGGCCCGGTTGGCTACGAGGCACTCTTCACAGGCCTGCTCGCCGCGGCGCCGGTGGGCGCTGTAGCCGGCCACGCTGCCGTGGTCGCTGTCCGGCTCGGCCGCGGGGGTGTCTTCGGGTTCGGCGAGCAGGCCGAGGGCCTGGAGGGCGGGGCGCGCGAACCGGACGGCAGCGGCCCGCTGGGTGTCGTCGGTCAGGTCGAAGCCGCGGGCGGCGATGGCGCACAGGACGCGCCCGGCGCCGCGGCGCTGCCCGGGTGTGGTTCCGGGGACCTCGAGGGTTTCCGCCTGGGTGACGGCCGCCTCGTCGTCCAGGACGATTCGGGCGCCCATCACTCGACCGCCGGGTGCACCGTGGCGGCGTGGTACCAGGCGGCCCAGTCCGCGGCGGTGGCGGCGTTGTCCTCGGCGGGGCGCAGCGCGGTCGCGGCGGCGAGCGCAAGGGTGGCCCGGATCTGGGCCTCGCGCAGCATTACGTCGAGCAGCTGCACGGGGCTGAGGTCATCGCCGCCGATGGTGCGGCTCTCGGCGATCAGCTTGAGCGCCTCGGTGTAATTCTCCGGTCCGGAGTTCATCGCCCGCCCGCCTCGGTCTTCGGCGTGCACACCATGCAGCGGTGGTCGGCGATCTCGCTGTCGTGGCACAGGGTCACGCAGTGGCGGCAGAACGGGCCGCCACCATGCATGGCCGAGCCCTCGGAGCTTGTGTCAGTGGGGTCGAACGGGATCTTGCACTTAAGGCAGATAGGGCGCGCGTCGTCGACGCTGTCCCCGGCCGCGTCGTCGAGGTCTTCGATCAGCTCGTCGAACCGGTCGTGCGCCGCGGCGGCGACGGTGCGCAGCTCGCCGAGGGCGTGTCGCAGGTTGGTGTCCTCGCCGCCGTTGAAGGCGCCGACGATCGTGCTGGCGACGAGCAGGTCTCGGATGGCGATCAGGTCGAGGCGTTCCTCTTCCGGGTCGTGCTCGAGCTCGGGGTCTTCGATGTCGGCTGCAAGGTCGTCCTTCACCAGGCGCGGCAGCATGCCGCAGCTCTGGAGGAATGAGCAGACGGTGAGCACGCCGATGACGCCGGATCCGAAGCCGACGACCAGGGCGACGACGCCCGCGATGATGATGATTTCCACGTGGCTTCCTTCAGGGGTCTGGACCCGCGGACCGGAGTGCGGCCGACCCGCGGGAGCTAGTGACCCGTGGCGCGCGGGAGGGGGTACCGCGCGCCACGGGAGATTCAGGGCTGTTCGGGTGGTGCGTGGCGGCCGGTGAGGTCGCGTTCGGCGGCTGGCCAGTCGTAGGCGTCGACCTGGGCGAGTTGCTCGCGGGTGAGCGGGGTGAAGGCGCCGACGGGGCGTTTCGGTAGGGGGGGCGCATGGCGGTCGCGGCGGCCCAGCAGGCGCGAGGCGACGAGGACCGTGATGGCCCAGGAGCCCAGGGCGCCCAGGATCAGCTCCAGCGGCGTCACGGCCGCCTCCGGCGTCGCGCGTCGGCGACGACGACGCGGCGCAGGGTGCGGCGGCGTGCTTCGCGGTTGGCGGCGGCCAGCTCGGGCGTGATCGGGGCGAACGGCAGCGGCGTCATGCGGCTGCCCTCCGCTCGCTGCGCCTGCGTCTCTCACGCGACCGGTCGCGTGGCGCA
>Ga0207692_10001031_pt1 | contig 10176 bp, 13 predicted proteins | sample LARL52metaG_FD_184345 | JGI IMG/M metagenome (GOLD analysis project Ga0207692, IMG submission 184345) | Corn, switchgrass and miscanthus rhizosphere microbial communities from Kellogg Biological Station, Michigan, USA - LAR L5-2 metaG... | ecosystem: Host-associated > Plants > Roots >...
AATAGCCTAAGGGCGGAAAATGAACATCTTCGAAGTACTGTTGCTGATCTTGCTAATCATCGCTGTGGTAGCTTTTCTGGCATTACTCCTATTCCGTTCGATGATGGAAGTGTCCCGAAAGGAAATGGAGAATCGGAGACACGAGACATCGTGGATGGAAGCGATGATTCAGCAACAGGACAACGCGAATCGACTCCTATTGAAAACGGAGAGGACAGTAAATCAGACTCTCCTGAACATCCTATTGTCGAAGGATCTGCCGACACTAACGGCGATGCAAAACGTGACAATCGCAAATCTGCAAAGCCCCGTGACATCGCCGACGAAATCTGAGTATATCGCTCGGGATGATGTTTCCGAATTTCTTCGTGCGGTTAATTTCAGCGCAAATCCAGGCCTAGGAGAAGCGCTTTTCAGTCCGGAAGCCGACCCGGAATTCAACCAGTTCGTCGGTGAAATGATGGGGGAGAACCAGATTAATTTCATGGAGGAGGGCGGGTGAGCAATGAATGAACGGGATAGCAATTCCTCCGCGTCCGACTGATTCTAATATCGAGCAGTTCAATGCTATCACTGGGCAAATCCAACCGCCCACTGGACTGCTGAAAAAGATTCGTCAGGATAAGGAAACTCATGCCAAGTACCTAGCTTGGATTATGAGTCAGTATTCTGCATGCCGTGGCGCGCGAGTAAAAGAGGAACGTAAGTGGTATATGTCGCTTGCGTTCTTTGCTGGCCAGCAGAATGCAATTACTATGCCAGTCCGCCAGGGTGGTAATGGACTTGGAACTCGGCTATATGTGCCACCGGCTCCATATTGGCGCGCACGTCCTATCACGAACCTTATTCGTCCAGCCGTACGCAAAGAAGTTTCAACTCTAAATTCGACAAAGCCTTCAGTTTCAATTATTCCAGCGAGTAGTGATGATAGAGATTTGTTTGCGGCTGAGGCCGGGGAACAGGTTTGGGAATCTGTATATCGTCGAAAGAAAATGCGTTCCATCATTCGTAGAGCATCATGGTGGAGCGTTGTTTGTGGAACAAGCTACATCCAGAGCATATGGGATCCCACAGCGGTGGATGAAGACTCCGACCAAATGGGAGACTTCTGCTTCAATTACCTCACTCCGTTCCATATTCTAATTCCGGACTTGATGTCTATGGACATCGAAGACCAACCATATGTTATTCACCTTAGCACCATGAATCTGGAAACAGCGAAGATTAAATATGGTCCGCTTATCGGTGACGTTAACATTATCCCGGACACCCAAGCGACGGCTGATATCATCTCGGACAGTTTCCTTAGTCTTGTCGGCGCGTCGAACTCCAAAAGGCGCTCGGTACTCTGCATCGACATATGGGTTAAGCCGGGAAACTCAAAGTTCCTCCCCGACGGAGGAATGATAACGGTAGTTGGTGGCCAAATCATTCAGGCTTGGGAATGCTGGCCATACGACCACAAGCAGTATCCTTTCTGCAAAAATGACTACATTGAAACTGGCCGCTTTTACGGTGAAGGTCTTATCACTGACCTCCTGCCACTTCAGCGCGAATACAATCGTACGCGCGGCCAGATCATGGAAGCCAAAAACCGGATGGCTAAGCCACAGCTTGCTGCAATGAAGGGCAGCATCGATCCGGCAATGATTACCACTGAACCCGGTTTGGTGGTGGAGTACAATCCTGGATATCAGCCACCTACTCCGATTCCGCTAGTTCCATTGCCGGAGTATGTGGTTAATGAACTGAACGTTATTAAGCAGGACTTCCAGGACGTTTCTGGCCAGCACGATATTTCTCAGGGGAAGGTCCCACCTGGCGTTACTGCGGCCACGGCCATTAGCTTCCTGCAAGAGCAGGATGATTCAATGCGCGCAACGGCATTTGATAGCCTTGAGGAATCGTTAGAAAAGCTCGGCTTCCAGACGCTTTCATATGCCGTTCAGTTTTGGGACACGCAGCGTACTATTAAAGTCGTTGGTGAAAACCAGTCGTTTGATGTGTTGACACTTCTTGGCAGCGATCTCCGTGGAAATACGGATATCGTTGTTGAAGGTGGCTCTGCATTGCCTATGAGCAAGTCGGCTAGGCAAAGTCTTATCATGGATATGATGAAGATGGGTTTCATCGATCCACAGGATGGCCTCAGACTGCTGGAAATGGGCGGCATCACTAAGTTCTATGAGGATATCCAGACGGATGTTTCTCAGGCTAGACGTGAAAACCTGAAGATGCAGGCGATTACACCGCAGGCACAAAGTGATTATTTGCAAACCTTCGTGGCAAACGACCCCATAACCGGTCAGCCGCTAGGCCTTTACGATCCAAATACTCAACAGCCATTACAGCCGGGCCAAAATCCACCGCCTATGGTTCCTGTTAACACGTGGGATAACCATGCTGTGCATATCGACACGCACAACAAGTTCCGCAAGGGACAGGCATTTGAAAACCTGGACCCGAAGATTAAGGCCATCTTCGAGGAGCACGTGAATATGCATCTCCAGGCTGCACAAGTTGACACTGCGGTGCAAACTGGAAATGTGCCGGGTGAGCCAGGCAACCCCCCGACTGGTCAAGCCCAAAGCGAGGTATCCTCAATGCCCGATGGGTCATCACCCGGCCTTAATTCAAATCCGCTGCCAATTCCTAGCCAGGGAGGCTAAGAAATGACTGCCGCTACAGGCCAGATTGGCGAAATGACTGGCCGCAGTTTCACTGATAAACGACGGACCGGTCTTACTGGTTCCGTTAACCCGGCAACGGTGCTTGCAACTGTTGCCAACTATGCAAGCCTCAATACTATTGAGGCTGCATTGACCGCTGCTGATTCAAATGCATATTCGCAGACGAACCTTAACCGGATGAACATAAACGATAAGATTTACGCTCTGCGGACGGTTCAGGACTCGGCGGGCATCTGATGTCTAATATGAGTAGCGAGCCCGCTGGGCAAATGGGTTTCGTGAAATCCGCCATTGCCAGGACTCAGCGAAAGAGTTTGGCAAAGAAGGTGGCAAAAGCACCTACGCCATCTGGTTCTAAAATGAATCCTGCAATGCAAGCCGCCCTTGCGCGTAGATTGGCAAAAACTGGCGCGCCGCCCGGAATGGGGAAGGGTCCAAATGACCTCGGCTAATCCAATCGCATCGATTTTGGCTTTGGCCGCGAGGTCAAACAATTCTGCAATTGGCACCGCTAGCAATCCAGTTGGATTGCCGGGCAATATGGCGGGTGGCGTTCCTCCTAAAATGCCACAGCAGAATCCTTTGCAGGGTGCCATTCAGCGTAGAATGAAGAAAAATAAGTGACGTTTACGGAGACGAAAAGTTCGGACTGTTTGAGTGTCGGTCATATTGATCAGATACACGATCAGCTCGTGCCTAAAGACTTGTGTCTAAGGTGTAGCTATCAGCTATGTGGCGAGTGCGGCAATTGCCAAAATCCCGACTGTGTCGAATTTGGGTATGATAACTAGTTTGACTCAAGTGTTATCTTAGCAATCAGAGCCAGGACCGCTAGTGGAACAGCTCCCGAAGTTAGGTGAAAGAATATGGAACCTGGTAATGGTCCCGCCGATAATCCAGCTTGGATGGAAGCTCTCGGCGGAATTCCAGAGGAATTCCATGATGGACTGAAAACTCATTTCTCAAATTGGGATAGGGGAGTTCAGTCCAGGATTGATACGGTACACGGCGAATACGCGGATTACAAAGCCTTCAAGGAAGCTGGCATTAAGTCAGATGATTTGCAGCAGGCTTATGGAATCTATGAGCGACTCCTCGCGGATCCTCGCGCGGTATGGGACGCACTGGGCAGTTCCTATGGATATACTCAGCAGCCCCAAGCTCAGGTAAGCGGACAGCCGCAGGGCCAAATCAATCCGCAGCAGGTTACGGCTGAATATCCCGGTCAGGCGCAGTACAATCCGCAGTTGGATCAGCAATATACACAGCTGAAGCAGCAAGCGGATATGATGGCAAATATCCTTCTCCAGCAAGAGCAGCAGCGAGTCCAGGCGGAAGCGGATGCGAACCTTAATCGCATGATTGCAGACGCTAAGACTAAGCATGGCGACTTTGATGAAGGATATGTTGTTGCCTATATGCAAAATGGTATGAATATTGACCAGGCGGTTGCTCAATATCAGGGGCTTGTAAACTCCATCACGAGCAACCTTAACCGCCCGCAGGCGCCAGTTGTTATCACTGGCGGCGGTGGTGGTGGTCAATTGCCATCTCAGGCGATTAACCCGAATACTTTGAATAGGTCTCAGACTCGTAACCTGGTTGTAGACATTTTGAAAGCAGCTAACCAGGGAGCATAATTATGGTTGCCACAATGGCAACGGCCGACGCTATTCTCAAGGAAGTTTACGAACCACGTATCCGCGAGCAGCTTGCCAACTACAACCGCGCTACTAAGCGTATGGAGGAGTCGGCCGAGGGAATTACCTCGGATGCTGGTGGTAAGTATGTGGTTTTCACGGTTCATATCAAGCGCAACTCTGGTGTCGGTGCTCGTCGTGAAATGGAAGCACTTCCGACGGCACAGAACCAGTCTTATGCTCGCGCGCAGGTTTCGATGGCTTATCTGTACGGTTCAATCCGTATCTCTGGGCCCACTATGAAGCTTGCAAGTACTAACGAGCAGGCATTTGCCGCCGTGCTGGACGAGGAAGTCAGCGGAATTCAGACTGATTTGAAGCGTGACTATAACCGTCAGATTTGGGGCGATGGAACTGGCGTTATCGTCACGTCCAGCGGCTCGTATGCGGTGAATACGATTCCGACGACATATACCCCAGCCTCATTTGAGGTCGGGATGGTCGTTGATATCTATGCATCTGACCTCACGACCCAAAAGGCTTCGGGTCGTAACGTCACCGCTGTTACTGCCAACACTTCCGTTGTTGTTGACGGCGCGGCAATTACAACCGGCGCATCGGGGGATGTCATTGTCCGGACTGGCAACATTAGCCGTGAGACAATGGGCTTCGCTGGTATTGTTAACAACAGCGGCATTCTGTACAACATGGACCCCGCCACTTATCCGGTGTGGAAGTCCACTGTCAATAACAACGGTGGGACTAACCGAGCGATCTCGGAAAGCCTCATGATTAAGATGGTCGATGATATCTACACTCAGGGTGGAGATACGACTGTCATTTGGACCACTCTCGGCGTTCGACGCTCGTACTACAACCTGCTCGTGCAGCAGCGCCGTTTCCAGGAGCCGAAGCAGTTTGATGGTGGGTTTACCGGCCTCGGTTTCACGACCGAGCGTGGTGAAGTTCCTATCATGACTGATATCGACTGCCAGCCGAACAAGATGTATTTCCTGAACGAAAAGGAATTCACCATCTACCAGCCTGCTGACTGGCAATGGATGGATGAAGATGGTTCGCGTTGGTTCCGCGTCTCTGGATTTGACGCATATGACGCTACTAACTTCAAGTACATGCAGCTCGGTTGCCACCGCCGCAACTCGCAGGGTTTGATGGCTGATATCACGGAGAGCTAAGTTATGATGTTTGTTGCTTATAAGCTTAATGAGGGTGATGTTGAACTCATCAACCACACCCGTAATAGCAAGTCTGTTTCTGGCAATTCGGTGAACGCTGGGGACGTTTATCCGGCGGTTATCGTTAAGGAGTGGAATCCGAATAGCGCTAACCTTCGTGTTTTCCTTGACGGAAATGACTCACCATATTGGGCCACGTCCCGAGTTCGTGGCCTCGGACATGGCAATTGGGACCCGAGCGAGGAAGCTCTAAGGGCAGTTACGGATCCTTATCCGACCACGGCTAACGCCCTCAATGGATAAGCGAACGCTTGATAAGCGTTTCAGCTATCAGGCGCCTAGTCCGGATATGGTGCGCCGGATGCAGGAGCTTAGGACGCAGTTTCGGGAAACCGCTCAAATGATTAACGAGCTGTGTCCTGATGGGAACGATAAGGAAACTGCTATTCAACGCCTAGAAGATACTATGATCTGGGCGAATAAGGCAGTGATCTTCGGAACTTGATTTGCTAGCCTTGTGTGATGCATGAGGGTGCAGCTAGCAAATCAGAAAATGCCCAGCCCAATTCTGGGCTGGGCTTTTTTGTTGACTTCAGGAGAGATTGTGACAAACCCTGTAGCACCCACAATTAACGACCTTTGGTACGCATATCTAAAAGCTGGAGTTCCGGCTGCTGATACTGGGCTTGCGGTTACCCTTGGCCAGGGAATTAAAACTTCATCTCCCGCACCGGGCAATTTCGCGTCAATTGAAGGTACTGGCACAACGTCTGCTGCCCCTACCGGTGGGACTTCTATCGTCATATGCACGGCGCCAAATACCGGAAGATATAACCTTGAGTTCTCCGGTGGATTTGGTGCAACGGCTGAAACGACTCAGCTAGATAACATTGCGGTTAAGGTTAATGGCGTTTTCTATACGTCGGTTCCACTGGCGAACCTTGCAAACACTATGAGTGCAAAGTATGACGCCTATGGTATTGCACTAACCGCTGGCCAGCAGGTTACGTTGTACGTTTTTAACAATGGTAGCGCTGGCAGTATTTATAAGGGCTTCCTGTCGATTACGCAGGTGCTCTAATGTCTAATAAGATCAATATCAACCGGACAAGAGATGGTCTTATCCGCGTCCCCAATATGCCATTGCCCGCCGGGTTGGTTGAAAAGGGCATGCGAATTGATGCGCTCCTAAAAGGGATTGACCGTTATCTGGAGCTGATGTTTATCCCACCGGAGAATCGCGGCATCCTCGATACTAAGCCGTGGGCCGTTGTACATCGTCCGCCGAATATGCCTGAGTACTATGTGCTTTATGCGGAGGACGCGGATGAGCGACTTTTGGCGCGCGTACTCAGAGCTGACACATCAAAGACTAATGTTCTAAGCGAAGTTGAGGCTTTAAATAAGGCACGCGAGGCAATGAATGCTAAAGAGCAGGCCGATAGGATGGCGGAATCTCATGCTCTAGCATATTCGATTTGGAATTCACCCAAGATCCACTATAAGCATGGTGGGGTAGATTTCGGTGCTGCTCTCTGAAATTAAGTATCAAGTTAAACGTCAATTTGGCGATGACGTTGGCGTTCAAATTACGGATACCGATATCACTAAATGGGTGAATAATGCCCAGCGTGAAATCGCAAATATGAACGATGACCTACTTCAGGTCACTGCAACCGCCGATGTACTCCAAGACATTGCTAAATATGATCTTCCACCCGATCTCCGTTTGCTTAAGCGGATTCGGTATAACAGCTTGCACTTACGGGGTATGACAATACAGGCTTTTGACGAGTATATCGATGGCTACGCCAATCCATCTAATTACTCATCGGGAAGCCCACTTGTTTATTCGATTTGGCAAGGCCAGTTTACGGTTTTTCCTACGCCTTCTGCACAGGCTGCTCTTGTCGCCGGTTTTACAATTGATTACCTTCGCAATCCTGTCGACGTTGTCAACGATTCTGATCGTGTCGAATTTGCTGACGGCTATGGCAATCACATCATTGAATATTGCCTCGCAATGGCTTATGAACTCGATGCAGATTGGGGAGCGGCCCAGCAAAAGCGAAATCAGTTTGTCCAAGGAGTTAACGGCCTTAAGGAAAGAAATAATCACATCACGCGAGAGCAATACCAAACAATAACAGTCCGTCCAGAGGACGAAATTTGGGATTACCCACCATATGGAGTCTTCTAAATGCCTGGCCAGGAACTAAGACTTGGACCGTTTGTTGGTGGATTGAACCTCTTTTCGGATCCATCGTCAATTGCTGACACTGAAATGGTCGAATGCGTCAATTTCGAAGTTACTGTAGACGGTTCACTAGCAAGCCGTCCTCCGGTGACTCAATTTCAGGCGACAGCTCCAGGCTCTACAACGGCAATGAAAATACTGTTGTTGGCTGTATTGAATGGAACTACATATCTTATTGGCTCTAGCAATCAGGGGGTGTACTATTCAACCGGTGGGGCCTGGACTCAACTTGGAAGTACAGTCCAAAGTGATACGGCGATTCAGTATAACAATAAAGTCTGGTTCTTTCCCAAAAATGGGACCACTAATGGTGCCACATGGGATGGAACTACATATACAACCACAACCGCCCTCCCGGCCGGAAGTTCGGCAATCGTCTATAAAGAGCGCGCTTGGATTGTTCCCGGTATAAGCGCCACAGCAAACACCGCTAGGCTTCAGTTTTCGCTAACCGCAGATCCGGGAAGTTGGAATACTGGAGATGCAACGTTCATTGATGTATCCGCTGGAGATGGCAGGAAACTCGTTGACTTGATTACATATCAAGATAACATCATGCTTTTCAAAGAGGATAGTACATATGCCCTAGCGTTTGATTCCATCCCCAGTTCCGCCACCTTAAAAAAGGTTAACAACACAATCGGCGTATCCGCGAAAAACTGTGTTGTGCCGTTTGAGAACTCGCTGTTCGTTTGCCACCGTGACTCGGTATATGAAATTCTCAATTACCAATGGGTCAAGGTAAACATCAAAGTCCCACCGGTATTTGATAATTCGTCTCCAACGTCAACAACATACATGCAAGCCATCTTCCTTACAATGTGGGGAGATAGGCTTATCTTCAGGCATTATCGCAAGATATACGTTTTCGGGCTACGTACCCGGACGTGGTCTGAATTCCAGATCAGCACAACAAATAATGAGCACTGGTTTGGTCCTTTAACGCGGTGGCCAGGAAATGGTTCCAACGGACTGGACGTCTATTATGGTGGTAGTTGTCTAAACGAGGACGTCCGCACTTTCAAAATGCAAAACGGATGCGACATATCCACCGTCGAGTCCACTGCAATGACGTGCTGGATGAAAACTAAAAACTTCGACAGTGCATATGGTCGTCGTTATCGCATCTTTGGTTTTGGTCAGCGCTATAAGCGTATGCATTGGTGGGGTGCGGATGTTGTCACCAACTCATCTGTTACCGGTACCGTTACACCGATTGTTACCAACTTCCAAGTCACTTGGGGAATGATTAAGACAACTCCTTGGGGAAGCCTTAATACTTGGCAGCAGCCGTTGCCAGCAATTCCACCAATATCAACGACCTGGCCAGCTCCAGGAATTCTTGCAAAACACTTTTGTAAATTTACACAAGGTGTACGCTATAGACAAATCAACTTTAAGATTCAGCTGACAACGGATGGCACTTTGAATACCGGACCAGTTCATGTTTTCGGAATTCTTAATGTGATGGAAGTGCATCAGGTTGTCACTAAGGGGTCTAACTGATGAATTCAAATCCGAACGTCTTTAATAACGCGAGATCACCAGGATTCAACGCTTTTGCTGCTGGGGATAAGAAGTATGGTTCCGGGCGACCGATGCCCAATATCGGCCCATCGGATCCACTTGGATACCGGGAGCGCAATCTGCAAATCGAAGCCCGAAAGAATGCTATCGGTCGCAGATTGAAAGCACTCAGAACCGGCGATATCGCAAAGGCTCATCTAAGTCCGGGATCAGCTCCGGGAGGTGGAACAGTTGGCATATGATGCTTCGCAGTTTTCTTTGACTCCGGCAGCTGCGCAGGCAAATGCAATCAATAGAAGGCTGTCCGCGTCAACGTCTCCAAGTGCTGGACCAAATCCAATTGGCCCAAATCCAACTCCAATGATGGCGGCCCCGGCTGGACCAAATCCAAATCCTCTTACTGCGCCAAATGTTGGAGTCAGCCCGCATACATTTCCACAGGCTCAGGCCACAATTCCAGTCGCCCCAAATCCGCTAATTGGTGGCACTGGAAACGCTGAATTGGATAAGTATCTCGGCACGGATGCAACATATCAAAGCCAGCTCAGCGACCTTATGCGAAACTACGATCAGGCGCTAGCGCAAAAGAACTTAAGTCAGCAGCAAACGAACGCGGATTACAGCGCCAAAGAACGCGCGCTTAATTTGCAGGCCGATCAAGATCGTTTGGATATGCGGAATTCGGCCGCAGCCCGAGGAATTTTGCAGAGTGGCATTTACGCAAATCAGCTTGGGCAGTACAACACGAATAACCAGCAGTCGATGACAAATCTGCTCGGTGGATTGCAGAATGCGCAGGACACATCCAATCTGCAATTCCAACAGCTGATTGCAAATGAGATCGCTGCAAAGCAAAAGGCAATTCA
>Ga0207692_10001041_pt1 | contig 10131 bp, 9 predicted proteins | sample LARL52metaG_FD_184345 | JGI IMG/M metagenome (GOLD analysis project Ga0207692, IMG submission 184345) | Corn, switchgrass and miscanthus rhizosphere microbial communities from Kellogg Biological Station, Michigan, USA - LAR L5-2 metaG... | ecosystem: Host-associated > Plants > Roots >...
CACGGCCGCGCGCGAGACCACGTTCCGCTCCGGCGCGATGGCGAGCCGCATCGCGCAGCTGACCGTCATCGACTGCCTGTTCATCGGGGTCGCCCAGCACCACGTCGACACGGCGAAGACGGCACTGGAGGCGACCTACGAAGCGGTGTCCGGCCACCGGCTGGGCGCGAGACCAGACGGCCGCCGGCGGCCGCGGGAGACGACTAAATGATCTCCCCCCGGAACGGTGTGGTGGTGCGCGTGGAATCTCCGACCGAGCAGCGGAACCCTCGCACGACGGACATCGACCGGGTCTCCACGATCGACGTGCTGCGCATGATCAACGACGAGGACCGCACGGTCCCGGCCGCGGTCGCCGCGGCACTGCCGGAGCTGGCCCGCGCGGTCGACCTCGGCGTCACGGCGATCATGTCCGGCGGCCGCGTCCACTACGTCGGCGCCGGCACGTCCGGACGGCTCGCGACGCTGGACGCCGCCGAGCTGGTGCCCACGTACAACATCCCTTCCGACTGGTTCGTCGCCCACCACGCGGGCGGCTCCGAGGCGCTCGTGCGCGCGGTCGAGGAGGTCGAGGACCACTCCGGCGCGGCCCAGATCCGCCGTTCGGCGACCGCGAAAGACCTGGTCGTGGGCGTGACGGCGTCCGGGCGCACACCGTTCGTGATCGGCGCGCTGGAAGAGGCGCAAGCGCTTGGCGCCCACACGGTGCTGGTGTCGAACAACGCCTCGGTGCCGATCACGCCGGACGTCCTGGTCGCGCTCGACACCGGCCCGGAGGCCATCGCCGGGTCGACCCGGATGAAGGCGGGCTCGGCGCAGAAGCTGGTGCTGACGTCGTTCTCGACGGCGGTGATGGTCAAGCTCGGCCGCACCTACTCGAACCTGATGGTCAGCATGCGGGCGACGAACGCGAAGCTGCGCGGCCGCACGATCCGGATCCTGCACGAGGCCACCGGGCTGGCCGAGAACGACTGCGCGCGGGCGCTGGCCGACGCGGCCGGTGACCTCAAGGTGGCGTTGGTGCACCTGCTTTCGGGCGCACCGACCGAACGTGCGGCCGCCGCCCTGGAGGACACGAAGGGCCACGTCCGCAACGCGCTGGACCGCCTGGCCGGCTGATTTCCCGCTTCTTCGACCGCACGCGGGGACCTTCCGTACTGCAGGAGAGTACGAAAGGTCCCCGCGTGCGGTCGGCAAACACGGACGGGTGACAGTCAGCCGGGTAGGACCGGGCGCCACGGGATGGGTGTTGAGAGGACCATGGCGCTGGACGTTTCGCCGTGAGTGGCCAGCCGGACCAGCAGGCGCTCCAGTTCGACGATCGACGTTGTGACGACCTTGACGACTGAGCAGATGTCGCCGGTCAGCCGCACCACCTCGACGACCTCCGGCAGGTCGTCGAGCAGCTCGGGGTGCACCGTGATGCACCGCGGGCCGTAGCACTTCATGCGCACCAACGCGACGACCGGACGTCCGACGACGGTGGGGTCCACCACGGCCCGATACCCGGTGATCGCACCCATGTTCTCCAACCGACGGACCCGTTGGGCGACCGTCGGCGGTGAGACGTGCACGCGGCGTGCGAGCTCGTTGTACGACAGACGCGCATCCTCTTGGAGGGCCTCCAAGAGGGCCTTGTCCACCTCGTCCAGCATGAACGCAAAGCTACTCCGCGATCCGTTTTGCATTTGAAAGAAGTTCGAGCCGAACGCCTTTCGTCATCCATTCAGGTGAAGGGCGCTTCGAGCGAGGATTGACGGCATGAGTTGCCCCGTGTCCCCCAAGCTGGATTTCGGCGGCACCACGCCGTACGAGGACTACGTGCACGCGTCGGTGCTGCACACTCTCCAACAGCAGTGGTCCAAAGATCCCCGCGAGATGTCGTTCCTGGTCATCACGCAGGTCATGGAGCTGTACTTCGGCCTGCTCTGCTTCGAGTGGCGGCAGGCCCAGACGGAACTTCGCGCGGACGACCTCAGGGCCGTCGTGCGCACGCTCAGGCGCTCGGACCTGCACCTGCAGGCGTTGTCGGCGGCGTGGCGGCCGATCGCGCGCATGACGCCGACGGAGTTCAACTCGTTCCGCGACGCGCTCGGCGAGGGCTCGGGCTTCCAGTCGGGCATGTACCGCGAGATGGAGTTCCTGCTCGGCGAGAAGTCGGCGTCGATGCTCGTACCGCACCGCGCGGTGCCGTCGATGCACGCGCAGCTGGAGGAGTCGCTCGGCAAGCCTTCCCTCTACGACGACGTGCTCGCGGCGTTGAAGCGTCGTGGTTTCGACATCCCGCAGGAAGTCCTCGACCGCGACCTCACCAAGGCCTACGAGGCCTCGGCGGAGGTCGAGCGGGTGTGGGCGCAGATCTACCGCGGCGACGCCCGCGACCTGCTGGAACTCGGTGAGGCGCTGACCGACATCGCCGAGGAGTTCGCGCGCTGGCGCTACGACCACCTGCTCGCGACCCGCCGTTCGATGGGCGCGAAGGTGGGCACCGGCGGGTCCGCTGGTGTTGCCTGGTTGGAGAAGCGCACCCAACGAGCGGTGTTCCCCGAGCTGTGGACCGCCAGGAGCTACGTGTGAAGCGCGAGCTGTTCGACCTCCCCGAAGGCGTCATCTACCTCGACGGCAACTCGCTCGGCGCACCGCCGAAGCACGTCGCCGAGCGGATGCAGGAGGTCGTGAAGCACCAGTGGGGCACGCGGTTGATCCGCTCGTGGTCCGAAGGCTGGTGGGAGGCGCCGCAACGGATCGGCGACCGGATCGGCCGGCTGATCGGGGCCGCCGAGGGCCAGGTCGTCGTCGGCGACTCGACGTCGGTCAACGTCTTCAAGGCGTTGATGGGGGCCGTGAAGGGCACCGACCGCACGGAGATCGTGTGCGACGAGTCGACGTTCCCGACCGACGGCTACATCGCGCAGTCGGTGGCCTCGTTGACCGGACTGAAGATCCGGGCCGCACGTCCGTCCTCTTTGGATCTGACGCAGGACACGGCCGTGGTGCTGCTCAACCACGTCGACTACCGCACCGGCGAGCTGCACGACGTCAGGACGCTCACCGAGCAGGCCCATGCCGTTGGGGCACAGGTAGTCTGGGACCTCTGCCACAGCGCGGGCGTGCTGCCGATCGAGCTGGACGCGCTGAACGTCGACTTCGCCGTCGGCTGCACCTACAAGTTCCTCAACGGCGGACCTGGCTCGCCCGCGTACATCTACGTGCCGAAGCGCAGGCAGGCCGCGTTCGAGAACCCGCTGTCGGGCTGGAACGGCCACCGCGAGCCGTTCGCGATGGCCGCGGGCTACGAGCCGGACCCCGGCATCGTCCGGGCACGGGTCGGCACACCGGACATCCTGTCGATGCTGGCGCTCGACGCGGCACTGGACGTGTGGGACGACGTCGACCTGGCCGAGCTGCGGCTGCGCGGCCTGGCGCTGACCGCGTCGTTCCGCGAGCACGTCGAGAGGTTGACCTCGTTGGAGATCATCACGCCGGAGGCGCGCGGCAACCAGATCTCGGTGCGCTGCCCGGACGCGAAGGCCGTGATGGACGAGCTGATCGCACGCGGGGTCATCGGCGACCACCGGCCGCCGGACATCCTCAGGTTCGGGTTCGCGCCGCTCTACGTGACCGACGAGGACGCCGTCAAGGCGGCGGAGATCCTCGCGGAAGTCATCCGGTGAGTGCGGCGTCCGCGATGCTCTTCGCCTCGCGGGCGCCCGCCTCCAACGCCGAGCAGACGAACAGGATCCACTGAGCCAGCCCGTCGAGCTCTCCGGACGCGAACGCCACGGACGCGGCCTCGTACTCGGCCGAGCGCCGCAGGCAGGCGACCTCCGGCACGCCGAGGCCCTTGGGGTCGAGGCCGGTGGAGATCGACGTCAACCGCGCGGCCGCCCGCGCCACCACACCGTTGGCGACCTCGAAAGGGGCCAGCCCGAGCAGTTCGCCGTGCACCACCGCGACGAGCACGGGCGCCGGCACCGACGTTCCGCCGGTGACCAGTGAGCCGAGCAGGTCGAGCCGCTGCGACACGTCCGGTGAAACCCGCGGGCGGCCGACGTCGGAAGACAGGTCCGCGGCGGCGAGGACGTGCAACCGCGCGAGGGCCTGCAACGGCGCGCGTTGCCACGTGCCGACCAGTCCGCCCAACGCCTCGGCAACCCGCAAAGACCCGGCCAGCACGGGATCGGAGACCTCACCGGACTCCGGGATCTCCGTCGGACCGCCCTCCAGCGCCGCCGACGCGCGGGCCGCGCGCACGGACGCCTCGGCCGCCGTCGTGGCCCAGCCGCGCAGGTTCACCCGATGGCGGTGCACCTGGAAGACGGCGTCCTTGGCCGCGTTCGCGGCGTCGGCCACACCAGGCAGGGAGAGCAGCGGAGCAAGCGGATCGGTCACGGTCGCGCAGAGTACCTGACCAGGTGAAACGCGTGATCCAGCTCACTGCCGGGACCGTTGAGCGCGCAACTTGGCCCGTTCAACGCGTCACGCGTGCTTCAAGCAGACAAAACGGGTTACACAAGTGACAGCCGTGTAACCAACCTCCCACAATTGGTCTGAACCTTTTGAGGGAGGAGCCTGTCGGAAGTGAACTGGCTCGCACTACGGTCAGTACCCGCATCTTCAACCGGTCTGGATTTTCCAGGAGGTCTCGCACCATGACGCAGTCGCCAGGCCAGGGCCGAGCTCTGGACAACCTGCTCACGGAGAGCAGGACGTTCCCGCCCTCCGACGAGTTCGCGGCACAGGCGAACGCGAAGCCCGAGCTGTACGAGGAGGCGAAGGCCGACCGCGAGGCGTTCTGGGCGAAGCAGGCGGAGCGGCTGCACTGGGACACCAGGTGGACCCAGGTGCTGGACTGGTCGGACGCGCCGTTCGCCAAGTGGTTCGTGGGCGGCAAGCTCAACGTCGCCTACAACTGCGTCGACCGGCACGTCGAGTCCGGCCACGGCGAGCAGGTCGCGATCCACTGGGAGGGCGAGCCCGGTGACTCCCGCGCCATCACCTACGCCGAGCTGCAGCGCGAGGTCTCCAAGGCCGCGAACGGCCTGAAGTCGCTGGGCATCGGCGCCGAGGACCGCGTCGCGATCTACATGCCGATGGTCCCCGAGGCGATCTTCGCGATGCTCGCGTGCGCGCGTCTCGGCGCGATGCACAGCGTCGTGTTCGGCGGCTTCTCCGCGGAGGCGCTGCGCACCCGCATCGAGGACTCCGAGTGCAAGCTTGTCATCACCACCGACGGCCAGTACCGCCGCGGCAACCCGGCGCCGCTCAAGCCCGCCGTGGACGAGGCCGTCGCGGGCGCGCCGTCCGTGCAGAAGGTGCTCGTCGTCAAGCGCACGGACACCGAGGTCGCGTGGACCGACAAGGACGTGTGGTGGCACGAGCTGGTGGACGACCAGTCCGACGTGCACACCCCCGAGGCGTTCGACTCCGAGCACCCGCTCTTCATCCTCTACACCTCGGGCACCACGGGTAAGCCGAAGGGCATCCTGCACACGTCCGGCGGCTACCTCACACAGACGTCGTACACCCACCACAACGTCTTCGACCTCAAGCCGGACACCGACGTGTACTGGTGCACCGCGGACATCGGCTGGGTGACCGGCCACAGCTACATCGTCTACGGCCCGCTGTCGAACCGCGTCACGCAGGTCGTCTACGAAGGCACGCCGAACACCCCGCACGAGGGCCGCCACTGGGAGATCATCCAGAAGTACGGCGTCTCGATCTACTACACGGCGCCGACGCTGATCCGCACGTTCATGAAGTGGGGCGCGGACATCCCGGCCAAGTACGACCTGTCGTCGTTGCGGGTGCTGGGTTCGGTCGGCGAGCCGATCAACCCCGAGGCGTGGATCTGGTACCGCGAGAACGTCGGTGGCGGCTCCGCCCCGATCGTCGACACGTGGTGGCAGACCGAGACCGGCGCGATCATGATCTCGCCGCTGCCCGGCGTGGTGTCGACCAAGCCCGGTTCGGCGCAGCGCCCGTTGCCCGGCATCGGCGCGAAGGTCGTCAACGACGATGGCGTCGAGGTTCCGCACGGCGGCGGTGGCTACCTCGTGCTGGACGAGCCGTGGCCGTCGATGCTGCGCGGCATCTGGGGCGACGAGGAGCGCTACCGCGACACGTACTGGTCGCGCTTCGCCGAGCAGGGCTTCTACTTCGCCGGCGACGGTGCCAAGTACGACGACGACGGCGACATCTGGCTGCTGGGCCGCGTCGACGACGTGATGAACGTGTCCGGCCACCGCATCTCGACCACCGAGGTCGAGTCCGCGCTGGTCTCGCACCCGACCGTGGCCGAGGCGGCCGTCGTCGGCGCGTCCGACGCGACCACCGGCCAGGGCATCGTGGCGTTCGTGATCCTGCGCGGTGGCGCCGGTGACGAGGCCGGCGGCGCCGAGGCGATCAAGGCGCTGCGCGACCACGTGGCCAAGGAGATCGGCCCGATCGCGAAGCCCCGGCAGATCATGGTCGTGCCGGAGCTGCCGAAGACCCGCTCGGGCAAGATCATGCGCCGCCTGCTGCGCGACGTGGCGGAGAACCGCGCCGTCGGTGACGTGACGACGCTGGCCGACTCGTCGGTGATGGACCTGATCTCGGCGGGCCTGCAGTCGGGCAAGTCCGAGGACTGATCAGCGCAAACGTGACGGGCGTCCTCGGTGGAGGGCGCCCGTTCGCGTTAAGATCGCGTCAGGGTGAGCCGGGAAGTCTGGTCGGCACGAGGATTTCGTGTACCCGCTGACCGCCCTGGGAGCCCCGTGTCGCGCAAGAAGGCAGTTGTCGCCGAGTTCGCCCGCTACCTCCGCACGGAAACCGTCGGTGGCATGGTCCTGCTCGGAGCCACCGCCATAGCGCTGATCTGGGCCAATTCGCCGTTGTCGCCCGCCTACTTCGGGCTGCGCGACCTGCCCGCCGGACCACTGACCGTCGGTGAGTGGGCGACGGACGGACTGCTCGCCATCTTTTTCTTCGTCGCCGGGCTTGAGCTCAAACGCGAGCTCGTCGTCGGGGAGCTGTCGGAGTTCAAGGCCGCGATCCTGCCGGTGGTCGCGGCGATCGGCGGCATGATCGTGCCCGCGGTGATCGCGTTGACGATCGGCTGGGGGCAGCCCGGGATCGAGAAGGCGTGGGCGATCCCGGTGGCCACGGACATCGCGTTCGCGCTCGGCGTGCTGGCGATCACCGCGTCCGGGCTGCCGTCGAGCCTGCGGGTGTTCCTGCTGTCGCTGGCCGTGGTCGACGACCTGGGCGCGATCGTCGTGATCGCGATCCTGTTCACGACGAAGTTCAACCTGCTCGCGGCCGGCGCGGTCGTGCTGCTGCTGGCGCTGTACTGGTTCCTGCAGCACAAGAGGGTCACCACGCCGTTGCTCTACGTGCCGATCGCGGTGGCCACCTGGTGGTTCATGCACGATTCGGGCATCCACGCGACGATCGCGGGCGTCGCGCTGGCGTTGCTGACGAGGGTGAAGCGCGACCCGTACGAGCAGGAGGCGCCCGCGGTCCGGTTGGAGCACCGGCTGCAACCGTGGTCGGCGGGAGTGGCCGTGCCGGTGTTCGCGCTGTTCGCGGCGGGCGTGCCGGTGGGAGCCGAGGCGTTCGGGAAGCTGTTCGCCGACAAGATCGCGATCGGCGTGCTCGCCGGGCTCGTCGTCGGCAAGGTGATCGGGATCGTGGGTGCGTCGGCGCTGGCGGTGTGGTTCAAGGCGGCGGTCTGGCCGTCGGGCGCGGGACCGCGGGACATCGTCGCCGTGGCCACGCTCGGCGGCGTCGGGTTCACGGTCAGCCTGCTGATCGCCGAGCTCTCCCTCGGTGAGGCCGAGACCGCGAAGGCCGCCGTGCTGATCGCGTCGATGATCTCTTCGCTGCTGGCCGCGGTGTTGCTCATTCGCCGCAGCCGAGCACATGGCACCATGTCCGGGTGACCACCAGGGAGCACATCGCGTCGATTCCGCTGACCGCAGACGACCCGACGGCCGAGGCGTCGATCGGCGGCCTCGTCCGTGACGCGACCACGCACATGTCGACTCTGGTCAGAGCAGAGTTCGAGCTCGCGAAGGGCGAGGTCGTCGCCGAGGCCAAGAAGGGCCTCAAGAGCGGCGTCTACTTCATCGTCGCGCTGACGGTGCTGTGCTTCAGCCTGTTCTTCTTCTTCATGTTCCTCGGCTACGGGTTCGCCGACTGGTTCGGCTGGGACACGTGGGGCGGCTTCCTCCTGGTGTTCGGGATCATGCTCGCGACCACCGTGTTCTGCGTCTTCCTCGGCATCCGCAAGGCCAAGAAGATCAAGGCGCCGGAGAGGTCGATCGCGGCCGCGAGGGACACGGTCGCGGCCCTCACTCGCAGGGGCGACGACAACTGAGCCGCAAACCCGACCCGTCGGTGGTGCGGGTCGCGGGTCCGTGGACGCACCGCGACGTCTCGGCCAACGGCATCCGCCTGCACGTCGCCGAGCTCGGCGACGGACCGCTCGTGCTGCTCCTGCACGGGTTCCCCGAGTTCTGGTGGTCGTGGCGGCACCAGCTGACGACGCTGGCGGAGGCCGGGTACCGCGCGGTGGCCGTCGACCTGCGCGGGTACGGCGACTCGGACAAACCACCGCGCGGCTACGACGGCTTCACGCTCGCCGGTGACATCGCCGGCCTGATCAAAGCGCTCGGCGCCCAACGCGCACACCTGGTGGGGCACGCGTGGGGCGGCGCCACGGCGTGGACGGTCGGCGCGATCCACCCGCGGCTGGTCTCGTCGATCTCGGTGCTGGCCGCGCCGCACCCGCTCACGATGCGCCGGGCGTTCCGCAGGCATCCCCGCGTGAACTCCCACGTGCTGCGCTTCCAGCTGCCGATCTACCCGGAACGCTGGCTGACCGGCGAGAACGCGATGCAGGTCGCCCGGCTGCTGTCCGCGTGGTCGGGCCCGAAGTGGCGGTCGGCGCCGGAGTTCGACGAGGTCATCCGCCGCTGCCGGCAGGCCATGATGGTGCCGGGCGTCGCCCACAGCGCGATGGAGTACTACCGCTGGGCGGTGCGCTCGCAGATCCGCAGCGACGGCCGCCGGTTCACCGAGGCCGTCGACAAGCCGGTGCAGGTGCCGGTCCTGCAGATCCACGGCGCGTTGGACCCCATCAGCCTGGAGTCGTCGGCGCGTGACTCAAGGCCGTGGCTCGGTCCGGGGTCGGAGTTCCGGGTCCTGCCCGAGGTGGGGCACTTCCCGAACCAGGAAGCGCCGCACACCACGAGCAGGTTGATCACCGAGTTCCTGCAGAAGACGAGCTGAACGCGGCCTTGAGCACGGCCGCCGGGTCGTTCGGCAGGTCGACCGAGCGCCAGGCGATGTAGCCGTCCGGCCGGACGAGCGAGGCGCCCTTTTCGGACAGTCCGAACACGTCCAGCTGCTCGACCCCTTCGTACCGCACGCCCGCCTGCTGTGCCGCCTCCTCCCACTGCGGGTGATCGGCGACGAGCACCCAACCGCGCCCGAACAGGTCCAAAGTGGACTTGCCGGGCTCGGTCCACGCGTGCGGCGCACGGGTGCCCGGCTGACCGTTCCACTGCTCCGGGAGCCGGGCGGGTGGCAGCTCCGGTCCCGCGTCGAGCACCGCGTCCGAGCGGTAGAGCATGCCGAAGTGCATGGCGTTGTTGTCGTACAGCGGCGCGTCCTCCGGCTGGCTGCCTCGGTTGTGGCCGTCGTTGCGCGCGAAGATCTGCTGGTGGCACAACGACGCGACGGGCCGCCGTTCCGCGTCGTAGGTGTCCAACAGGGACGGTCGTGACTCGCCGTTGAGCACCGCGGCGAGCTTCCACGCGAGGTTGTGCGCGTCCTCGATGCCGACGTTCGCCCCGAACCCGCCGCGGCTCGGCGGCAAGGTGTGCGCGGCGTCGCCCGCGAGGAAGATCCGGCCCTTCGAGAACCGGTCGGCGACACCGGCGCTGATCGTCCAGCGGCCCGTCGTGATGATCTCGACCTCGACATCGTCCAGGCCGATCGCCTGGTGGATCCTGGCCAGCAGCTCGGCCTCGGTGTACTCGCGGTCGTCGAGCATCAGGACCCAGCGACCGTCGCCGTAGGTGGTCAGGAAACCGACGCCGTCGACCACGAACTGGCCGATGCCGTCCTTGAGGTACTCGT
>Ga0207692_10001043_pt1 | contig 10122 bp, 9 predicted proteins | sample LARL52metaG_FD_184345 | JGI IMG/M metagenome (GOLD analysis project Ga0207692, IMG submission 184345) | Corn, switchgrass and miscanthus rhizosphere microbial communities from Kellogg Biological Station, Michigan, USA - LAR L5-2 metaG... | ecosystem: Host-associated > Plants > Roots >...
TCGCCGCGCATTACGATGCCGACCAGATCCTCGAGATCATTCTGCTCTGCGGCTTCTATCGCACCGTGTCGTATCTCACCAATGCACTCGATCTGTCGCCGGAAACGGGCGCGGCGCGGTTCCCGCCATGAGTTCTGAAATCCGGGAATGCCGATTCCATCGTCCGTGTCCAGCCCTGGGCTGAAAAATATTCCGCTTCCGTTATTCTGATTTTCGTGATTATTTCCTTGCCGTCCCGCCTCGACCAGAGGGGCGTTACGCGTCGTCACGAACGTGGAGCGCGGGATGCGATGGACGCTTTGGTGCCGCACGACGAGCGGCGCCTGTGCGGACGGCGAAGGCGTGTGGTCCTGACCTCCCGACGCTGAGGCCAAGCTCACTGGCATACGAAGCCGGCGAGCGACGGGGGCAAGAAAGCCCGGTTCCCCGAGGAGAGCACGCTATAAGCCGTAACACCGTCGCGCAGGGAAGGCCGGATGTTCGGCCAATCCTGTGGTGTCTGCCGCCAGCTTTTCTTTTTGCTGGCGGGCCATGGGTGCGGCCTGCGCCCGGCCTTCCCTGCGCCCTCTCCTCTTAGGAGGGCGCGAGACTGACGCAAGCCTCGGGCGAATCGCGCCGCGAGAACGTCGGTTCTCGCCCTCAGCTCTTTGACATCTCCAATAGCGACGCGCAGTGGCACCAGCCATCATTGCGAGGCGCGACAGCGCCGCAGCAATCCAGACTGTCGCCGCGGCGAGATTCTGGATTGCTTTGCTTCGCTCGCAATGACGACTTCGGGGCAGCTTCGAAAAAAGTGGTGAGCGTCGTTTACAGCTCCTATTGGCCGCGCAGACTTCTCGGTGCCTCGAACGGTATTCGGCGTGTGTGGAACCTTTGGCCTTCCAGCCACGCCTCGTTTCGCGCCAGTTCCATCAGACCCCGTGCCAGCACGCGCGCTTCGGTCCGTTGCGAGCCCGGCGGCATCGCGCGGGCACGTCGCAAGGCCGCCGCCGCGGCGTGGCGGTACTCGTCCGAACGGCGCAGGAACACCAGGTTGCCCATCATGCAGCTCTTTCGGTTGAGGAACGCGCCATCATCGCCGGGCGCAGATGAACCTCGCATGAAAGCCGACCTTGAACTTGTATTTAGTTCCGCTGCGCATCGCAAGAACGGCTCCGGACGGGATCGCAGGCAGCCATTCCGTCTAGGCCGCGCTCGGTATCGCGAGCTTCACATCGGAGGCGGCCGCATCATCGGACGCCGGGGCACGCGCGCCGAGCCGCCGCCGGAAGGCATCGACCGGCTTCACGATCGCCACATCCAGCGCGATTGCGGCCCCGATCACGGCGACGACATAGAGCGCATTGCCGGCTTGCCATCGCTCCGGCAGCCAGGTCGCGATCAGGCCACCGACCAGCATATGACACAGATACATCGGATAGCTGAGCTCGCCGAGCGCATTGTCGAGACGATGCGATCGTGCGCCGAAAAACAGCGGGGCAACGATCAGGATCATCAGCAGCAGGAACGGCCAGTTCAGCAGCAGCAGCGACCGGCTCAGGCCGCCGAATTTCGTGACCCAGGGGGTCACGATCCCGCTGCCGAACACCAGCACGACGAACAGCGCAACCGACACGGCGCAGGCGCGCCTGGCGAGAAGCGGGCGGGACGCATAGATCGCGCGGCCGCAGAAGTAGGCCAGGCCGCCGGCGGCGAACAGCATCATCTCCGCGGGTGCAAACCGATAGACCCAGGGATCGAGCGCCGGCGGATGCAGCGCGGCCACGATCAATCGGACGACGAGGCCGAAGCCGAGCAGCGCGACCAGCGTGGACACTCTGCGGCAGACGAACGGCGCGATCAGATAGAAGACGAGCTCGACACCGATTGACCAGCATTGCGGCACCAGCAGGAACGAATTGACCTGCGGCCCCGGCCAGGTCCCAAACGCGTCCGTGGGAACGAGATGCCCGGCATCGAAGCGAAGGAAGAGCATCCAGTCCTGAAGGAACAGCGTCAGGTTGGACAGCGCGAGAAAGGCGATGTCGTGCCCATGCACCAGCTGCGAGAGCTGCGACAGCCAGTCGCGGCGGACCAGCACCAGCGTGGCCAGCGCGACGACGATATAGGCCGGCCAGAGCCGCAAATACCGGCTCAGATAGAAATTGCTCAGTTGCGCATAGTCCGCCCGCTCATTGAGCACCATCGTGATCAGGAAGCCGGAGATCACGTAGAAGCATTGCACCGCGGTCAGTCCGGAAAACAGCGTCATCCCGAAAATGCTGCTGCCCTTGGCGTGCGTGACCACGACGCAGAGCGCGAGCAGAAATCGAACCGTTCCCACCTTCTTGCCTTCGTTCAACCGTCCCACTGGGCAGTCTCACGAAAATGCTGGGCGAAAAGCTCACGAAAATGCGGACGGAATGTGCAAACTGCCTCGTCGCGGGCGCCCCGATCGACCGCGTCAGTTCTGCAATCTGACGCCGAGCATCACGACCGTCGCGGCCGAGCTCGAGCCCACCTCGTTGGACTCGAGCACGTCGTGGCGCAGCGTGCCCTTGATCCAGAGATTGCGGGTGAGCTTGTAGATCAGGTCGCCCTCGGCCGACCAGGTCCGGTCGCTGCGGCCAAAGCCCTGGTAATCGAGCGTGCCGTACGAGAATTTGCCGATTGCAGTGAGCCAGCGGCGGAAGTCGTGATCGACCTCGACCGTGTAAGTGTGCACCAGCACGCCGGACGCGCCGGGCAGCGTGGTCTCCGCGATCTGGGTGTCGGCATTGAAACGCGCGGTGGTCAGCCCCGAGACCTGCCAGACCAGGGAGCCCGCGGTCAGAAAACCTTCGAGCCGGCTCAGCCGCGGATCCGTGTAATTGCGCGCGGCGTAGCCGATCGAGACCTCGCCGGTAAGGAGCCGCGTGAACTCGAACGAGGTGCCGGCCTTGGCGTAGCCGCCGGAGGAATCGCGCTCAAAGCCGCTGCGGTCGAATTTTTGGTCGTGCACGCGCGTGTCACCCTCGATCTCGGCGAACGGCTTGACGCCCGGCGTCACCTCGTAGGAGATGCGCCCGACCCCGCCATACTGATTGAAGTTGCGGTCGTCGTTGGAAGAGAAGGTGCCGTCGGTGAGCTTGCTCTGCTGATAGGTGGTGCGATCGATCGTTCCGCCCGCGGAGACCTGCAGGCGGTTGAAGCTCTGGTCGAACCCGGCCGTGCCGCCAAACGTCGTCGCGAGCGGATAGCGCGCCAGCCCCGCCTGGATGTTCGGACTGCCGGGATTGTCGGTCGCAACGTGCAACCGGGCTTGCCCGGTGAGGCGGAGATCGCGGCTGACATCGAGCCGGCCGTCGACATGGCCGGTGAAATCGGGACGGTCGATGTCGGTCGGTGCCGGGTTCGGCGCGCCATCGATGGTCGCGGGCAGGCCGCCGCCATAGCCGGTGAACGAGCCGCGCAGATCGGCGACGATGGCGTGGCGCTCCCAGTCGGACACCGCCAGGAATTCCGGCGCAACCACCCAGAATGGCAGCGCCCGCGGCTGATTGAGGCGAGCAGGATTGGTGTCGTAGCCGCCGGACACTTCGACGGCCGATTTGACCAGAAAACTGCCGGCGTAATCTCCGACCGCGCCGAACGGATCGTCGTCGGTCTTGAGCCGCTTGCGCGGCGGCTGGCCGGGCACGTTGCCGGCCATCGCGGGCGCCACCGGCTGCCTGTTGGCCGCCTCCGATGGCGGGATCGACAGCCGCAACTGCCCCGACAGGTTCGACCTCGCCGTGTCGGGCGGCGGCGAGCCGGGACCCGGCGGCGGCTTCGGGCGCTCCTGGGCGGGATAATATTTCGGCTTTTTGCGGGTCCGGTTGAGCGAATCATAGCCGGAGTCTGCGGCACCACTCGCAGCAGGCAGGCCATAGCTCGGCACCGCGCCGGTCCGCGACGTCCCGCTGGGGTCGCGATCGGATCGCCTGACATCGCGGCCCGGATCGGGCGGCGCGGGATCATCGATGCCGGCGGTGCGGCGCAGGGGCGAATTCTGAGGCTGCAGAAAACCATCGCGCTCGGGACGGAACAGATCGGGCGTCAGGCTCTGGGCGTGCATCGTGGCGGGGAAGGCGATCAGCGCAAGGCAGGGCAAGAGCGCGCACAGAAGACGCGCGCGCCATCCTTGGCCCGTGGCAAGCCCCCAACCCACAATAGAAAAACCCCAGCCCGATCAAAAACTTCGCCGAACGGTCCACGCCCGACAAAGCCACAAGAACGTCGTTAAAGGAGTTAAAACAATTATGGTTAATGGGCGGTTGAGAGCGGTGTTGGCGGCTTCGCCGGAGCCGCTGGCCCATGGTAAAGAAGCTGCAGACGGCATCGGCGGATGCCGTCTTCGGACGCAGTCTTCCTGGGGAACGAGTTCATGCGAAGTCCAAAGTCGCCGGTCGCCTCGACCGGCACCGCCTCCGCCAGCGATGCCGTCGAGTCCGCGCTGCGGACGCTGGAGGTCGGCAGCCACGGCATTGCCGCGGTTGCGACCGCGCTGAAAGGCCCGCTCGGGTCGCCGTTTGCCGAGACCGTGGCGTTGATCCGCCAGGCGAGCGGCCGTGTCATCGTCACCGGGATCGGCAAGTCCGGCCACGTCGCGCGGAAGATCGCCGCCACGCTCGCCTCGACAGGCACGCCGGCGTTTTTCGTGCACACTGCGGAGGCGAGCCACGGCGATCTCGGCATGATCACCCCCGACGACGTCATCGTCGCGCTGTCGTGGTCCGGCGAGCAGCCGGAGATGAAGAACCTCGTCAATTATTCCGCGCGCTTTGCCATCCCGATGATCGCGATCACCTCGAATGCCGCCTCCTCGCTCGGCCAGGCGGCGCGGACCGTGCTGGAACTGCCAAAAGTGCGCGAGGCCTGCCCGCACAACCTGGCGCCGACCACCTCGACGCTGATGCAGGCCGCGATCGGCGATGCGCTCGCGATTGCGCTGCTGGAAAGCCGCGGTTTCACCGCCCTGCAATTCGCCAATTTCCATCCGGGCGGCAAGCTCGGCGCCATGCTCAAGCACACCAGCGACCTGATGCGCTCGGGCGACGCGGTGCCGCTGAAGCAGCTCGGCACAAAAATGTCCGACGCGCTGGTCGAGATGACCGCAAAGGGGCTCGGCTGCGTCCTGATCGTCGATGCGCGCGGACAACTCGCCGGCATCATTACCGACGGCGATTTGCGCCGCCAGATGCGGCCCGATCTTGTCAGTGCGCTGGTCGAGGAGGTGATGACGAAAAATCCCCGGACGGTGGGTCGCGACTCGCTGGCGTCGGAGGCGGTCGAGATCCTCAATTCGGCAAAGATCACGACGCTGATCGTGACCGATGCGAACAGACCGGTCGGCGTGCTGCACATGCACGACCTGCTCCGCGCGGGCGTCGCGTAGCGGCTTCATTCTTCCGGTGCGCATCGGAAGGCCTTGCTACGCCGCAGCCACCGTCAGGTTGGCACCCTTGGCTTCGATCACGCGCACCCGCGTGCCGGCCGGCGTATCGGGCCCGGCGACGCGCCAGACCGTGTCGTCGATGCGCACCGTGCCGGCGCCGTCGACGATCGGTTTCTCCAGTGTGAACACCCGCCCCACCAGCGCCTGCGAACGGCGATTGAGGAAAGGATTGTCCGTGCTCGCCGCCTGGCCGGCGCGCGCGAGGCGCCGCCAGACCGGCACTGCCGCGATGGCAAAAGCCGCAAACATCAGGATCTGCGCCTGCCATGATGGCTGCACGACGAAGGAGATCAGCCCGACAAGCAGCGCAGCAAGGCCGAGCCAGAACAGGAACACACCAGGCGCGAGCAGTTCCAGCGCCATCAGGATGACACCGAAGATCAGCCAGTTCCAGGTGCCCAGCGTGGCAAACATCTCGGTCATGGCGACCTCTTTGCAGCCCTCATGATCGCGTCGGTGTTGGCGGCGGCGAGCCAGCCGGCGGCGCCAGTGGCGGCGATCCGGCTGGTGGCACCGAGCCGCGACGCGCGGCCGCCGCGGCCGAGGCCGCGCTCTCGCCGAAGGTCGCCTTCGCGATCTCGCCGATGCCGGCCAGCGAGCCCAGGAGGCTGGTCGCCTCGATCGGCAGCATGATCACCTTCTGGTTCGACCCGTCCGCGAACTGTCCGAACGCCTTGATGTACTTGTCGGCGATAAAATAGTTCAGCGCCGCGACATCGCCCTTGGCAATCGCCTCGCTCACCATCTGCGTCGCCTTGGCCTCGGCCTCGGCGAGGCGCTCGCGCGCCTCGGCGTCCCGGAACGCGGCCTCGCGGCGGCCCTCAGCCTGCAGGATCTGTCCCTGCTTGGCACCCTCGGCGCGCAGGATTTCGGACTGCCGCTGGCCTTCGGCCTGCAAAATGTCGGCACGCTTGACGCGCTCGGCCTTCATCTGCCGGCCCATCGCCTCGACGAGATCGGCAGGCGGCACGATGTCCTTGATCTCGATGCGGTTGACCTTGACGCCCCAGGGCGACACCGCGGCATCGACCACGCGCAAGAGGCGCTCGTTGATCTCGTCGCGATGCGAGAGCACCTGGTCGAGATCCATCGAGCCCATCACCGAACGGATGTTGGTCATGGTCAGAACAGTGATCGCGTTTTCGAGAGCGGCGACCTCGTAGCTCGCCTTCGCGGCATCGAACACCTGGAAAAACGCGACGCCGTCCGCGGTGACGGTGGCATTGTCCTTGGTGATCACCTCCTGCTCGGGGATGTTGATCACCTGCTCCATCATGTTGATCCGACGCCCGACGCGATCGAAATAGGGCACGATCAGATTGAGCCCAGGCGTCAGCGTGCGGGTATATTTGCCGAACCGCTCGATGGTCCAGTCATAGCCCTGCGGCACTGTCTTGACGCCGGCGAACAGCGTCACGATGGCGAGCAGCACCACGGCAATGGCGAAAACGTCAAAACCACTCATACGCGTCTTACTCCTGCTGCGCAGCAAATGCTCTTCCGCTGCGCCGATCCCGCATCTCGGCCGACCATCCCGAGCCGCGCGCCATCCGTCGGTGTCCGCCGACACCTGTTTGGTCGGCGCGTCGGGAAGGCCGGTTCACGCCGGCCTTTCGGCTCGACGTCGCCCCCTCTATGAGCGATCCCGGCGGCCAAATACAGGCCTAAATGGCCTCGTTCAGCGGGACAGAACAGCCGCGTCCATCAAACCGTCAAATCCAGCCCTGCAATTCCCTCAAAACCAGCTGGCAGATGACGTCGATGCCGGCCTCGCTGTCATTGAGGCAGGGAATGGCGGAAAACGCCTCTCCACCATTGTGCCGAAAAATCTCGGCGTTTTCCTGCGCGATCTCTTCCAGCGTTTCCAGGCAATCGGCGGCAAAGCCGGGCATCACGACCGCGAGGCGGCGCACGCCGTCCTTGGCCAGCTTTTCGATGGTCTTATCGGTGTAGGGCTGCAGCCATTCGGCGTTGCCGAAGCGCGACTGGAACGTCAGCAGCAGCTTTCCCTCGTCGAGGCCCAAGCGCTTGCGCAACGCCTGCACGGTGGCGACGCACTGCCCTTCATAGGGATCGCCCTTGTCGACATAATCCCGCGGCATACCGTGAAAGGAGGCCACGATCAGTTCGGGCTTGAACGGCAGGGTTGCAAGATGGGACTCGATCGACGCCGCCACGGCATCGATATAGGTCGGATCGTCATAGTATGGCGGGCTCACCCGCAAGGTCGGCTGCGCCCGCAGGCTGGCCAGCACCCGAAACACCTCGTCGCAGACGGTCGCCGACGTCGCCGCCGAATATTGCGGATAGAGCGGCACCGCGAGCAGCCGGTCGCAGCCCTGCTTCATCAAGGCGTCGATGCCGGCGCGGATCGACGGATTGCCGTAGCGCATCGCCCAGCCAACCTCGATGTGATCGTGGTCGGCGATCGCCCGTGCGAGCTTTTCCGCCTGCGCCCGGGTGATGGTTTTGAGCGGCGACTCATTCTTCTCAACATTCCAGATTTTTTGGTAGTCCCGCGCCTTGGTGCGGGGCCGGCTGCGCAGGATGATGCCGTTGAGAATGAGCTGCCAGACCAGCCCCTGATCCTCGATCACGCGCGGATCGGACAGAAATTCCTTCAGGTAGACGCGAACGCCCTTGGCGTCGGCGGTATCCGGTGTGCCGAGGTTGACCAGGAGGACGCCGACGCGCTCCGACCTCGCGGCCGCCCGGGACTTCGCATTCGCAATGGAGACGATGGTGCTCATGATGGCCGTGGATTCGCGCGTTGCCCCAATCTTGTCAAGCCGGACGCCGGTTCGATAGTGTAATGGCATCGCCGCATGCGGGAGGGGTCATGACGGTCGCCGAGTGGTGCGTTTTCCTGTGCGTGATGCTCTATCTGGTCACGATCGTGCCGATCAAATGGATCGGCGGCCGGGCCTACGACAATTCCAGGCCGCGCGATGCCGCCTTCTATCAGGACGCCATCCGCGCCCGGGCGCTGGGCGCGCATCAGAACGGCATCGAGAGCTTTCCTTTCTTTGCCTTCGCGGTGCTGCTCGCCGAATTTCGAGCCGCCCCGCAGAACCTGATCAACGAGCTCGCCGTGCTGTTTCTGATCGTGCGGATCGCCTATGTGCTGACCTATATCGGCAACCGCCCGCGGCTGCGATCGATCCTCTGGAATCTCGGCATGATCATCAATGTCGCGATCTTTTTCCTGCCGCTGATCCGCCGCCTGCTGGCGGTGTGAGCCGTCATTGCGACCCGGTCCGCGCAAAGCGCGGCCCGATGACAGGCTCCGCCACGCGCCTTTGCCGTACGCATCGGCCTCGCTCGTCCGGCGAGACCCACACGTCCATCGCATCCCCGCCTCACGTGTCGTGACGATCGCGATACGCCCTCTTGAATCGAGGCGGGACGGCGCACCATACTTCCGATATCCAGCATTCGTAAGGCGGAATATTTTTTGCCGGAAGGCTGGACAGCATTTCTGAAAAACTGCCCGTCGTCGGGCAAATCACCCGGCCGTTGCACTGCGGCTGATGCAGGAGAGCTTCGTCGCATGCAACGTGCCGATAAGTGGACACCCGGCGTCTATGATGCCAGCGATGTGACCAAATCGTGAAGCCGCGATTTGTTGGGACGGCGCGGGCGATCCTTACCTAAGGAGGCGGGGCGGGTCGTTCGGAGAAAAAGCGATGCGTCCTATTTTGGCTTTGGGCCTTTTGATCAGCCTGTGCGACGCTGCGAACGCGGCCACGGTGCATCACACACACCGGCGACACGCCATTGTTCATCCCAATCAGGGCATGATTGCCCCCGCTCCGGGTTTTGCCTACGCGGCACCTCGGCCGCCGTTCTACCAGCGGCGGGCACCGTACAATGGCTTCAATGAACCGTATTATGGCGCTTCCCAGGGCTACGCGCCTGGCGAAAAGGAGCGATTTCTCGACAGTGTGTTCAGCCCGTGATGCGCGTGGCCAGCAAATCGCGTCGGCGATGCCTTGAAATCGGCCAATGCCTCTCGTAGACGGCGCTTCTTTTCCCAAGCCATGCTGCGGTCGCAGTAGGCTTGGGCATCTTCGGATCGAGCTGGATCGCCTCGTCATAATCCGCGATGGCCCGGTCGAAGTCGCCTCTGCGGTACCCAAGCGATGCAGCGGTTGTTGTACGCAGACGGATACGTTGGATCGATCCCCATCGCCGTTGAAATCCAACATGGCGTGGTCGAGGTCACCCCGTGCCTGGTACGCGCCGCCGCGACGCGCATACAGTCGCACAAGGCTTCGACCCGTGTATTGGTGCGAGTCGATGGCGCGCGAGCACCCTGCGACCGTGAGGTCATCTGATACTTTACGCAGGAATCCAACTCGTCTGCGGCGGCCACTCTCGGCAACCCGGCGAGGGAGCGATCGCGTCCTCGTCGTCGCTCGACAGAAAGATGACCCGGTGGCCGCCCTCGACGATCGGATCGGCAGTCAGAGCGGCCGCAACAGGTGATTGAAAGCTTTCACAAGCTTGGCGCCGGTAAACGCCTTCGCGACGAAGGCGGAGAACGGGAGGCCGCCCAGCTCTTCAAGGAGAACTCCGAAATGACGCTTTAGCGGCGATCGCCACCATTGTCGCGCGGGCCTGCCAGACGAACTCATCCAGAGCCGACTTCGTGGCGGCAAGCAGGG
>Ga0207692_10001051_pt1 | contig 10092 bp, 7 predicted proteins | sample LARL52metaG_FD_184345 | JGI IMG/M metagenome (GOLD analysis project Ga0207692, IMG submission 184345) | Corn, switchgrass and miscanthus rhizosphere microbial communities from Kellogg Biological Station, Michigan, USA - LAR L5-2 metaG... | ecosystem: Host-associated > Plants > Roots >...
CGCACAAAATTGAAAATCAGCCACCAGATCACAAGACTGAAATTCTTCCATAAGTTGCTGTGCGCCGACAGAAACCTGGCTGAGGGGGTAGCCGCAAGATGACGAGAGTATTAGTGGCGACATTATTTCTTGGGGCAGTATGCAGTCATGCGCAGGCCCCGATTGATTTGGCCGCCGCGAAAGGGCTCCCCTCGGCGCCAATGCCGCAGAATACTCCTGCTCAGATCGGATCGCCGTCAACCCTTCCCGGACCGCAGGCCTCTTCCGCGCCGCAAACCAATCCCGCTACTGCGATGACGCTGTCATTGAAGCAAGCCGAGGCTTTGGCGGTGCAGAACAATCCGCAAATCTCAGTGGCACGGTTAGGCGCTCTGGCTTCCGAACAGGTTACGCGTGAAGTGCGGTCCAACTTGTGGCCGACGGCTACTCTGAACCTGACGGGCGTGGATTCCCGCGACAATAGCCGCATTACCGCGGGAGGGTTGAATAATCCCATTATTTATCAGCGCGCTGCCGGCGGAGTGATGGTCAATCAACTGATTACTGATTTCGGGCGTACGACGAATCTGGCCAAGAGCGCGAGTTACGCCGCCAAAGCCGAAAATCAAAACGCTCTGGCCACCAAGGAGCAGATTCTTCTGGCCGTGGATCAGGCATTTTATGGAGCGCTGCAGGCGCACGCTGTACTGACGGTTGCCGAGCAAACGGTGAACACCAGGCAGACGCTTTCGGATCAGGTGGACGCGCTGTTCAGGAGCAAGCTGAAATCTCAACTGGATTTGAGTTTTGCAAATGTGAACCTCTCTCAGGCCAAACTGCTGCTTCTGGACGCACAAAATAACGAGGACGCCGCGCGTGCGGCGCTTTCGGCGGTGCTGGGCTATCGCAATCTGCAGAACTTTCAGTTGATTGAGGACACAGGCGCACCAGTGCCGCCGCCGGGAAATGTCGATGATCTAATCTCCCAGGCTTTGCTGATGCGGCCGGAAATGCTGGCGCTCGGGTTTCAATATCAGGCGGCGCAGAAATTCCAGGCGGCAGAACGTGATTTGTTTTTCCCCACCATCGCAGCTGCTGGGGCTGTGGGAGATACGCCGGTGCGCAACCCGGTGCTCTCCAACTGGTATGGAGCGGTGGGGGTGAACGTTGCCATTCCAGTGTTCAACGGATTTCTTTACAGCGCCAGGTCGAAGGAAGCTCACTTCAAGACCCAGGCGGCGCAAGAACGCGTCCTCGATCTTCGCAACCGCATTTCGCGGGACGTGCGCACCAGTTGGCTGAATGCCAATGCCGCCTACGAAAAGCTCAGCGTGACCCAACAACTCTCTGACCAGGCGCAACTTGCGCTCGATCTGGCCCAGACCCGCTATAACTTAGGGCTAAGTTCAATCGTAGAACTGAGCCAGGCCCAACTGCAGCAGACTCAGGCGCAGATCAGCAATGCGCAAGCCGGCTACGATTATCGCCTGGCGCTGGCCATCCTCAACTATCAGACCACGGGCATCTGAGACCCGGACGTCTTGCAGTATCCATTCCCATTTATCCCCTGATTTTCCAGTGTGATCCGAAAAATTGCTTGACAGCGTCTTTTCGACTGTGCTAAACCCAGCGGGCTGGATTGGTCCACTTATCAGACGAGTTCTAGTAAAAGCGGCTTTTTAAAGTTGAGAGCCAGGCATCGTTGCGCCGCTCGCGCACGGCATGCGTTTGCAGTCTGCATACCCCGCGGAGCGGCACAGGAATGTCAGTACATGTCACTCCGAGAGGGGAAAAGCATGCGTTCGCTAACGATTTCCTTCGCGCTAGTCATCTTCATGGCGTCAGGTTCACTCGCCCCGGCCCAAAACGCACAACCTGACGACAAAGCCGCAGCGGCTTCCAACGTGGCCAGCAAGGAGGAGGTCAACCAGTTGCGCAGTGAGGTGGCGGCGCAACGCCAGACGATCGAGGAGTTGAAGGCCTTGGTCGAGAAGCTGGTGGAGACAAAAGCTGGATCGAACGATGCCAGTTCCCTGCAGGTTCGCCCAGTTGCCGAAGCTTCGCCGGAGGCCAGTTCCTCTAACGTAGGCGACGGCACGCTCCGTTTGCGAAACGCGGTAATGATTGAAGCGGCCGCCCTGCCGGTAGCTCAGGACAAACCCGCCGCCGCTCCTGCCCCAAAGAAGGATACCCCGCTTGCGGCCGGATGGAACGGCGAACACTTCTTCATCAGAAGCGCCGATGGACAGTTCAGCATCAGCCCCTACGGCTACCTCGACACCGACTATCGAGCCTACAAAGGCGATGGGACGCCTTCCGATACGTTCCTGATTCGCCGCGCGCGTTTCGGTTTCCAGGGAAATTACGGATCGCATTTCGACTTCGCAATTCTTACTGACTCGAACGCCACCAACGGTGCGATCGTTCGCGACGCTTATCTCAATGTCAGAATTAAACCCGAGTTCCAGTTCCAGGCGGGCCAGTTCAAAGAGCCGTTTGCCCAAGAGACCGGCATCGGCGCCACCAATCTTGATTTCGTGGAGCGGGGCTTCCAGGCTCTGCTCTATCCCTCGACCAATACGGCCTACCGGAGCCCGGGCCTCACCTTGCATGGCGACATCGACGGCGGCGTTGTCCAGTGGTGGGCGGGAGCGTTCAACGGCCGCGGCGGCGTGGCGGCGAATAATACGAACGAACCGGAATTCGTGGGCCGCATCCGGCTCTATCCTTTCCGGAAGCACAAAGACGATTGGCTGAAACAATTTGCCTTCGGCGGGTCGATCAGCCATGGCCGCTCTCGCGGTCTTTCTCAGGACACGAGTTTCAACGCGACCATCCCGGATGCCGCCTACAACTTCTTCCCATCACTGCGCATCAACGGGCCGGTCGAGCGGTACGAGGGTGAATTCACCTACTTGAAAGGGCCCTTCGCACTGCGCGGGGAGTATGTGCAACTGCAGCAGCAGCGCTACGCGGTCGGATCGGAAACACCGGGCGGCCTGGGATTCCTCTCCGTTCCAGGTGTTGGGGCTAAGGCTTGGAACATCAGCAGCACTTGGCTGCTGACGGGCGAAAAACGGCCGGAAAACGGCACTCCGAAAGTTAAGACTCCATTGTTTGGGCCGGATACTCCTGGCGGCAAAGGGCGAGGGCTGGGCGCATGGGAAGTGGCGCTGCGCTACACCGGGATCCAGTCGAAAGCTCCGGGCGAGACTTTTGACAATCCGTTCACGCCAGGTCTGGTTCCAACCTACAACTTCCACACCGATGAAGTCACGTTCGGTCTGAACTGGTACCCAAATTATTGGGTGAAATACATGGTCAATGTTTCGGTGGATCAGCTTCACCAGCCCAGCATCACGGGGCAGGTGCCGCAGACTTTCTTTGTAATCCTGCAGCGCTTGCAGTTCAGGTTCTAGAGCTACATCGAAGCAAATCAGTAAGCCCGTCGACGACGGGCTGGGTTGTCGAGAATGGGCCGCGAAGCCCGGTTTAAAAAGGGAGTGCAGGAGGAGATTCGATGCGACCGCGAATTCTGTTAACCATTCTTCTCACGACGCTGTTTGTGCTGCTAAGCGGCTGCGGAAATGTGAAGAACTGCCCAGTGTGCGGTACCACCACGGCGGATGGCTATGCCGTCATCGATATCATGCCTGTCCCCGAGCACAACCCCACTGGCGAACCGGGAGGCCCGTTCAATTCGTTCGACATCAGTCTGACCGATTCGACGAACCACCGCTTCTTTGTGTCGGACCGCATTGGTTTGGACGTGGCGGTGTTCGACACGCAGCAGGACATAGCGGTAAATTTCTTTTCCGGTGCGAATGGCGTGGCTGGCGGCGGAGTCAACGCCAGTTCCTGTGCGACGGATAGCACGGGCACACTTTTTATTCCGCCTCTTGTTACCGGCTTCGGGAATTGGACTCGCTTTGGCTGCCGCACGTTGAACTTCCACATCCCTGGCTTTGGCGCTAATAATTTGTTTGGCGGCTTCCCCGGCGCACAATGCTGTGCCGCACGCGCCAACGGGGTGAATCCACTTTCGGCGCCGGACGGCGAAGCATTGAGCCCCAACAATAACGTTTTATTCGTGGGAAACGGCAGCGCCAGCGTGGTGGCCTTTGACCTAACCACTACAACTTTTAGCACGAGCGCTACGACCCTGCCACCTGGACCGAGTGTGATCGCGGAATTCGCTACCGGCGTATCTGCCGATTACGACGGCCCGAATGGCGTAGCCCCCTGCATCGCATCAGCGAATGGCCGGGCATTTTCCGATGGTAGCTGCGGAGATCTGCGCGCTGATGAAATGTCGATCGGAGTGGTGAATGGCACCGTGCTGTTGCTGGTCGCAAACGGCGACCCGGGGTTTCCCTTCATCACGCTCGCTGACGTCACCAACATCGTGAATCCAACCGGCGTATATACAGCAGATCACTGCCTGCCCTTCGCCAACCAGACGCCCTACGGCCCTCCTGTGCTCACGACAGGAGGTGTGGTGGGACAGGGCAGCACGAGCCCCGCTCCGGGACCGGTTAACCCTTCGAGCTGCATCCTGGGACAAATTTATTACGACGGCGCTGCACAAAACGATTCCACCGTTGTCATCGACGATGGTGGGCTCAACGGACCAGCTGGATTTATCTGCCCTGATCCCTCCGAGACAGTCTCGTCCGGCATGACCGGCCACGGAGGCGGTGTAAACATTCTCGGCCCGGACCGTCCTTGCCACCATGGGCCGATGCTCGATCCCAACGGCGCGTACTGCGCCAGTCAAGCGCCACCTACGGCAGGCTGCTTTGGGGCAGTCGCCATCGCCGGCATTGGCGGTTCAGCATTTAATCCCAACTCCGGCCGCTTCCTGGTTACTAATTCGAATGCCAGCGGCGCTGATCTTACGTACGGAACGGTCGACGTGATTAATCCGAACCTCGGAAATCCAGCCGGGCCTTTTGTGGAGAACTCGTTCCGCATGCCGAATTGCATGCCCACCAGCATCGTGCAGGGTCCGGGCAATAATTTCCTGGTGGGTTGTGGAGATCACGCCGGGGAGGCGTTCCCGCCAAACGAGTATGTAATTGATGGAACCTCAGGACAATTTCTGGCCACTATCACCAACGTGGGCGGCGTGGATGAAATTTGGTACAACCCCGGCGACAACAGATATTACCTGGCGGCGCGCGATATGCCGAACGGCCCGGTACTGGGTGTCATCGATGCCAAAACCAATACTTGGCTGACGAACGTGACTACCAATTCCAACTCACACAGCATTGCGGTTGATTCCACGAATAATCACGTGTTCGTTCCCCTGCAGGCAGGCGGAATCTGCACGACGCAAAGTTCCAATGGCTGCGTCGGTGTTTATGCGCAGCAGTGAGGACGAGGCTCGGGCAGCCGAGCTGAAAAAATCATGTCGGCTGACTTGCGCCTGGGTTTAGCATAAGTAAGAAGTGGAGTGAACCATGGGAGTTTCGGGAAGCCTGAATCGCTGTTTCGTGCTGCTGTCGGTTTTGCTGATTTTCGGTAGCGTGGCACTGGCCGCAGAGCAGCCAACCGCCAAGCCTACCGATGTTCCGGCCACGGTGATCGCCCACTTGCCCCTGCCGCAGGCGACGGGAAGCCAGATGCTGCTGCAGAAGGAAAATGGCAAGCAGTATCTCTACGTGCAGCAGGCGGCGAAACAGGGATTCATGGTGGTGGATGTTTCCAAGCCGGAGAAGCCGAGCCTGCTGAAACGCACCGCGGAAGCCAATCAGGCGACCAGCGGAAACCTGGAGATGGTTACACCGGATGTGGCGATCGCGGAAGCTCCGGAGAAAACTCCAAGCACGCTAACCAGCAGCAGCCACCCTACAGAAACCGTTCGAGTGCTGGATCTCAGCGATCCGCGCAATCCCAAGACGCTGGAAACATTTACCAAAGTGACCAGCCTATTGCCGGACGGAGGACACAGCCTGCTCTACCTCACCAACAACGAAGGCCTGTGGGTGCTGCGCTACAACCATCCATCGTTGCTGGAGCCGTCCAAGAAGAAACCGCCCTGCGACTCGAACTCGGAAATCATGGCCATGCCGCCGGATTGCGACTAGTTAGTCGCCGGCGCTTGATCCGGCAGACTATTGACGGACCGTACATTCCTTGTCGATGGTCCGGATCGAAGTCACAGTGATGGTTGTCGAAGCCGCGGAGCCGGTCTTATTCATGGCGTCCGAACTCGTGCTCATGCTGGGCGACTCGGTTCCGGTCACTTCCACGCGCTGCCCCAGGTAATGGCGCAGTTTAATGTTGTGACTGCCCTCTAGTTCATAAGTCATGGCGGGATTCTGCTTGGTCAGAACATAGTCGCCGCTGGAGCGGCCGACGCAGCCTTGTACCGTGATCTCGCCTTTGGAATGCTTCCCTTCCTGTTGATGCTTGCTGGCACTGTCTTGCGCCACCAGCCAGCTACCCGACAGCAACACGATGACAAAACCTAGTTTCCTCATCGCAGTATTCCCCTTTCTCTTAAGGATGGCGATCCCCACTGCTACGGTTGCATTAAATCCCGGGGAACGCGGCGCCCTACTTCACGTGCGTTTCCTGGTAGTGCACTTCCTTCCATTGCCCGTCGCGCTTCACCCACAGTTCGGTGATGTAAATCCGGGAGAAGCGCACCTGCGACTTGGGCGGGAACTGAATTGTCGACTCATAAATAACGAAGGCGGCATTGTCGTCCAGCGGGACCAGCTTGAATCCCCACAGGGTGTAATTGAAAACGTTGCCCTCGGGCATTTCGTTTATAGCTTGGAGCTTATTCCGTTCGCCCCGGCCGTCGACCTCCACCCCCTGATAGTCGTCCGCCAGTAATTCCGCGTAGGCTTTCCTGTCTTTGTTTTTGATGGCCTCCCATTCTTCTTTTATCTTCGCCTGAAATATTTCCTGCTGAGTGGAGTTCGCATTGATTTTCGCAGGCGGTCCCTGGCCAAACTGGGTTGGCGCGGCCGGTTGCTGGGCCCAAGCAAAACAAGACAGCCCCGCGGCAAGAATGAAGACGAAGCAGTTACGCATGAAACCTCCGAAAAGAAATGCAGCGAATCTTATCAGGAGGGTGCCGGGCATCTCAACACCGATGTCGCCTCCCGTTAATCTCCCATTCATCAGAAATTCACGGTTCTGTAACCACGCTGTAACACAGCGCCGATAGAAGAAGAGCATCCGCCCAAAAGGGGAATAGTTCCGCAAGCGGGCGCTTGATGCTTTAGTCTTGATTGCCCTCGGAGGGGTCGAGTTTCTTAATGCCATATGCTTGTAAAAGCTCAGTTCAAAAACAGGAGAGTGTGATGAAATCTGCGTGGAAGATGTGCGCTGTGATGTTTCTGGCGACTTCGCTAGTGGCGCAAACCAATACGGAGCCGAGGCCGAGGAAAAGCAAGCCTGCCCCGATTACTGCGGCGGATGTGCAAGCACTGAAAGACGCGATTGCGTCACAACAAGCCGCGCTGGCGCAGCAGCAGCAGCAGATCCAGGAACTGCGCGACAGCTTGCGAAGCAAGGATCAGGCGGTGCAACAGGCGCAGACGGTGGCGACCGACGCTGCCGGAAAGGCTGATGCCGCGCAAGTGCAGGCTTCCCAGCAGCAGCAAACGGTTGGTGAACTCAAGACGGATGTGTCCGATTTGAAAACCAACCTGCTGAACACCACGATGACAATCCAGGAAGCGCAGAAGAGTATGTCGGACGCTCCCACCGCCCTGCATTACAAAGGCATCACGATTACGCCGGGGGGATTCCTGGCGGCAGAAACAGTGTGGCGGTCGCGCGCCCTGGCAGGCGAAGCTACCCCGTTTAACTCATTGACCATGCCGGGAGCTTCGCAGAGCAATACTTCGGAGTTCTTCGGATCGGGCCGGCAGTCGCGGCTCTCCATGTTGGCGCAGGGCCAGTTGAAAAGCACCAAGCTCGCCGGGTATTACGAAACCGACTTTCTGGCCGCCGGCATCACCTCTAACAACAACCAGACCAACAGCTACGTTCTGCGCCAGCGGCAGGCTTTCGTCCAGGCTGCGTTTGCCAGCGGATGGTCGGTGACGGGGGGGCAGATGTGGACGCTGTTAGCGGAAACCCGGCACGGACTCGATAACCGTACCGAAGCAGTGCCCATGACAATTGACCCCAATTACAACGTCGGCTTCAGCTTTGCGCGGCAGTACGGGCTGCGTTTGACGAAGAGCTTCAACAACAAAGTATGGGCCGGCGTTTCGATGGAAAATGCGCAGGCAACTGTGAGCTCGCACAGCAACGCCTCTAACTTTCTGCTAGGCTCCGCCGGAGCCGGAGGCGGACTCTACAACAACGGGATCACGGCTTGCGCCACGACCGCCGTCAGTACCACCACGACGACCACTACGACGACCACCACTACGACGGCCTCAACAACTTGTACTCCGGCCTCCAGTTACTCGTTTAACCCATCGCCGGACATCGTCGCCAAACTCGCCTTCGAGCCCGGCTTCGGACACTACGAAGTATTCGGAATCTATAGCCGGTTCCGCGACCGCATCTTTCCTTGCGAAGAGAACTTCGCTAGCGCAGGCTGCGGTAGCCTGACGGCAGCAAGCGCGGCGGGAGCCTTCAACAACTCTAAAAATGGTGGCGGATTTGGCGCGAACGCTCGTTGGTCTTTTTACAACAAGCACATCGACTTCGGTTTGCATGCCCTCGGAGGCAACGGGATAGGCCGCTACTCCGCCAGCGGTTTACCAGACGCTGCGGTCCATGCCGACGGCAGTCTCAACCTGATCCGCACCTATCAGGGTCTGGCTACGCTGGAATGGCACAGCCCCAAGTTGGATGTTTACTTCAACGCAGGCGCGGACTATGCGGGCCGGGCTGTATCCTTCGACTCGATTTCCGCCAAGCAGGTTGGTTATGGCGCGCCCACGTTTAAGAACTCGGGCTGCTATTCGGAAGTTGCTCCGACCGTGGCCACCGGATTTATTCCTTCCGGACTGGGAAGCTGCACGGCCGACACTCGCGTGCTGGTGGAGGGCACATTCGGTCTTTGGTTCAAGCCCTATGACGGATCGAAGGAGAAAGTGAACCGTGGCCGCATCCAATGGGGTCCGCAGTTCTCTTATGTGGACCGCGAGACTTGGTCAGGCGCGGGCTCACCCAACGAGCCGCACGGGCTGGACGCGATGATCTTTACGTCGTTCCGTTACTACCTGCCGTAGAACGACGCATCCGCCGCAAACACTTAGCACCTCGGACAGTTGTCCGGGGTGCCTTTGTTCATTTCACGCCAGAAGTTTGTAGCCAGGTTTGCTCCGGGCGCGGCAAATGATTTACTCTCAGCCGCAGTCGATCATGACTTCACTCAACGCCAAATCCAAGGCTGCGACTGACGGATTCGCCCACGCGATGCGGCGCGAGATTTACGAACAGCCCTCGGCCATCGCCAAGACCATCGAACAGCACTTGAAGGATGACATTCTCTTCCCCGGCGAGCTGGATACCATCGAAAGCGCGTTGCTGACTTTCGAAAAGCTGATCATCGCCGCCAGCGGATCAAGCCGCCATGCGGGGCTGGCGGGCGAAATCATGATCGAGGATCTTTCCGGGGTCGCTGTGGACGTGGAATATGCCAGCGAGTACTGCTACCGCTCCACTCACGCTGCGGTAGAGCCGATCGTGATGGTGGTAACGCAATCCGGTGAGACCGCGGACACCATCGCGGCGCAGCGCGAGGCTTTGACCCGTGGAGTTAAGACCATTGCGGTTTCGAATGTGGCGGATGCGACCATTCCCCGTGAGGCCAGCGCCGCCCTGATCACCGGAGCCGGGCCCGAACTGGCAGTGCCCGCGACCAAGAGTTTTACCACCCAGGTGACGGTTCTCTATCTGATGGCGTTGTTCCTGGCCCGCAAGCGCGGACGGATGACTTCAGAGGTCACGCGATCCTACCTGCAGCGCCTGCTGCGGCTTCCGGACGCGATTGAAAGCAACTTGCGCACCTGGGACGAATTGGCGGAGCAGTTCGCTCACCGGCACTTCAAGGCGGAGAAATTCCTGTACCTGGGACGCGGTGTGCATTATGCCATCGCGCGCGAAGGAGCGCTCAAGCTGAAGGAA
>Ga0207692_10001053_pt1 | contig 10074 bp, 10 predicted proteins | sample LARL52metaG_FD_184345 | JGI IMG/M metagenome (GOLD analysis project Ga0207692, IMG submission 184345) | Corn, switchgrass and miscanthus rhizosphere microbial communities from Kellogg Biological Station, Michigan, USA - LAR L5-2 metaG... | ecosystem: Host-associated > Plants > Roots >...
CTGTCCAGCGACGTGATCGGGACGCTCGAATCCTCGGTGTCGTTGCTGCACCTCGGCGAGGCCGTGCACCCGACGGCGGCGGTGGGTGGCACGCCTCGGCTGGACGCGACGACGTTGATCTCGCAGCTGGAGGGCATGGACCGCGGGCGCTACGCCGGGCCGGTCGGGTGGATCGACGGGAACGGCGACGGGGAGCTCGGGATCGCGTTGCGGTGCGCGCAGATCTCCGGGTCCGCGGCACGGTTGTTCGCCGGGTGCGGGCTGGTGGCGGACTCGGATCCGGACATCGAGGTGCAGGAGGCGCACGCCAAGATGCGGCCCATGCGTGAGGCTCTGGAAGGTCTTTGACAACAACTGAGGGCGGACGCGTTCGACGCGTCCGCCCTCGGTCATGAGCAGGTCAGCGAACCAGCAGAGCCCAGCCGATCCGGAAGTCCGGCTCTACTTGTGCGCGCCCAGCAGCTCGTGCGTCAGCTGGATCTTGGCGCGCGACTTCGGCTCGGCCGGAGCCGACGCCACGGACAGCGACTTGGCCGCCGCGTCCGCGGTGCGGCCGGGAGCCTGCGCCGGCTTGCCCTTGGTGAACAGCCACGTCTGGAACAGCTGGTCGAGCTGCTGCCCCGACACGCGCTCCGACAGCGCGATGAACTCCTCGATCGTGGCGTCGGAGTACTTCTTCTCCGCGGTCCACGTGCGGAGGATCTCGAAGAACTTGTCGTCACCGACGGCCACGCGCAGGGCGTGCACGGCCAGGGCGCCGCGGTCGTAGACGGCGCTGTCGAAGACCTTGTCCGAGCCCGGGTCGCCGGGCAGGACCTGCCAGAACGGGTTGTCGGCCGCGTACAGGTCGTAGGTGTAGTCGGCGTTCTGCTGGGCCGTGCCCTCACCGACGTGCTCGGACCAGAGCCACTCCAGGTAGGACGCGAAGCCCTCGTTCAGCCAGATGTCGCGCCAGTGGTGCACCGAAACCGAGTCGCCGAACCACTGGTGGCCGAGCTCGTGGGCGATGACGTAGGTGTTGGCGCCGCGGCGGAAGAACGCCGTGTCGTAGTTCGGGCGCGTCTGGTTCTCCAGCGCGAAGCCGAGGCCCGGCGTGGCGATGCCGCCCTGCGCTTCGAACGGGTACGGGCCCACGTTCTGCGACAGGAACTCGATGACCTCCGGCGTGCGCTCGATGCTCGCCTTGGCGGCGTCGGCGTTCTCGCCGAGGCGCTCGGAGTACGCGTTGACGTACGGCTGGCCGGAGGGCGTGGTGCCCTGACGGATCTCGAACTTGCCGATCGTGAGGAACGTCAGGTAGGTCGCCTGCGGCTTGGTGCTGCGCCAGTTCCAGCGCGTCCAGCCGTTGATCTGGTGGGTCTGGCCGACGAGGGTGCCGTTCGAGATCGCCTGGACGCCGTTCGGGACGGCGACGTTGACGTCGAAGGTGGCCTTGTCGGTCGGGTGGTCGTTGGACGGGAACCACCAGGAGGCGATCTCCGGCTCACCGACGGCCAGCGCGCCGTCGGGGGTCTTCGTCCACGCCGTGAGACCGTTGCGGTCCTTCACGGTCGAGGGCGAGTCCGCGTAGGTGACGACGATGGTGAGGTCCTGTCCCTTCCGCACGCCGCCGCGGGGGGTGAGGATCAGCTCGCCGTCGTCGGAGACGAACGTGGTCGGCACGTTGTTCACCCGGACCGACTTCACCTTGAGCAGGAAGTCCAGGTCGAACTGCGTGAGGTCCTCGGTGGCCTTGGCCAGGATCGTCGTGGTGCCCGACAGCTGGTCGCCGTCCGGGTTGTAGTTGAGCCTGATGTCGTAGTGGGAGACGTCGTAGCCGCCGTTGCCGTACTTCGGGAAGTACGGGTCACCGGCGCCCGGTGCACCAGGGGACGCCGCGAACGCCGTCCCCGCGAAGAGGGTCATCGCGGCCACGGACGCGACCGCGGCCGTCGCCTTGGATCTGATCGACATGCGCGCGACGCTATCCACACTTTTGCGGACCGAACCACCGACTTACGTATGTTTCCTATCTGCTGAAAACGTTTGACACAGTCGACTTGAGACGTTGGTGCAATCCGCGCAGTTCGCCTCGTTTTGCCTGCACTTCCACCACTCGGAGGCCTTCAGGTCGCGCAAGTGCGCTACGGAACTCGTCCTGGCCGTCCACTGTGGAGTGCGGAATTCGGTAGCCCGCGCACAAAGCGGTCAGATCCGTCCCGTGCGGGGTGCCGAAAATCCTTTCGAAACTGCCGCCGTACTCCGGTGCGCCTTGTTCCAGCAACGAAAAGATCCCGCCGCCGTCGTCGTTGAGGACGACGATCGTGAGGTCCGGGCGGTGGTCGGCGAGCAGGCCGTTGCTGTCGTGCAGGAACGTCAGGTCGCCCATCAGCGCGTATGCCGGTCCCCTGTGGTCCACGGCGAGGCCGATGGCCGTGGACACGCTGCCGTCGATGCCCGCGGCGCCGCGGTTCGCGTGGATCGTGATGTCCGAACGGCGTTCGCCCGCGAAGTCCACGTCGCGGATCGGGTTGGACGAGCCGACGAACAGCATCGCGCCGGACGGGATCACCTGGGTGAGGTCACGCGCCACGTGCAGCCCGGTCGGCCAGGCGGCGGCGTCCAGCAGATCGTCGACGGCCACGCTGACGTTCTTCACCGCGCTCTGCCACGCCTGCAGCCACTCCCCGTCGTGCTCGGCGGGTTCGGGCAGCCAGGTCGACGCCCGTGTCGCGGTGAACGGCACGTCCGGCCACTGCGCCTGCTCGCCGACGGCGTGCACGATCTGCGCGCTTTTCAGCAACGCCTGCTGGCCGCGCGACAGCGTCACCCGGCCGGCCACGAGCACCGCGTCCGGCTGCAGGTGCGCGGGCAGACCGGCGTTGAGCAGCAACGATCCGTGCCGCAGGCCACCGGGAGCGGTCGGTTCGGCGATCACCGGCCAGCCGAGCAGGGCGGCCTTCCGCAGCCGCTCCGGACGGTCGTCGCCGAGCAGCACGAGCGTGCGGGGCGGGAGCTCCGACGGCCGGGTCTCGACGGTGAACGTGCGGTCTGTGGCGGTCCACGGGGTGCGGCCGGAGTCGGGCCACGTGGGGTCGTCCGGGGTGAGCGGCGGCCGGAACGGCACGTTGACGTGCGTCGGGCCGTGCGTGGCGATCGCGCGGCAGATCAACGAGCGCGTCGTCGGCTCGTCGGCGGCCTCCGGCAGGTGCAGGGTGGGGAGGCCGAGGACGTCGTACTGGTTGATCGTCTGGCTGGCACCGGTGCGGTAGAGGTCGACCGGGCGGTCGGCGGTCAGCGCGATCAGCGGCACGCCGGTCAGCTGCGCCTCGATCACCGCGGGGTGCAGGTTCGCCACGGCCGTGCCGCTCGTGCAGGTGACGACGGCGGGCGTGCCGGTCTTGGCCAGGCCGAGCGCGAGGAACCCCGCGCTGCGCTCGTCGATCCGCACGTGCAGCGTGAGCAGGCCTTTCTGCTCGGCCTGATGCAGTGCGAACGACAGCGGGGCGTTGCGCGAACCGGGGCACAGCACGACGTGGCGGACGCCGTTGCGGACCAGTTCGTCGACGATCACCCTCGCCTGCGCCGTGGACGGATTCATGCGCCTAGAGTCTCAGACCGTGGCAGATCAGGAGCTCTTCGACCCGTCGCTGTGGAAGCCGATTGAAGGCTTCGACTTCACCGACATCACCTACCACCGGGCGCTCGACCAGGGCACGGTCCGCATCGCGTTCAACCGGCCCGAGGTGCGCAACGCGTTCCGGCCGCACACCGTGGACGAGCTGTACCGGGCGCTCGACCACGCGCGGATGTCGTCCGACGTCGGTTGCGTGCTGCTGACCGGCAACGGCCCCAGCCCCAAGGACGGTGGCTGGGCCTTCTGCAGTGGCGGTGACCAGCGGATTCGCGGCCGGAGCGGCTACCAGTACGCCTCCGGTGAGACGGCGGACACGGTCGACCCGGCACGCGCGGGCCGGTTGCACATCCTGGAGTGCCAGCGCCTGATCAGGTTCATGCCGAAGGTCGTCATCGCGGTCGTGAACGGCTGGGCGGCCGGAGGTGGCCACAGCCTGCACGTGGTGTGCGATCTCACCATCGCGAGCGAGGAGCACGCCAAGTTCAAGCAGACCGACGCGGACGTCGGTTCGTTCGACGGCGGCTACGGCTCGGCGTACCTGGCGCGGCAGGTGGGCCAGAAGTTCGCGCGCGAGATCTTCTTCCTCGGCCGCACGTACTCCGCCGAGGAGATGCACAAGATGGGCGCGGTCAACGCCGTCGTGCCGCACGCCGAGCTGGAGATCACGGCGCTGCAGTGGGCACGCGAGATCAACGGCAAGTCGCCGACCGCCCAGCGGATGCTCAAGTACGCGTTCAACCTGATCGATGACGGTCTGGTGGGACAGCAGCTGTTCGCCGGTGAGACGACCCGGCTCGCGTACATGACCGACGAGGCCGTCGAGGGCCGTGACGCGTTCCTGGAGAAGCGCGACCCCGACTGGTCGAACTACCCGTACTACTTCTGATTGCCGGAATGATCATGCTCGACGAGCTGCGCTCGGCGCTCAACGGCTCGGACCCGCTGGTCGACGGCCCGCTCGACGGCTGGGAGAAGCGGGCCGTGCTCGGCGTGCCCACCTCCGGGTCGACGGGCGAGCCGAAGACGGTGCTGCTCGACGCCGCCGCGCTGACGACGTCGGCGGAGGCCACCCACGAACGGCTCGGCGGTCCCGGCACGTGGCTGCTGGCGCTGCCCACCAGCCACATCGCTGGCATCCAGGTGCTCGTGCGGTCGATCGTCGCCGGCACCACGCCCGGTGAGCTCGACCTGTCGAAGGGCTTCCGGGCCATGGGGTTCGCCCAGGCCGCCCGGCCGGTGCTGGACCAGCCGGGACGCCACTACACCGCGCTGGTGCCGACGCAGCTGTCCCGGCTCGTCGTCGGCGAGGGGCCGGGGCTCGCGGCGCTGCGGCAGTTCGACGGCGTGCTGATCGGCGGGGCCGCCACTCCGCCGAAGCTGTTGGAGCAGGCGCGCGCGCTCGGCGTGCAGGTCGTCACGACGTACGGCATGAGTGAGACGGCCGGTGGGTGTGTGTACGACGGCGAGCCGCTGCGGGACGTCTCGGTGCGCACCGACGACGTGATCGAGATCAGCGGACCGGTGCTGGCGCTCGGGTACCGCGGCAGCGCGGAACCGTTCGGTGAGTGGTTCCGCACCGGCGATCTCGGGCGGTTGCGCGACGGGCGGCTGGAGGTGCTGGGGCGGGCCGACGACGTGATCGTCACGGGCGGCGAGAAGGTGCCTCCGGTGCTGGTCGAACGGGCCCTGGCGACCGTTGAGGGCGTGCTGGAGGCGTGTGTCGTCGGCGTGCCGGACGACGAGTGGGGGCAGGTCGTCGCGGCGGCGGTCGTCGCGCGTGGTGAGGAGCCTTCGCTGGACGAGCTGAAGGTCGCGGTCGCGGAGGCCGTGGGCCGGGCCGCGGTGCCGAAGCTGGTGCGGTTCGTGCACGAGCTGCCGTTGCGCGGACCGGGCAAAGTCGACAGAACAGCAGTTACCGACTCTTTCAGGTGAACCTTTACCGCTGAGGACAACTCTCCCCGCGAAGCGCGCGGACCCAGCCGTGCGCGTTGGCGATGGGGGTTTTCTCATGCGCTACCTGTTACCGCTGGTCGTCGGAGCCGCCCTGGTGGCCGGACTGGCATCTCCCGCCCAGGCAGCCGGCAACGAGTGGTCCGCCGACCTGCACCACAGATCCGTCTCGTGGGGCGGATCTCCGCGAATGGGCCTGATCGAGCTGGAACCGCACACGCTCGCCCGTCCCGCCAACACCGTCACGGCGGTGGTGACCGGCGATGGCGTCGCGGACGTGCGCGGTCTGCGCCCGGACGGCCAGTGGACGGAGTGGCTGGAGGCGCCGGCCACGCTGCCGGTGAGCACGCGGACCGTGCAGACGCGCGTGGTTCTGAGCGGTGGCAAGGCCGAACGCGTGCAGCTGACCGCCACCAGCACCCCGGCCGCGGCTGACGTTTCCGTTGCGGCTGCTGGACGTGCGTACCGCGTGTACGCGACGCGTGAGGGTCTCGTCGGCAGCACGACGGCGAACGGCCACACGATCCGTTCGCGCGACCACTTCGTCGCGCTGCCGTCACGGCGTGGCTTGGCGCCCAACAACTCCGGCAGCTACAGCGTGCAGCTGTGCGCGTCGAACGGCCGTTGCGAGTGGGCGCCGGTGTGGGACGTCGGCCCCTGGAACACCAAGGACGACTACTGGAACCCGTCCTCGACGCGGGAGATGTGGAAGGACCTGCCGCAGGGCAGGCCCGAGGCGCAGGCCGCGTACGAGGACGGCTACAACGGCGGCAAGGACCAGTCCGGCCGCAAGGTCGCGAACCCGGCGGGCATCGACCTGGCCGACGGCACGTTCCTGGACGGCCTCAAGCTGACCACGAACTCGTGGGTGACCGTGACGTACCTGTGGACCGGCTCCGGTCCTGTCGGGACGGTCCGCACGGCCGCGGCCAACGGCACGGTGAACGTCCGCAGCGCCGCGAACTCCGACGCCTCGCAGGTCGGTCTGGCCGCGAACCACGCCCAGGTCAGGGTGACCTGCCAGCTGACGGGCGAGTCCGTGACGGGTACGCAGGGCACGTCGAACGTCTGGTACCGCATCGCGTCCGGCAAGCACATCGCCAAGGCGTACGTCGCGGGCGTCAGCGGAGCGACTAGCTGCTGATACACCCCTCGGCGGGTCCTCAGCGGCCATGACGGAGGATGGAGGCATGGCCTCAGCCGTCCAGTGGATCCAGGGGACCCGCCCCCGCACGCTGCCGAACTCGATCGCGCCCGTCATCGTCGGTGCGGCGGCAGCGCACCACATCGACGAGTTCAACGCGCTCTACACCGTGCTGGCGCTGGTGGTCTCGGTGGCGCTGCAGATCGGCGTGAACTACGCCAACGACTACTCCGACGGCATTCGCGGCACCGACGACAACCGGGTGGGACCGTTCCGGCTCACCGGTTCCGGTGCCGCGACGCCCGGCTCGGTCCGGCTGGCGGCGTTCGTCTCGCTCGGGGTCGGCGCGCTCGCCGGGATCGCGCTGGTGGCGCTGTCCGGGCACTGGTGGATGATCGCGTTCGGTGCCGTGTGCATCGCCGGGGCGTGGTTCTACACCGGCGGCAAGCGTCCGTACGGCTACGCGGGGCTCGGCGAGATCGCGGTGTTCCTGTTCTTCGGCCCGGCCGCGGTGCTGGGCACGATGTACGTGCAGACGGGTGAGATCACCGGGATCGGCATCGGCGCCTCGATCGCGATGGGGTCGATCTCGGCCGCCGTGCTGGTGGCGAACAACCTGCGCGACATCCCAACGGACGCGGTGGCGGGCAAGCGGACCCTGGCCGTCGTGCTGGGCGACAAGGACACCCGCAGGCTCTACCTCGCGCTGGTGGCCGTGCCGTTCGTGATCGCGCTCGGGATGACCGTGAAGGTGCCGTACGCGTTGCTCGGATTCCTCGCGGCGCCGGTGTTGCTGCCCGCCGTGCGCCGGGTGGCGGCCGGACGCGGTGGCCGCGAGCTGATCCCCGTGCTGCAGTTCACCGGGATCGCGATGCTGGCGTGGTCGGTGCTCGTCAGCGTCGCGCTGGTCCTCGCCTGACCGCGGCTACCACGCGTCCTCGGTGAACTGGGTCGGCGGTTCGTCGTCCTGCCGCACGGGCCTGCGGGGCGGCGGCGGAGGGGCCGTCTCGCCCTTGATCAGCTCGTCGAGCCTGGCGCGGTCGGCGTCGAGTGCCTGGCGCACCAGGGGATCGTGGCTCGCCTCGCCGGTGAGGACCTGACGCCAGCTGAGCCCGGCGCCGCGGGCGATGCGGTCGGCCAGCTGACGCATCGCCGGTGAGGCGTCGCTCGACCTGGCGAACTGCATCACCCTGCGCACGTCCTCAGTGGACGGTTCCTTGCCCCGCAGGCTCTGCTGGGCGGACCGCATCGCGCGGTCGGACTCGGCGACGGCGCTCGTCAGGAAGTCCTCCGCGGCCAGGACGTCCGGTGTCCGCCAGGCCGTCATCACCACTTGTCCTCCGCGAACACGTCGGGGTCGGTCTCGTCGCCGTCGTCACCCCGGCCTCTGCGCGGGCCCTGCGCGTTCATGATCTCGTCGGCGGTCATGCCCTCCTGCAGCATCTGGAACGCCTGCTTCATCTTCTTGACGTTCTCCTGCTGCATCGCCTGCACGTCCGGGTCGTCCGCCGCCTTGCCGGAGACGACGTCCTCCCACGTGAACTCGCCCGCGTCGACCTTGCGCTTCAACGCCTTCAGCTGCTCGGGCGCGTCCCGCTCCTGCGCGGCCCGCTCGACCTGCCCGGCGATGGCCTTGAAGTCCACCGGAGGGATCGGCGGCAGCGGCGTGTCCTTGAGCCGGTTGGCGAGGTCCTGCGCCTCCTTGAAGCGCGCGTCGACCTGCGCCTCGGCCGCGCGCAGCTCCGGCGTCTTCCAGCTGTCGTTGGGCGTGGTCATCGTTTCTCCATCAGTTCGACCCGAAAAGCCCGCGCCGGATCGGCCGGATCTCGTCGCGGACGTCCGCGAGCTCACCACGCGGCACGACCGCGCGCCACTGCCGGAAGTCCACTTCGGTCAGTCCGAGCTGTTGCGCGATCTCGTAGTTCTCGCCGAGGAAGTGCAGCACCGCCTGGTCGCCCTGGATGCCGATCACCTCGAACTCCGCGCCGCGGAACGTGCAGAGCTTGCGCAGGTGGCCGAGCTCCTCGACGGCGGCGTCCGGCACCTCCAGCACGCCCTCGACGAAGTCCTGCGGGGCCGGCTGACCGGCGAGCGGGTGCAGCACCAGCACGCCGGGCCGCGGCCCGAAGTCGACGTCGAAGCTCTGGCCGCGGAACGTCGCGACCAGTCCACGCCGGACGGTCGGCCGCAGCGCGACCGGGGCCTGCCAGAACCTTCCCGGCCCGAAGCCCACGTCGCCGATCGGGTACCAGCCGATCTGGCGGTGGATGTACTTGCCGACGCTGCGCCCGTCACCGTTCGGCTCGAACCGCCACAGCTCGGTGCCGGCGGGCAGCTCGGCGAGCTCCATCACGTACTCGGGGATCGGCTGGGCGCTCGGCGTGTAGCCGGTGCCGGTGAACGGCACGGGGTAGACGCGGGTGGTGCCCATCTTCCGCGCGCCTTCGAGCGTCGGACCGCCGAAGCTCGTGTCGAAGAGCTGCGTGGTGTGCGCGAGGAACCGCAGCACGTACTGCGTGCCCTTCGGCCACCCCTCGACCTTGTCGACACCGAACGTCTCGGCGAACTGGTCGGCGGTGCCCTGCGGGAAGTCCTGCCCGCGCGTGACGAACCCGGCGGTGCGGTGCGGCTCGAACCGGCCGGGAACCACGACGTTGCCCAGGTAGAGCTGCGCGACCGCGGGGTGCACGATCTTCTGCAGGATCGTCTCCGGCCCGATGCCCGCCGCCTTCTGCACGGCCTGTGGGGTGCTCATCCCGGGTTCTTCTCCTTCCACCGCGCCAGGTAGTCGATGCGGTTGACCTGCACGTCCTCGAGCTCGGCCGGGTCGAGAACCTTGTGGTAGCCGTTGTACGGGTCGCCGTCCAGGCCGTTGTCCTCGGCCCAGACCTGCGACGGCCCGACGTAGTCCGCCCCCATCGTGCCGTCCCGGTTCGGGTGCACGACGAACGGCCGGCCACGCCACTTCGCCGTCATCTCGTCGCGGTACCAGGCGTCGAGCTCGCTGATCGGCACCAGCTTCCGCCGGATCTCCTCGCGCTGCTCGAAGCCCTCGTCGTTCGCGTACGCCTCGCCGGGGATCTGGACGATCCAGATCCTCCCCTGGTCCTGGGCGCCCGCGAAGTACGTCTCGCCCCGGTACTCGATCACTTCACGGGTGTGCCGGACCACGACGCCTCATCCTCCTTCAGCTGGTACCAGCCGAGGCCCTTCTCGTAGACGGCGTGCAGGCGTTCCCTGCCGTCCCGGACCTCCCAGATCTCCGCGCGGTCCGGCAGGTCGGCGGGTTTGGCGACCCACTCCGGCACCCCGCCGCCGGTGTACCCGCTGCCCGTGAACGGATCCCTGCCGCGCTTCGGTTCGG
>Ga0207692_10001062_pt1 | contig 10044 bp, 9 predicted proteins | sample LARL52metaG_FD_184345 | JGI IMG/M metagenome (GOLD analysis project Ga0207692, IMG submission 184345) | Corn, switchgrass and miscanthus rhizosphere microbial communities from Kellogg Biological Station, Michigan, USA - LAR L5-2 metaG... | ecosystem: Host-associated > Plants > Roots >...
CACGCCGCTCAGCCTGTCGGACTGACTACTCGGTCACCCAGGCCGTGAACTGGGACCACGCGTGCCCGCGGAACGCCAGGCGGCCTTCGCCGGGTGCCTTGGAGTCGCGAACGCCCACCTGATCAGCGCCGAACCTGATCTCGACGCACGAACTTTCCTTCGGCTGGCTGTAGGAGGATTTGAACCAGGGCGTGAGCCCGATATCAGGCGTTGCTGATGGCTCGTTCATCTCGTAAGCCGGTCCTTCCGCTGTTGCCGTCACCAATCGTCACGACGGCCGCGGCCCACCCACGAACCCGATGAAGTTCGCCGCTTGATCCGACTCAAGCGCGACCTTCTCCTGCGCGCTCCACAGGTCCAGGTACCTCTTGACGATCTTTGGCTCGTGCAGGACCGCCTGCTCGTCGTAACGCTCAACGTAGACGAGGTTCAACGCAGGATCAGCTTCATATGTGGCGATGTGATAGTCAGCCTCCTGCCCCGGATAGAACCCGTGACTGAACGGCACCCACCTGATGTGCACGTTGGGAAGGTGCGCGACCTCGGCCAGCCGGGTCAGCTGCCCGGCCCAGATGCCCGTGGTGTCTGAGATGAGGCTCACGCGAGCGATTGCCGCTTGGTCGATGATGAACTCGAACCGCTGCGCCGGGTTCGCGAGCATCTCCTGCCTCCGGACGCGAAGATCGATCAACCGCTCGATCTCATCCGCTTCGACCTCCGCAGCCTCCATCAGATAACGCATCAGCTCAGGGGTCTGAAGCGGACCGGGCAGAAGCATGCTCGCCTTGTAGCGCATCACCGTGGCCGTGCGCTCCATGTCCACCAGCTTGCGCATCGGCTCAGTCTTGAACTTCCACCGAAGATCGGTCTTCGGCACCGACACGGATCCCAGCTGGGCGTGCCGAGTGATCTGTGTCCAGGTCTCAGCGTCTCCGCCGAGTGCCGCCTTGAGCTTCTCCAGGATCTCGGCCGTGAACAACTTCTGCCCACGCTCCAGATCAACTTGAGTCGGCTGACTCCAGCCGCAAGCACCGGCCACCTCGCGCTGAGTGCGCTCGCCGCGCAGCGCTTCGAGCAACCGACCGCACTGGATGTTGTGAATGAAGGCCGGCATCTCCACGGACGCCATGCATGCACCTCCCGAACAGACAACCTGACCCAACCCGGATGCTACGGAGAGTAGCAGGCCTGTGTTCACCAGAACGGGGCATTATCAGGTTCTGATATCAGACTGTACGCTCCGTTTGTCAGCACAACAGCTGGCCCTACACAAAGGAGGAGGGGAGATGATCACTGATATCAACACAAGCCGGAGAACTTCACGGTTTGGCTTCGTGATCACACCCTCCAAGAGCGTTCGCTGGCAGAGTGGTGAGCCAGGAGTCGGGTGTGTCGTTGCTGGCACCCGCTCTCCGGCCGTACGGCGTTGCCGCTATCCGACCCCGGCGAACGAGCGCGCCACGGCATGGTCGACGCCGTACCCGGCCGTGGCGCTGCTTCTTCGGTCAAGCCCAGCTTCGACGGCTCACGGCCGCGAGATCAGCGGGATTGCTGCCCCGGTCAACGCGACGCCGTTCAACCTTGGCGAGAAGAGGCGTGCAGATGGTGCAGCCGAAAAGAACGGTTCGGGTTCGGGTCGTAGTGGAGCTGGACCTCGCGGAGGCCACAGTGCTCGCGCGGGCCGCTGTGGGACTGGCCCTGTTGAAGCAGTCGGACCGAGTCGTGGCCGATCAACCGGAGGACCCGGTGGAACCGTCGCGCCGGGCGAGCTGGAAGGGATCAGCGATGGGCAATCTGGTCTTGTTCGCTGAGCTGCGTCAACGCCTCGACGACCACCTCGAGCTCGTGTCGCGAGTCGCGGCCGAAGGCGATGCCAAGTCCGCCCTTTCGGTCATGCGGCGGGAAGTTCCGGGTTTGGTCGCCGCGTTCCACGCGCTCGTCGACGAACACATGCCTGACGAGAACGGCTGCTGCCGAAAATGTCGCAGTGGGCCGTTCTGGCGCAGAGTACCGGCACCATGCCGGATGCTGATCAAGGTTCACCTCGCCGTCGGCGCCTCGAAGGCAACCACCCGGGACCGGACGTGCTGGAGCCCGCGGCGCCACAGGTTGCGTGAGTCCACAACGGACTGAACTTTCGAGACTTCTCCACAGCTCTTCACACCAGCACAAGGAAACTCCGCCATGCCAAAGAGGTACTCCACTGCACGCGGTCGCGAATTCGGCGACGGCGTGCGAGCCGCCATCGCGCAAACCTCGCTGACCGCGCGAGAGATCGCCGGAGTGCTGGGCTGGCAGGAGGCCAAGGTCTCGGACATGGTGAACGGCAAGGGAGGGGTCACCAGACTCGAAGCTGCGGTACTGCTGGGCCTCTGCGGGACTCCACCCGCTGAGCGCGACCATCTGCTCGCGCTCTATCCGGCCAGGCATCTGGAGGGCTGGTGGCAGCCGCACGGTAGGTGCGTGCCCGTGCGACCTCGCACCGCCCTGACCCACCTCGCTGTGGCCAAGACGGTGATCGGCTGGCACACGCACGCGATACCGGCGCCTCTGCGGACAGCTGCCTACATGCGCGCAATGCTCCTCGCGTCCGCCACCGTGCCCGCGGACGAGATCCAGGAGCGGTTGCTCGCACTACGCGAGATGCAGGCGCTGCTCCGCAACGGCCCCGACTGCACCTTCTACCTCCACGAGCTCGCGCTCGATCTTCAGGTCGGTGAACTCGACGACCACGTTGGTCAGCTCCAGCACCTCCTGCGCATGGCCAACCGGAAGAAGATCAGGATTCGGATCCTGCCCACAAGTACCCGCGCGCACGCGGGCATGGGTGGGCCCTTCACGCAGCTGACGTTCGCGAACCTCAAGCCGCTGGTGTGGATGGAAAGCGAGAACTCCAGCCTGTTCGTCGAGCAGAAGGATCAAGTCGAAGGTTACGAGGCAGTCGTCCGAGCGCTCGGCGAGGTCAGCTTGACCGAGGACGAATCGATGAATCTGATCGCCCGCCGGTGCGTACGTCTCCAGGAGGTTGGCGAAGCCGAAGGCACGACACAGGAGGACTCGGACGATCCGTTTCCACCGCTGTAGATGAGGGATGCCGCGGACCTGCGGGCGACCTCGCGTCGACCTGGCGGTGGGTCTCCCGCGGTAGCCGCGGGAGACCCACCGGACGCGATCAGGCCGCGTCCACGCTCTCGGCGAGGTCGGCCTTGGCGGTGCCGGCGAAGAGCCGCTCGACACGGGCCTTCTCCGCCGCGTTCGGGTGGACGTTCTGGCAGTCGACGCCGCCGGTGGAACCGGACATCAGGCTGGTGCACGGGCCGGGCTTGATGTCGGGCAGACCCAGGATGTGACCCATCTCGTGGGCGATGATCCGGACCTTGCTGTACCCCTGGTCCACGGCCTCCTTGCCGATCCAGATCTTGCCGTTGCCGAGCGTGGTCGGTTGCGCCCGCGGCCAGCCGGGGTCGGACACGATGGTGAAGTTCGCACGGGCGCCGGCGACGGCTTTCTTGATCTGGACGTTCTTCACGTCACCGTTCCAGACCTTCACCGCCTCCGTGATGTACGACTCGTACTGAGCCGCACCCGTCGAGTCGTAGGTGATGGTGCGAGCAGCTTGTGCGGTGCCCACGACGCCGAGAGACAGGGCGGCGGCGCTGGCCAGCACAGCGACAGTTTTGCGCAGGAACACAGGGATCTCCTCGCAATGCAGGGTGATTGCTCCTCGACTGTATCGCTGAAGCGTTGGCGCACAAGAAAAGTCAAGAGTCAATCAGCGCTGGCACGGTCCAGGGAGTTCGTAGGTGCCCGCACAGGCGAAAGCCTCTGCCCGCGGCGTGCGGGCAGAGGCTTTCGGCGAGGGCGGGTCAGGCGAACGACGGCTGGCGCAACGCGTGCTCCACCAACGCGATCAGGATCTGCTTCGTCGACTGGCGGTTCCGCGCGTCGCACGGGATGATCGGCACCGACGACGGGATCGTCAGCGCGTCCCGCACCTCCTCGGCCCGGTGGTGCATGAGGCCGTCGAAGCAGTTCACCGCGATCACGTACGGCAGTTCGCGGTCCTCGAAGAAGTCGATGGGCGCGAAGGCCTCGTCGATCCGGCGCGTGTCGACCAGCACGACAGCGCCGATCGCACCGCGGACCAGGTCGTCCCACATGAACCAGAACCGGTGCTGTCCAGGTGTGCCGAACAGGTAGAGGATCAGGTCCTTGTCCAGCGACACGCGGCCGAAGTCCATGGCCACCGTGGTGGTGACCTTGTCGGGAACCGCGGACAGGTCGTCGACTCCGACCGATGCCTGGGTCATGACGGCTTCGGTGGTCAGCGGGGTGATCTCGGAAACCGAGCCCACGAACGTCGTCTTGCCGACGCCGAACCCGCCCGCGACGACGATCTTCGCCGACATCGCGGTCAGGTCCACCCCAGGTGACCCCGGACGACCCGGAGCACCGTCTCTCATGGGGAACTTCTCTCTACTCAGGCTCGCATGGAAACGTGCAGCTGGGCACGGATCTCCGGCGTGAGCTGGAGACCGACCCGTTCCACCAGCCGGGTCATCGCGTAACCGATGAGCCCGATGTCGCAGTTGGGCGCGGCGAGCACGGCGAGGCAGGACCCGTCGCTGATGGACATCAGGAAAAGATAGCCGCGTTCCATCTCGACGACGGTTTGTTTCACCTCACCCGCCTCGAAGCAACGCGCCGCGCCGAGGTTCAGCGAAACCAGGCCGGAGGACACAGCGGCGAGCTGTTCGGCGCGGTCGTGCGGGAGCCGGTCCGACGAGGCGAGCAGCAGACCGTCCGCCGAGACGACGATCGCGTGCGCGACACCGGCGACCCTGCTGACGAAGTCCTCGACCAGCCAGCTGAAGTTGTCCAGTTCCTCAGTCGCGGTGGTCACTGGTGTTCCCTTTCTGCGATCACGGGGATGCCGCCGACGGCCGAGTCGAAGAGCGACTCACGGCCCAGCTGGACACCCTTCTGGTACGTGGCGAACCGCTGCCGGAGCCGTTCCGCGGAACGACCTCCCGACACGACGGCCGCCAGCTGGGGAACGGGTGACGACGGTTTGGGAGACGAACCGGGCACCAGGCGCGCCTTCGGGACGCGCTTGGGCAGGCCGTTCTCCGTCGTCTGCGCGGGCACGCTGCTTTCCAGCGCCCCAGCGGCACGCCAGCCCTCGTCGGCCGATCCCCAGTCGGACTCGGCGAAGTCGGCGACCGCGCGCGGCACCGCCGTTGGTGCCTCGGACTTCGAAGGTTCCGGCGAACGCTGCCGCTTGGGCAGACCGTTCACCGTGGAAGGTTCGGACTGTGCCGGTTCCGGCTCCGCTGCCGGAACGTCCTTTGTGGAGTCTGCGGGCACGTCGACGGCCTTGACGTTGACGACGGTGACCTCGCCCCGCTGCGGTACCGCGGCGGGCGTCTGGAACCACCGCGACAGGCTGTCGGCGTCGATCTCCTCGACGTCCTCCCGGACGGCGGGGAAGATCTCGGTCGCCGGATCGCCGGGGTCCGCGGACACCGCGGGCTCGACCGGCCGTTCCATCGGCGGCTCGTACGAGTAACGGTCCTCAGCGGACGGCTCGGCGGCCTCGACGCGGGCGGTGAACAGGCCGTCGGCCGACGTCTGCTCGATGCGGTGCCGGCCGGAGGGCTCGTCGGAGGCCGGCGAGGCCGACGGCAGCACGAGCGGGTACTCCGGCGTCCACTTCGGCACACCCGCCAGGCCTTCGCCGGTCGTCTCCAGCGCGCCGGGCGGCGGAGCCGTCGAGGTGACCGACGGCAGCAGCGGCAACGCGGGCGGCGCGCCCTTGTGCAGCAACGAGACCGGCAGGATCACCTGGGCGGTGACACCGCCCTCGATGTCGTCGTTGTTCGCGAGCGTCACGCGGATCTCGTGCCGCTTGGCGAGCTGGCCGACCACGTAGAGGCCCATCTCGCGGGCCACGGAGACGTCGACCTCCGGCGGCTCGGCGAGCTTCGCGTTGGACTCGGCGATGTCGGCGTCCTGCATGCCGACGCCGCGGTCGTGGATGCGGATCGCGACCTCGCCCTTGCGGGTCTCGATCGTGCGCACGGTGACCTTGGTGGTCGGCTTGGAGAACGCCGTCGCGTTGTCGAGCAGCTCGGCGATGAGGTGCGCGAGGTCGTTGACCACGCGGCCCTGCACCATCAGGTCCGGCGTCGGCGCGATCTGGACGCGCGCGTACTTCTCCACCTCGGACACCGCGGCGCCGAGCACCTCGGCGATCGCGACCGGGCGGGTGACGCGGCGGTTGACCGTCGTGCCGGAGAGCACCAGCAGGTTCTCGCTGTTGCGGCGCATCTGCGTGGCGAGGTGGTCGAGCTCGAACAGCGACGCCAGGTGGTCGGGGTCCTGCTCGTCCTGCTCCAGCCGGTCGATCACGCTGATCTGGCGTTCCACCAACGCCTGCGAGCGCCGCGACAGGTTGATGAACATGTCGTTGACGTTCGCGCGCAGGGCCACCTGCTCGACGGCGAGGCGGACGGCTTCGCGCTGCACCAGGTCGAACGCCCGCGCGACCTGACCGACCTCCTCGGTCGTGTGCAGCGGCACCGGGACGATGGCCTCTTCCGCGGCGCGTTCGGGGTCGCGGTGCGAACGGATGCGGCGAATCGCCTCGGGCAGCTGGTTGCGGGCGACGTCGAGGGCGCTGCGGCGGAGGATGCGCAGCGGCCGCAGCATCGACTGCGCGACCATCGCCATCAGACCGAACGCGACGAGCAGCGCCGCGGCGACCAGGGCGGCGTCACGCCACGCGTCGGTGCGCGCGATGCTCTGCAGGCGCGAGGTGGTGGCGTCGGCCTGGTTCTCCAGGTCCGCCGCGACCTCCCGCACCAGGTTCGCGGTGTCCTGGCCGATCTTGAGCACCTCGGCGTCCGTGATGGACACCGGCTTGTTCTCCGCGTCCTGCGCCAGCGCGAGCTTCACCAGCCGGTTGCGGCCGTCGACCGACGAACCGGACACCTTGTCCTGGAACTTCTGCTGGTTCTGCGCGGACGCCACGTCGTTGAACTCGTTGAACGCCGCGTCGAGCCGGGACTGCGCGGCCCGCAGCTCGTCCGCGCCACCGGGCGCGAAACCCTTGCGCAGCGCGGTCGCGGTCAGGATCGAGTTCTGCTGGCCGAGCTGTTCCTGCGCCTGGTAGAGCGACTGGGCCGCGGTGACCAGCGGAACGATCGCCGGTTCGCTCAGGCTGGAGATCGCGGCGCGGTGCACCTGGCCGAGCGAGGCGATGATCTGGTTGTAGGCACCGATCACGGCCATGTCCGGGTACTTCGTGCTCAGCAACGTGACGCGCAGGCTCGCCAGGTTGTCGAGCGACTGCAGCGACTTGCCGAACGCCTCGCGCAGCGGCCCGCTCAACGCGGTGGTGGTCGCGCCCGAGTCCCGGTACCTGCCCAGTTCCGCGTCGGTGACGCCGGTGCGGGCGGCGTGCTCCGGGCACGCGTTCTGCCTGCCGGCGGCCACGCACTGCACGGCCCAGTCGCGCTCGACCTGCAGCGCGTTCTCCACCTTCGCAGCCTGGTGGCTGACGGCGAGCTCGCGCTGGACGGTGCCGAAGAGCTCGACGGAGTCGAGCTGGGTGTTCAGGCGCAGGCCCGCGAGAGTCGCGGTGCTCAGGGCCGGAACCAACAACACCACCGCGAGCTTGCTTCGCAGCCGCCAGTTGCGTAGGCGGAACCGGTCGATGCCTCGCTGGTCCTCTCGACCGCGCACCGTCAACACTCCCCGCCCCGTTTAATAGCAGCAAACCTGGTGGATCTTGGTGTAAAACGCACGGTTCTCATACCGCCGTTCGGACGACAAAAACACCTGGTTCGAGAATCAACAACTTCGACCGGGCGGCTAAACGGCCCTTACCGATAATTCATCCGGCCGAAACGGCGGCGCGGGCGGCCGTGATCACGGCGCGATCACAGCCACCCGCGCTGTTCGTCAACTGCCGGAGGGCTGGACGAGCATCGGCTTGACGTCCAACGCCTTGTCCAACAGCCCGTAGCGCTGCATCAGCTCGGTGACGCGCTGAAGACGCGTCGCGTCGAGCGTGGTCGGGAAGGCGCCGAAGTGGACGAGAGCCGCGGTTTCCTTGTCGACCTTGGCGTAGTCGACGAGGAGCGGCTCGACCGTGGGACGGTCGCTCGCGTCGGCCTGACCCTTCGCGATCGCGCGCTGGAACGCGGCCACCGTCTTCGGGTTCTCCTTGGCGAACTGACCGCTGGTCGCGTAACCCGCGATCGGGATGTTGTCGGTCGGGCCGGAGGCCGCGTCGAGGATCTTGACCTGGCCGGCGGCGCGCTGCGCGCGGGTGATGAACGGCTCGACCATGAACGCCGCGTCGACGGTCTTGTTCGCGACCGCGGCCTGCATGTCGGGGAACGCCATCTCCTTGAACGTGACCGACTTCGGGTCGACGTTCGCGGCCTCCAGGGTCGCCTTCGCGGTCAGCTCCGCGATGTTCTTGAACGTGTTGATCGCGATGGTCTTGCCCGCCAGGTCCTTGGGGCTCTTGATCGCCGAGTCACCGGCGGCCAGGATCAGGAACATGTCGGGTTTGGCCTGGTAGCCATCGGCGATGAGCTTGATGCCGTCGACCTGCTTGGCCGCGTCCTTCGACTGGGCGGCGAAGAACGAGACCCAGTTCCCGAACGTCATGTCCAGCTCTTTGTTGATCAGGCCGGGGATCGCCTGAGCACCACCCTGGATCGTCTTGAGCTCGACCTCGAGACCCTCGGCCTTGAAGTAGCCCTTCTTGATCGCCACGTGGACCGAGGCCACGTCGAGGATCGGCAGGACCCCCAGGGTGATCTTCGCCTTCTCCACCTGCCCGTTCGCGTCGGTGGTGGGCGCCGGCTCTTTGCCGCCGAGCAGTCCACAGCTCGCCACGGTGGCGAGCATCGTGGCAAGGGCGATGCCACGGACGGCCATACGGCGGACTCTTCGAGTCATCGGGAGCACTCTCCTGTCGGAGCGGTGTCGTCGTTGCGGGGTGAGCGCGACGGTCAACCACTCAGAGTAGTGATACTGCTCCAAAAGACCCCAGTTGACCGACACGCGCAGGTTCCAGTCCACTACCTGCGGTGAGCATCTAAGCACAGCAGGTCTAGGGCTAGGAGAACCCCAGTTGAAGCGCGCTGTAGCCGTCATCGGCGCCGGGCCGGCGGGTCTGACCTTGGCAAACCTGATCCAGCAGTCAGGTATCGACTGCGTCGTCCTCGAAAAAGCAAGTCGTGCTCAGGTGGAAACCCGGCCACGGGCGGGAGTCCTAGAGCATCGCTCTGTAACCATGTTGGAGTCACTCGGTCTGGCGGATCGTTTACTGATGGAAGCAGACCGTCACGGAACGTGTGAATTCCGCGTGAGCGGACAGGCCTTCCAGGTGGCGTACAGCGACCTGTATGGAGGCCGTCAGCACTACGTGTACCCCCAGCAGGAAGTCGTCAAGGACCTCATCGGGTCATTCCTGGACGCAGGGGGTGACATCAGGTTCTCCGTCAGCGACGTGCAGTTGCGCGACCTGACCTCCTCGCAGCCGTCCGTGACCTGGACCAGCGCAGACGGGGTGCGCACGAAGGTCACGTCCGACTTCGTCGCCGGATGTGACGGGTTCCACGGCGTGAGCCGGCCATCCATTCCCCCGGGGGTGCTGACAGAATTCACCCATCACCACGAAATTGAGTGGCTGGCAATTCTCGCGGAGGCCCCTCCGTCGACTAAAGCCATCATTTACGCGTTACACGAGGACGGTTTCGCCGGACACATGCTCCGGTCGCCGACCGTTTCCCGCTTCTATCTCCAGGTGCCGGTCGGAACGAATGCTTCCGACTGGTCCGACGAACAGGTCTGGGAAGCGTTGCACAAGCGGTTCGCACTCCACGATTCCTCGTGGGCGCTGACCGAGGGCAAGATCATCGAGAAGCGCGTGCTGGACATGCGCAGCCATGTCGTGGAGCCCATGTCGTACGGACGGCTCTACCTGCTGGGTGACGCAGCCCACATCATCACGCCGGTCGGCGC
>Ga0207692_10001063_pt1 | contig 10041 bp, 9 predicted proteins | sample LARL52metaG_FD_184345 | JGI IMG/M metagenome (GOLD analysis project Ga0207692, IMG submission 184345) | Corn, switchgrass and miscanthus rhizosphere microbial communities from Kellogg Biological Station, Michigan, USA - LAR L5-2 metaG... | ecosystem: Host-associated > Plants > Roots >...
GCTGGTACATGCGGCGCACGGTTCCAACGTCCTGCTCGACAGGACTTTCGTCTGGGGTCAGGTCGAGAACGATTTTGCTGCAAGTCCGCGTCACGTCGCGGTGCGAGTAAAATGGGCACGTTCATCGACAGTGCCGATCGAAACCTTCGGTGTGGTCGCGAACTGGGACCCTTGGCGCGACCTGCTTGATGTCTATGCCTCGATCCAGATGCCGAAATATCCCGATCAGATCGGCATGGCATTGCGCCTACCGGCCTCGTCCGTGCGCGTGCATTACGACGTCGATGTCGGTGGCAGCTACGGCGTCAAGCGCGGTATCAAGCATTCGGTTCTGGTCGCCTATCTCGCGCGCCGGCTCGGATTTCCTGTGCGCCTGCTGGAGGACCGGCTGGAGAACATGCGCGGCGGAGACGCGCATGGGCCGGAGCGGCTGTTCGATGTAGATGTCGCGTTCGACGACAATGGTCTCATTCGTTCAATGAAAATGTGTGCGCTGGAGAATATCGGCGCCTATGCCGGGCGTTCGCCCTTCCAACTCGGAAAGCCGATCGGCGCCATCGTGGGACCGTACAAAATCAAGAGCGTTCAGTATCGTGCGATCGCCACACTGACCAACAAAACTCCGCAGGATGCGGTGCGCGGCTTCGGCCAGGCGCCCACCAATCTGGCAATCGAAAGAATGATCGACGAGGTCGCAAATACGCTCGGCCTCGATCCGCTGGAGGTGCGGCGACGCAACATGATCCAGCATGAGGAATTTCCCTACACGATTCCGAGCGGAACCACCTATGACAGCGGGGACTATCACCGGGTCGTCGACAAGGTGGTGGATCACACGATCTACAACGAGATGAGAGCCGAGCGTGATCGGCTGCGCGCTGAGGGCAAGCTCGCCGGCATCGGCGTCGCTGCCTGCCTGGAGCCGAGTGGTGGCAACGCCTCGTTCGAGCCCTTGCTGAACCCGAAAAACGCCACCACGACCTGGATGGACTCGTGCCGCATTGATGTCGATCTCACAGCCGCGATCACCGCGACCATGCACACCTCCTCGGCCGGGCAAGGCCATGAGACACTGGTCGCAACTGTGATCGCGGAAGTTCTTGGACGCGACCCGGACGACATTCGTGTTGTGCGCGCGAATTCACTCAATTCACTGCCAAGCAACAGTCCGGTCGGCAGCCGCATGGCGATCATGCTCGGCGGCGCGGCTTTCCACGCGGCCCACAAGCTCAAGGCCAAGCTCACGGCTATAGGCGCGCACGACCTCGGTATCCCGGCTGAGCGCGCGATCTACGAACAGGGCAACGTCTGCGACCGCACGGCGCCTGATAAGCGGCGCACCTGGGAAGAGCTCGTCGCTATAGCCCACCGCAATTTCCACCGTTTGCCGGAAGGATTCGAGCCGGGCCTGGCGGTCGCGCATGTCTATCAGGTCCCGACCGGCGGCACGTTACCGACGGCGGACGGGCGTGTGCAGATGTATCCCTGCTTCTCGTTCGAATTTCATTTGCTTCTACTCTCGATCGATCCCGACCTCGGAACGCCGAAAATCTTGCGCTACCGGCTCGGCCACGACTGCGGCACGGTGATCAATCCAAAAATCGTGCGCGGCATGACGATGGGCGGCATCGCGCATGGTATCGGCGCCGCGCTGTACGAAGAGTTCGCATATAATGAGGACGGGCAGCTCATCGCCCAGACTTTCATGGATTATCTGCTGCCGTCCTCGCATGAGGTGCCGGCGGTCGAGATCATCCATCACGAGACACCGTCACCGTATACCGTGCTTGGTCAGAAGGGCTCTGGCGAGTCCGGCTATCTCGGGGCGCCGGCAGCCATCGCGAATGCGGTCAACGACGCGATCAGGCCGCTCGGTATTTCCATCAACACGTTGCCGCTGAACGCGTCGAAACTCGGCGATCTGATAGCCGGGGCGCACGCCCGCAAGGGAAACTGAATGATCGTCGATTGCCATGCCCATCTGGTGCCGCCGGACCTTCTGGCCGCAATCCGCAATGATGCAGCGCGATTTCCCAACGTTCGGCAGATCGAAGATGGGGGAAGCCTTGCCTTCGCATTCGCCGGCGGCAAGCCGACGCGCCCGGTGTCGAAACCGCTATCCGATATACCGGCGCGGCTCGCCTGGATGTCCAAGCAGGGCATCGACCGCCAGGTCGTCGGCGGTTGGGTCGATATGTTCGGCTATGAGTTGCCCGGCGCCGAAGCCGAGGCGTGGAGCCGGCTCGCCAATGATTGTTTGCTTTCCGCGGCCAAGTCGGAGCCGCATTTCGTGCCGCTCGCGACCGTGCCGCTTGGCGACGGCGCGCGTGCAGCCGGCGTGCTGAAGGCAGCGATGGCTGCAGGATTTCCCGGCGCGATGATCGGCACGCTGCCGCGCGGCGTCGGCAGCAGACTGGACGACGCTGACCTCGATCCGTTCTGGCATGCGGCGGACGAGACTGGCGCGATCATCCACATTCACCCAAGCTTCGATGCTGGCGACGCACGAGTGAACGATTTCGGCCTCGCCAACGGGTTGGGCCGCATCACCGATGCCGCGGTGGCGATGGCGCGACTGATCAGCGCGGGTCATGTCGCGAAATACAAAAACGCCAGGATTTTTGCGCCAATGGGTGGTGCCGCCCTGCCGTTCGTGATCGGCCGCCTCAAACGGAATGCACAAATCACGCCCGGCATCGGCGACCCGGTGGAGGCCCTGGCGCAGATCTATACCGACACCATCCTGCACGATGCACGCGTGCTAAAATTCGTGGTCGAGATCATGGGCACGAATCACCTGATGATGGGGTCCGACATGCCCTTCCCGATTGGCGACACCGAACCGATGAAAATTGTCGGCGAGGCAGGTTTGTCCAAAACGCAAAGCGATTCCATCAATGGTGGACTGGCGACAAGGCTATTCAAGATTCAATGACAAAAGAAAGTGGCCAACGCCCCCACTGCGAACAGCGACTTGGAGGAGGAACAGGATGTCAACAATTCTGCGATCGGCGGCGAGCATCGTCGCCGCGCTTGCGCTCACGACGCTTGTAATACTTGCCCCTGCCGCCGCGCAGGCACCGGCGAAAATCACTATTGTCGTGTTCGGCTTTCCGTCGCTTGGCGCCTTTATGCCACCCGTCATCAAGGCGCAGAAGCTCGACACCGCGAATGGATTGGATATTGAGTTCGTCGAGCGCCCGCCGGACGCTTACACGACGCAGTTCAACTCGGGTGAATTCAAGGTTGGCGGCAGCGCCGCCGTGCTCACGGTCGGTCTCGCCGACGCCCGTGGTGTCAAAGTGAAGTATCTGTTCAACCTGTTCGATTTCTGGGGAACCGTCGTCACCTCGCGTCCCGAGATCAAGTCGGTCAAAGACCTCGAGGGCAAACAGCTCGCTGCCGCCAGTTCGACCACGAATTTCGTGATGTTCGAATTTTTCGCCAAAAAGCTTGGGATGGACCGGTCGAAAGTCCAAGTCGTCAACACCGCGCCACCGGGGCTCGTCGGTTACGCGCTGGCTGATCGCGCAGACGCCATCCAGCTCTGGGAGCCGGCTTATACGCTGCTGAAGGCGAAGAAGCCCTCGATCCAAACGCTCGATACCCAGATCAACAAGACCTGGACGACCTTCGCCGGAGGCGAGCGCATCCCCTATCTCGGCGTCGCCGCACATAGCGACTGGATCGAGCAGAACCAGGCTATCATTCCCAAGCTCTTCGCGACCTACAAGGCGGCAGCCGATTTCATCGCCAAACATCCGGTGGAAGCGGCCGCACTGATCGCACCGAAATCGACGGCGGAGGATCGCGACGCCCTGGTCTCCTTGATCAAGTCCAACGACAGACTCGGCATGAACGTCGTGCCCGCCGGAGAGGTCGCCAAGCAAATCGATGCGGTCTACAAAGCCGGCGTCGATGTTGGCTACTTCAAGTCGCCGCCGTCGACGGACACCATCTACGTCAAGTCGATGCAATGACGAACTCGCGCACCATGCGCCTTCTGCAAGCCGCCGCCGGCCTGATCGCGCTCGCGGCGGGTTGGCAGATCCTGTCCATGGTGTTTCCACACTATCTGTTCCCGCCGATCCCGGAGATCTTCTCTCGCACCATCGAGATCCTGACCACTGGATCCCTTTTGATCGACGTGCTGCTGACTGCCGGCCGAATTTTCGGCGGACTATTCGGCGCCTTCATTCTCGGCGGCATTCTGGCAATGATCATCGGTCAATCTAGAACCGCGGAGAATTTCATCGCGCCAGTGCTGACTTTCTTCCAGGGCATTCCGGCGCTGTCGTGGGTGGTGTTCGCCATTATCTGGTTCCACGGCATCGAATTCCGTGTGCTGTTCATCATGGTGATGACGACGCTGCCCGCCTTCACCTTTCAGATTCTTGACGCCTTCCGCTCGATGTCGAAGGACCTGTTCGAGATGACTATGGTGTTTCGGCCCTCCCGCTGGACGCTGTTCCGGTTTCTGATTGTGCCGACGATCGTTCCCGGCATTCTCACGGCCTGGAAAGTCAATCTCGGCAACGCCGCCCGCGTTGTGGTGGTTGCAGAACTGGTCGGCGCCACCGGCGGCGTCGGTTATGAGCTGTTGCGGCAACAGCAATTGTTCGACATGGCCGGCGCCATGGCCTGGACCCTGCAGCTCGTGCTGTTCGTGCTGGTGGTGCAGCTGACGATCACGGCAATCGAGAACTGGGCCTTGCGCTATCGTGCCGTGTCCGAACGGGCCATGTAGCTCATGTCGGACGCCGATCCGGTCATTCGGTTCATGGACGTTAGCAAGACGTTCAAACGTCCGGACGGACGCGGCGATTTTGTCGCCGTCGACAGGCTGTCTTTCGAAATCGCCAAAGGCGAGATCGTCGCTGTCCTCGGAAAAACCGGCTGCGGCAAGTCCACGATGTTCAACATTGTGGCCGGACTGATAGAGGCAAGTTCCGGCGAGGTGAAAGTGATCGGCCGCGATCCGTTCCGGGAATTCGATTTTTTCCGCGGCAAGATCGGCATCGTGTTCCAGAACGACCGCTTGATGCCGTGGCGCACCGCATTCGACAACGTGCGGCTGGGCTTGCAGATCCTCGACACCGATCCGGAGCGCGCTGGAGAAATCGCGCGGGCGTGGCTCAAGCGACTCGGCCTCTCCGGTCACGAGAATGACTATCCGCACGCGTTGTCGGGCGGCATGCGACAGCGAGTGTCGATCGCGCGTGCGTTTGCAGTCGATCCGGAAATCCTTTTGTGCGACGAGCCTTTTTCATCTCTCGACGAGATTACTGCACGGGATCTACGGACCGAATTCGTGCGTCTGGTAAGGCAGAGCAACAAGACCGCCATATTCATTACACACCAGATCAATGAAGCCATGGAAATCGGCGATCGTGTGATGGTGTTTCACCGGCCCGCGCGCATCGCTTACGAGGCAAAACTCAACCCAGCGATGACTGAAAAGGCTCTTCGCGGTGTGAACGAGGACATCATGCGTGTTCTGGCCGTGGAGCATCCGCCGCAAGCATTGGGCTAGTGGGACTCTTCTCCGATGTCCGCTTTTGAGCCGACGATGTCCGCTTTGGGTCAGAAGCGGACATTTGCGCTGCAAAACGTTATATCCGCTATTACACCGCAAGCCGACATTCTTGGAACGGACGCGCCGATATAGTATCGCTCCGCTCCACTTGAAGACCCCGCGACACTTTTAATTTTCGCGAACCAACCACTTGGCCGGGGGGCCGTGCGCTCCCAGCTTCGGTACGAGCGGGCAATTCCCCTCCGTCCCCAAGTGTTGCCCGCAGCTACGGCCCTTGGTCGCTTTCCCCGGCGGCCAAGGGCTTCTCTTTCTAGATACGAACTCGAGCTTAGGTTCGGGTCTTTCATGTCCGCTGTGCCCCTGAAAGCGGTCATATGCAGCGCAAGAGCCCGCTTCCGCTAAGGGCCCAAGTGCGGGCATCGCCCAAGCGCAGCAACCGATCCTCATCGGATCGACACGTTCATTGCTTCGCCGCGGCGACGCGCGGCCATTCTTCCATCTGCACTCGGGCGATGAGCCTGTAGCTACCGTTCTCGGGACGGAAGATTGAGGCCTCGCCCTCTTTGACGTCGAACCAGTCCTTGCCGAGCGCATCGACGATGTTCGGCTTGTGCGTAATGAGAATCGTGTTGGTGCCAGGCGTCGGTGCGGTGCTGAGCAGCTTGCGAAAGGCGTCGATGCGGCGGTTGTTCTCGTTCGGCGACACAACGAGACCGCCCTCGGTAATATCTGCGGTCTTCTCGATATCCTTGAAACCAGCGACGACCGCAGTCTCGTAGGCTCGGTTGTACTTGCTGGTAAAGACTTTGCCGACCGGGACCCCGGCCTGACGGATGGCGTCGCCGAACGCTTTTGCCAAGGCTTTGCCTTTGTCATTGAGATTTCGCTGGGCCGCAATGTTGTCGAAGTTGAGTGGATCGGTATCCGCCTGATCCGGGAATGTCGCGCCGTGGCGGACGACGATGATCGATCCTCCGGCACGCAGCGCCTGCACGACATTGCTGTCGTCGGTGGCGGCGTGACTCTGCACCGCGAAGCTGAGCACTCCAAGCAGGCCAAGGGATACCGCAAGCGCGGCAACGGTTCGTCTGGACAGAACAGGCATTGTACGACTCCTCAAAAGTGATGACTGGGATATGCCGGTCGTATCCGGCATATCGTGGTGCTTCGCCGGCTTGTCGCCGTTGCCGCGCCTCGTGAGCAAGATCGCAAGGGGGTTGCTTTTATTCCCTAAAGCGTCTCGGAAATATTTGGCCGGTTTCGAGCTCTTGCTTGAGAGGCGTCATTGCGATCGTGGGGGCCATGGACTCGAGTACATCGTCGTGAAGCACGAAATGCTCACAATTCGGAGCAGCGTAAGTGACATCTTTGTGATGTGCAGGAATAAATCGTCGTCATGACTAGTCTCGCCTGTGCGCCCAGCAAGAAATCATTCTTGCGTCAACCTAACGGAGTTACCCGATGAAGACCGCCACCCAAGTTATCTTCGCTTCCGCCCTGATGCTATCGGTCGTCGCGCCAAGCCTCTCTCACGCACGAGTCGTCGCGCCGAGCGTCTCTCACGCACGAGATGTCATGCAAGTTCCAAAGGACATCTTTGAATTTTACGGCACTGGCAACACGTCGGTGCCCGGAATCGGTTTTGACAAGGACGATAGCCGGTACCAGAAGTCCAGATAATCAACGCGACAGGCAGCGCTTTTTGGCACGAAGCGCTGCCATTCTTTTAAGCCACGCGGCGCGTTTTCGCTTCCTTCTCCACCCGAGCGGATCCAACGCGCCAATGTCCGCTTTGGGTGCAGACGTGTGCAACGCAACTGTGGATGTCCGCTAGAGGCCAAAAGCAGACATGTGCGACGCAGCTAGCTTAGGTGTCATAGCGAAAAGTGGCAGCGCCTGGAGCTAGGCGCCGCCTATCGCGTCGATTATCTCAACGTCGGGCTCGTGTCGTCCTTGTCAAAACTCGCTCCGGGCACTGACGTGTTATCGGTGCCATAAAATCCACGAACGCTACGTTCCCTTGAAGTTTCTGTTTGAACTGCGCCCGCCGTATGACGCATCTTTTTGCGGGCGACATCTTGTGCAGGCGTTTCCAGCGCCCAGGTTTTGGTTGGGTCTACAAAATAGGCTGCGTGGGCGAGGCTCGGTGCGACGACCGAGAGCATTAGGGCGCTAGCGAACATTACTTTGGTGGCGGTCTTCATCGTTCAACTCCGTTAGGTTGATGCAAAACGATTTCCCACTTGGCGGCTGTCGTTTTCCGCCAGCGTCGGAGATGGAGATGCATGACCCTATCGGCTTGCTCAAACTTGCTGCTTTTGTCGCGATATTGCGTAATTCGATCTGTAGCGGATCATGTTCGAGCGCAGAGCTTGTGTGCATGAAGCAAATACGCACAAACGAATTTTGCAAGGCGCGCCAATGTTATGTCCGCTTTGGGTCAAGAGGACGTGTGCATTGCAACCAGCAAAGTTGCTAAGGGCCACCAGCGGACATCCGAGACGCTGTGAAGGTCGTGTCGCGAATTTATTCCCGGGCGGTGTTCGCAACGCCGTGATCCAGAAGTGAACAATTGGCGGGAATAGCGCAGATCCTTTTGCAGTCTCCTGTACGTACAGTTTCAACCACAGGAGAAGCAACATGATGAAGTTTCCAGACAACTTGGGAGGAGAAGATCTGCTTACCTGCGAGTATCCGATGAGTTCTTTTCATCGGCCCGAACGCGAGGTGCAAAAAATTCCGCTGTTATTCTATTCGCCGTTCATCATTTGGACGGGTCTGTTCGAGGTCGCTCAAGAAGAAACCCGATCTTTGCCAAAGTCAGGCGTTACTGTGAGACTCGACGATGACAGAACGCGATAAGCACTTGAACAACCGCAAGGCAAGGATGGGCCGGTTAATCGAAGCCCATATGGCGATGATCTGTGGGAAAGCAATCACTTGGTTTGTCGGGTGCCGGCTTTGACCTTCTCCGCGGGGTTTCTCAAGTGGTGGAGTTGCGAGATGACGATCACGAGAGTTCACGTCCTAGCAATTGTTGCAGGGATTTTGCTCCCGATTTCGGGGCCAGTCTTCGCAGCACATCAGTCACGGCATCCGTTGACCTCGCATTCCCTAGGTGCGGGGAAGGAGAACCTTGGTGTCGTAACATCTCCGTCGCGCGTGCCAGCATTCGATCCCAGGGGCTCTTCGGCCTATCCGTTTGGCCCTGGGGTCAATTTCCCGTATCCGGATCGTCCGTATGGCGACCCCGATCACTGGTAGCAGTCGCGACCAGGAGACGAGCGGAAATGGAATTCAGTCTGCGTCGGCTTTGGGTCAAAAGCAGACGTGTGCGGTGCGAAGGCCGATGTCCACTAAGGGCCTAAGCGGACATCCCAATTAAACATCGCATTGTGGTGTTCGCGCCAGTCGTGGCCAGCAACAATTGGTTCCCGTTGATCGACGCCGATTGCTCAAACTATCTCCAACCACTCGGTCTGGCCTGGCGACTGGCCCGATCGCGCAAACTCGGTCCAAAGCGATCTTGCTTCCCTGCCATATCTTTCCACTTGTCGTGCCGGCGCGGATCCAAGCATCGGAGCGTGAACCCAATCCTCGTGGCTCCCGAGCAGTAACGGGAGTTCCACGCAATGCGCAGCGCCGTAGCGACTGTCCTGAGGGCGCCATACGATTTCGCACGTCGATACAGAATGTCCTGCTTTGCGAAGCTGCGATCCGAGCGTCCGTCCTGGCTTGGAAAAGACAGCGCGTGTTTCATAGGAAGTCAGTATCCGATCAATAATCCGGCCGAATTTTCGTTCGCCAAATCGCAAGGCTATGAAGGGCGAGGCATCGTCGCGGTTCCACGTGATTAAGACATCAAGAGGCTTTGAACGATGCAAGCCGGCCGGACGCAGGATATCGACGCCCACAGGTCCGAATGGCATGCCGCCGTGGGCGCGGGAGATGAGCATCTTTTGCGCCCCCATAATCTCATCGATAGATGCCATGTCGAGCGGCTTGCCAAGAACAACGCTCATGCTGTCGCGACTCTCCTTTGCCTCGTCTTCGGTGATTAGTATACCGGGCGTGCTTTGCAGAATGGCTCGGCGAAACGGACGGTTACCGTCAACGGCCAGAATCGCCGCAATCGAATGCGCGCCTGCCGATTGTCCGAATACCGTCACACATTCGGGGTCGCCCCCGAACATCGCTATGTTGTCGTGAACCCATTTCAGCGCGGCTAACTGGTCCTGCAAGCCGACGTTGGAGTCCTCTACTTTATCCGCATGCAGATATCCGAAGACGCCCAAGCGGTAAGTGACCGTGACGGTGACGATATTGCCTTCGTCGGCCAACCGTGACGCCTCGTACCAACCCTCTTCACCGCCGCCTGAAACATAGGCCCCACCGTGGATCCACACCATCACCGGACGTTTGCCAGCGACTCCGGGCGTGAAGATCGAAAGGACATGACAGGCTTCCGACTGCTCGCGCCGCGTGATCGGTGACCCCATCACAAA
>Ga0207692_10001069_pt1 | contig 10020 bp, 7 predicted proteins | sample LARL52metaG_FD_184345 | JGI IMG/M metagenome (GOLD analysis project Ga0207692, IMG submission 184345) | Corn, switchgrass and miscanthus rhizosphere microbial communities from Kellogg Biological Station, Michigan, USA - LAR L5-2 metaG... | ecosystem: Host-associated > Plants > Roots >...
AGCCCCGCTTGTATGGCTCCAGGAACGCGGGTTGCGCCTTATAACTGTTGAGCTCACCGATCTTCACCGTGTTCTGCGCGACGGCGGGCGTGCCGAGACAAACGGCGCTCGCGGTGGCGAGCCAAAAGAGCCGGAATCTGCTGCTCATGCGGTGCTCCATCTCATGGGATTTTGCAACTCGTGCGATCTTTCGCCTGTCGACAAGTAGTGAGCGCGCGCGAAAGCTTGTCAAGGTCGCGCAATCGCGCACCCGGCTGGTAGGCCGATGTTCATGCGAGCGCCGGCGTCCTCACTTGCGGTCGCGCAGGCGATCCATGAGCGACTTCTCCTGCCCGCCGTCGACCTCGATCTGCGTGCCGTTGACCATGTGCATCAGCGGCGAGGCCAGCATCACGACGAGCGTCGCGACCTCCTCCACCTCGGCGATGCGGCCCAACGGAATCGAGGCCGGAGCAAGCTTGTCGGCTTCCTCGTAAGACAAGTTCATGTCGCGCGACATCGCCGTCACCAGGCCCGCCCAGCGCTCGGTTCTAACCGGGCCCGGATTGACCGCGCAGAAGCTGATATTGTGCTTGCCGTACTGACCGGCGAGCGAAAGCGTCAGGTTCTGCCCCGCGGCATTCGCCGCGCCCGGCGCGATCTCCCAATAGGACGGCTTGACGCCGTCGTTACCGATCAGATTGACGACGCGGCCGCCACCTTGTTTGACCATGATCGGCAGCACGTAGCGCAGGCAGCGCACATAGCCCATGAATTTGAGCTGCAGCGACTGCTCCCAATCCGCCTCGGACAGATGCTCGAGCACACCGCCCGGCGAAGAGCCGGCATTGTTGACCAGGATGTCGATGCGGCCGAGCGCTTTGTGCGCCTGCGCGACGAAAGTCTCGGCGTCGGCGTCCTTGCTGAGGTTGGCGGGGATGGGCACGATCCGGCGATTGGTTTCGCGCGCGATCTCGGCCGCGGCTTGATCGAGCGGCTCCTTGCGGCGCGCGCAAATCGCGACATCCACGCCTTCCTTTGCAAGCGCCAAGGCGATGCCTTTGCCGATCCCCGCGCTGCCGCCGGTCACCAGTGCGGTCTTGCCCTCGAGCTTAAGGTCCATGTCGGTCTCCTCGTGCGATCTGCCCTTCGCAATGGCTCAGGCCGGTTTATGCGCGAGCCAGCGGCCGGTCTCGGCGGCGCCGAACAGCTCGGCCAGCGCCGCGTTCACCGCCGCCGGCTCCTCGCTGTTGATGGTATGGCCCGAGCGCGGCAGCACCAAGAGCGCTGCGATCGGCGCGGTGCGCTTGATGAAGAGGCTCCCGTCGAGACAGAGATCGTCCTCGTCGCCCACGATCACCAGGAGGGGCACCGAAAACTGCTTGAGCTCGGCTTCCATTTCCCACAGCGTCGGCCGCCGGAGCTGAAGGTTCAGCATGGTGTGGGCGTGGCCCTCGGCCGAGTGCTCTGCGAGCATGCGCGCGAACTCGCTCCAGCCGCGCGGATCCTTGTGTTTGAAAGCCTGCCGCATCGGCGCGTCGGCATATTTGGCGGCGGCGGCGGCGATGCCTTCCTCGGCGAACATCTTTCCCGTCTCCGCCGCCAACGCCTTCATGGCCGCGCGTCTCTCCGCGTCTGGCGCCGAGCCCCAGCCGCACCCGGCCGCGGTCACGGAGAGGCAGCGCTGCGGATAGCGGATACCGACGTGCAGCGCGGTGTAGCCGCCCATCGAGTGGCCGACCACGTGCGCCTTGTCGATGCCGAGTGCATCCATCACGGCGATCACGTCGTCGCGGGCGAGGTCCTGCGAGTAGCGCGCAGGATCGGAGGGCACGTCCGATGGCGGATAACCGCGCTGGCTATAGGTCACGCAGCGATGCTGGCGACAAAAGTAGCGCACCTGCGGCTCCCAGCTGCGATAGTCGCCGGCATATTCATGCACGAATACGGCCGGCGTTCCGGAGCCGACCGCTTCGACGTAAAGGTTCACCCCGTCCGGCGTGGAGATTTTGCCCATTGCGGATATTTCGATACGCCGCCCCGCGCGATGGCGTTGCGCAGCATTGAAGGCTAGTTGAGCAACCTGACCTCCGCAATGGCGGCTCAGCCGGCCATGATCGCCTTCGCCGCGTTGCCGACCGCCTCGACGTCATTGCCAGCATCGAGAAAGGCGACGATGCGGCAGGGGCAAGCCTCCAGGCCCTGGTAACGCCAGGGGAATGCGCCGATCAGCGCCCGTTTGTTGAGCATGAGTTCGATATCGCCGCCGAGGTTCTCGGCGTGCAGCAACCCCTCCTGGAACGCCCAGCTGTGAAACGGAAACACGTCGGCAGCGACCCGACGCCCGGACTTCTTGTGGACGTATTCAAAGGTGCCGAAGAACTCGCCGGGCGGCTTGCCGTGCAGCTTGGTGAATTGTGCGGCGAGATCGGGCCGCATGTTACGGATCGAGGTGTTCATGGCGTGGTCGCACGAGCCCGTGTCCATGCCCCACCACTTGATCTTCTTCTTCAGCATCCAATGCAGGGTGTCGACATTGGGGCCGGGGTGATAGCAGAAATACTTAACCAGATCCTGCTGCGGCCGGCCCTCGTAGTGGCGGTGCCAGCCCGTATGCAGAAGCAGGATGTCGCCCTCGCGGATGTCGGCGCCCGCGCTCTCAATGATGTCCGGCGTGATCACGGCCCAGTCCGACATCTTTGCGGAGATATCGACCACCACGCCGCGGTTGAGCAGATAATCGAGCGGCAGTGAGGCCATGTCCCCCTTGGGATCGTCGGTGGCATGCATGGCGCCGTCGAAATGGGTGCCGACGTGAAGCGCGGTCTCGATGCGTTGCGCGACGATCATCTGCGTCTGCAGGTTCTGCGCGTAGTACATCCTGTTGCCGGCATATCCGACCCATCCGGGCGTATGCAGGTTCATCACGTGACTCATATCGACGATCTTCATCGCTTGCCCCTTCGCGTTCGCTCGAGCGGCAGCTTATACAGCAAGCTTTAGAAACTCAGTGCCGAACGCACGGCAATCACCCAGGCGTTGGGCCGCAGGCTTCCGTCGCTGTTGAGAACCCCGCCTCCCGGACGGATGATGTATTGCACCTCCGGCTGTAGCATCCACCAGGACGCCATCTGCGCCTGATACATCATCTCGACCATAGTTTCTCCGCTGCGAACCGGATAGAGGAAGCTTCCGAACAATCCGGTATCGGCATCGAGCCCGCGCGCATTGTCGCCGACGCGGGCATAGGCTGCGGCAATCCCGACCTTGTCGTTCGGCCGGCGAGCGACGAGGCCTTTGTAGACGAAGCCCCCGTCGGCATAGAAATTGATCAGATTGCGATCGTTCGGCACGCCGCCGGCGCGAATGAATGCGGAGAGGCCTTTGTCGTCGCTGCCAGGCACGCGATAGAGCATCTGATCGATGACGCCGTAAACGCCGGAATCACCGGTGTGGTCGAGCGGGATGCCGGTCGACTGCGGGTCCGCGAGCGAGCGGCCGGTATTGTCGAAGCGCTGATCGCCAAACCGCGGGCTCGTGTGATACCAAGCTCCAAGTCTGTAAGCGCCGGGCAGGCCTTTGGCATCCTTACCCTGGTTGGGCAGATAGCTCGCTTCGGCGATGAAAAAGGCGCCGCCGCGAAAGCTCGCGACCGTACCGGTCGGAAGCTGCGTAGGTTGATTGGAGCCGTTGCCTCCGCTGGGATCGCCGCTGAACACGGCAGCCTGAAATTGCCACTCATCGACTGGCTTGATGCGGACGCGAACGCCGGGAGCAGGGAGCGGATAGGCCGGTCCTTCGGCCGGAAGATTGGCGGCGAGAAACGTCGGCCAGCTGATGGCGTTGTTGATGAAATTCGCAGCCGTCTGGCTCTGTAGAAACTGGCTATCCGCCGACATCAGGCCGACGCGAATCGACAACTTGTCGGCGAAGGCGTTCTGCTCGTACCAGAATGAATAGAGCCGGGCGACCGGCCCAGCCTCGAGATTCGACACGGGCAGAATGTTGCCGAGATACGTCGGGCTGAAAAACGGCCCATGGGTGATGAGGCCGTGGGTGTGGAATTTGCCGCCCTCCCAGCCGAGGAGCTTTTGCAGATCGATGTCGAGCTGCGGCTGAAAGATTCCGATTGCGACGGCCCCGGGCCGGATCCCGCCACTGACATTCGCCAGAAAATCGTTGGTGTAGTTGAGCGTAATAGTGACGCCGTTGCGGTCGAGATAGGACCGCAGCCCACCCCAATCGCCGGTCAAGGTCGCGGGCGGGGAGGCGGACGGCGGCTCCGACCGCTGGCCCTGCGCCGAGGCGGGCGAGCGGCAATCCCCAGCCCAGCCGGCCAGGAGCAGCGCAGCAGCAGCGAACGTCCGTGCCCCACGACGTCCAGCGATCGCGCCCATCTCCCCGCCCCCGGAGCCATTTGCGCGCGAGATTCCGCTGCGATTCAGGCAAAATGTTGTGGCGGAATGATCGATGCCGCGTCGGGTGCGGGGAGGTTTCGATGTTGGAAGGGGTGATGCTGCTGTGGTTCGTGCTGACGGCCGCGGCGCTGCTGTTCGTGGCGGTGGACATCCGCACCACGCCGGAATCCCCGGTGCTCAAATGGGGATTCGTGCTGGTGACCGCGTATACCGGCGTGGTCGGTGCGTTCCTCTACGTGCTCGGTTGCCGCGAGCCGCTGCCCGGCTTGCACGAGCGCTACGTCGCCGCGCGCTGGCGGCAGACGCTGGGATCGACGATGCACTGCGTCGCCGGCGACGGGGTTGGCATCCTTGCCGGCGCCGCGCTCTCGAGCGTGTTCGGGCTCGCCGGCTTGGCCGAGATCATCCTCGAATACGTTCTCGGCTTCGCCTTCGGCTGGACGATTTTCCAGGCGCTGTTCATGCGCGACATGGCGGGGGGCTCATATCTGCGTGCGCTGAGCAGCACCTTCATCTCCGAACTACTCTCCATGAACCTGTTGATGGCCGGAATGGTGCCGACGGTGATGGCGCTGAAGTCGCGCATCGCAGGCGCCGCCGATCCGACGACGCCGTACTTCTGGTTCGTGATGTCGATGGGCCTCCTCGTCGGCCTCATCTTCGCCTATCCGATGAACTGGTGGTTGGTGGCGAACCATCTCAAGCACGGGATGATGACGGTGCGCCCGGCAGCCGCCGCGCACGGTGCGCACGGCGCCGATGCCGCCCCACCTGCCGCGCCGGCCATGGTCATGGGCAGCGGCGCTGCTCCGTGGCCGCTGGTGCCGGTCATGACGCTGCTTTCGTTCGCGGCATTGGCGGCAGGCGTGGCGATCGCTTTTCTGTTGCGGGCTGCATAGCGAAGAAACGCAGTCCGCTTCACGGCAACGCGCGCAAACGATATCCTTGCTTTTCTCCGCCAACCGACGCCTGCCTTGCCCGAGGAGGCTTAGCCCATGCTTTCACGCCGCGCGTTCCTTGTCTCCGCCGCTGCGGCTTCGGCCGCCACCACGCTCGCCCGCGCGCAGCCGAATATCGAGCAGGCTCCGCCGACTGTGTTACGGATCGAGCGCCGCAGCATCGAGGTGAACGGCAAGCCTGCCTCGGTGCTCGGGGTCCGCCAGGGCGACGGCACGTTCGGGATTCGGACGGAGGTGGGCAAGCGATTCCGCGTGCGCCTGGAAAACAAGATCGAGGAGCCGAGCCTGATCCACTGGCACGGCCTCACGCCGCCATGGCAGCAGGACGGCGTTCCCGGTGTCTCCGGACCGCCCATTCCGCCGGGCGGCAGCGCCGACTACGACTTCCCGCTACGCTTCGGCGGGACCTTCTGGATGCATTCCCATCAGGGGCTGCAGGAGCAGCTCTTGCTGGCCGCGCCGCTGATCATCCGCGATCAGCGCGACCGGCCGGACCAGCAAGAAGTGATCATGCTACTCGCCGATTTCAGCTTCACTCCGCCCGACCAGATCTTTGCCGAGCTCAAGAAGGGCGGCATGCCATCCATGACCGGCGCATCGTCGGCAACTCCCGCATCCGGCGGAATGAAGGGAATGGGGACGATGGCCCCCGGCATGGCTATGGGCGGGGCGGCCGCCAAGCCGGATTTGAACGACGTGAAATACGATGCGTTCGTGGCGAACGACCGAACGCTGGGCGATCCCGACGTGGTCAAGGTCGAGCCGGGCGGACGCGTGCTGCTGCGTGTCATCAATGCCTCCTCGATGAGCGGCTTTCACGTCGATCTCGGTGCGCTCGATGGCGAGCTGATTGCGGTGGACGGGTTCCCGATCGCCCCGGTGGTGGCCCGCCGCTTCCCGATCGCGGTGGCGCAGCGGCTCGATATCCGGCTCGCCATCCCCCGTGCGCCGGCTGCCCACCCCGTGCTTGCGGTGCTCGAAGGCGAGAATAAGCAAACGGGCATCATCTTGCGTGCGGCAGACGCGCCGATCGCGCGCATCCCGGATACCGCCAGCATGGCGTATCCCGCGCTTACGCTCGATCTGGAGAGCCGCCTGCGCGCCGCCTCGCCGCTCAAGCCGCGCAAGGCCACTCGGACCCATACCTTGAACCTGACTGGGACGATGGCGGGCTACGTCTGGTCGATCAACAATGTCCCCTGGACCAAGGACGTTCCGCCGCTAGCGATCGCCAAGGGCGAGCGCGTCGAGCTGATCTTCGTCAATCAGACGCCAATGTCGCATCCGATGCACCTGCACGGGCACGAATTTCAGGTTGTCGAGATCGACGGCAAGCGCTTTGCCGGCGCGGTGCGCGACACGGTGTTGGTCACGCCCGGCCGCCGGGTCGTGGTCGCCTTCGATGCCAACAACCCGGGGCTTTGGGCGCTCCACTGCCACCTGCTCTACCACCTCGACGCCGGGATGTTCACGACCCTGCGCTACGTCTGAAGGCGCAAACCGTGCAGACAACCCCGCGACTCCAGAGATCGATCCATAGCAGGCGTCATTGCCGGGCATAGCGCGTCAAAGACGCGCGTAAACGCGCTTATGCCCGGCAATCCATGGCTTTCCTAAAAAGTCCGTGCGGACAAAGATGGACCCCCCGGGTCAAGCCCGGGGGTGACCGGTGGGATGTGCCATAGCTTGAATCAATTCAAGCGGGGTTTGCATTCTAAAGCGTACACGAGCGCGTATGTTTCATGTGCTCGAGCGTTCGCGGAATGATGACGCAATCGTGGTGACCGCCATTGCTCGGCCAGATGCCGACCAGTTCGTCGGTCTCGGTATCGACGAAAGCAATCCCGCTCGATAGCCGTTGGAAGCCGCTGAACACGCCGACCACGTATTTGCCGTCATACGTCACCGCCAGCGTTTGCATGTCCGGCCCGATGCCCTGGATCTCCTTCTTGATTTTCCAAGTCTTCGTATCGACGACCATGATGCCGCTGGCGGCGGGCGAGGGGTGCAAGATCGAGAGGTAGAGTTTCGAGCCGTCCATGGAGAAGACCATGTGGAATGGGTTCGGGTATTTGCCGACCCACAGCGGATCCTCGATATGCGCGATCTTCTTCCAGTTGCGCGGATCGGGGTCGCTGGAATCGAAGACCGAACAGTTGTTCTCGCGCAGATTGTTCATCATGCACAGGAACCGCCCATCGGGCGAGAAGCCGATTTCGTGGCCGGGCGAGAAGATTTTGTCGAACGTCACCTCCCAATGATCGTTGTCGATCTTCTTGACTGGGTACTGGTTGGGAGCGTCCTTGTTGAATTGCAGAAACGTGACCGGCTCGAAGTTCTTCTCGGCGTCGAGGATCACCTGGCCGCCGCACAATCGCACGATGGTGGAGGCCCAGCGGCCGCTCGGATGCCAGATCGTGCCGTCGGCACCGCAGAGGCCGAAAACGTCATCGCCGGGAAGCGTGCCTTCCTCGACGAACAGTTCGCCCATGGGCACCATTTCCCATTCGATCTTCTGGCCTTTGGTGCCGCGATAGTCGTATTTGCCGGTCGCGGAGTCGGGATAGATCTTGGAGATCTTGAGTACGCCGCCCTTCTGCCAGGCCTCGGAGAGATTGCGAACGTTCGGCACCCAGTCGTATTTGAGCGCCGCGATGACGCGGGAGGTGCGGCGATCGAAGCACGCCGCGATGTCTTTCTGCCCGTCGGTGACGAAATAACGCTCCGCGGTCCTGGGGTCGATGTTCACGTGCACGCCGAGACCGAGGCCGGTCGTTTCCGCGACGTTCTCGATCACCTCCATCTGCGCCCCGTCGTAGCGCACGCGGTAGATGTTGAAGCCCTCGTCGGGGGTCTCCTCGTGGGTGGGAATGCCGTAGATCAGGGAATTCTTGCCGCCTTGCGTGCTGTTGATCCACTCGAAGCCTTTGGCGGGATCTGCGCTCGGAAACGCGCAGAGGTGGTGAGAGATCGGATTGTAGTCGCCGTAATTCCAGTATGAGATCCAAGCGAGCGCCCTGCCGGTGTTGAGGTTCACGGCGTAGGTGCCGCCGCTCATCTTAGTCGGCATCAAGAGAACCCAGTCGCCGAAGCGCCGGCCGCCGACGTCGGCCTGAGGATTGACCAACTCGCGATCGATGGGATGGCGCTGCGGCTCGGTATAGGTTGATCCGGCGTGCTTCGCCCCGTGATCGGGGACGCCCTGCCCGGTGAGCACCGGATAGCCGAGCGTGACCGCCTCGCCGACCACCGCGGTGCCGGCCGCCCACGTGAGCAGGCTCCTGCGATTGAGTTTCCTGGCGGGCTGCTGCGGCGCGCATGCCACCGGCGGGGCCGGCGCTGGTTGCTCCTGATCGCGCGCCGCTTTTCTTTGCAGATAGTCGGAAAAATCCTGGTTGTCCTGCTGCGTCACCTCGGCCTGGCGCTTGAGGTAGATCTGTTCGGCGGTGAGCGGGACTTTGCTCTCTCCTTCCAATTCGACTTTCATTTCCGGCAGATCGACCGGCTCTTTGAATCTCGGCTTGCGCCCATCGGACATGACCCAGCTCCTCCTTCCCGTGTTGGCTCGTTCGGATTGCACAATAATGTCGCGCGGCGATCAAGGTCGTTGCCGTGATCGACGCGTTGATTGTGAAAACTGCTCAGTGCGGCGGCATGGGAATCCATACCGGCGGCTTGCCCGAGAAACGCATCCGCTTCAACACCACGTCGTCGGCGACGTCGAACGGTTTGAGGTAGACGTAATAGTTGTCCTTGCGCTCGAATACGTCCCCGTTCGGCGCGTTGCTTGGACTGACCAGCATCGAGCCGGAGAAGCGCACGTGCATGTAGTTGGGCAGCAATTGCGCGAAATCGCGCACGCGGGCGTCCAAGCGGTAACGGTAGGTCTGCTTACCCTCGATTTTCGTGACACCCGTCGTGCCCTCGTCCGCCGGCGTCATCGGCACTTCCTGCCATAGGCTTGCGACCTGAACATAGGCGCGCATCTCCGGCGCCATGACGTAGATCGGCTGGCCTCCCACGTTCTGGAGATAGGTCGTCAGCTCGTAGCGTCCCTCGCCGAGGTCGGTGACCGACTGGACGTCTCCGCGCAGGCTGTTGAGCGCGAGGTGCTGCAGCGCTACGACGCGGGCCGCGCGCTCGCGCAAGCGCATCGCCTGATATTTCTCGACCCCCCAGTCGACGGCAAGGATGGCGGCGAAGATCGCGGCTGCTGCGGGCAGGAAGATTTTCACCCCGCGCCACAGACTCTCGCCCAGACGAATCGGCGGCTGCGGCTGCGACGGGGCTCGCGCCCCATCGAGCCTCGCGGAAATGGCAGGCCGTCGCGGGGCGGCTTCAATCTGTGGCAGCTCGCGCGCGGCCAGCGTCCCTTGACGCATCTCGAAGCTGCGCTCGGCGCGCTTGGCGAGCTCGAGGTCGTGGGTGACGAGGACGAAGCCGAACGATTCCGTTCGCTGCAAGTGTTCGAGCAGATCGATAATGTCGCTTTCGGTGTCCTCGTCGAGGTCGCTCGTCGGCTCGTCGGCGAGCAACAGCGGCGGCGCATTGATGAGCGCGCGCGCGACGGCAACCCGCCGCTGCTCGCCGCCGGACATGCTGCCGGGATAGGCATCCAGGCGATCCGCCAAGCCGACGCGGGCGAGCAAATCGCGCGCGCGCGT